>Ga0209581_1002023_pt1 | contig 21028 bp, 20 predicted proteins | sample Coa_R2_FD_187160 | JGI IMG/M metagenome (GOLD analysis project Ga0209581, IMG submission 187160) | Surface soil microbial communities from Centralia Pennsylvania, which are recovering from an underground coalmine fire - Coalmine... | ecosystem: Environmental > Terrestrial > Soil > Unclassified ...
CCGAATCCGGTTCCCTTCGCGCCGCTTGAGGCGGCGACAAAACCTTCATGCCGCGAGGAGAACAGCGAGCGTCACACCATACTGGCCGTCGGTCGGTTGATGCCGGTGAAAGGATTCGACCTCCTGATTGAGGCATTCGCCCGGGTTGCCGAAAGCTATCCGAATTGGAATCTGCGGATTCTGGGAGAAGGTCACTTGCGCGAACCTCTGGCGCAATCAGCCACGCAAAGAGGCTTGTCGGGGCGGGTTTCGATGCCCGGTTTTATCGATGATGTTCGCGCCGAAATGCAGCAAGCCGATCTGTTCGTCCTTTCTTCCCGCTTCGAAGGTTTTCCCATGGCCTTGCTGGAAGCCATGTCCGAAGGCTGTGCGTGCATCAGTTTCGACTGTGAGACAGGCCCTCGAGAACTGATCAAGCATGGGGAGAACGGCTGGCTAGTGCCGGCGGGCGATGTTGCGGCATTGGGCAAAGCACTCGTCACCCTGATGGGAGACGCGGCCCTGCGACAACGCCTCGGCGAGCATGCTCGCCAAGTGATCAAGACGTATTCATTGCCAGCGGTCCTGGACCAATGGAATGCCTTGATTAATGCTGTTGTTTTCCCACACGCTCCTTCGAGCCATGAGCGCCATTTGCGAAATGCAATTCGATAATCCACGAACTATAACGGTCAACCGGCCGCGCGTTCTTTTCCTCGCCCGCTCGCTGCATCAGGGCGGCGCCGAGCGCCAACTGGTGGCGCTTGCATCGGGCTTGCATCGGCGCGGGTGGCCCGTGACGGTGGTGTGCTTCTACGGAGGAGGCACGTTCCAGAAGGATCTCGAAGCTGCGGGCGTGCCGCTGATCGATCTGAAAAAAAGCGGCCGCTGGGACGTTTTCGGATTTTCATGGAGACTGTGGCGCGTTTTCCGCGAGGCCGACGCCGATATCGTGCACGGCTATTTGACCGTGGCGAACATGTTGACGTTGCTGGCACGCGTTGCACATCGCCGCACCAAGGTGATCTGGGGCGTCCGGTCGTCGTTCATCGATCGCGAAAAGCGCGATTGGCTCGCCCGATTGACCTTCCGGCTCAGCTGCCGGCTCGCACGCTTTGCCGACAGCATTATCGTCAACTCCGAAGCGGGCGCGGCCCACCACGTGGCGTTGGGCTATCCGGAAGCGCGCATCAGGGTGGTCCACAACGGCATCGACACACAGCGATTCCGGTTCGATGACGAAGGCCGCGAACGCATGCGCCGGACATGGAGTATTCCGGACATCTCCGTGCTGGTCGGCCTGGTGGGCCGCATCGACCCGATGAAGGATCATCCGACGTTCCTGCAAACCGCAGCGCTATTGGCCGCTCGTGATCCCTGCTGGCGATTCGTCTGCGTGGGCGGAGGCAAGCCAGACCTTGTTCAAGCGGTCAAATCACAAGCGGAGCACCTGGGTTTGAATGATCGGCTCATCTGGGCTGGGCCGCAGGACGCCATGGCTGCGGTGTATAGCGCCTTGGACATCGCCGTTTCGACTTCGTACGGAGAAGGATTTTCAAACGTCATCGCAGAGGCCATGGCGTGCGGCCGGCCGTGCGTGGTCACGGAGGTCGGTGATTCGGCCGCCATCACGGGCGATTCAGGAATATCCGTCCCGCCGAAGAATGCGGCTGCACTGTGCGACGCCATCGAGCGTATGCGCCGGAAGTTGATGGACGAAGAGAGCACTCTCGCACGGAATGCCAGGTCCCGGGTCGTGGAGCGGTTCGGGATGGACAAGCTGATCGAGCGGACCGAAGCGGCGCTCAATGCATTGCACCGCGGCGAACAACACCGAGAAGTCTCCCCAGTGTCATGAAAGCCGTATTGCTCCCGCGCTCGCCCATGGATGCGCTGCTGATCGGCTTCGTTTTCTGGTTCGGCAGTTACGCCCCCGACTATGTTTTCAGGACGCATGGTCTCAAACCCTTGTACTCCTACTTCGCCCTGATAGGCCTGTCCGTTTTTTATTCGATCGCGCGCGGAGCCGCCACGGGAACACTGGACATCCTGAGAGAAAGACGAATCCGCTGGTTTCTTGCCTGGCTGCTCGCTTACGTGGCGTATGGCGCATTGACCTTCCAGGAGGGATCACAAAGCGATATTGCAACACAGGTACTGACTACTTTGATCGAAATGGTCATGCTGGGTTTCTCGTTTTCCGCGCTAATGGTCAGTCGCAGAGGATTGAGACTAGCCGGTGCGACGTTCGTGCTGCTGGCCATTTTTGATGTCATGACGTTTGCATTGGATTTTTTTCATCCCACTTTCTCGGAAATACCCGGGCGTGCTGCCGGTCTCTATATCAATCCCGATGTAGGTGCTTATGCGCTGTCAATGATCATGCTGTGCGCGTTCGAGACAGTGCCACGTCGATTGAGGTGGTTATTCGTGCTGGCCTGCGGCATTGGCGTGCTGCTCACGTTTTCCCGCTCCGGCTGGATGCTGTGGGGAATCGGCGTTGCCTGGATGGGCTGGCAGGGTGAATCTCGCAGTGGCTTGAAAAAAATCGTAGTGACCACCGCCTGCATCGCCTTGGGAGCCGGATTTCTTCTAATGGTGTTCTTTGGCGGGCTGGGGTCAATGCTGCAGAACACCGCCATTGGCAGCTATCTCGACGCGAATACCCTTGCTCGACTCGGAGTGGGTGCCTCTTCGCTTTCCGGTCGCTCCGCTGACCTGCACAGAGAGGAAATATGGTACTCGTTCGACCAAATCGGAAGGAGTCCGCTGTTCGGACATGGGCTCGGGTACGTATATGAGTGGGAACTACCCGTCGGCCCTCACAACATGTATCTCAGATTTGCCGTCGAAGGCGGCCTGCTCGGATTATTTTTCTATCTCCTGCTGATGGCTTTGTTGTGGTTCACATCCAGGGGAATCGACCGAGTGCTCGCGTTGCAAATAATCATCGGAAGCTTCTTCAACCACAATATGCTCGAAATCCCCACTGTGATCTTGGTAATGGCGTTCATGCTCGCTCGCGCCGGGATGCGGTGGCACCAGCAACGGAGTGAAGCCCTGGTATTTCGGAACAACTTTGCGTGAGGATATGCCACATCATTACCGGTCTGGATAGAGGCGGCGCCGAACTTGCGCTGTGCGGACTCCTTGAGACATTGGGCCAGCCCGAACAGACCGTGGTGGCTTTGGGTGGTGACAGCCCATTGAGTGCTCGCGTGGCGAAGGTGGCCGAACTTCATCACTTGGGAATGAAGGTTGGGCGAGCCGGCCCCGGTGATCTGCTCCGGCTGCGGCACCTTCTGCACGGGAGAGGACGGCCAGATGTGATCCATGCATGGATGTACCACGCGAATCTGATGGCAGCACTCGCATCGTTCGGCTTGGGCATTCCCCTGATATGGGGAGTTCACCACTCGCTGAGCGATTTGCCGAACGAAAAACGCAGAACACGGGCGGTGATTCGCGCGACCGCGCTGCTGTCGAATGTTCCGGATCGTATCCGCTATGTTTCCGCGGTGGCGGCAGAGCAACACCAGCGCGCGGGCTTTTCGAGGAAGCACACGGTAATCATTCCGAATGGCTATGACACCAAGGCCTTCGCGCCGGATGCGGAAGCACGCGCCCGCATCCGGCATGAGCTCGAAATCCCCGCGGGCGCATTGGTGATCGGAATGGTCGCGCGCGTACACCCCACAAAGGATCACGCAAATTTTCTGCAAGCTGCGGCGCATTTCCTGGGCAATCATCCGGACACAATATTCGTGCTGGTCGGCGAAGGTACGATGGACAATCGGGAATTGCTGGATCTGATCGAGCGCTTGGGACTATTCCCGCGAATGCGCTTGTGCGGCAATCGTCAGGACGTCGCCGCACTGGATGCGGCTCTCGATATCGCGACATTGTCTTCCAGAGGCGAGGCGTTCCCCAACGCCATCGCGGAAGCGATGGCGTGCGGCACTCTCTGTGTTTCAACCGACGTGGGAGATGCGGCCTTGATCATCGGCGACACGGGGGTGATTGTGCCGCCGCGTGATCCGATCGCACTGAGCGAGGGTTGGGCACGGCTGGCCGCGATGAATGGCGATGAGCGCCGATCCTGGGGCATGCGCGCTCGTCAACGCATCATCGACAATTTCGGACGGCAGACCATCGGCCGCCGCTTCATCAAGCTCTATCGTGAATTGATTACTGCCCAATGAAACGGCCCATCAGAGTGAATCGCGATTTCCTGCGGAGAGCATGGCCGAACCTGCAAAGGGGGTGCCCCGATCCGCGCGGCCTTCTCAACGAAGAAATAAGCGCGAAGGAGGCCACGGAGATCATCGCAAAAATCAAGATAAACGGCGTGTTCAAGACCACGAACTTCAACCGCTACCCGGAGACCACGCGCCTGCTGGCCAACGGCCGATTTTCGGCCCCACCCGTGATCCTCGATGTCGGCGCTTCCGACGGAAGCACTTCCTTGAGCATCATGGAAGCGCTTCGGTTTACCCGCTACTACGTGACCGATCGGCATATCGAGGCGCGTGTCTGTCTGACTAGAAAAGGTGCGTTCTTTTGCGATGCAGAAAACCACCCTTTCATGTATGCCAATCGCTTTCTGGTCATATACAACGATGTAAACAAGGCCATCTGGCCGATGCCCGCCATCGTGAGGAGATTGTTCTCCGGTTTCGAAGTCCCGAAAAGCGAAAACGTCCGTGCCATAAATCTGATGAATCCGGCGCTGTTGTCGCGGGTCGGCGACGACATTCGCTTGCACAAGTACGACATTTTCGAGCCGTGGCGTTTCGAGAAAGTCGACCTGGTGATCGCCGCGAACATCCTGAATCGCAGCTATTTTCCGGACATCAAATTGAAAGCCGCATTGCAGAATCTGCGTGGTGCGCTGAAGGAATGCGGCAGACTGGCCGTAATAGAAAATCGCTCCACCATCGAACAATCGACTATTTTCCGCCTTCACGAGGGCAGGTTCATCATCGAGAGCGAGGTCGGCCGGGGCAGTGACATCAAGCCCCTCGTGACTTCCCTCGCTGCCGCAGACTTCGACGACGCTCGTTCAAATGGAGAGGGGCTGTCCTAGACGGCCACGAGATATTCCATGACCAGCCAGCTCGATATGAAAGCGGCTCTCCCAACGGATCTTGCCGCTATCGACGGTTTGAACTTCACACGCCGTCAGGAATCGTGGGTGGCCGAGTCCGGCGGCTATTTCTACAAGATCATCCGGAGACACAACGAGCCGTTGCAGGATTTGTACGATCCGGAATGCATTGAAACGGCTCGGCGTGAGTACAGCGACATGCAGTTTCTGCATGGGCTCAGCGAGAAGGTATGTCGACCGGAGCGTGTAGAGCACGGATGCATCGTCTACCCTTACTTGTCGGGTCCCGACATGCGCGCGGCACTGCAATCCAATCCGGCAGATGCGCAACGACGAACATGTCTGCGAGAAGCCATGAGCTTGCTTGCGCAGCTCCATGCTCCCGCCGCCCGAACGGGAGACTATCCGCTCAAGGACTACCAGCGCGACAGCCACCTGGTTCCGGACTTCGATATCAGGGAGCGTATCTCCGCGAGAAACAAAACCCTCGTAATCAGCGGCTTCGAAGTCCGGAATCTCCGGTTTGACCGAACCCGCGGCACGTGGTTTTTTTTCGATCCGCACCACGTCAAGCAAGGCGTGCCAGAAGAGGATTTTGCGCGATTTGTCATATCTCTATTGATGATCAACTGGGGCAGAGATGGTGCGCTTCGCTGCTGGAGCGCCTTCTCCATGGAAGAGCTGCTGGCGATGTATGAACGCGCATCATCGACCACCCTCGATAAAGTGCTGTTGAACCACTTCCTCCGTCAAACGGTGGTGATGCGGAAGGCTTACGCCATGAGAGCGCTGCGGGCCATGCACCCGGCGCAACGGATCATCGGGTGGCCATACCTGATGATGTATTTTCAACAGATCGAGAAATGGAACCTCGCCCATGCCTTTCGACTATGAACGCCATACGCGCTCGTTCTATCAGAACGATCGCGTCGCGGAGCAATACCACGGCCTGTTTACTGCAACCGGAGGGATCAAAAACCTGCCATTCAGAGTGGTGGCGCGGCGAGAACGGAATACTGTCGAAACGCTGCTGTCCGCAATCCCCCACGAAAACGTGCTCGACATTCCCGCGGGAACCGGGAAACTGGCCGAAATATTCGCGCGGCTCGGATCGCGGGTCACCGCTTGCGACATCTCCAGCAACATGTTGGAAATCGCGAAAGGCGAATATCGCAAGATCAAGTACCGGAAAGTCGATTTCCTTATAGCGGATGCGACGGACCTCGGTAGATTCGAAAACACCCGATTCGATTCCGTCGTATGCCTGCGGTTGATGCACCGCGTTCCTGCGACGGTGCGTAGCCAGATGCTGAGGGAGTTTTCGCGCGTCGCGCCATATCTCATCGTTTCATTCGGAGTCGAGAACGCATACCACCGGATTCGGCGATCGCTCAGGAACAGGATGTTCGGCGGTCTCGCCAACAATATGTGCTTTTGCTCGCTTGCAAGCGCACGCGACGAAATCGAGCCGCTGTTCGAAATCCTGCGGGAAGTCTGGATCGCACCGATACTGTCGAGGGAACTCGTTTTCCTGCTGAAATCCAAAGCTGCAATGTGAAGGGTGCCGGTGCCGGACCACTGTGTGCCACCGGGAAGCCGCAAAGGCCACGCAAGTTCAATCGGGATTAGGTTTGTCACCCCTCGTGGGCCGATATCCATACCTCCACGACACCGGCGCGGTAAGCAGAGGCAATAGCACTTTCTTCGTCCTGGACATCTGCTCTCGCCAGCGGATGTCCGGCCTCAACTCGATGCGGTCGTGCATGCGCAGCCGGTTGCCTTCAATGGCGTGCCCGGCCTTGAAGAACCCGCCTGATTCCAGCTTCTCGGCCGTCGGCCCGAAATCCAGTCCAGAGAACGCCGAGAGGCGCTGCAAAGTCTGCGCTGGCCGCATGACGAAATCCTCATAGCGGACCAGGATGGCGCGATCACCGAGCCGCTCGCGCACCCTGTTCGCCACCGAGTTGACCAGCATCCAGTTCACGGCTGCGCGCGTCCAGCTTCGGCCATTCAGCGGGGTCATGATGCCGCCTTTCGGATCGCTCTTGAATTTCTGTCCATTCGAAAAAGCGACACCCCGCACGTCACGAACCAAGTGGATGACATGCAATTCCACGTCATCCATGCGAGAAAGCGCCAACGCTCTCACCGGCCCTTTGGAGGAATCCACAATCGTTGTGGCGCCACTGACGGTTGCAATGGCCTGAAACAAGCTTCGTGTAAGCTCGGAGTATCTGCGCATCGAAGGCTCGTTGGCCGCGTCATGGTGACGCGGATAACTGCGCACGCGTTCGAAGCGACTCCGCAGCGCGAGATATTCGATCGCCGGGTCTGCTCTCGCATTTCGTGACCACTCTTTGCGCACCTGCACCCAGAATGGACACTCCGCCGAACGTTCACCGCAAGCGCAATAGCTGCGCCATATATCCATGGCACTGAGGAGATTGCAGAGCTCTCCCGTGCCGAACATTTGGGCCTGATCGGACAACACGGTGTCCAGCAGGGTGGACCCGCTGCGGCCGGAACCCATGATATAGAGTATTTTGATTCGCACGTCCTTGTTCCGGCTCGCCCGCATAGCCCGTCGCAAACAATATCATTCGCCACACCGCCGGAAAACCACGCGAATGCCGGTAAGCACCAGCGGCCATCCAAGCCGTGAACGACAAGGTTCCTTATGCGCAGCGCGCGCGATCTTTCGAAACTCGGAACACCATCACACTTGGCGTCTTTACGAAAGCCGGAGCGAGCGGTAATAAGCAGCTTCGCATCGGACTTTGGGGAAACGTCATGAGTACACGGGCGCAGAAATCTGCGGTTCGTCGGTTTGTTCTGCGCTGCAGCGCGCTGATGCTCGGATTCATGACAACGGCATCCGCCTGGTCTGCCTGTCCCAAGCTGCTGATGGAAGGCGGCGTTTTCATGAGGAAGCAAACCACTCCCGAGCAAGCCGCGTATTGGGGCAAAACCATCGGAGTGCAGGGGTTCATGATGAACGAGATCATGAGCGACTGGAATACGGATGTGGGCACCGACTCAAACAGCGATTTGTGGAAGCTGGTGCGCCAGTTCCAGTCCGTTTACTCGCAGAACGGAGTCACCGACAATTTCATAAAGGTGGGAATACATTCGACGCGCGACTGGCACAATTCATGGCAGAACGAAGCCGCGGTCAAGAATTTCGCCCATGCCGCCACGCTCGCAAAGTACGCCGGATTCAAGGGCGTGGTCGTGGACCTGGAACCTTATCAACCGGCGTGGGGCGGCGCTGCCGGTGGCCAGGAACTGGCCGGCATCGTGCAACAGGAAGGACGTGCGATTGCCATGGCCATGCACGAGGCTTATCCAGACATGACCCTCATCGTCATGCAGGACGCATTGCACAACGCCTATCAATTGCACCGCCCAATGGCTCCGATTTCGAACCTGCAAGCGACACCGCCGGATTCCTCCAGACGCTACCATGGTGGATACGCGCTGTCGGTTCCGTTTCTGCGCGGATTGCTTTCAGTGGAGTGGGCGCACGTAGTCGTCGCCACCGAAGAGACTTATCGCGATCCGAACATCGTCAATGTGGTTCAACAGACCACCAAGAACTATATGGCGTTTCTCGGTGACGATGCGGTGTGGACGAACATCAGCACGGCGCCGGGCCTGTGGCCGCTGGGTTTGTCGATATGGGACAAATCGCCCCGTGAAACTCCGGCGCAATTCAAGAAGCAGTTGCAGGATGCGTTCTCCGCGTCGCAGGAATACGTTTGGATCTACGGCTATGGCAGTGCCTGGCAAACCAATGGTCCTTATGGATCCGGCCCGGTAACCGCAAACTTCCAGCAGTATGTCGATGCGGTGCATCAGGTGCTGGCTTCCTGCGGCGGCAGCGGCAGCGTCGGTGGCGGTTCATCGCCTGCAACAAATTCGCAGTCGTCGGTCTTCGCTCCGCCGAGAGCCAATGAAGAGCCCGAGCAATCGGTTTCTCGGTCGCGGTATGCGGATCCGGTGCAGCCCGCGGACACCATGCAGCCGGTCGGCACCTTGCCCAAGATCACGCCCTTGCGGCCGGCGGGAACAGGGAACGCACGGACCGAGATTCCGTGAGCGATTCCAGAAAAGTCATCCTCTTCGCCAACACCGATTGGTATCTCTACAACTTCCGCCGTTCCCTGGCCTTGGCCTTGCGAGAGCATGGCTATGAAGTAGTGCTGCTGTCTCCGCCGGGAGAATATGGCCCGCGTCTGCGCGCGCTCGGATTGGAATGGCAGCCGCTGCGAATGAACAGGCGCAGCATCAATCCGGTCCGGGAGATATTGCTGTTGCGGCGCCTGGTCGGTCTTTTCCGGCGCGAACGGCCGGCGTTGGTGCACAACTTCACGATAAAGTGCGCCGTGTACGGCTCACTCGCGGCGCGTCTGGCCGGAGTCCCCGGACGGGTGAACGCGGTCGCCGGTCTGGGTTACGTGTTCTCGAGCTCATCCTTGCGGGCACGCCTGCTGCGGCCGTTAGTACTCCGACTGTTGCGCGCCACCCTGGACGGCGCCAACGCGCGCCTCATTCTGCAGAATCCTGATGATGTCCGGCTTTTTCGGCAAGCAGCCCTGGTTCACCCCGAACGCGTGCGCCTGATTCGCAGCTCCGGTGTGGATTGCACTCGATTCACGCAACGATCGGCATCACGCGACGGTACGTTTCGCGTGCTGCTCGCGGCGAGGTTGCTTTGGGACAAAGGCATTGCCGAATACGTGCAGGCGGCTCGAATTCTGCGCGAACGTCGCTTGCCAATACGTTTTCAGTTGGCCGGAAATCCCGATCCCGGCAATCCGGCTGCGGTGCCGGAAAACACGATCCGGCAATGGGCGGCGGACGGCCTGATCGAATGGTTGGGCCATGTCGAGGATATGCCAGCCCTGCTGAAGGAGGTAGATGTCGTGGCATTGCCCAGTTATTACGGCGAAGGCGTACCGAAGACGCTGATCGAAGCGGCCGCGTGCGGCCTTCCGGTGATCACCACCGACATGCCGGGATGCCGCGAAGTGGTAACCGACAATGTCGACGGCTTGCTGGTCCCGCCCCGCGATGCCGCGGCGCTGGCCGAAGCCATCGTTCGATTGCAGAGCGATCTGGAATTGGCATACCGTCTGGGTACGCAGGCTCGCACCAAGGCACTGACCGAATTCGACGAGCGCATCGTGATCGAACAGACGCGAAAGGTTTACGAAGAACTGCTGCCGATCGGCCGCGGGTGATCCGGTGCCGGCGCGGCTACTTCACACTGCGGATCCGGCGACGACGCGTGCTGTGGCTCAGGCCCAACCCAGGCACTCATATACCCATAGTCCGAATATTTCGTGCAGAGCCTCATCGGTGCATTTCAACGCGTGCTCGCGCCGCCGCCAGAAATCTTGGGTGGGTTTGTATGCGGGCCATTCCGCGGAAGGAGCCGGTATCACCTCGAAACCCAGCTTGCGAAAAGTTCCCGCGGCGCGCCGCATGTGGTAGCTCGATGTCACCAGCAGGATGCGATGCGCGCCGATCCGCTTCAGGATAGGTGCGGAGTCGAGCGCATTTTCGCGGGTGTCGCGGCTGCGCGTCTCCATCAAAATGTCGACGGAAGGCACGCCTTGCGCCAGCAAGCGCGATTTCATCCGCTTGGCCTCGCCTTTTCCGCCCGACAAAAGGATCACGGGCGCGCGGTGCGAGAGCAGCAGCAGCCGGCCCAGACCCGATCTCGTTTCAGAGTTGTCGCCTGGATCGGAGAGATCGTCGATGGTGTTCTCTTCGCCGCCAAGGACGACGATCGCCGAGGCCAACGGATAGCCCGAGGCGTCGGATGCCGCAGGCGCGTCGCCGCCGAGATAACCTTCCAGCCGGCGCGCGACCGCCGGTATCGAAGCGACGATCAGGAACACCGTCGCTGCAAGCACCAGCAGCCATGTCAGTTTGAAAATGTGGTCCGCAACCGACCTCACGCGGGCGCGCGAGGTGCCACGCCCCGGATCAAATCGCCCAGGCTGATCGTGCACTATTGCAGAATGTCGAAATAAAACATCAACCATCCTGCCACGGTGCTGATCCCGAGACAAACGGCCAACCAGAATCCACGCGCATTCCGACCGATGCGCTCTGCGCTCCGAAGCTCTTCCTCGGGTAAACGCAAATCTCGATTGACGACGACTCTGTCCATGGAATGCTCGCTGGAACGTTGCGTGGGCGAAACTGGCAGTCAGCAAGTAAAGAGACGGTTAGTCGGACTTCAAATTCGCTTTAACCGCTATGCTGTTCGAATCTAGCGAGGTTCGTGCCACTCAAGCGGTTTTCTCCTTCACTGCATCGATGTCCACACTTATTTACAAAGTCTTCCAGATCGAAGCCGCGCATCGTCTGCCCAACGTGCCATCCGGGCACAAGTGCGCGCGGCTGCACGGGCATTCGTTCCGCATCGAAGTGCGGTTGCGTGGGGAACCCGATCCCTTCACCGGTTGGCTGATGGACTTCGCCGACCTGAAACAGACATTCGCGCCCGTATTCGAGGCGCTGGACCATCGCTATCTCAACGAGGTTCCCGGTCTGGAAAACCCGACCAGCGAACGGCTTGCGGAATGGATTTGGCAGCGTCTGCGTCCCGAATTGCCGCTATTGGACGAAGTGCTGGTCGCTGAGACGTGCACGGCCGGAGCACGCTACCGAGGTCCTGAAGCATGAACTTTACACTTGAGTTTGACGCGATGCGGAATCAATGATATTTAGATAAGTCTATGTTTTTGAGCAATATAATAGCTGCATGTACGTGACGGATGAAATTATTGTTGCATCGCAACATATCTCGTGCTAGGCTGTATCCATCCTCCACCCCGCACGGGAGCATGAACATGTACGCACAGTTGCAGCAACAGACACTCAACCTCGGCAAGCAGTGGGCCGAGCAGTCCTACAAGGCGCAGTTGACCGCCCTGCGCGGTTTCGCCGAAATCCAAGGTCTGCAGGTCAAGGCGCTGGAAGCTCAGGTCAAGGCCAATCTCGCGTTCGTCGCCGATTCGCTGGAAGCGCGCGAAATCGAAGACGTCAGCGCGCTGTGGCCGAAGGGTCTGGACTTCGCGCGCAACAGCGCCGAGGCCGCCTATGAAGCCGGCCAGCAGGCGCTGGGCGTGGCGCAGAAGACCGCCGAACAGCTCGGCGAGCTGGCGCGCAACGGCGTGAAGGCGGCCAACGACGCGGCCGGCAACACCGCCAAGAAAGCGGCCCGCTGAGCAACTCACAACAACAAGAAGCAGACGCGGCACAGGTTCCCCCCACCTGACCGCAACGCGAGCCGGACGACCCTGTCGTCCGGCTTTTTTGTGGTTGATCAATGCGATCGTCCATGATCGCTGTACTAGACGCTCGACCCTCCGACACCGTACCGCTTTTGCGATTCCCACTTCCAGCTCAAAAATTTCCGGTCTGGAAATCGCGGATCGCCTGCACGATCTGCTCGGGCGTATTCATCACGAACGGGCCGTACTTCGCCACCGGTTCGTTGAGCGGCTTGCCGGCCACCACCAGCACGCGAACGGGTTTGTCCTTCGCCGCGAGTTCGATCGACTCCCCGTGCGACAACACCGCCAGTTCGCCGCGCGCGAGTTGTTCGTCGCCCAATCGCGCGCCTTCGCCTTCGAACACATAGGCGAACGCGTTGTGATTTTCCGGCAGCGGGATCGAGACCTTTGCGTCCGCCTGCAGCGATACATCGAGATAGACGGGTTCGGTCACGACGCCGCTGACCGGCCCGCGCACACCGAACGCATCGCCGGCAATCACACGCACGTGCACGCCCGTTGCGGGTTCGGCCATCGGAATTTTTTCCGGCGCGATGTCCTGATAACGCGGCGTCGTCATCTTGTCCGCAGCGGGCAGGTTGACCCACAACTGGAAGCCGCGCATCAGACCGTGATCCTGCTCGGGCATTTCCGAATGCACGATGCCGCGCCCGGCGGTCATCCACTGCACGCTGCCCGATTCCAGCAGGCCTTCGTTCCCCGCGTTGTCGCGGTGACGCATGCGGCCATCCAGCATGTAGGTGACGGTTTCGAAACCGCGATGCGGATGATCGGGAAATCCCGCGATGTAATCGGTCGCAGCGTCGGAACCGAACTCATCCAGCATCAGGAACGGATCCAGCATTTCCAGCGCGCGCTGGCCGATGATGCGCGTCAGCTTGACGCCGGCGCCGTCGGATGCAGGCAGGCCGCGCACGCGGCGGGTGATGGTGCGGGTGGTCATTGGGATGCTCCGCTGGGGAATGTCCGCTAGATGCGGCCGATTCGCTTGATTGCAACAATGCCAGCAGCCGTCCTCGGTGAGTCTTCCTTTCGGCATCCTTGCCTCACCTTCGCAAACCGCGCGCGATGCATTACTTTGCATCGCGCAAGCGCGGTTTGCTCAACCAGCGGAATGCCCGCCGCAACTCCGCCTCGCCATTGGATGGATACCAGCGGCCGTGAGCCAGAATCACGCGCTGCGGATGCCATGCCAGCATCTGTTGCAGGCAGTCGCGTGCAGCGGCCCGGTCGGTGAAAGTCATCCTCACGTCCAGCGGCGTCTTGCCGTCGGGATCCAGCACACCACCGAGCCGCGCCACCGCACGCATGCCCCAAGTCAGTTTGGCTTTCTCGAAGTTTTCGATCAGGTCGGTCAGGATCACCGTTGCACTGGCGCGATGGAAAAACACCACGTCCTCGAACGTGCGGCTACCGCGGAAGTGCAATTGATCGATCTCCGCCGACCACGCGAACGGCGCGGCCTCATCCAAATCGTCGTCGAACTTCACTTCGATCTTCTGCGCAGCGGCGCGCTCACGCACCCCGGGTGACGCCCACGCGGCGGCTTGCGGATAGCGCTGCTTCCAGGCTGCGATGTGCGCGTAGTGCAACTTGTTGGGCGAGATCAGATGCCGCACCGGCCCGAGCCCATCGATCGCGCGGAACAGCGCCACATCCGGTGCAATCGGCGAGTGACACCACAAACCACCGTCGTGCAAACGAACGACGGCCATGCGTGTGGTGAATGGCGCGCTCATGCCGCAGGGGGCAGCCATCCGCACGACCGGACCGTCGACAATCCAGATCTCCGGCGCGACCGGCTTCAAGACATCGATCGGCTCGTAGAGTCGTGGGTCGGACATGCTCACGCGTGCCGCGCAACGCTGGTCAATGCACCCATTTGCCGCCGCGCCGGGCCGGCAGATGCGCGAATGAACTGGAGGATGCGCCGCCATCGGCGGTGCGCTCGCGCTCGGAAGGCGGATGCACGCGCCAGTAGTGCGCGACCGCGTTCACCGCCTGCGGAATCTGCGCGATGCAGGCTTCGTATTCGTCGTCCTGCAATTTCTCGATCGGCACGTCGGCCGCGAGCACGCCGTCATCCACCGCCAGCGCCATGATCGGCCCCAGCAATTCCATCAGATCGGAATCTTCCGCCAGTCGCGTTTCCCACATGGCCGCCCGCAGATCGATGCCGCGCGAGAAACCTTCGCACCAGCCCGCCGCGGACAGGTCGCCCGGCCGGCCGTTTTCTTCGGCCAATTCGCCCAGCACCGGCTCGTAATTCTCGCTCTCCAGTTCGGTAGGGATCGAATCGTTGAGCTTGGCGAGCAATCCGAGGATGCGTTCGCCCTGATCCGGATCCTCGAAGGGCGCATGCAGCACTTCGGGCAGCCATTCTTCCGGCAGTGCCGGCTCGGGACCGATCGCCAACGCCGTCAACAAGCCGTGCACGCCATCCAGCAGCAGCCCGCCTTCGGATTCCGTCGCGTGCCTGCGCAGGAAGTCGTCGAGTTGTTCCAGTTCACTGTCTGCCAGACTGTTTTGAAGTTCGGTGGTCGCGCTCATTCGAAGCCTCATCAGAACACCTCATCGCAGGCCACGGACGGCCTGCCCGGGATCAAGCACGCTCCTGATTCTTGTGCTTGATCCCGAAGCCGAGTCCGGACATGCGCTGGACTCGGCGTGCTCTGGCGAGTTCAGGACGAACTCGTCCAGAGCTTAAGATATGTCGATCATCACGGGAACATGATCGGACGGCCGTTCCCAAGTACGAGGCGTGCGGTCGATCGAAGCGGATTTCAAGCGCGTGCGCAATGCGGCACTCACCAGGATCAGATCGATCCGCAAACCCATGTTGCGGCGGAACGCTCCCTGACGGTAGTCCCACCAACTGTAGTGTCCGCTTTCCTCGCTGAACAACCGGAACGAATCGCTGAAGCCCAATTCGACGATACCGTCCAAGGCTTCGCGCTCCGGTGTGGAACACAACACCAGTTCGCGCCACGCTTCGGGATCGTGCACGTCGCGGTCTTCCGGCGCGATGTTGAAATCGCCCATCACCGCGAGATTCGGATGGATGACCAGTTGCCCGCGCAGGAACTCGCGCACGTGAGTGAGCCACTTCAGCTTGTGCGCGTACTTGTCGCTGCCAACGCTCTGGCCGTTGACAACATACAGGTTGATGATGCGCAACGCGGTGGCACCCTCTCCGACCGTCGCGGCAAGAATGCGTCGCGCCGGATCGTCCAGCCCGTCGACGTCCTTCACCAAGTCGCGCATCGGTTCGCGCGCGAGGATGGCAACGCCGTTGTAGCTCTTCTGCCCCGAGAATGCGCACTCGAACCCGAGTTCGCGCAGCGCCTCATGCGGAAATTTTTCATCCGCGAGTTTGGTTTCCTGCAGCGAAAGTACATCCGGGCGATGTTCCTCGCACCAGCGCTGCACGTGCGGCAAGCGCACGTTGAGCGAATTGACGTTCCAGGAAGCGATCTTCACGTGCGCAGCGTAACGCGGCCCGCATCCGAAGTGGAGTCGCTTACGCGGTCAATCCGTAGCTGCGCAGCAAGGCCTGCGCTTGGGGCGCGCGGCCGCGGAAAGCCACGAAGCTTTCGAGCGCCGGGCGGCTGGCGCCGACGCTCAGCACTTCCGCGCGGAAACGCGCGCCGAGTTGCGGATCGATCGCGCTGGCGCCGCTTTCGCTGCGTTCCTCGAACGCGCCGAATGCATCCGCCGAAAGCAATTCCGCCCACAGATAACTGTAGTAGCCCGCCGCATAGCCGCCGGAGAAAATATGCGTGAACGCGTGCGGGAAACGCTGCCACGCCGGTGGATGCAGCACGGCGGCCTGCTCGCGGACGGCTTCCAGCGTTTCCATCACGCGCGCGCCGAGTCGCGGATCGTAGTCGCGGTGCAGCAGGAAATCGAACAGCGCGAATTCCAGTTGCCGCACCAGGAACAATCCGGCATGGAAATGCCTCGCCGCCAGCATGCGTTCGTACAACGCATCCGGAAGAGGCTCGCCGCTTTGCCAATGCCGCGCGAAACCATACAGCGCTTCGCGATTCCAGCCGAAGTTCTCCATGAACTGGCTCGGCAGTTCCACCGCGTCCCATTCCACACCATCGATGCCGCCGACCGACGGAATGTCGACCTCGGTCAGCATGTGGTGCAGGCCGTGGCCGAATTCGTGGAACAGCGTCAGCACGTCGTCGTGCGTCAGCAACGACGGCATCTCCGGCGTGGCTGGGGCAAAGTTGCAGGTGAGAAACGCGACCGGCAATTCGATGCGCGCGCCGTCGCGGAAACGCGCGCGGCACACATCCATCCACGCGCCGCCGCGTTTGCCCGAACGCGCGTACAAATCGAGATAGCAGCCGGCGATCGTGCTGCCTTGTGCATCCAGTACGTCGAAATAGCGCACGTCCGGATGCCACACATCCACGCCTTCGCGTGGCTGCAAGCGGATTCCATAGAGCTTCTGCGTCAGCGCGAACAAGCCCTCGATCACCGCGGGTGCGGGGAAATACGGTTTCAGTTCTTCCTCGTCCAACGCATAGCGTTCCAGACGAAGTTTTTCCGCCGCGTACGAGACATCCCACGCCTCCAGCGTTTCGATGTTCAAGCGGTCGCGCGCAAAGGCGCGCAGTTCCTCCAGTTCGCGCTGCGCGACCCGTTTGGCGCGCGCGGCGAGATCGCGCAGGAAATCCAGCACCTCGTCCGGCGAATGCGCCATCTTGGTCGCCAGCGAAGCCTGCGCGGCGTTGTCGAAACCGAGCAATCGTGCGGCTTCGTGCCGCAGGGCGAGAATCTTCTCGATTCGCTGCGAATTGTCGAATTTGCCGGCATCCGGCCCTTGATCGGATGCGCGCGTCTGATAGGCCCAGTACACGCGTTCGCGCAGATCGCGATTGTCCGCGTACGTCAGCACCGCCTGCACGCTTGGCTGCTTCAGCGTAACCAGAAAACCTTCCAGCTCGCGCTCACGTGCGTACTCGCGCAGGATCGCGCGGCCGGACTCCGGGATGCCGGCGAGATCGCGTTCATCGGTGACATGCTCGTGCCAGGCATCCGTCGCGTCCAGCACCGCATTGGCGAATCCCGTCGAGAGTTGTGAAAGCTCGTTGGCGATTTCACGGAAGCGCGCGCGCGCGGGCTCTTCCAGCGCCACGCCGGACAATTTGAAATCGCGCAGCGCGTGCTCGACCGCTGCACGGCGCGACCGCGGCCACGTCGCAAAATCTTCGCGCTTGGCCAGCGCATCGACCGCCGCAAACAGCACGCGGTTCTGGCCCAGTTCGGAAGTGAACTCGGTGATTTTCTCCAACGCTTCGGAATACGCTTCGCGCAACTCCGGAGTGTCGGCCACCGAATGCAGGTGCGACACCGGAGCCCAAGCTCGATTCAAGCGCTGTTCCAGACGCTCCAGTTCCAGCATCACCGACTCGAAATTGCCAGGCGCGCCGGGCGCGGTCACTGCATCGACGCGCGCACGGTAATCGGCCAGAGCCGTTTCGATCGCCGGCAGCACGTGTTCCGGGCGGATCGCCGAAAACGGCGGAAGCGCGGTTTCGGCCAGCAAGGGGTTAGTGGTCTGCATGTCCATGACCTTCCAGCGTGGCGACGTACGCCGCGGAAATCAAGCCTGGCGCGGCCTCTCTGGGCTACGATGATTGTCGATGGATACCTCGCACACCGGCGATCTGCACGCACTGCTTCGGCACAGCGAGGTGTTCAAGCATTTGCGCAGCCAGGAGCTGGATGCGCTCGCCGCTGAGATGGCGTGGTTCTCGTTGCCTGGCGGCGCAACGCTGTTCGAGACCGGCGACGCGTCGGATTCGATGTACGTGGTGCGCACCGGCAGCCTCGGCGCGTTCGGCGTGCCGCAATCGGGCGGAGGCGCGCGTCTGCTGGGCGTGATTCCGCGCGGCGCCACGGTCGGCGAATTGGGCTTGATCACCGGCCAGCCGCGCGCGGCGTCGGTGCGCGCGTTGAGAGATTCGGAACTGCTGCGACTTTCACGCGCAGGTTTCGAGGAACTGGTGCGCAAGCATCCCGAAGCGATGCTCGGTGCGGCGCGCAGCGCCACCGCGCAACTTCTGGCGCGCACGCGCCAACGCGGCAAGGGCGAACCCGTGGACGCGCCGCGCACGTTCGCGATCCTGCCGTTCGACCGCGGCATCGACGCACGCGGATTCGCCGAGAACATGCGCAAGCACCTGCTCGCGCATGGCGATTGCCTGCTGATCGATTGCGGACTGGGCTGCGGACGCAGCACCGAATGGCTCGCGCAGCGCGAAAGCGAAGTGCGCTTCGTGTTGTATCTGGACGATGGCGACGCCGGTTGGCGGCAGTTGTGCCAGCGCCAGGCCGACGCATTGCTGTTCATGGTCGATGCGGAGCAATCGCCAGCGGCGTGGCCGGACAAAGCGGTGGTCGATCCACGAGGCGCACGTCAACGGCCGCGACATCTGATCCTGCTGCAACCGCAGCCGCGTTTCATCTATGGCGCGGCGCGCGCCTGGCGCACGGTGCTGGGAGACGGCGAGCTGCGACATCACCACGTACGCAACGGCAACGACTTCGCGCGACTCGCGCGCCTGCTGAGCGGCAACGGCGCCGGCCTGGTGCTGTCCGGCGGTGGCGCGCGCGGTTTCGCGCAGATCGGCGTGATCCGCGCGCTGCGAGAAGCGGGGATCGTGATCGACGCCGTGATCGGCACCAGCATCGGCGCGATCATCGGCGCGGGCGTCGCCTACGAGTGGGACGACCAGAAGATGCGCGAGGCGTACAAGCGTGCATTGGTCGACGGCAAGCCGTTGTCCGACTGGACACTGCCGCTGGTCGCGCTGACGCGCGGCGGCCGCACCACGATGCTGCTGCGCGAAGCCTTCGGCGAAATCGACATCGAGGATCTGCCGATCGATTTCGCCTGCCTCTCCGCCGATCTCACCAGCGGCTGCGCGGCGCTGCATCGAAATGGTTTGTTGTGGCGCTGGCTGCGCGCATCCAGTGCCGTGCCGGGTATCCTGCCGCCGCTATTGCACGAGGGCCACGTGTACGTCGATGGCGCGGTGATCAACAATCTCCCGACCGACGTGCTGAGCGACGAGGGTCTGCGCCGTATCATCGCGGTGGACATCAGCGCGGACGACATGCTGACCGCGCACGTGGACGAAAGCGCATCGCCGTCGTGGCCCACGCTGTGGACGCAACGGCGTGACGGCAAGCGGCCCAACGCGTTCGCGATCCTGGTGCGCGCGGGCATGTTGAATTCCGAGGCCGGCAGTGCACGCCGGAGAGAACTCGCGAGCCTGCTGCTGCGCCCCGATCTGGAAGCGATCGGTCTCTTGGATTGGCACGAGTTCGAGCGCGCGATCGCGGCGGGATACGGTTATACGCGCAAGGTGCTCGAAGAGGGCGGGTTTTGACGTCGCTTGCGCACCGCTAAGATTCCTTCATGGCCTCGAACATCCGCCCTTACAGAAACATCCATCCGAAGCTCGGCGCGCGCGTTTACGTCGATCTGGCCGCCATACTGATCGGCGATGTGGAACTGGGCGACGATGTTTCGCTCTGGCCGGGCAGCGTGGTGCGCGGCGACGTCGAGCGCATCCGCATCGGCGCGCGCACCAACGTGCAGGATGGCGCGGTGCTGCACGTCACCCACGATGGTCCGTATTCGTCCGGCGGTTTTCCCTGCATCGTCGGCGCGGACGTGACCATCGGCCACGCTGCGGTGGTGCACGCCTGCACGATCGAGGACGCGTGCCTGATCGGCATGCATTCGACGATCCTGGACGGGGCGGTCGTGCGCAAACACGCGATGATCGGCGCGGGCGCGCTGGTATCGCCCGGCAAGACAGTCGGCGAAGGCGAATTGTGGATCGGCAATCCCGCGCGCTGCGTGCGCAAGCTCAGCGCGGGCGAGATCGAGCAACTGCACTATTCGGCCGCGCACTATGTGCGGCTGAAGGATCAGTATCTCGCGGCGAAATAACGGAACTGATCACCTCTCCCTTTGTGGGAGAGGGGCGCGAAGCGCCGTCTTTTTCTGCCGCGTGCAGCGCGGTGGCAGAGGGGGCATTCGGGAACACCCTCTCCCAACCCCTCTCCCATCAGGGGAGAGGGGCTCTGTTTGGCGGCACTCCGGCAGGTTGTAGCATTTGCAGTGCATCATCCGTTTCCGGCCGCACGCCGTACCAATGCTCGAAAGAATCGGCGGCCGTTTCGATCAGCATTCCCCATCCATCCAATGCTCGCGCCGCGCCTGCGCTGCGCGCCCATTCCAGAAACGGTTGCGCCGCTTTGCCGTAGGCGAGGTCGTAAGCGATGGTGTGAGTCGAGACGAGCGAGTTCGGCAATTGCATCGACGCACCCAGCACCCCGGCAGCGGTCGCGTTGAGGATCAGGTCGAACGCGCCGCAGCACTCCAGGGCGCTCCATTCCGAAATGCAGACGCGCTCGGGCGCCGCCAATGCATCGGCAAGTTTGCGCGCGCGTTCGGAAGTGCGGTTGGCGATAATCAACTCGCTCACCCGCGCGTCCAGCAGCGCCCACGCAACCGCCTGCGCGGCGCCACCTGCGCCCAGCAGCAGCACGCGGCGATCCTGCAAGTCGACGCGGTGACGTTCGCGCAGATCGCGGA
>Ga0209581_1002026_pt1 | contig 20991 bp, 16 predicted proteins | sample Coa_R2_FD_187160 | JGI IMG/M metagenome (GOLD analysis project Ga0209581, IMG submission 187160) | Surface soil microbial communities from Centralia Pennsylvania, which are recovering from an underground coalmine fire - Coalmine... | ecosystem: Environmental > Terrestrial > Soil > Unclassified ...
GGCAAATGCCTTAAGCAGCGTGATTTTGCCGAGGTAATTGCCCTCATAGTTGTGCGGCGTGTAACTGCCGAACGAAGTTGGAGCATCGAGAATTTTTTCCTCCGGAGTCGCGCCCTGTTCAATGGCAGCAGTGTAGACATACGGCTTGAACGATGACCCTGTCTGCCGCTCGGCCTGCGTTGCGCGATTGAACTGCGACATGTTGAAGTCCCGTCCGCCAACCATGGCGAGAACGTCGCCCGTAGCGTTGTCCAGCGCCAGCAGCGAACCCTGAACACCAGAGTCCTCCTCAAGGGTTCCGCGCAGCAGGTTGCCGTCCAACTCGCGCAGATGAACGTAGATGATGTCCCCCTCTTTCAGGAATCCGTCCGCGGTATGAAAGCCGGTCCACGCCCAGTCATCCGGAGTCATGACCAGCTGATCATTGCCAACATGCGCCGTGACCTGATAAGGAAGCACGCCTGTGACCAGCGCATGAACATATGCGCCCGGCTGCGGCGGAACAATCCAGTCCGGATGCTTGAAACCTTCCATGCCAACGCCGCCGGAGATGACGTTGAGCAGCCGCCCGCGCCATCCGTGACGCCGCTCATAAGCTGCCAGACCATCCAGAACCACTTGATTCGCGGCCTGCTGCAAGTCAAGATCGAGCGTGGTGTAGACCTTCAGGCCTGCCTCATGCACCTGATCGGAACCGAGCCTGCGTTCCAGTTCGCGCCGCACCTCTTCAACAAACCACGGCGCAACGCTATTAGGAGGAGGCTGAATATGCAGTCCAAGTGGCGCCGAGCGAGCCACATTTGCCTGCGCTGCAGTAATCTTTCCATCCTCAAGCATGGAGTTGATGACCATGTTGCGGCGGCGGAAGGCCTTGTCCGGGTTGGTTACGGGATCATACTCCGACGGCCCTTTTGGAAGCCCCGCCAGCAGCGCTGCTTCGGGCAACGTCAGGTCTCGGGCATGCTTGCTGAAGTAATACTCTGAGCCAGCCTCGAAGCCGTAAACACCATGGCCGAGGTAAATCTGGTTGGCGTAGAGAGTGAAGATCTGCTGCTTGGTGAAATTGTGTTCTATCTGAATGGAGAGCAGAATCTCCTCCAGCTTGCGCCCGAATGTCCGTTCGTTGGAGAGAAAGAGATTACGGGCGAGCTGCATAGTCAGCGTCGAAGCGCCCTGTGCGCGATTCTTGGAAGTCAGATCGTGATAGGCCGCTCCTATGACGCGGAAGAAATTCACGCCCCAGTGGCTCTCGAAGTTCTTGTCTTCGATGGACACGACGGCCTCGCGCAGAAGCGGCGAGAGATCGTTGTAATTGACGAGAATGCGGCGCTCCAGAGCAAAGGAGCCGAAGATGCGGCCATGCGTATCGTAAAGCTCGGTCGTGGTGTTGGGGCGGTAGCGCTGCAAATCGTCAATCTGTGGAAGGTTGACAGAGTAGACAAGCATCAGGCCGGTCATGGAACCAACGGCAATGGCGAGAAGTAGCAAAACCGCGAATGCGACGCCGCCTGCTACCTTGCGCCGTCCCGCGCCGGGGCGAAAGCCGCCGTTCGTTGCTTGAGCGCGCTGATTCAACAAGTGGCCTTAAGATGAGATGCGAAAGCGAACCGTGCGTCAGGCGTTCTTCTGCTTCAGGATGTCGAGCGCCTTGTTGAGCTGATCGTCCGGATGCGCTTCTGGCTTCTGCTGGCCTTCTTCCGCAGCCAGATACTGATCGAGATTGGATGCCACCAGCACATTCGGTGTCACGGCCTCATCCTGAATCTTCTTGCCGGATGGCGATTCATACTTTGCGACGGAGAGGATCAGAGCAGAGCCATCCGGCATTTCGATGGTCTTTTGCACCGTGCCTTCGCCAAAGGTGCGGTCGCCGACAATGTCACCGCGCTTATTGTCCAGGATGGCAGCAGCTACCAACTCGCCCGGACCGGATGTTCCATGATTGACCAGGATGACGAGCGGCGCGGATGTAATGAATTTTCCGGACTCCGCGGTGAAGGTCTGCTTCGGCACTTTCTGACCTTCGAGCGATGCAATGGTGCCGCTCTGCAGGAAAGCATTCGCCAGACGCACAGCCTGGGTTTCGTCGCCCTGGGCTACGTCACGCAAATCGAGCAGAACCTTCTTGTTGCCGTCTTTCTGCATGGAACGGAGGCGCGACTCGATGTCGTCAACGCGGGCCTTAGTAAGGACAATTGGTTTCAGATAAAGAATGCTGGAGTTCTCGTACTCCTGCTCGCCCATTGTGGGAGCGACAACCGCGGTACGCGTAAGGGTGATCTTGTCAGGCTCGGATTTGGCACGGTTCGGACGAACCAAAGAGAACGTCACATCCGTGCCCGGCTTGCCTTCAAGCAAGAGGCGAATCATGGCCAGCGACATCTCCCGAGTGCTCTGGTTGCCGATGGCCTCGATAATGTCTCCATCCTGAATCTGCTCGCGTTCAGCGGGACTGCCGGGCATGACGGATACCACCGTGGCATAGCCGAAGCGCTTGGAAACATTCAGGCCTACCTGCGCTGTGCCCTCGTTGGCATGGGTTTTGTAGGCCGTATATTCGGCCGGAGTCAGATAGCTGGAGTCGGAATCGAGAGATTCCAACAGGCCGTGCAGCGCGCCATTAGTTACGTTGGCTATATTGGGTTCGACGACGTAGTCGCTCTGAATTTTGTGCAGGACTTCTTCATAGACACCCATCTGACGGTAAGCGCCATCGCTCTGTGTTCCGGCGCGAACACCGCTCAGGCCGAATCCGCCGAGGAAGACAATAACAACCAGAATCACAGAAATTCCTAGGATGGCGCGTTTAAAACCCTTAGACATGGCAAGACTCAAGCAGCCGGGAGCTGTATAAGAAGATGATACTCCAGTTAAGGATAGTTTGGCTGTGAGTTATTGGTGGCGGCGGGTAGGATCGAACTACCGACCTTGGGGTTATGAATCCCACGCTCTAACCATCTGAGCTACGCCGCCAATTTCAGGTGGAAAATGCTGAAATACTGCAACTTCCATCATACGAATACGGTGCTGGATGGTCAAACAGCTTTGGCTATCTGAGCTCCTGGATCAATAACAACACGCCGATGATTGCTAGTCCGGCGTAGACGTACTTCAGGAAGGTTTCGCCTTCCGATCTGTGTTTACGACGCGGCCCAGCCATATAGCCGGAAGCGCGGCGGGTAGAGAGACCAGATAATAGTGCGTTACCGCCGGAACCCACAGCCCAACAGCCCAGTATCCGCCCATGCCAATGATGCTTGCGGCCGGGCAGGAAGTAGCCTTGCAGCGTCGCGCGGAAGTGCTGTGCTGACCAGCGGCGCATCGCTCCATAGATGGCCAACGGCGGCCAGTTCTCCTGGAACCAGGAAAGGCTTTACGCGCCTGACGGAACTCTGCTTGCCACATATAACAAGCACCATCTGCTTCCACACTGGGAAGACCAGTTCACGCCCGCGACAGAGCGTACGGCGCTCTCCGTCCCGTATGGGGCCATGTGCGCCGGGCCGGACGCGAAGCGCGCATCCGTCTCGGCCGCTTCTGGAAAGTGGGGCCTTGAGATCTGCAAGGACATGGACTTCCCGCGTCTCAGCCGTCAATATGCGCGCGACGGCATCGCGTTGATGATTGTTCCTGCTGAAGACTTCTATGTAGATGGCTGGCTGCACGGACGCATGGCCATCATGCGCGGCGTAGAAGGCGGGTTCAGCATTGCTCGTTCCGCAAAGAACAGCATTGTCTATGCGACAGATGATCGTGGCCGCCTGCTTGGCGAACGCGGCACGGGCTTTGTTTCATTTGCAACCGTGGTCGCCAACATTCCCGTACGTCATGATCCGACCATCTATGCGCGCCTTGGGCGACTGGTTTGCATGGCTGGACCTGGCACTCCTGTTAGCCCTCCTGGGAATGTTTATGATCTCGCGCCATTGATTACACTGGTGCTCAGGAGCAAAGATTGCACATTCTGGGCGTGATTCCCGCGCGGCTTGCATCCACTCGACTGCCGCGCAAAGTCCTTCGCGAAATTGCCGGCGAGCCGATGCTCGCATGGGTTTACAACGCGGCGCGGTCCTGCAGGCAGCTCAATCAGGTTTTGATCGCTACCGATTCTGATGAAGTGATGGAATTCGCGCATGCACGCAGCTTTCCCGCTGTGTTTACCCCGGCAAACTGCGCCAGCGGTTCGGACCGTGTTTATGCAGTAGCGCAGTCGATTCCGGCAGACATCTACGTCAATATTCAGGGCGACGAGCCGCTGCTTCGTTCCGAGCATCTCGATGCACTGCTTGAGCCGATGAGGCGGCCCGAAGTTGAAGTGGCCACGCTCTCGACTCCATGCATTCCTGAACAAATTCACAATCCAAATGCGGTAAAGGTGGTGACGGCGGCGGATGGACGCGCTCTTTATTTTTCCCGCGCGACGATTCCCTTCGACCGCGATGGGACGGGAGATGTTCCATATCAGAAGCACATTGGCATTTATGCCTATCGGAAAGCTGCTCTCGAACGCTTTCCTAAACTCCCGCCCAGCAGGCTGGAAACAAGCGAGCGTCTGGAGCAGCTGCGCTTCCTCGAAAACGGCATTGATATCTATGTGACTTCCACGCCTTTCGACACTATCGGCGTCGATACGGAAGAGGACCTTCAGGCAGTAGAACAAATCCTTAACACTCAGAAGAATAGCTAAGCCGGAAAATCGCTGAATCCTTTTCTATCACGGGGAATCATATTCGTTGCAACGAGCAATATGGTCGTTGTAACAATTATTTGATAAAAAGGAGGCTGTCATGGCGAATCTTCTGGTGGTTGAATCAAGTCCGCGTTCCGCGTCTGTTTCCAGTTCGGTCGCGAAGGAATACGTCACTGAGTGGCAGCGCAAGCATCCTGCCGGAAAGGTAGTTCGGAGAAACGTGGCCGCCAATCCGGTTCCATTTGTTACCGAACAGTGGATTGCCGCTGCATATACTCCGGTAGAGAACCGCACCGAGGAGCAGAGGCAGATTCTGGCTATGTCGGACGCATTAATTAATGAGCTCGAAGCAGCCGATACTGTGGTCCTCGCCGTGCCGATGCACAATTTCGGCATCTCAGCGCAACTGAAGGCCTGGATTGATCAGGTTGTGCGCGTTGGCCGCACTTTCACCTACACGGCGCAAGGGCCGCTGGGGCTATTGCCTGAGAACAAGAAGGTGGTTGCGATTGTGGCTCGCGGCGGGGCCTACAGCGGTGAATCACCATACGCATTCCTTGATCAGCAGGAGCCGTATCTCCGCACGATTCTGGGCTTTATTGGCCTGAAAAACGTGCAGTTCGTTTACGCCGAGAACCAGTCTAGGGGAGCGGAAGCCGCCGAGCAGGGTATCAAGGCAGGCATTGAAGCGGCTCTCGCTCTTGCTTGATAACAGACTGCCCTGAAAGGGCCGTCTGGAGCATTTTTTCGTTCAGGTGTATGGCGTCGTTCTGACGACCGAAACGGGTCCCAGCACGTACGGTTTTCACGTGATGGGGTGGTGAAGGAAAGAAGAATCTCAAGCCAAGCTGGCTTAAATTCTTCGCCTGCAGCTCAGAATGACGACTATGTGCCTGGTCTGCACCTATTGAAAAATGCTTAAAAACTTATTCCGTTCAGATGGGCTGGCAATTGCAACCCAGGTCTCGTTTGAGACCTGGGGCACCGGCATTCTCCGGCTTGTTATTTGGGCTGCGGCCCGCGATAGACTACCCCGTCCTTCATAACAAAATCGACTTTCTCCATGAGAGAAATCTGGTCAAGCGGATTGCCGGGCACTGCCACTATATCAGCGAGTTTTCCCGGCTCGACTATGCCGATTTTGTCGTCCATCTTCATCAACTTTGCTGCCTGCAGCGTTGCGCTTTGAATAGCAACGGCGGGCGTCATGCCGTCCTGAACAAGTACTGAGAATTCTTTTGCCGGATCGGTGGTCCACGGAAACGCGCCTGCATCGGTGCCGAAGGCGATTTTCAGGTGAGCGGCCATCGCGCGCTTGAACGTCTCCGCATGTGTCTTGATCATTTGCAGATAGACAGGGTTGCCATCGCTGGCGCGACCTTCTGCGACAGCCTGAAGCGCGTAGCTCGTCGGCACGTACCAGATGCCTTTCTCGACCATCGTCTGCATATCTTCCGGAGCGATATAGTCACCGTGCTCCAGGGTATCAACGCCGGCGGTTATCGCATTGTGTACGCCGTGCAGTCCCATGGCATGGGCCGCAACAGGATGGTTTTCGCGATGCGCTTCGTCGACGATGGCCTTCAATTCATCGAGCGTAAAGGTCGGGATATCATCAAGCACGCCATCGGACCGCAGGAAGTAGCCGCGATCTACATACACCTTGATCCAGTCTGCGCCGTAAGAGATTTGTTCACGCACTGCCTTGCGGCACTCGTCGGGACCATCACAGAGCTGCACTCCATGCGGCACATCGATGCCGTATGCGTAGCCGAGAAGCGGATATGAGCCCGTCACATCCAGAGCGCGCGTTGCCACCTGCATGCGTGGGCCAGGAATTACGCCCTGCTCAATAAGTTGCTTGATATCAACATCAGCGTAGAGAGCGCCTTCGGTTTCGAGATCGCGAATGGTGGTAAAGCCATAGTTAAGGGCTTTGGCCGCCGTTGCCGCTCCCACAATACCGCGATAGGCAAGAGACTGCTTGAGAAGCTGATCGGCATATTGAGCGGCAGTAGCATCGCCTTGCAGAAGAACGTGCGTGTGCGTATCAATAAGTCCAGGCAAGCAAGTTTCGTTCGAGAGATCAATGACACTCGCCCCTGCAGGCGCCTGTTCACCCGGATGTACGCCCACAATCTTATTGTCCGAAACCTCGATCACTACATGCTGGCGGAGGCTGCCGCTCGCGCTGTCGAAGAGCGCTCCGCATTGCAGGTAGTGGGTTGTACTTTGGGCAATAGCAACAGGGCAGAGAAGTAGATTGAAGAGCAGGCGGCTGATCATTTGCGGCGAAGATATCACTGCGGTTCTTCCCAGGCAACATTTAACGAATCAGAAGGCCCGCTGCAGGGTACTCAATTCCTTCAACCGTTGTTTGGAGTTGCGGGAGGGAGGGCGTAGCAGTCAGCACCTCAATCATTCCGTTTTGAAGCAGGGTCGTGTCCTCAACCTTTGCTCCGCGAATACTGGGATTCCACGCGAGCGCCTGCGTTTCAGCCAGCACTTCGTTGCCTTGCGGTGAGGCAACCCATTCGCGTTCCAGATATCCGGCCGGACCACCCTGATGATGCAACTGTTCCTCGCCCGGAAAACCGGCCTCGCGATAGGCGCGTTGCGCGGCGGCGAATAACTCCGCAGAAGTAACACCGCTGCGGCTGGCATGCTGTAATTTTGCATTCACTTCCGCAGAAGCAGCAAAACAATCCACAAGCGGCTGCGGAGCGGGTCCGAAATGCACGAAGCGCGTAATGGAGACAGCCAAACCCCATTTGCGCGCGCAAAGATTCAGCATTCCATAGCGCTCCAGCACTGCGCCGCGTGAAACGGCATGTTTGTATTTGCGGATGCGATCATCAACGGCCATGAGCAAAACCGAAGGGAGAATGCCTTCAGCGATTAATCGCTGCGCGACGCCTGCGGCCATTTCATCTTCTGTGATTCCAGGCTCAAGTTCGAGCAACGCATCCGCTGTAGCTGTTGCTGTATGTTGTGACAGCCAGCGAAAACGCTCCACTTCTGTAGGTGTAAGCGGGGCCCTGAGCGGAGCCAGATCAACATGGGTAAATCCAGACAAAGGCTGGTCCGCGCCTATGGCACCGTCTCCAGCCAACTGGCGAGCAGTTGCCAGCCCATCCTGATGCCACGGAGTAACAACAGGCTCATATCCCAGCCCGGCAAATTCTTCGTCAGCCAGTCTTGGTGCTTCATTATGTGGCGTCAGGTAGTATTTGCCGCTTCGTGTCAACAGCAGCGACGTGACTGCCGTTTCTGCCGGAATCACAACACGCGCTTCCACTTGTCCGCCGGTCAGCCATGCAATGTTTTCATTGCGTTGCAAGAGGACGGCTGACAGCTTGAAGCGGTCCATAAGGTCCATCAATCGTGACCATTTCTCAGATAACTCAGCGCTCCAGCTTTGCAAATCGTTGATCGATTGAAGCAGCGTGAGACCGCGTGTAGAAGAGTGCATTTGCTGCGGAAGAGTGGTCATGTTGCTCCTGATGGAATAAATCGATTTTCCGGGTTGTACCTGTAAATGTACATGGCTGTGCTGACTGGCGCAAAACCGGAAGTTCAGATATTGTCAGTTCGCTATTCCTTCAGGCGCAAACTGTGGCACACCTTAGCACGCTTCAGATGTGATGGTGGTGGGCACTCTCAATCCAGATGGAGGGGAATGTGTTTTAGACTCAGGTCACTGATCGGTGGCAGGCGCAAGCTAACCAGCCGTCTGGTTGTCGGCTGGCTAGCTTATTAATCGAGAACTACTCGCTCGAGCGAGCAGGTGGAAGCGTAATGGAATCCAGCAGTTTGAAGCTGACCACTGTTTCCGGCGCAAGCGTAATATCGCGGTTGTTCCCCGTCAAAGCTGCGCCTGCTGTTCCGGCTCCTGCTCCGGCCAGAGCGCCAATCGCCGCTCCCTTTCCGCCGCCCGCCAGGCCGCCAATCAAAGCGCCCGCGGCGCCGCCGCCGCCAATAAATCCGGCTGTGCGTTTGCCTTTGCCGGTCGTCTGTTGGCTATAAACGCTCGTGCTGACCGGGTAGCTGACCCCGTGAACCGAAATAGATTGCAGGGTAATACCGAGGCTGGCCGCGCCCTTGAATTTGCCCGCAGACTTCGCGTCTGTAACGGTCCCACTGACAGGTGAACCAGCCGGAATTGCTCTGACGCCGCCGACTGACACGGAATTTGCCAGTGTCCCTGTGAATCCCTGTCCGGCAGAGCTGGTTTTTGAGCTCAATCCGCTTCCCAGTGTGACTGACAAAGTTGTGCCCGCAGGAACCACAATCGGTGGCGGTGGCGGAGCCGGCGCAGGTGCTGGTGTTGCCGCCGGGGCCGCTGCTGGGCTTCCACCCGCCGCAGGAGATGCTGCCTTCTTACTGGTTCCTGCTGCGGTTGCTGGCGCAGCAGGTTGACTTGCTGCAGGCTCACTTGCTGGCGCTGCCGCAGGTTGCGATGCTGTTGCCTGCTCTTGATCCGATGACTTTTTGCATCCGGAAAAGACCAGTCCTGCCGACAGCAATGTAGCGATCAGAAACTGTTTTTTACGACTCATGATTGGCTGCCTTTCTTCTTGCTGAGGGATGGAAACCAACACTTCGCACGAAGATTACCACTGTTCTGAGCCATTTGCATACAAATCACAGCAAACTTTCATCACCATCCGCAAAATAGAGGTTCTTCTGAGATCAGATAGCGCAATTCTGCGCGATTTGCATACGCAATCGTGCATCTCATTTAACGCGGAGGGGGCTGCAGGAGACAGCATTATGAGACGCATCGTCCAGATTGCGGCGACCACGAACAAGCTTTTTGCTTTGTGCGATGATGATACGCTGCACCTTTATGACTTCACCGAATTAGGCTGGGTGCTTTTGCCTCCCGTTCCCAACGGCCATGCCGCCCTCATGGAACGACTGGAGGATAGGACATCGCTGCTCGCCGATGATGACGTAGAAGAAGAAAATGATAATTGCCAGTAGTGGCCTACTTCAGGGTTCGCAGTATAAATGTTGTCATCCTGAGCGTATTGAAGGACCTGCTTTTCTTTGGCAGCCGAAATCTTCCCGCCTGAAAATCATTCAGCGCTCTACTGACCACCACTCTTCACCCCTGAATCCTTCTTCGCCATAACGACGGAAGCCGCCTGCTCCAGAGAAACATCGTCAGGCAGACGCTCGAAGGACGTCTTCTCATCATCCTCAATCTCTGAAATTGTCTTAAACAGAAGCGCGCGTCCCTGAATGTGCGTCTGTGTCCGTGTAATCTGCCATATGCCCTTGCCAATCTCCTGCCGCTCCACATCAAACCAGCCGCCCTGTTTCAGCCTTCCCAGTAACCCCCATCCAAAGGTCACATCGCGAATCAGTTTCCCCTTCAGGCTCTGGATGCGATGTTGGGTTGTATTGACCATCATGTCCCCTTCCATAGCGCTGAAGACGCGTGCTTCCCGATTGGGAGGATTAAAATGAGGATCCGGCTTGAAATGCAGCGTCGTAGTCTCCCCGTTATGGCTTGTCTCGGTCCAGATAAAAGCAGCAGGCAATAATTTCAGAAGCCGTTCTGCTTGCTGATCGTCTTGTTGACCTTGTTGCCGCTGCTGTGCCTGCGCGCGCGTGTCGTGGATGAATTTATCCACTTCCTGTTTCTGCTGCTGCTCTGGAACGGGCTGCCCATTTCTCACCAGCACCCGCTTCACATCTCCCTTGCCGGTTTGCGCCACCCATTGCGTGACGTTGTTTCCAGGCTTACGGTCTACCTCGTGAAATAGCCAGTGAGAATGATCATTTCGATCAGCCTCAAGTTCACTGTTTACCGATTGTTGAACGAATTGCTTTGCGTCCTGCGCCTGCAATCCGGGACACATGAGAACCAACAGCAGACAAAAAACAATAAATTTGATCGTGTTCATACCCTGACCTGTTCGTTCGATAATGCATACATCCGGACTTTTCAGCCACCTTCAGTAAGGAGCTTGGCCGTAGTCGCCGGCTGTGCGGAGCTTTTCTTTGGGGCGTGATGCGCAGCAACTCGCGGCATGGAAATAACCTCGAATGATTGGATGCGAATCTTTCGGAATGTGTAGTAAAGGGATCCAGTTAGCTCCTGTTATGCGCATTGTTTCGGTTTCCTCATTTTGACCACCAACCAGCTATGATCTTTTTATGTCAAAGAAACGCAATGGAAGTGAGCAGTCAGATACGGAAACGCGGCTTGAAGGATTTGCCTCAACCTGCGGGGTTCTGGTGATGGGCCTCTTTGCGCTGACCTTTGTCTTTCAGAACTTTGTGATTCCATCATCCTCAATGGCGAGCACATTAAAAGTCGGCGATCACGTCATGGTGGAGCGGGAATTGCTTGCGCCTCCAACGCGCTGGATGCCTTTCATACCCTATCGGGATGTAAAACGCGGCGATATTGTTGTGTTCTACAAGCCAGTTCCGGAACACGATGGAGACCACATTCCTCTGGTGAAACGAGTCATCGCTCTTCCTGGTGACCGTATTCATCTGCGGAACGGAATCGTTTATCTCAATGGAGTAGCGCAGAACGAGCCGGAAGTGCCACAGCCTTCTGCCCAGGCCAGCGATCCTTATATGGATAACTTTCCTTCAGTGCCGCCGGATTGGCATCCTGATGTTACGGCTTCATGGGCTGTCTCGCTGGCACAGGCAATACAAGGTGGCGATGTTGTCGTGCCGCCGGGAAGCTACTTCGTCATGGGCGACAACCGCGAGCACAGTCTCGACAGCCGCTTCTGGGGATTTGTGCCGCGCGAAAATATTCTCGGCAGACCTTTGTTCGTCTACTGGTCATTTGATATGCCGGAGAACGACGAACTGAAACCCGCTCTATCAGAGCAAGTGGGTACTATGGCGCAGGAGTTGATTCATTTCTTTGGCAAAACGCGCTGGGCAAGAACCCTGCATCCTTTACAATAAACAAGCTATTCATCAGAAGTGTTCTCTATGCTGCTCTGAGCCTCCCATCCTGGATTCGTGCCTAAGGGAATAAGCGAAAATACCGATATTTGGCTTTTATTACGTACAAGAAAGCTGGATATTCAAGGCGCGCTCTTCAAAGGCGGCAAATAACCAAAATTGGCTGGGCTCGGTAATAAGCGCGGTTTTGACGTGCCCCCTAATTTGCTTCCAGAAGGGGAGAAGGCATGCATGAAAACTAAACGAGATATTTGTAATGCAGAGCTGAGTTAGGCTACAACCGCGCTTTCACGCACAAGCACTCAACGGCCTTGTCCATTCGTTTTATACCAAACGTCCAAAGAATATCGCGCGATAGAAATCAGGTGGTTTCCTCTACTCGCAGGTCTCGAATATGACAATTTGATTTCGAAGGAAACGCTATTACCAGCCAACCAATCATTATTCTGCTTCAGCCAGTTCGTTAAAATGAAAGTTTAAGGGTCTGAAGCAGACAGCATCATCCGGATCAGAATGACTATGTCAGAACCTTCCATTGCTTCTACGATTGACGCTCCTGTTCAGCATGAACGCAAAACCCGAACCAGGCGCCTCTTTGAAGCTGTAGGATCTGCCTTATTGAATAAGGGCATAATGGTGCTCGTCAACTTGCTGGCGATCCCCATTACTATTCGCTATCTTGGCGCAGAAAGTTTCGGCATCTGGACAACCATCACGACGGCCCTCACCATGCTGCTTGTGCTGGATCTCGGTATTGCAAATTCTCTTACTAACTTTATTTCAGAAGCATATGCCCGCAATGATCACGAGCACGCGAGCCGCTATACGACAACAGCTCTGGCTGTAATGACGTGCATCGCAGGGCTGCTGGGTATTGTTGGCTGGTTCTTGTGGCCGCATATGCATTGGGACGCTCTCTTCCATGTCTCTTCCGCTATTCAGCCAGGAACAGTGTCGCGCGCGGTTGCCGCTGCATTCATAATCTTTCTTATTGATCTGCCATCGCGTCTGGCGGTGAAGGTCCTCGGCGGATATCAGGAACTGCGAACAGCAAATATATTTGCGATCGTTGGAAGCATCTTGAATCTTGCCGGGATTGTGCTAATGGTAAAACTTCGCGCAGGCCTTACTGCAATGGTTGCCTGCACTACCGGAGCATTGGTGGGAGCCGACCTGCTTTGTCTACTGTGGCTTATCAATGTGCATAAACCCTGGCTCCGGCCTCGCATCGCGCATCTGGACCGCAGCGCAGCGCGCCGCATGATGCAGATGGGAACGGAGTTTTTTATACTTCAGATTGCGGGTCTGGTCGTTTTTAACAGCGATAATCTTGTGATCGCGCATTATCTTGGTCCGGCAGAAGTTGCCCCCTATAGCGTGGCGTGGCGGTTGGTGGGGTACGCAGCCATGGTCCAATCGCTTCTGATTCCTGCATTATGGCCGGCCTTTAGCGAGGCCTTCGAGCGAGGAGACATGGCCTGGGTGCGCCAAACCTTCCGCCGCACCATGTGGATCACAATGGGTACAGCATTCGGATTCTCTGTTCTCTTTGCCCTCGCCGGGAGATGGATCATTCGCGTATGGGCAACCAATGCGGCTGTTCCAAGTCAGACGCTGATGTTGATGATGTGCGTTTGGGTGATCATCAGCACCTTGATGAACAATACAGCGGTTGTCTTATTCGCAAAAGGAGAAACGCGCTTGCAGGCATGGTTGGGTCTGTTTGCCGCAGCACTGAATCTTGCCCTTTCCATTTTGGCTGTACAGCATATTGGTTCTGTAGGTGTAATTCTGGGAACAATTCTTTCATATCTCGCCGTGCTGGTTGTACCTCAAAGCATTCTTGCATGGAAGGTACTCAGATCTTGATTACACTTCGATATAATGGACTCTTGATCATGCTGCTTACAGATAAACTTAGGCATCTTTGAAGAAAGCCGGACCACAAAAAGTATGTTGAATAATCGGGATTAAAAATGACACGCACCCCTTCTGCTTGTGCGCAATATGCATTCTCTTTTGTTAATAGTTTGCACTATCTAGCCGGCGATGCGCGTCTTCCTGTACGTTTGTTAGGTCGTGTTGCCCGTAAAATAGCGATACCGGTTGCCAGACGCTTGGGTAACCATCATTTGGTCACTGCGCGCGTCTATGGCCACGACCTGCTAATGCCTGCAGAGCATCCGATAGTTCCTATACTTGCAGGATCTCCCCAATATAACCGCCCCTTAGCTCTGGCTGCACAAGCGGTTAGAGAATGGAAATCGAAAGATCGCCCTCTGGTTGTTGTTGATGTCGGGGCAAATATTGGAGAGACAGTTGCGATAATTGAAAATGCATGTCCAGAAATTGGGGTATATCTGTGTATAGAAGCAGATAGGGAGATTGCTGAACTGTGTAGGAGAAACCATTTAAATAATGACCGCGTCCGCGTAGAGAGGTGCCTTATTGGCGAAAATGAAGGTGCCGCTGTATGTTTGAACGATGATGGTCGTGCAAACCCGTCTGTCAAGCTATTGGCTGGAGTACATGGCAATCCTGATGATTATGATAAGTTGGTCAGGCTTGATACTGTAGCTGATTCTTTTGCTAAACTTCATGAGGCATTGGATTTGTTAAAGGTGGATGTTGAAGGATATGACTTTTCTATAATGCGCTCTGCGCAGCAATTACTGAGCCAGTATCATCCTGCCCTTTTTTTTGAATGGTATCCAGAGCTGTTAATTCGGCAAGGCGAGGACGTCTTGAGCGGCTTTGAATATTTAATGCTGCATGGATATCATTATTATGTTTTCTTTACCAGTCAGGGAGACTACTACTGTTCCGCATTTAATCCGGGATCCCTCTTTATAAACAGCCTTGCCGCTGTTGCTCAGAACAGGCCTTTTGACTATTTTGACGTTTTTGCGTCCACGGATAAATGTGAGTACGAAGAGCTGATTCGATTAAGCGTTCTGCAGGAAACAAATTTTCATCATAGTAAGCGTGCTCGCTTTCTATAAATTCTGCTTTCATGTTATCAGCCTTATGGTTGCAGAATGACGAAATCGCTTGGAAGTATCTCCACTTGGCCCTCCAGTTTACTTGATACATGTAAAGATCATGCGCACGCAATCTCACGAGCTAACATTAAGTTACAAACCGGTAGTTAGGCTTACCATAAAGCTGAAGGCGTATGTTCGCATTTTCCTGGGACGAATCATCCGGACAGTATTACCGCTTTTGATAAGAAACCGTCGAGACAATATGAATCTCGCGGATGTCCGGCCAAAACGGATATTGCTCTTAAATGCGGCGCATATCGGGGATATCGTAATCGCGACGTCTTTATTGCCGGTATTGCGGAGTGCCTATCCTGACGTCGAAATAGGGTTCGCGGCAGCAAGCTGGTCTTCTGCCGTGTTAAAAAAACATCCTGAAATTAAATGGTTGCATGAGCTAGACCATTGGAGGCTTAACCGTTCCCGGCGCGAATGGATTAACAAATGCAAACACTACTATCAAACAAGGCGGGCAACCCTCAAGGAAATCCGCCAAGTGAAGTATGACCTTTCGCTTTCAATTTATCCCTGCTATCCCGATTTTCTCGATTTAGCATGGCAAGCCAATATTCCCATCCGCATTGGATTTAGGCAGAGCATATTCGCTTCATTGGCTACTCATTTGGTCGATTTTCCTGAAAATCCATTTATTCACCAGGGAGTCCGTCAAGCTGAGATTTTTAAGCCTTTGGGACTGAATAAAATGCATTTGCAAAAGAGGAAAGCATTCCTTCCCAATATGGATGCTGAAGCAGTGCATGAAGTATGCGCATTGCTTAACGTAAAAAATCTTGGGGGTGTGCGTTATCGTATTATCCATCCTGGATCAGGAGCAGAAAATCGTGAGCTGCCCCCCGAATTTTGGCGGGATATCGCAATCAAGCTTTCTAATAGCACCATTATCTTCACTGGAAAGGGTGCGAGAGAAGCTAAAAATATATCCAAGATTATTACGGGGCTCGGTAACTGCATTAATGCATGCGATCGCCTCACATGGAATGCTCTTATTGCTGCTATTCGTAACGCTGAAATTGTTTATGGTGTCGAGTCCATGGTGGGGCATGTAGCCAGTGCAGTAGGTACAAAATGCATTATGTTCTATAGCGGAGCTGCAGGGGTTGCGCGATGGAGGCCCGAAGGAGATTCTGTGACGGTGTATACAAATCATTTGCCGTGCGCGCCGTGCATGTTAGGTTGTGAAGCAATGTTATGCAAAGATAATACAAAGTTTCAAGATATCGTAAAGTTAGACTAATATATGACCGTAGCTATTATCTTATGCCATATATATTGATGTAGGTGGGAAGTTCTCTGGTCGTTAAAATGCTTTGTTTTAGTGCGAGCATAATGAATGCATAAACTGCAAAAAAGAGCTATTATTCCACAGCGGATCAAAGCGCTTATCGAGTTGTCTGTTTGGCTGATTCTCGCACTTACATTGACGCTTATGATGGTTGCGGATAGGTTATCCGTCAATGGTTGTATTTGGGCAGTTACGCTATTACTAATAGGGATTTTTTTAAGTTCATGGCGTAATTTCAAAGGCGGACGGCATCCATGTGTGCTGTTTCTCGGGATGCTGCTGATCTTCCAGGGGGGGCGGCTCATCGCCTATATTTTCGGCGTATTATCCAACCCCATGGACATTGAAGTGGCTACTCCTGTTCCTCTTGCAGTAAACCCGCATGCAGAAATAACTACCTTATTGTTGATATTGATTTCCGCAATCTGTATTTATGCACCGTCCAGATTTGAATATCAACCAGTGCAGTTTAGCCCGGGGTATGAGAAGAAATGGCTGCCTGCCTTATACGTGCTGGTTGTCTTAACTTTTCCCTTTGCGTTAGAGAAAAATTGGCTATATTTATCGTATATCCAATCACATGGAGGTTATCTCGTAGTCTATACTGATAATGCCGATCTGCTGCAAAGCGCCGGCTTTGCTATTCGTAGCTTAGCCCTAATAAATAATACCGCGCTGATTTTGACCTATGTTTTTGAACGGCGACCAAAGCGCATTTTTATAATCTTATTTCTCTATTTTTTACTCTCAAGCTTAGATCTACTAATTGGCTTCCGCGGCAAGTTTTTCTCACAAGCGTTGGGTTTGTGGTACATACACAAGCTCAAGACCGGCCGCCGATTCAAGCCGTTGCCTCTGATAGTGACAGCTATATTAGCCAGCATTCTCGCGGTTGTAATAGGAGGATTTCGCGAAGAGAGAAGCATCGAATTACTTAGTCCATTGGGGTTTATAGCACAACAAGGCATTTCATTGAACGTCACAGAATCGGCTGTAGCATACTATGATTTGTTTCACCGCTATGGATTAAGCTACTTGTGGGGCGGACTTATATATGGTATCGTTCCTCCTCCTGCCAGTATTAATCATCAACTATGGACAAATGATCTTACTAATTATTTAAACCCTGTCGCAGCGGATCTAGGATTTGGTACCGCATCAAGCTACTTGGCGGAGCTATATTTGGCTGGAGGCACTTTCGCAGTAATTATTGGTTCGGTTATAGTCGGCTTTATTCTGCGTTATCTGCATGTCAAAAGTAAGTATGCATTCGGAGCAGCACTGATGGCTTTTCTTCTACCCCCGCTGATTTATATGCCCCGCCTGGAATTTTTTGGCCCCCTCGCCGCATTGGTGAGAATAGGGATAGGATTCGTTCCGGTTCTTATATTTTTAGTTATATTTAACTGGGGTATTCTAGTAATCCGCCGACTAATGAATATAAAAACCAATGCTGGACTTGTTGATGCAAAAGAAGCGTGAACATAGTTTCGCTGAGTCCCAAGGTGAAAGCAAAGCATGCGCTATTGGATGAACGAAATTGATGAAATAAATGAAGATGAAAGGAGATCTGCAGCATCAGGTCAGCGTTTTCTAATATTTAATTTTTTTGCCAATATATTGCAGCGTGGCATACCTATTTATGCGCAGAATCTGCGCATTGCTCTCGAGCAAGAAGGGATTTCTTGCCGAGAGGTTCGTTGTCCGCTATGGTTAACGCACCTTCCAAGAAGTTTGCTAAATCTGCTATTTGTAATTTGGGAACAAATTGTGACGCCACTACTCGGCATAACATATCAAAAAGTAATATACCCATATAACTCTACATCGATCTTAGATACACTGCTTAATCGATCTGTGCTAATCGTTCACGATTTTATTCCAAATGCGAAGAACCGAAATAAGTTTTCAGCCAGATACATTGCAGCTACACAGTGCATTCATAGGGCATTGGGTCGAACCGTAATTTATGCATCGTTCAGCACACAACGGATAGGGCGGCTTTTAAAACTATTTCCGAAGTCAAAGACTTTTGTATTTCCTAATACGTTTTATGAATTTATCAACAGATTGCAATCGAATAGCTATATTCAAGGGAACTATATTTTGTTATGCACAGGATGGGGAAAACATAAGGATCTGAAGGGAGCCTTAGAACTCTATCGCAGCTCCGGCCTTTACCTGCGTCGGAATCTTAAGATATTGGGTATTGCAGGTCATCAGGAGGAGGTAGAAGAATTTCGTGATAACTTTCCCGAGGTGGCCGGAAGGATCGCAGTTCTTCCCCAACTCGAGGACACTGAAGTGATCCGGGCATATAAAGAGTCAGCTTGGGTATGGGTTCATTCCAGAAGAGAAGGATATGGGCGCTGTGTTGCGGAGGCCAAGATCTGCGGCTGCAGAACAGTAGCAACAGACATTCTTCCCTTTCGTGAGCAGCAAAATGGTCAGGTATTTTTGTATTCGGGATTGAACGGCTTTATCGAGGCCTGGTCAAAATGCGAAATGGAACCGGTTGCCGGTACTTCGCAAGAGCCAAAAGAGCATGAATTGTTGCGCCTGGAAATCAGGCGATTTTTGCGAGAACAATAAGAACGATGGAGTGCCTGGTGATTGATGCTTGAGTGCGATAGGACGCATATTTGTACGAGAAACTCAGGATTACATTGGCTAAGTCCTTGTCAGCCCTAATAGTGACTGAAATGAAAAGAGCTAAAATACTAATCCTGACTCCGCGCTTTCCGTACCCGCCGATTGGCGGAGATCGGTTACGTATTTACCAGATTTGCAAGCATTTATCAGGCACATTTGATTTGTCACTGCTTAGCATGTGCGAATCAGAAGCAGAAATGGAATCTAAATTGCCAGATGATGGCATTTTTACTCATGTGGAAAGAGTATTTCACAGTAGTAGAAGAAGGTTTTTAGGCTGTCTTCGTGTTGCTCCGTCAAAACTACCTTTTCAGATTGGGTATTATCATAATCCAGAGTTTTTAATGCGGTTCCGCGCATTGGCACCGGCCCATGAAGGGGTATTTGCTCACTTGATTCGTATGGCACCATATGTTGCTGGATATCATGGTGTGAAGATCCTTGAAATGACTGACGCAATTTCATTGGCTTATCTGCGAACTAGGGACGCTGGCTTAAAAAACCGTTTTCGTTCGATACTTTACGGGCTTGAGATGAAACGGCTATTGAATTATGAAAGGTCGATTGTTGAACAATTTGATCTTGTTACGCTGGTTTCTCCTGTAGATCGCGACTTCTTATTTCCAATTGTCCATCGCGGTAAGGTTTTGATCTGCACTAACGGGGTGGATTGGAAGTCGTTGCCATTCGAATATTCTCCTGATGGGAAAACGATCATCTTTATTGGAAACAACACTGCATATCACAATATAGATGCATTGATTTATTTCGTTGAATTGATTTTTCCAATCGTCAGAACAAGGTGTCAAGATGCGATATTTAAGGTGGTTGGCCGCATAGATGATCGACTTAAAAAGAAGCTTCAAAGCTATAAGAATGTACTTGTGACAGGTGCCATAGCAGATATCAAGACCTGTGTTAGAAATGCGTCCGTAGGAGTTTGCCCAACCAGATTCGGGGCCGGTGTTCAAAACAAACTTCTGGAATATATGTCTCTCGGTATTCCATCTGTCACTTCTTTAATCGGGCTCGAAGGCCTGAAAGCCGAGCCCGGGAAGGATATTTTAGTAGCAAATAGCCCGGAAGAATGGGCAAATCATATTTGTCTTTTACTTGAAAACCCTGAAATTGGAAAAAAAATAACTGCTAATGCTCGCACCTATGTCGAACATGAACACTCATGGGAGTTATTACTAGAACCATTGCGAACTGCCATTTTCGATAATTTGCCTTCAGCAAAGAACTGCTAAGCTGCTCCCATTCCAAATTGTCAGCATGCAGGGTTTATATGGTGGACGCGGTAGGAATCGAACCTACAACCTGTCGATTAAGAGTCGAATGCTCTGCCAGTTGAGCTACGCGTCCACTGTGGGACTGATGAAGGGAAGCGTTCCTTTATGAGCGCTCTTTCATCAATATAACATAGAGCGCGTTAGGAAAAATTCACGGAGGATGACGTGACGCCGGAGATCAGAACGAGAACGAAAGCCCGCCCTGGATGCTGCGTTCTGCCTGCGCGAAGTAGAGCGTGCTGCCGTCCTGCGTAACGAATGGCCGATAGCCCTGCGCCAGCAGATTGCGCACATCTACCAACGCCTCCATGCGATAAGGCAGCATGCGGCAGTGGATCGGCTGCCGCAGATAAAAGCTCAGATACGGATCGGGCAAATCCCCGTTAAACGGATCGACAGCGGTAACGGTATCCATCGGTTGCCAGCGATAAGATGCGCGCCACTGTGTGCCTGCCTGCTTCAGCTTGCCGCTCATGCTGGCCGAGATCATTCCTGCGCGGCGCGGATGCATATTGCCGATGGCCTCTTCAAGCGGTGTTTTTCCCGGCAGAGCATCCATCGTCAGCGCGTTGCCCATCGCGTACGCAATGCTGAAGGATGTGCTGTCATTGATTTTGTCACGGAGCTCGGCAAGCAAGCCGTTGCTGAAGAAGTTCTGTCCCGTGGCCTTCAACAGGTCTGTGTTCGGATCGTAAAGCAGGTTGCCGCTGTTCCAGTCAGCGAGAGACAGCGTCCCTCCTCCGCTCACGGCTGGATTATCAATATGGTCCTGATAGATCGTCATCCGCAGGCGCACATTTCCTTCCGTCCGCTCGTAGGAAATTTCCTGGTGCAATCCCTGCTCCAGCAGAAGCTTGCCGTTTCTCTCTGTCAGCGCAGGCGCAAGCGTGTTCGCGCGATCAATCTCGTTTGCGTGCTGCGCTCCGGGTGAAGTGGCTACATGGTAGGCAATCTGGTTCTCGCCCGCATGCACGCTCACTCCCGCAAACGGATGATTGGCAAACTGTGTTTCGCCCAGATGAATGGCTTCAATTTCATTGCCGAATTCCGCAAAGATGCCGTTCATCA
>Ga0209581_1002031_pt1 | contig 20959 bp, 22 predicted proteins | sample Coa_R2_FD_187160 | JGI IMG/M metagenome (GOLD analysis project Ga0209581, IMG submission 187160) | Surface soil microbial communities from Centralia Pennsylvania, which are recovering from an underground coalmine fire - Coalmine... | ecosystem: Environmental > Terrestrial > Soil > Unclassified ...
GAAGAGGTTTCCGGCGCCGACCTGGATGCGCTGATCGGAAAGGCGCGAAGCGCAAAGGCGGCGCTCGAAGGATTCCCGCGGCACTACCCGCGCTTTGTGCTGGAGCAGGCCGCGATCGCCGGCGCGCTCAATCCGGACATCCTGAACGACCGCGCAAAGGCGGAGGCGGCGGCAACATACATCGCCTCGCGCCTGGATCTGTTGTCGGATGAAGTCGAGCGCGGCTGGCATGGCGAACCCACGCCGGACGGCGGGCTGAAATTCTGGCGCGAAGTGCGCGGCGTGCGCGAGGCGGTGGCCATCGACGGCGCGCTGATCGGCAGCGCGGACGCCCGCAAGCTGGACAAGCTCGCCCCCGAACTCCAGGCCGCATACCTGAAGGCCGGAACGCTGCGCCGCAAGGACGAAACACGCGAGGTGCGCTCGCCCACCCAGCTGCTGGACGCCATCTTTGAATGGGGCCGCAAGGGCCTTGTGCTGCAGCGCTACAAGGGCCTTGGCGAAATGAACGCCGAACAGCTGTTTGAAACGACGCTGGACGAGAACGCGCGCACGCTGTTGAAAGTGAAAGTGGAGCACGCCGACGAAGCCGACGACCTGTTCGCCAAATTGATGGGCGAAGTGGTGGAACCACGGCGGGAATTCATCCAGGACAACGCGCTCTACGCGTCTCTGGATATTTAGACGTTATGGGCGCGTGGTTGCTCCAAACCGTTAAGTCACCGGAAGTAATTTCAGTATTTTTGACTGCACTTGCGGCTATTATTGCCAACTTTTTAAGCCCTCGCGCCCACAAGCCAGCAGGCGGCGGGTGGCGCAATGCCTTCCGCCGTTTTGAATTTCGCCAGCGCGCCTTTGGCAGCCGCGCGCAGCTTTTCGCGCAAGGCTTCATCCAGCTCGCGCGCGGCATAGGCGAGCGGGCCCACGTTGAGCGCTTGCGCGGCCGCCTCTTCCGCGTCTGCGCCCATGTAAAGCGTGCTGTCCAGTTTCTCGAGGCGAATGTCGCGATAACCCGCCTTTGACAGAATGTCTCTTACGCGTCTGGGATCGGCGAACGCATAAGGTCCCGGCGCCAGCGGATCGGAAGGCTTCTGCGGCGGCAGCAAATGCAAGGCCGCGTCATAGGGCGCCGAGGCCCAGAGATTTTCCTTCACGTCGCGCCAGCAGACGAAAGCGAGCCGCCCATGCGGCGCAAGCGCATGCCTGATGTTGGCAAACGCCGCGGCCGGATCGGCGAAGAACATCACCCCGAAGCGCGAGAAAACAAGATCGTGCGTGGGATGAAACCGATGCACCGAGGCATCGGCTTCGATGAAGTTCACGCCCGGCCCGCGCGAGCGCGCATAGGCAAGCATGGGCCTGGAGACATCCACACCGGTGACATCGCCGCCGCCGCCGACCGCTTTCGCCAGTTCGTACGTGGCCGTGCCGCAGCCGCAGCCGATATCGAGCACACGTTCGCCGGGCTTTGCCGCGGCAAAGGCGAGCGCGGCGCCGGAAATCTTCGAAAGCGCGCGGTCCAGCTCGGCATTCAGCCGCACCCAGCGCTCGCCCACCGCGCCATTCCAGTATTCGATCATGTCGTCGTTGGATGCGGTCATCTGCGGTTCCTGTTGCGCATGGCGAGCGTGCGAAGCCTGAGCGCGTTGAGCTTGATGAAGCCGGCGGCGTCTTTCTGGTCGTAGGCGCCCCTGTCGTCCTCGAATGTCACGAGATCCTGCGAATAGAGCGAATAGGGCGACCGGCGGCCGGTGACAATGACATTGCCCTTGTAGAGCTTCAGCATGACCGAACCGCTGACGAATTCCTGGCTCCTGTCGATCGCGGCCTGCAGCATCTCGCGTTCCGGCGAGAACCAGAAGCCGTTGTAGATCAGCTCCGCATAGCGGGGCATCAGCTCGTCTTTCAGATGCGCGGCGCCGCGGTCCAGCGTGATCGATTCCATCGCGCGGTGCGCCGCGAGCAGAATGGTTCCGCCGGGCGTTTCATAGACGCCGCGCGATTTCATGCCGACAAAACGGTTCTCGACAAGATCCACGCGGCCGATGCCGTTGGCGCGGCCGAGCTCGTTCAGCCTTGCGAGCAGCGCGGCCGGCGAAAGACGTTCTCCCCCCTTCGCTTCGCTGCGCTTAGCACCTCCTCCGTAAACGGGGGAGGAAAGGGATATGGGATCGCCGCGCTCGAAACCGATTTCGACGACAGTTGGCGTGTCAGGCGCATCTTCCGGGCTGAGCGTGCGCTGGTAAACGATGCTGTCCGGCTCGACCGCCGGGTCCTCCAGCACCTTTCCTTCCGACGAGGAATGAAGAAGGTTCGCATCCACCGAGAACGGCGCCTCGCCGCGCCTGTCTTTCGCGATCGGAATCTGATGCGCCTGCGCAAACTCGATCAGCTTCGTGCGGCTGGTCAGCTCCCATTCCCGCCATGGCGCGATCACGCGGATGTCGGGCTTGAGCGCATAGTAGGACAGCTCGAAGCGCACCTGATCGTTGCCCTTGCCCGTGGCCCCATGCGCCACGGCGTCGGCGCCGACCTTCTCGGCAATCTCGATCTGGCGTTTGGCGATCAGCGGCCGGGCGATGGAGGTGCCGAGCAGATAGACGCCCTCATACAGCGCATTGGCGCGAAACATTGGGAAGACGTAATCGCGGACGAATTCTTCCCGCAGGTCTTCGACGAAAATGTTTTCCGGCCGGATGCCCAGCAGCCGCGCCTTTTCGCGCGCGGGCTCGATCTCGCCGCCCTGGCCGAGATCGGCGGTGAACGTCACCACCTCCGCGCCGTAAGCCGTTTGCAGCCATTTCAGGATGACGGAGGTGTCGAGCCCGCCCGAATAGGCCAGCACGACTTTCTTCACGTTAGGGGGCAATTTGCGGTGTCCTTCAGGTCAATATTCCCATATGTTGTGTCCCCGGTTCTATCCATTGTAGTTGTTTTTCAAAATTCCTGTACCCCCTCCTCCCTCTCTTCTTCCCCCTTTTCGTTATCATTTTCAGCAGGCAAAAGGCCACCGCCCGGCCGGAGCACAAGGGCTCGCCGGTCTCGAACGGCTGGCAGAACATTATAGGAACCTGTGGCGCGGCTGTCAAGAGGAAAGATGCTAGTTTTCCTATGATGGGTCGGCCGAATTTCTAGCCACGGGCGGCCCCCTCACCCGGCGCGCTTCGCGCGCCGCCCTCTCCCACAAGGGGAGAGGGAAATTTGATGCCCTCTCCCACGACGGGGAGAGGGAAAGTGCAAATCCGTGCTTCATGGCCCCCTCACCCGGCGCGCTTTGCGCGCCGCCCTCTCCCACGAAGGGGAGAGGGAAAGACGATCCGCATACCCTTTCCCACGGAGGGGAGAGGGAAAGACGATCCGCATGCCCTCTCCCCTTGTGGGAGAGGGCGCCGAACCGAAGGTTCGGCGGGTGAGGGGCTAGGGCTTCCGGCGCACATACCGTGACGGGCGAAACTCCCGTTTTTCGACCGGCCGAACGACCGGCGACGTTGGCTCGCCCAAATCACGCCAAATCTGCGTAAGCACACCTTCGAAATTGTCTATAAGTTCGCGGTTCCAGAACCGGCGAATACGGAAGCCATCTTGCGCAAGCCGCCGGGTTCTCGCGAGGTCAGACGCTTTGCTCTCACTTTCGCCATGCTGGCTGCCATCCAGCTCAATCACGTATCTGGCTTCGAAGCAGACAAAATCGGGAATGTATGGCCCGACCGGCTGCTGGCGGCGAAATTTGAACCCGTGAAACTGTCGCCCGCGAAGCGCATTCCAGAGCTTGCGCTCGACTTCCGTCTGGTCGCGGCGAAGCTTTTTTGCAAAATCGTGTTTCATGGCCCCTCACCCGGCGCGCTTTGCGCGCCGCCCTCTCCCACGAAGGGGAGAGGGCAATTCTAGCCCGGCATGCGCGCCAGTTCGGCGGAGCGGAGTTCGGCGTGGCGGGCGGATGCGCGTTCCTTCCGGCTTGCGCTCTTGAGCTGGCCGCAGGCGGCCATGATGTCGCGCCCGCGCGGCGTGCGCACGGGGCTGGCATAGCCCGCGCGGTTCACGATTTCCGCAAACTTCTCGATCTGCGCCCAGTCCGAACATTCATACGGCGCGCCGGGCCAGGGATTGAACGGAATGAGATTGATCTTGGCGGGGATGCCCCTGATCAGCTTTACCAGCGCGCGCGCATCGGCGAGGGAATCGTTCACGCCCTTCAGCATCACATATTCGAAGGTGATGCGCCGCGCATTCGACACGCCGGGATATTCGCGGCAGGCGGCAAGCAGCTCGGCGATCGGGTATTTCCTGTTCAGGGGCACGATCACATCGCGCACCTCGTCGCGCGCGGCGTGCAGCGAAATGGCGAGCGCGGAGCCGATTTCGTCCCCCGCCCGCCGGATCATCGGCACAACGCCTGCGGTTGAGAGCGTGATGCGGCGCCGGGAGAGCGCCAGCCCGTCGCCATCGGCCACGATGGCGAGCGCGGCCTTCACATTGTCGAAATTGTAGAGCGGCTCGCCCATGCCCATCATCACGACATTGGTGAGGCGGCGGCCCGGCGCGGTCGAGGGCCAGTCGTTCAACGCATCGCGCGCGATCATCACCTGGCCCACGATTTCGGCCGGGGTGAGATTGCGCACCAGCTTCTGCGTGCCGGTGTGGCAGAAGCGGCAGTTGAGCGTGCAGCCGACCTGGGAGGAAACGCAGAGCGTGCCGCGGCCGGGTTCGGGAATGAACACGGTTTCGAATTCCACCCCGCCCGCCCCGCGCAAGAGCCATTTGCGCGTGCCGTCCCGCGAAATCTGTTCGGTGACGATCTCCGGCCGGGCGAGCGAAAATGTTTCCGCCATCCGCCCGCGAAAATCCTTCGCCAGACTGGTCATGCTGGCGAAATCGCGCGCGCCGTGGACATAGATCCAGTTCCACAGCTGGCGCGCGCGCATGGGGGCGGCTTTGGGCTCCACGCCGGATTCGATCAGCGCGGATTTCAGCGCGTCCGAAGAGAGGCCAAGGAGGTTTTTCAGTCCGGTCATTGCATCCAATATAGGCGAAGGTCTTGCGTTTTCCTGCCCCGTTCTGCGGGGGAAGCGCCCGGCGAGCGATCGTCACGAGCAAAGCGCAGGTGGCGGCAAACGGGACGGGTTCCGCAGGCCCCCATGGTTTGCCTGACATTGCTCCGCGAACCACGTCCCCCGCAACGGCGGGGAGGGCAGCACAAATCACATTCCGCAGGCGGCGTGAATCTTGTCGAGCGCGTCCGAAATGCCGGCGAGCGAATAGGTATCGCGCGTGAGCGTGCCGCGGCTGGAGGTGCCGGTCACGACCACCTGCTGCCCGCCGCGCATGGCTTCGACCAGCCGCTGCTCGTCGGCCGTGTCCTTGATCCATGCGTCGCCGTCGCCGTTGTCGCCGTCGTTTTTGGTGAAGAAGGTGAACTTGTCGGCGCCGACCTCGGCTGTCACCGTGCTGCCGTCGCGATAGGGATAGCCGGGAACGATTTCAGGCTCGGCCTTGGCCTTCCTGGCCGGCCAGTCGCTGATCAGGAAGAAGATCGGGTCCCGTTTGGCCTTTTTCGGCTCGCTGGAAACCGGCTTGGACAGGACATAGCAAACCTGGCTTGCGCCGGAACCGTTCTGGAAGGCCGACCAGTCCCGGAACGTGCCCAGAAGCTGCGGCGCGGCGAAAGCGGGAACGGCCACGATGGCGCTTGCGAACAACAGGCTTGCGGTCAATCCAATGCTTCGTCCGATCATGATTGCAATGAACCTCGCTATTGGGGCTTTTTTTGGAAGGCCACGGGGGCATGGCCGCTGCGCCGGAGAATAGGGGGCCGGTCCCGCCCCGTCCACCCGTCAGGCCGCGGATTTCCGCGTTAAGATTTCCTCTTCCACATCGCGCAGGCGATCTTTGCCGAAGAAGATTTCGTTCTCCACGAAGAAGGTGGGAATGCCGAACGCGCCGCGGTTAACCGCCTCTTCGGTCGCATTCATCAGCGCCTGCTTGATCTCCGGCGCCTGTGCGGCCGTGAGCAGATCGTCGGCCGGCAGCCCCGCCGCATCCAGCGTTGCGCGGATGACTTCGGCGTCATCCATCTTGCGGCCGTCTTCCCACATGGCGCGGAACATGGCTTCGGCATAGGCGGGAAGGAATCCGCCCCGGAGCGCTGCGACCGCCATGCGCATGATGGTGAGCGTGTTGACGGGGAAATGCGGATTGAATTTGAACTGCCCGAGATTGTGCCTGGCGATGAAGCGGCGGATTTCCAGCATCTCGTAATCCATCTTGTTGCGGATGCCGCCGAACGCCACCATCGGTGGCCGGTTGTTGGTGAGCTTGAAAATGCCGCCGAGCAGCACCGGAACATAATCGAATGGCACGCCGGTGCGCTTTTCAATGGCCGGGATCACGCGGTGCGCAAACCACGCATTGGGGCTGCCGAAATCGAACAGGAATTCCACGCGCATCACCAGCGCTCCCGGAAAGGCCGCAGGTCGAGCTCGAAGGTCCATGCATCCTTCGGTTGGGTGTGCAGATACCAATAGGCGTTCGCCACCGATTGCGGATTCATCAATGTGTCGGGCGGAAGCGAATCCGGATCCGTGCCGCGCTCGCGGATGCGTTCGCGCACAAAGGCGGTATCCACGCCCGCGTCAATAATCAGGTGCGCGACGTGGATGTTCTTCGGACCAAGCTCGCGCGCCATGCTTTGCGCCACCGCGCGCAGGCCGAATTTGGCCGAGGCGAACGCCGCATAGCCCACGCCGCCGCGCAGCGACGCCGTGGCGCCGGTAAACAGGATCGTGCCCTTCCCGCGCGCCAGCATGTGGCGCGCGGCTTCGCGGCCGGTGAGGAAACCGGCATAGCACGCCATTTCCCACACCTTGCGGAACACGCGCTCGGTCGTTTCCAGAATCGGGAAATTCACATTGGCGCCGGGATTGAAGATGCAGACGTCCAGGGGTGCGGCGCTGTCGGCTTCGTTGAGGAAAGCCGTGATGTCTTCCTCTTTCCGCGCATCCAGCCCGCGCGCGAAGCATTTTCCGCCGGCGGCTTCGATTTCCGCCTTCAGCGGCATGAGCTTTTCGGCCGTGCGCCGGCCAGCGAAGACGGCGTAGCCTTCGGCGGCGAATTTCTTCGCGATGGCGGAGCCGATGAAATCGCCCGCGCCGATCACGGCACAGGTGGCGTTGCGGAGAGGTTTGCTGCTCACCGGGCACTCCTGCATGGACGATCTGACAATACAACCGGACCCTCCCCTTGGGGGAGGGTCGAAATCTTTTCGAGCGGTTGCGAGAAAAGATTTCGGGGAGGGGACAATGGCTCTTTCGGTCCCCTCCCGAAAAATTCGTTCGCTAACGCTCTCGAATTTTCTGCCCTCCCCCAAGGGGAGGGCCTGACGGACGCGAAATCTTCGCGATCGTCTTTGCGGAGATGCCGACCTACTCTCGCAGCCCGTAGCCCACCGCGTAAAGCCGCCAGACGATCAGGAGCAGCACGGCGGACAGGCCGAGCGTGACGGCAACGCCGAGCGGCAAGGCTTCCGCCCAGTCGCTGTAGCCGATCATGGAATGGCGCACGCCGTTGGCGAAATAGAAGAAGGGGTTGGCGTAGGCGAGCCATTTCAGCCAGCCCGGCAGCATGTTCACGGTGTTGAACACCCCGCCCACCATCGAGAGCGGGGTGATGAAAAAGACGTTGAGCATGGTGAGCTGCTCGAAATTGTTGGACCACAGGCCCACGATGATGCCGAGCAGGCCGAAGATCACCGACACGCCAACCACCCAGAACAGGAATTCCGGAACGCTGTCCACGGTGGTGGCGCCGAAGGCCACGCCGATGGCCAGAATGCCCAGCGCGGTGATAACGGTGCGCACGATCGTCATGGCGAGCGAGCCCACGATCATCTCAATATAGGAGAGCGGCGCCACCAGCGTTTCCTCGATGTAGCGCAGGAAGCGCTGGAAATAGGTCTGCGAGGTGGATTGCAGGAAGGCCGCGTTGACGATGTTGAGCATCAGCACGCCGGGCAGCACGAATTCGATGTAGCGGTGGCCGCCGATGGGCGGGAACCGCTTGCCGACCACAAAGCCGAAAATGAAGATGAACAGCAGCGCGGAAATCCACGGCGCAAGGAACGCCTGGATCGGCACGCGCATGATGCGCGAGAATTCGCGGCGGATGATCGTCCACAGGCCGACCCAGTTGATGCTCATCGGCCCGCTCCCGCGGCCGGCGCCGCCACATGATCGGGCTCGGCGCCCGTGGCGCGCAGATAGACCGCTTCCAGCCCGCCCGGCTCGCGCACGATTTCATCCTTGGTGCCCTGGCGCACGATCTGGCCCCTGGCGATGATGGCGATGGTCTTGCAGAGGCGCTCGACTTCCTCGAGATAGTGCGAGGTGAGCAGGATCGTCTTGCCGTCGCGGTTGAGCTCCTGAAGATAGCGCCAGAGATCGCGGCGCAGCTCGACGTCCACGCCGGCCGTCGGCTCGTCCAGAATGAGCAGCTTGGGATCGTGCACCAGCGCGCGGCACAGGATCACCCGCCGCATCAATCCGCCGGAAAGCTCGCGGAAGCGCTTGTCGGCATGGTCCCTGAGCCCGAAGCGTTCGATCAGCTCGTCGGTGCGGCGCTTGCGGTCGGCGGCCGTCATCCCGAAATAGCCGCCCATCCAGTCTATGATCTGGCGCGGCGTGGCGAAGGGATCCACGTTGAACATCTGCGGCGAAAGGCCGATCAGCCTGCGCGCCTCCCGATAATCCTTCACCGCATCCACGCCGAACACGCGGATCGTGCCGGAGGTGACGGTGGCGATGCCGGTGACGCAATGGATGGTCGTGGATTTGCCCGCGCCGTTCGGGCCGAGGAATCCGAAGAAATCGCCCGGCGCGATCTCCATGGAAAGATCGTCCACCGCGACGAGGCCGCCACGATATACCTTGCGCAGATGGGAAATGGACAGAGCGGGTGTTGTCATGTGTGCTGGGCGATTTGGGCGGCACTATACAGATGGAGACGTGCTTGTCACCGCCGCCTGCGCATGACCGGCGCGCCCCACTTATGCACCGGCGGAATGTCATCGGGCTTTCCGCCGGCGCGAACCGGACGCGGACCGTATCCCCCAAGACTTGTGAGCCTATCGTACAGGACGATGGCGCCGGCCATGCCGACATTGATGGAGAATTTCGTGGGGATTTTCACCACGAACTCGCAGCGCGCCAGAACGTCGGGCGAAAGCGACATGCGCTCGGCGCCGAACACATAGGCCGCACGCAAGGGATGGCGGAAGCGCGGAAGCTCCACGGCATCGTCGGTGATCTCCACGCCCACCAGGCGGCAGCCCAGCGGCAGGCGGAAATCTTCCGCATTGCGAAACTGATACAGGGGCAGATGGCCCGCGGCATGCGACGTATCGGACTGCTGCACGTCGGAAAGCCGCGCCTGCGCATTGATCGTGAAGAAAAAACTGGCGTCGAACGCATGCGCGATGCGCATCAGGTTGCCGAGATTCATCGGCTTGTGGATGCCGTCCACGCCCGCTGCGAAATATCCGCGCATGCCGCCCCATCTTGCCATTCCGCCGCCCTCATGCTTCGACAAGCTCAGCATGAGGACTTATTCATAGGCCCTCATCCTGAGCTTGTCGAAGGATGAGCTTGTCGAAGGATGAGCTTGTCGAAGGATGAAGGGACAACTGCATGGCCGCGTCCTCATGCTCCGACGGGCGCAGCATGAGGACTTATTCATAGGCCATCATCCTGAGCCTGTCGAAGGATGAGGGGAAAACAGCATGGCCAATCCCGTTCTTGTGGAAATTACCCGGGGAGACCTGGTGGAGAGTGTGCATCGCGGGGCGGTTGCGATCTCCGACGCGCGCGGGCACATCACCTTCTCGCTGGGCGATATCGGCTGTCCGGTCTATCCGCGCTCGTCGCTGAAGCCCATTCAGGCCCTGCCGCTGCTGGAATCGGGCGCAGCCGATGCCTTCGGACTCTCGAGCGAAGAAATCGCGCTGGCCTGCGCATCCCATTCCGGCGAGCCGATGCACACGACGCGCGTTGCCGCCTGGCTCCAGAAAATCGGCTGCAGCGAAGACGACCTGAATTGCGGGCCGCATCCCATCCGCTACGAGCCGGTGGCGGAAGAGATGGTCATTGCCGGCCTGAAACCCACGCGCATCCACAACAACTGTTCGGGAAAGCATACCGGCTTTCTCAGCGTGGCGCGCCACTGGAACGTGGCGACCAAAGGCTACCAGCGCATCGATCATCCCGTGCAGCAGGCGGTGGGCAAGACGCTGGCCGAACTTTCCGGCGAAAGCGAAATGCCCTGGGGTGCGGACGGCTGCACCGCGCCCAATTTCGCGCTGCCCCTGTCATCGCTGGCCCGGGCGCTGGCGCTGATGGCCGCGCCCGACAGCCTGCCGGACATGCGGCAACGCGCCGTGCGCCGCATTGTCGAAGCCATGCAAAAGCATCCGGAGCTGGTTGGCGGCACCGGCCGTTCCGACACGATCCTGATGCGCGCGGCGCAGAGGCCGCTCGTCACCAAGGCCGGCGCGGAAGGCTTTTATGCCGCGATCGTTCCGGATCTGGGGCTTGGAGTAGCGCTGAAGATCGACGACGGCGCAAGCCGCGCAGCAGAAACCGCCATGGCCACGATCCTCCACAAAATGGGGCTGCTCCGCGACGACAGGGCGGCGATGGAACTCGTGCGAGCGCCCATTCTGAACACGCGCGACGAAACGGTGGGCGAGCGCCGCGCCGCGCCGATGCTGGCCACAAATTCGCTGGGCAGCCTGATCGAATAGCGCGGCCGCCCTGTCCCCTCCCCGAAGCGCGTTCCGCGCTTCGACCCTCCCCCAAGGGGAGGGTTAGATTTGGCACGCCGTGCACATCAGGCGCTTGTCCTCTCCACGATGCGCGTTCCGCGCTTCCCCAGGGAGGGTTGGATTTGGCACGCCGTGCACACATCAGGCGGCTTGTCCTCTCCACGATGCGCGTTCCGCGCTTCGACCCTCCCCCAAGGGGAGGGTTTATTGTGAGACGCGGCGCTTCGGGCTGAGAGCGTCACACTTCGCGACAATTCGGGCAACCGGGCGCGACGGGACCGGAGGATGATCCTCTCTTCGACCCTCCCCTTGGGGGAGGGTCGAATTTGTCGAAGACAAATTCGGGGAGGGGACGCGCATGCACACGCCCGGCCTTGCCTATCGCTCAAGGCACAAATCCGGTCTGGCCCGCCAATTCCGGAAGAATCCGACCGACGCCGAACGCAAATTGTGGAGCAGATTGCGCGGCAAGCGGCTCGGTGGAATCAAATTCCGCAGACAGCAGCCATTAGGCTCTTACATCGCCGATTTCTATTGCTCAGCCGCAAAAATGATCATCGAGATCGACGGCGGCCAGCACGGCGAACCTGCGCGGCGGGCGCACGACGCCATGCGCACGCAATTCCTGGAAGCCCAGGGCTATTCCGTGCTTCGTTTCACCAACTGCGAGGTGATGCGCGAAACCGAGCGCGTACTTGATGTCATTTGGCACGCGGTGCAGATCAGAGTCCTGTCCCCTCCCCGAAGCGCGTTCCGCGCTTCGACCCTCCCCCAAGGGGAGGGTTAGATTTGGCACGCCGTGCACATCAGGCGCCCGCCCCCTCCCCGAAGCGCGTTCCGCGCTTCGACCCTCCCCCAAGGGGAGGGTTAGATTTGGCACGCCGTGCACACATCAGGCGGCTTGTCCTCTCCACGATGCGCGTTCCGCGCTCCCCGAAGGGAGGGTTGGATTTGGCGCGCCGTGCACACATCAGGCGGCTTGTCCTCTCCACGATGCGCGTACCGCACTCCCCCAGGGAGGGTTAGACAGTGAGTCAGGGATTGCCGGAGGCCTTTTTCGCGGCTGCGGCGGCGGCATCGGCCTTCTGCATTTCCGCCGTGTAGGCAACGATGGACTTGATCGGGCAGCGCAGCGACCCCATACCGCCCATCTGATGAATGATCACGTCATCGGCCGGCGACAGGCATGACAGCTGTGTTGCGCCCAGCGACTTGAAGCCGACGCGTTCCTTGAACTGAAGCCCGATGCAGGGGCTCATCAGCGACACCTTGAATTTCCGGTGCAGGTCGTCTTCCACGATCAGCGTGCGGTTGTCGGGCGCGTTCCAGCTGTAGATGCGGCCGATCTGCAGGCAGTCGGGTTGCGCCGGCGCGGACGCGGACGCAAGCAAGGCGGCAAGACCGGCTGTGGCGGCAAGGGCCAGTTTCATGACGACCTCCATGGTTCGGACGCCGGCCAGTCTAGCCTGCCCGCCTGAACCTTGTCCGGGGAGGTCCGTTCATGTGCGGTTCATCTGGCGCCCAAAGGCGCGCCTGCCTTATGGTCGAAGCAACCGCCATCTGAAGGGATTTCGCATGAAAGCCATGCTGTGCAAGGCCTTCGGGCCGCCGGAAAACCTGGTGCTGGAAGACGTGCCGGAGCCAAAGCCCGACAAGGGGCAGGTGCTGATCGCGGTGAAGGCCTGCGGGGTGAATTTTCCCGATGTGCTGATCATCCAGGACAAATACCAGTTCAAGCCCGCCCTGCCCTTTTCGCCCGGCGGCGAAGTGGCCGGCACCGTGAAGGCGCTCGGCGAAGGCGTGAGCCATGTGAAGATGGGCGAGCGGGTGTGCGCGTCCATCGGCAACGGCGGCATGGCGGAGGCGGTGTGCGCCGATGCGCGCCGGATCATTCCCGTTCCGCCGAATGTGGATTTCGATGTCGCGTCGTCGTGGATCATCACCTACGGCACGTCGTACCACGCGCTGAAAGACAGGGCGCAGCTGAAGCCGGGCGAAAACCTGGTCGTGCTGGGCGCCGCCGGCGGCGTGGGGCTTTCGGCCGTCGAGCTTGGCAAGGCGATGGGCGCACGCGTGATCGCGGGCGCGTCGTCACAGGAAAAGGTTGATCTGGCCAAGGCCCGCGGCGCGGACGACGGATTCGTCTATCCGCCGGCGCCGCTTTCCCGCGACCAGCAGAAGGCGCTTTCGGAGACCATCCGCTCGCTGACCGGCGGACAGGGGGCCGATGTGCTCTACGATCCGGTGGGCGACGACTATGCCGAGCCGGCGCTGCGCGCGATGAACTGGAACGGGCGCTACCTGGTGATCGGCTTCGCGGCCGGCAACATTCCCAAGGTGCCGCTCAATCTGACATTGCTGAAAGGTTGCCAGATTGTGGGCGTGTTCTGGGGCGCATCCACCATGCGCGACCCCAGGGCCGCCATGGCGAATCTGAACGAGATCATGGGGATGATCGCCTCCGGCAGGCTGAAGCCCCATGTCTCGGCCCGCTTCCCGCTGGCGCGCGCGGGCGAGGCCATCCGCATGCTGATGGACCGGAAAGCCCAAGGTAAGGTGGTGGTGACGGTCTGACGCGATTCGAGAGAGCGATATGAGCCAGCATGCGCATCCGCGGACAATGCACACCTGCCAGATCTGCGGAGAAACCAAGCCTGCGCATCTGAATGTGGCGGGAAGCCTGATCAGGCCCGCGCTTCAGGAAATGATCCAGAGGCAGAAACCCGACTGGACGCCCGAGAGGTTCATCTGCGTCGCCTGCCTCAACAGCTTCCGCACCGAATTCGTGCGCGAGCAGATGGAGAAGGAACGCGGCGAGATTTCCGCCATCGAGCAGGAAGTGATCAAAAGCCTGCACGAGAACGACAGCATCGTCGAGAACCTGAACAAGCAGTTCGATCACAGCCTGACGCTGGGCGAGCGCATCGCCGACAAGGTGGCCGAGGTGGGCGGCAGCTGGGGCTTCGTGATCGCGTTCGGAGTCTTTCTGTCCATCTGGGTTATCATCAACACGGTCGTGCTGATGAGCCGGGCCTACGATCCCTATCCCTTCATTCTGCTGAACCTGTTTCTTTCGATGCTGGCCGCCATTCAGGCCCCGATCATCATGATGAGCCAGAACCGCGCCGCCGCGCGCGACCGCATGCAGGCCGAGCAGGACTTCAAGACCAACCTGAAGGCGGAACTGGAAGTGCGCGCCATCAGCGAAAAGCTGGATCAGCTTCTGCACAACCAGTGGGCGCGGCTGCTGGAGATCCAGCAGATCCAGATGGAGATGCTGGAGGACCTGACCGGGCGAAAGGGGAAGTAGGCGCAGGCAAAGGGGTGCAGACTCTTGCCCCGCAGCCCGTCTCCCACCATATCGTCATGGCCGCTTCCGTTGCGGCCGCAATTGAACGAGGAAATGGATGTCCATTCTGGGCTGGATCGTTTTCGGGCTGATTGTGGGTTTCATCGCCAGCAAGATCGTGAACCGCGAAGGCGAAGGTTGCCTGGTGAACACCGCGCTTGGCCTTCTCGGCGCGGTGGTGGGCGGGCTGATCTTCGAGGCGCTGGGCACGCCGCATCTTTACATGGGCTTCGATCTGGCCTCGTTTCTTGTGGCCATCATCGGCGCCATCATTGTGCTGCTCATCTATCATGCGATCACGGGACGGCGGGGCTTGCGGTGAGAATGTCGGGTTGCGCCGCCGTTACGGCGGCGGTTCTGTGGCCTCTGCTTGCGGCCGCGCAGACCGATGAAATCCAGGTCTATGACGCCAGCATCGCGCCCAAGGGCGTGTTCAATCTGACGCTGCACGACAATTACATCGCCGCCGGCAGCAGGACGCCCGCGTTTCCCGGCGGGCTTGTGCCCCGGCACACGCTGAGCGGCGTGCCAGAATGGGCCTATGGCGTGACAGACTGGTTCGAGGCGGGGCTTTACCTGCCGCTCTACAGCATTTCGCCCGGCAGGGGCGCGGTGCTGAACGGCTTCAAGCTGCGCGCGCTGTTCGTGACGCCGGATGCGGGAGAGAAAGATTTCTTCTACGGCGTCAATTTCGAATTCAGCTACAACGCGCAGCATTGGGATCCCGACCGCTACACATCCGAGATCAGGCCCATCGGCGGCTGGCGCTTCGGCAAGGTGGATCTGATCTTCAATCCGATCCTCGACAATTCGTGGAAAGGATTTTCCGCGCTCGATTTCGCGCCGGCCACACGCCTTGCCTACAACCTCTCGCCGCAATGGGCCGCGGCGGCGGAGGAATATGACGACTTCGGGCCGATCCGCCGCTTCCTGCCGGGCCATCAGCAATCGCACCAGCTTTTCGCGGTGGTGGATTACAGCGGGCCGGTATCGGTTGAGGGCGGCATAGGATTTGGCCTTACCCCCGCATCTGACGACCTCACCCTCAAGCTGATCCTGTCGCGGGATTTGAATTGAGAACGATCATACGACGATGACGCCGGCTCAAATTGAGACCCAGAAAATCGTGAAGTTGAGATGATCACCATACCGTGCTTTGCTTGGCTGTATTGGATCACTGGACGTCAGCTCCTTCCGCGCCTAAAATGCTTCGGATGACTTGCGGCTACACCCATGCGGGTTGAGATCGAGCGCGAAGAAGACGGACGGTGGATCGGCGAGGTGCCGGCATTGCCGGGTGTCATCGTCTATGGAGCGACAGCCGAAGAGGCACGATCCAAGGCAGAAGCATTGGCATTCCGCGTCATTGCCGACCGGCTGGAACATGGCGAGCCCGTGCCGCCGGAAGCGCGCAAAGTCTTCGCGTGAGGTCATGGCCATCCGCCAAGGCGTCCCGTGTTTTGCGGGCGCTGCTTCGCATCGGTTGGAGCGTCAAACGGCAAACGGGATCGCATCGCACGCTCAGCCGTGAAGGCTGGCCGGACTATGTGTTCGCCTTCCATGACGGCGACGAGATCGGACCGCGGATGCTGGCGAAGATCGCGAAACACACCGGCCTTCGGCCCGGCGATTTGTAACGCGGTGCGATGTTGAGAGAGACCGCTATGACCTCAGAACGATATGATGCAAGCAATTACATCGATGAGATAGTCAAACCAACGATCAATGATTTTGAACAAAATCCAACATCGAGACGGCATGCATTTCTTGCCTGCGTAGCTACATTTCACACCATTGATTACATTGCACACCCAAAAAGACCTGGAAACTTGCGCAAGAAGTTTGGAAATGAATCGGCCGATTTCAAACGCGTCGATGACGTTGCCCATGCCTTTAAGCATGTCCAAAATCGAAAGCCGCAAATGACCAGCAACAGTGACGTCATTTCTCGGCCGCCTGCCGCATGGGACGAGGGGGTCTGGGACTTATCGCGGTGGGGCGACTCCGCTGGCGGCGTCACTTTGGACACAGACAGAGATGTCGATCTTCTCGAAGTCGTCAAAAGTGCTTCAAGCTTTCTGCGCACCAAAGTCTGACACAAGTTCCTACTCCGCCGCATCTTTCGGCAGATAGATTTCGCCGCCGCGCTGCTTGAATTCGGCGGATTTCTTTTCCATCGCGGCGCGGATTTCGGCGGTGGATAGGCCGCCGCCATGCCCTGCATCATTCTGGCCCACATCGTTCTGCCCCACGTCATTTTGGCCGCGCGCGGCGTCGCGGACTTCCTGGCTGATTTTCATCGAGCAGAATTTGGGTCCGCACATGGAGCAGAAATGCGCCACCTTCGCGCCCTCGGCCGGCAGGGTTTCGTCGTGGAAGGCCTCAGCGGTTTCCGGATCGAGGGCGAGCGCAAACTGGTCGCGCCAGCGGAACTCAAACCGCGCCTTGCTCATCGCATCGTCCCACAGCCGCGCGGCGGGATGGCCTTTCGCCAGATCCGCGGCATGCGCAGCGATACGATAGGCGATCACGCCCGCCTTCACGTCGTCGCGATCCGGCAGGCCCAGATGTTCCTTCGGCGTGACGTAGCAAAGCATGGCCGTGCCGAACCAGCCGATCATGGCCGCGCCGATGGCCGAGGTGATGTGGTCGTAACCGGGCGCGACATCGGTGACGAGCGGGCCCAGCGTGTAGAACGGCGCTTCGTCGCAAGCGGCAAGCTGGCGATCCATGTTCTCCTTGATCTTGTGCATCGGCACATGGCCGGGGCCTTCGATCATCACCTGCACGTCGTGGCGCTGCGCGATGCGATTGAGTTCGCCCAGCGTCTCCAGTTCCGCGAATTGCGCGGCGTCGTTGGCATCCGCTGTGGACCCGGGGCGCAGGCCATCGCCCAATGAAAACGACACGTCGTATTGTTTCAGGATTTCGCAGATGTCCTCGAAATGCGTGTAGAGGAAATTCTCCTTGTGATGGGCAAGGCACCATTTGGCGAGGATGGAGCCACCGCGCGACACGATGCCCGTCATGCGATCGGCGGTGAGCGGAATGTGCGCCAGCCGCACGCCGGCGTGAACGGTGAAATAGTCCACGCCCTGCTCGCACTGTTCGATCAGCGTGTCGCGGTAGATATCCCAGGTAAGTTCTTCCGCGACGCCGCCCACCTTTTCCAGCGCCTGATAGATCGGCACCGTGCCGATGGGCACCGGCGAATTGCGCACGATCCATTCGCGGATGGTGTGAATGTGGCGGCCGGTGGAAAGGTCCATCACCGTGTCGGCGCCCCAGCGGATCGCCCACACCATCTTCTCCACCTCTTCCGCCACGCCGGAAGTGACGATGGAATTGCCGATGTTGGCGTTCACCTTGGTGAGGAAATTGCGGCCGATGATCATCGGCTCGCTTTCCGGATGGTTGATGTTGGCCGGAATGATGGCGCGGCCGCGCGCCACCTCGTCACGCACGAATTCCGGCGTGATGTGCGACGGAATGTTCGCGCCGAAAGAATTGCCGTCGGCCAGCGCCGAGCGGCCGAGATTTTCGCGCGCTGCAATGAATTTCATTTCCTCGGTGATAATGCCGGCCCGCGCGTAGTGAAGCTGGGTGACGTTGCGGCCCGCCTTCGCGCGCAGGGGTTTGCGGCCGGCACGGTCGAATTGCGGGACGGACAGAAGCTCACCACGCTTCAGGCCGTCGTCTTCGGGCTTGCGGGTGCGGCCCGCATATTCTTCCACATCGCCGCGCGCCAGAATCCACGCGCGGCGGTGTGGCGCCAGACCCTTCGCGATGTCGATGGCGACGGAATCGTCCGTGTACGGACCGGAGGTGTCATACAGGCGCATCGGCGGCTCCCCGCCCGACAGGGCCACCTCGCGGAACGGAACCGACAAATTGTCTCTTGCCACATAAATCTTCTTCGAGCCGGGCAGCGCGCCCCGCGTGATCTGGATGGATTTGGGATTGATGATGGGCTTGTTCATTTCGCCTCTCCCTACGCCGGTACGATCCGGATCAGGTTCAAAGGGACTCGGGCCAGCCCGCCCGATCTCAGCTCCACCATTGGAGCACCCCTGGGATGGGGAAGGATAGCACGTTTTGCCCCGGTGTCATTCCCGGCCGAGCATCGCGCCAGCGATGCGAGGGGAAGGGAACCCAGATGGGGAGACCCGACGCGTTCCATCCACCTGGGTTCCCTTCCCTCGCGCTCACTTCGTTCGCGCTCGCCGGGATGACAGCGCGTGTGCGTTCAGGACGCAGCGAACTGGCGGAACTCGGCGATCACGGCGCGGACGGCGGCGGCAACGATCTTTTCCCCAGCCTCAACGGAGGCCTGCGACGGGTCGGAGCCGATGCGGCCATCGGGAAAGCGCTTGCGGTAATCCTCGGCATCGTAGATCGGGCCGGTCGGCGCGATCTTCGGCGACATTTCCACTTTCTTCTGCGCCTCAGGATAGCCGAAATAGGTGACCGAGACTTCGGATGGCGTGGCATGGCTGCCCTCGCCCACCGGGAAAAGCTGCCGGCAGACATCGCTCACGCCCGGCAGCTCCCACCAGTTGCGCAGCATGCAGCGCAGCGGCGGCCGGTTGCTGCCCGCCGGGGCAAAGCTGATGCCGTGGTAGATTTCGCTGAAGGCCGCGTTGATGGTGGCGATGTTGCCGCCGTGGCCGTTCAGCCAGTAGAGCTTTTCGAAGCCGTGCCTGTTGAGGCTTTGCGCCCAGTCGAACATGGCCGCGATCATTGTGGAGGGGCGCAGCGAGATCGTGCCCGCAAACGCCATGTGATGCTGCGCCTGGCCGACATTGAACGTGGGCGCCACCAGAATGCCCGCCTCATCGCCCGCGCGTTTGCCGATGATTTCCGGGCACAGCGCATCGGTGCCGAGCAGGCCGTTCGGCCCGTGCTGTTCCGTCGAGCCGATGGGAATGAGGATGGCTTTCGAGGTTTCCAGATATTTGCCGATCTCGGGCCAGGAGGAGAGATGAAGTTGCATGACAGTCTTTCGATCAGAAACGCATTGTCATCCCCGGCGGAGCGATGCGCAAGCATCGCGGGGGGAAGAGGACCAAGGTGGTACGATTGTGCTTATTCCAAAAGACAAAATCCGTCATCGCCCGCTTTATGCGGGCGACCCAATTTCCTTTTACCGGAAAAATGGGTTGCCCGGACAAGCCGGGCAATGACGATGATTTCATAAATCCGAGCGGAGCAGACACCAGAGTCCCTTGCCTCGCGCCTCGCGCTCGCCGGGGATGACAGGTGTGTTCAGGACGGCGAACCAGCCTTTGCCGGTTGCAGCCCTCACCTTTGCATCGCTGATGGATATCGGCGGCCGCTCGCCCTTTGGCTTGGCCTTCGCGAGCTTTGCCTTCGCTTGCGGTTGCACCTTCGCCGCCATGGCTTAATCTCCCCCTGACCTGTCATTCTAAACACGATTTGAGGCTTTCATGCCGGAGAAAAAGGGGCCGCTTGCAGGGGTCCGCATCCTCGATCTGACCACCTTCATCTTCGGGCCCTACGCCACGCAGACTTTGGGCGATCTGGGCGCGGATGTGATCAAGGTGGAAGGGCCCGACGGCGACCAGCAGCGCGCCGTGGCCAAGGCCGCGAAAAACAAGGAAATGGGCGCGGTGTTCATGGCCATCAACCGCAACAAGCGGTCGGTGGCGCTGGACCTGAAGACCGATGCCGGCCGCGCCAGGCTGCACGCGCTGGCGAAAGGAGCCCATGTGTTCATCCACAATGTGCGCGCTGACGCCGCCGAGCGGCTGGGATTCGATTACGAGACCATTGCCGGGCTGAACCCCGGCATCGTCTATGTGCATTGCGTGGGCTACGGCTCCGATGGGCCTTATGCCGGGCGGCAGGCCTTCGACGACCTGGTGCAGGCGGCTTCCGGCGCGGCCGATCTTTTGCCGCGGGTGGACGGCAATGAGGACATGCGGCTTCTGCCCAGCTATGTGGCCGACAAGGTTTCAAGCCTGCACGCCGTCTATGCGGTGCTGGCGGCGCTGTTCCACCGCGAGCGCAGCGGCGAAGGACAATTCGTGGAAGTGCCGATGCTGGAAAGCTTCACCAGCTTTCTGATGGTGGAGCATCTTAACGGAAAAACCTTCGAGCCGCCGGTAACGCATATGGGTTATTCGCCGGCGCTGAACGAAGACCGCAAGCCGGTGAAGACGAAGGACGGCCACATCGTGGTGCAATCGCCCAGCCGCGCCGCGAGCGCAAAGTTCATGGAACTCGGCGGCAATGCGCTCGGTTATGACGATCCGCGTTTCGCCAACGCGCCGGACGCAAAGGCAAAAGTCGCCGCCTATTACGCCATGATCCGCGAGGCCGCGCTGGCGCACACCACCGAGGAATGGATGAAACTCGGCGTGGAGCACCGCATTCCCATCATGCGCGCCAACACGCTGGACGAGACGCTGACCGATCCGCATCTTGAGGCCGTGAAATTCTTCGAGCTGCGCGAGCACCACAGCGAAGGCCAATGGCGGGCCATGAAGCCGCCGGTGAAATTCGCAAAGACGCCCGCTTCCATCCGCCGCGATCCGCCGCGCATCGGCGAGGACGGCCCCGAAATTGACTGGCTCGACTAGAGGACCATCATGTCTGACACGCTCATTCCCGTTCCCAAGGATTTCGCCGCGCGCGCCTTCATCAACAGGGCGAAATACGAAGAGCTTTACGCGCGCTCGGTGAAAGACCCGGACGGCTTCTGGCGCGAGCAGGCCAACCGGCTGGATTGGGCGAAACCCTTCACGAGAGTGAAGAACGTTTCGTGGAACCCGGACAAT
>Ga0209581_1002034_pt1 | contig 20925 bp, 19 predicted proteins | sample Coa_R2_FD_187160 | JGI IMG/M metagenome (GOLD analysis project Ga0209581, IMG submission 187160) | Surface soil microbial communities from Centralia Pennsylvania, which are recovering from an underground coalmine fire - Coalmine... | ecosystem: Environmental > Terrestrial > Soil > Unclassified ...
GCGCAGGAGCTCCGCGGCGCGTTCCATGCGCACATTGCGCAAGTATTGCGGAATGGTCAGGCCCGCTTCGCGCGAAAAAATCCGGCTGAGATAAAACGGGCTGCACCCCACCTCCTGACCCAGTATCTCCAGCGTAGGCGGGTTCGCCAGGTCGCGCTTGAGGATCTCTTTCACGCGTTCGACTCGCTCGCGGGCCAGACGCTTCTGGCGCATGCAGAAAAATTCCGGATCCTTTGGCGCGAAGAAAAACTGCGCCATCAATTCGAGCGCCTTGCTTTGGTACCAGAGGACCCGAGCCGCTTTGGCCACCGGCGGCTCGGCCAGGCTGGCAATGACCACGCGTTGCTGCATCGTCATGGGACGCGCAGGCACGACCAGGTTGCGCGCCTTGTCTTCAAAAAGGATGCGGCGAATTTCCGGTTCGAGATCGCCTTCGTTGCGCGCCAACTGCTTGCGCAAGTAATCGCGGGAAAACTCGAGCGTCACGAATTGATGATGATCGTGGGCGCGACGCGATGCCGGCAGCGGTTCGTCGGCGATGGCGTAATAGCCGCAATTTCCCGGCAGATAATCGCTTCGCGCGGAGCGCGGTCCGCCGACCGCCCCATGGCCGTCGAGGTTGAGACAGAGCTCCAGGCTGTTTGGATGGAAAGTCCGGCCCCAATCGAACGATTGCTCAATGCGAAAGTCGTGCCATTCAATCGCGACGCCGATTTTGTCCACATCGCCGTACAGCGGTCGCCATCCCTGTTTGAGCTCGCGCCAGGCATTTTGTTCAGCTGCGCAACCGGGATTCATTTGCGCTTAATTACGATTGTCGGTCCGCAGAATGCAAGGAAGGTTTGACTTCCTGCAGCGCTTCGCGATCCCAGTTTCCCAGAATCGAAGCCGCATCGTAAACGCTCCGGGCAAATTCGAGCAGGACTTCATCCGGATTTTTCGCCAGGCGAACGGTCTCGTACGGCAGAATGAACTCGCGCAGCTTCGATTGGTAACTGGCGGATGCGGGGCGGACTTTTGCCTGCGCAAAGCCCGCCGGTTCCGGATATGCGTAGGAGTAATAGACCGGCTCGGGCGCAGCTGCGTTCCCGGGCCAAAAACCAAGGCTGCTCACTTCCTGCGAATATGCCTCCCGGGTGACGGCGTCCGGCAAATGCGGAATTCCTCCCGGATGAGATGGCGCTGGCCGTCCGGAAAACCGCGTCACCGCGAGATCGAAACTTCCCCAGAAGAAATGCACCGGACTGCATTTGCCGCAAAAATCCGACCGGAATTCCTTGAAAACGCGATCGCTTTGCGCCAGAACGCGCCAGAACCGGTTGGCGTATGCGCGGTCGTAGGAACCATGCTCCTGGTCCTGGTCGAACGGAATTGGGTTCTCAATTTCATTTGGCGTCGTGTTGATTTTGACCGGCAATTCGAGGTCGCCCAGCGTCTTCATCAAGGCGAAATAAAAGTCTGCCACTGTTTGGGGCTTGAGTTCGATGGTTCGCCGCGCTCCGTCGCTTTTGTCAATGAGCAAGCGATGATCGATAAAGTCGAACTGGATTTCAAATGTGCAGGAATGATGCGGGATCGGCGAGGTCGTCAGCCCGCGCGACGTCAGGTAAAGGGTCACGTGCCAGGAATGGTTGGTCCACGGGCTCAACGCGAGGCGAATCTTGCCCACGATCTGTGTCCACATGTGCAGCGTTTCCGCGGTTTGCTTCCATTCTGGAAAAGGCAAAGGCGGCCAGTACTCAGAGATCCCGTTCATCGGCGCGTGACTGGGCAAAGGGCGAAAGCGTCGAGGCGGGCAGTCAAATTCACCGTTATCATCGTTAATCCTCAGGTTGAGGCGAGGCTTTCACTCTCGAAAACCGCCTCCGGCACTTCAACAATTCAACGCCCGCTTCCGGGCATTATTCACGATTGATGAAATCGGAAAATGACCGTTTCACCCTCTCGAACATGCCGCGCGCTTCCTCCTGGGTTTTGTGAAAGGCGCGTTTGATCCGCCGTTTCACACTACTGATGACGGCCGTCGCGTCCTCCGCGTCCGCATCGTTTTCCACATCTTCCATGGTCGCGCCGGCGAACATTCCTTCGGTTCGTTTCACCGTGCCGCGTGTGGCGCCGATGTAAATTGTTCCTACCGGGCGGGAAGCTCTATTCAAAAGGGTGACAATCCAGACCGGTTCGCCGCGTTCGTCGGTGCGCAGGGTATAGTTGGCCGTGGCAAAGCTTGTGTGGGAGGTTTCAGCGGTGTGACTGGCCACCGCGTATGCGCCGCTGGAATCCAGATTCAGGCGCGTCACATCGATCGTGGCGCCTTCCGGAGACCCCGCCAGACCGCGCTCCGGTTTGCGGTCGGAATCAATTTTCCCTTCCGCAATTTCCAGTTCGCGCACGCCGCCGCGCGCTTCGGGGTCTTGCAGAATAATTTTCCATTTCTTCGGCTGTGGATCGCCTTTTACGCCGGTTACGGAAACGACGCGGCTTAGAGCGTCGTGCCCCAGTTCTCCCGCCACCACCCGAAGCGCTTCGTAGGCAGTGGCGTTTTCCTGCGCCCATACGGGCGCGACGAAAAGAAAAAGCGCAGCGCACACTCGCCACATAAGGCAAGATTCAACGCGCTTTTGCCTGCGTGTCCACCAGGTTTTGTCCATTGCGCGATTACAAAATCAAGGCGGGATTCCCAACACCGCTCGGGAACGAGCTTGACCCGAAGAGAATCGGGGTTGAATGAATGCCGGAATCTGCGCAGTTTCTTCCGGCAACGGGATGAAGAGACAAACGGTCGAATTCAGCAGTCACACGGCAAATCTGGCATTGATGCGCCACTGTGTGCGGGATTTTCTCAGTGGTTACCCGTTGTCCGAGAAGGAACGGCTATTGATGGTCCTGGGGGTGGACGAAGCCTGCACCAACATCATCCGTTACGCTTACCGACTGCGCGACGATCAATGGATTTGCCTGCAAATGGAAGGACTGCGTAAATCGGTGCGCGTGCGGCTGCGCGACTACGGGGAAAAATTCCTGCCGGAGAAAATGAAGGGTCGCCCGCACGATGCTGTCAGACCGGGAGGTCTGGGTCTTTTTTTGATTCGCAATGCCTTTGATGAGGTTGATTACATCCACAGGCGACGCGGCACCGAACTGGTGTTGACCAAGCATTTGGAGAGCGTTGAACCGTTGCAGCGTTGACACCTCAAAGCGTGAGAGGCGCCTGGCCCCGGCGAGCGCGACTTTTTTCCTTCGGCGGTTGACACATCGGGAGCTACATTGTCGGCTTCAACGCTTCAACGCTTTACCGCTTCAAGGAACATGAAACCGCCGGAACCAGACGCCGCTTTTGAGCAGTCGCTGCGGCCGCCGGCCTTCAGCGAATTTAATGGCCAGGCAAAAGTGCGCGAACGCCTGGAATTGATGGTGGCAGCGGCAAAGAAACGCGGCGACGTGCTGGAGCACATTCTTTTGAGCGGGCCGTCGGGTTTGGGCAAGACGACGCTGGCTCACATCATTGCGCATGAGATGGGGGTTAATATTAAAAATACCAGCGGCCCGGTCATTGAAAAAGCCGGCGAGCTGGCCGGCTTGCTGACCAGCCTGGAAAAGGGCGACGTGCTGTTCATCGATGAAATCCACCGACTGCAGCCTGCCATTGAAGAATACCTTTATCCCGCCATGGAAGATTACCGGCTCGATATCATCATCGATCAGGGACCGCAGGCGCGGAGTCTGCGGCTTAATCTGCCCAAGTTCACCTTGATTGGCGCCACCACGCGTGCCGGGATGGTGAGCGCGCCATTGCGTTCGCGTTTTGGCATGACAGCCCGGCTCGATTACTACAGCGCCGACGAGATGCAGAAGATCATCCTGCGCAGCGCCGGTTTGCTGGGAGTGGAGATGGATTCGGGCGGCGCGTCCGAGATCGCGGCACGTTCCCGGGGCACGCCGCGCACCGCCAACAATCTGCTGCGCTGGGTGCGCGACTATGTGCAGGTCAAAGCCGAAGGCAAAATCACCGCGGAATTGGCTGATCGCGCGCTGGCGATGCTGGAGATCGATCGCGACGGGTTCGATCAATGGGACAAGCGCATCATTGAGACTTTGATTCACAAATTTAACGGCGGCCCGGTGGGGCTGAGTTCGCTGGCCGTGGCTGTGGGCGAAGAAGCCGGCACCATCGAAGAAGTGCACGAGCCGTATCTGATTATGGAAGGCTACATCAAACGCACGCCCCAGGGCCGGGTGGCAACTGCTAATGCCTATCGCAAGCTCGGGCTCCAACCGCCCGGCGGCATGCAGCAGGAGCTCCTTTAGCGTCGCTCTCTCGTCGCGAAAATATTCGCCTGTTCGTCAGGCAGGCGTCACGCGCAGATACGAGTTGGAATTCACCAAAAACTCGAAATCGGTTTTGATTTCCGCAAAAGCAAAGCGTCGCAGGGCCGGATCGGTGCACAGTCGTGGAAGGTACACGCTCGGCTGCCCTTCGAAGGTTACCGTCGGATAAATGCGCGCCTCGCCGCGGGTAACACGCATGATTTCCAGGATTGAATCGCGGTGGAATTTGTAGTCGAGCCGCTCTTGATAGGCGAAGAGAAGGTAAGAGACCAACGTCAGATCAAACTCTCCATCAGCAAATGGCAAAATGGGCAGCCATCCCGCCACATAACGCTCCGGGTGGAGCTTAAAATCAGAAAAGAAGATCGCCGACGCCCGCTCCCTAAGCGCCCGCATGTAGTCCGGGTTTCTGTAAAAATCCCAGCGATACGTTGGCACGAGCCCAATGGTCTGGTGAACCGATTGCAGATCGGCGTGGGAACGGGCGCGGATTTCTTCCACGGGCGCGGAATAGATCGGATCGAACGCCGTCACCTCAATGCCCAGCTCGTTTGCTTCGGCGCAGAACGAGCTCACACCTCCGGCCACATCCAGCACTCGTTTCCCGATCAGCTGATGCGGTTCAAGCAAGAAATAACGGCGATACTCCTCAAAAGTGCGGCCGAGCAGCACGACGTGATCAAGCTGAAGACCGCGTTTAGTTTGCATGGTGCCTCTGGCTTATGCCGGTCGCTGGTGTGAAAAAAGAGCCACAACAAAATAAACTCTGCGCGCTTTGCAATGGGTATGGTTAATTTATGGCTGCAATGCAACGCGCCGCGGATTTTTTCAAGCAGCCATCGAAAGTTCTTACCGTCACCGAGCTAACCCGAAGCATTCGCGGAACGTTGGAGACAAGGTTCGGCGCGGTCTGGGTACAGGGCGAAGTTTCCAACTACAAACTGCACCCCAGCGGCCACCAGTATTTCACACTGAAAGACCAGCGCGCCCAAATTTCATGCGTGATCTGGCGCGATACGATGCCGTCCAGCATTTCGCGGCAATCGCTCGTGGACGGCGTTCAGGTGCAGGTTTACGGAGCGGTTACGGTTTTTGAAGCACGCGGGCAATATCAGTTGAGTGTCCAGATCCTTCAGCCCCGGGGCGCAGGCTTGCTCCAGGCCCGGTTTGAGGCGCTGAAGCGCAAACTGGAAGCCGAAGGCCTGTTTGCTGCCGAACGTAAGCGATCGCTGCCGAGATTTCCGCAGCGTATCGGGATCGTCACTTCCCCCAGCGGCGCGGCGCTTCGCGACATCCTCAATGTGCTGCGCCGGCGCGCGCCATGGTTGCAGATTCTCATCAACCCCGTGCGAGTCCAGGGCGCCGGCGCTGCGGCGGAGATTGCCGTGGCGATTCGCGAACTGGCGACGCCCAGCGAGCTTTGGCCCTCTCCCGATTTGATCGTCGTCGCGCGCGGAGGCGGTAGCATCGAGGATCTATGGGAGTTCAATGAGGAGATTGTGGCGCGCGCGATTTTTCATTCCGCGGTGCCGGTGGTTTCGGCGGTCGGGCACGAGATCGATTTTACGATTTGCGATTTTGTGGCCGACCTGCGCGCGCCGACTCCCAGCGCGGCGGCGGAACTCATTGTGCCGGACGTGATCGATCTTCAGCGGCGGATTGAGGCGTATGCGCGGGCCCTTGCGGGCCAGTTGCTGCACCGCACTCGCGACGCGCAACAACGGCTCGACCACGCGCGCGAAACTTTGCGGCGTTGTCTGGCGCATCAACTGGAGGGATTCAAACGAGGACTGCTCCATATGGCGCGGACGCTGCAGGCGCACAGCCCGGCGCGCGAACTGATGATCCGTCGCAACCGGTTTGTCGATTGCCACCGGCGATTGGTCGCCGGCCCGGGGCGGCTGCTGGAGAACGCCAAAAACCGTTTCCATCGGATCGAAGCGCTTTTGCGCGTGCTTGGGCCCGAGGCGACTTTGCGTCGAGGCTACAGCATCACGACTGACCAACAAGGCAAAATCATCCGAACTGTCACGGTGGTGCGGCCGGGGATTAAAATCCGCACCCGGCTGTACGATGGCGAATTCAGCTCCGAAACTTTGTGATGGCGGTTGGTGGGGCTGAAATGTAACGTAAATTTGTAGCTTGCCCCTGTTTGTAGCTTTCTGATAGAAGCTTGCTCAGTCAGATAGCCTAATCCGCAATTTAGAAAGGAAAACAAAATGATCTACTTGCTTTACATCGTCGTGGCGCTGGTGATTCCGATAATTTTGGTTGACTATCCCCCGCCGGACGAACGGGCCCGTCGTTTCGGCATCGCGATTGTCAGTGGCATCGTTGGAGGAATTATTACCGGGGTCATTGCCCCTTCCATAGCGCCAGCGGGGGCAATCTCCGCCCTGGTTTTCGCCGCCTCTGCCGGAACGGTCTTATACGGAATTGGCCACGTGCTTTTGGGAGCCAGACAATAGTCGGCGGCTTCGTGGTCGCAGTTTGTTTTTGCTGCGTTTCGCCGCTGTGGCCAGGTACGTTTTGGTTATCGCTCGCTGATCAGCAGCTTTGATTGGGACGTGGTTTGCCTTTCGATCACGCAAATTACCAGTGACTCGAGCTGACGCCGTCGGTCCCAGGAGTATAAACGGGACGGTTAACCACCGGAGTCTCGGGCAGAACTCTCTCACGGGTATTTGCGCCAGTGTCAACCATGGTCTCCGAATAAGGCGTATTGGCGGCGCAGCCGCACAGCAGGGCTGCCAGGATCCAACAAAGCAGAACACGCAGTTTCATCCTTAATCCCTCACCGGTTGATCTGATATCATCGTTCCAGCCTGAATGCCAGTGTCGCCAGCGGCGGCAAATGAACGAGAATGGAATGTTCGCGGCCCATCCACGGAAACTCCTGCGATGGGACGCCGCCGAAGTTCCCCACATTGCTGCCGCCGTACGTTTCGCCATCGGTGTTAATGATTTCGCGGTAAAATCCCGCTTCCGGCACGCCCAGGCGATAATCGTAGCGCACCACCGGCGTGGCGTTCACCACAAACAGCACAATGTCGCTCTCGCGGGATTTTCTTAGAAATGATACGACGCTCTTTTCGGCGTCGTGAAAATCGATCCATTCAAATCCCTCGTGCGTGTCGTCGAGCTGCCACAAGGCCGGCTCGCTCTTGTAAAGATAGTTGAGATGTTGCACGAGCCGGCGCAGACCATCGTGGCGCGGAAGGCGCAACAGGTCCCAGTCCAGCTCAACATCGTGGTTCCACTCGTTCCATTGGCCAAACTCGCCGCCCATGAAAAGCAGCTTTTTGCCGGGGTGTCCGTACATCCATGCCAGAAACATCCTGAGATTGGCGAATTTCTGCCATTCGTCGCCGGGCATCTTGGATAACAATGAGCGTTTGCCGTGCACAACTTCATCGTGGCTCAGCACCAGAATGAAGTTTTCGTGAAACGCGTAGAGCAGGGAGAAGGTGATGTTGCCGTGATGATAACGTCGATAGATAGGGTCCAGGCTCATGTATTGCAGGTAATCGTGCATCCAACCCATGTTCCATTTGAAGCCGAAGCCAAGCCCGCCGAGGTACGTCGGGCGCGACACCCCCGGCCACGCGGTTGATTCCTCCGCAATGGTCATGATTCCCGGAAAACGCTCGTAGCAAACTTCGTTGAACCGTTTCAAAAAATAAATGGCGTCAAGGTTCTCACGGCCGCCGTAAACGTTCGGGATCCATTGCCCCGGTTTGCGCGAGTAATCCAGATAGAGCATGGAAGCCACGGCGTCCACGCGCAGGCCGTCGATGTGATATTTGTCCAGCCAAAAGAGGGCATTGCCGATCAGAAAATTGCGAACTTCGTTGCGCCCGTAATTGAAAATGAGCGTGCCCCAGTCCTGGTGCTCACCCTGGCGCGGGTCCATATGTTCGTACAGATCGGTGCCGTCGAATTCAGCCAAGGCATGCGCGTCCTTGGGGAAATGCGCCGGCACCCAGTCCATGATGACGCCGATGCCGGCCTGGTGACATTTGTCGATGAAATAGCGGAACTCGTCCGGTGTGCCGAATCGACTCGTGGGCGCGTAATAGTTTGTGACCTGATAACCCCAGGAACCTTCGAAGGGATGCTCGGCGATCGGCAACAATTCAATATGCGTGTAGCCCATTTCCAACACATAAGGGATCAGCGTCTCGGTCAGCTCGAGGTAACTAAGATGACGATTGCTTTCCTCTGCCTTCCGTCGCCACGAGCCCAAATGCACTTCGTAGATACTGATTGGGCTTCGCGGCCAGTTTTTCGTGCGCCGCGATTCCATCCAGGCTGCATCGTTCCATTCGTAGCGCTCCAAGTCGTAAACGATGGAGGCAGTCGAGGCGCCGTGCTGATTAAAAAACGCAAACGGATCGCTCTTAAGCAGCAGCGCTCCACTGTGGGTGCGGATTTCGAATTTGTAGTGCGCGCCTTGCTTTACGCCAGGCAGGAACAATTCCCACACCCCGCTGCCGATCAGTTTGCGCATGGGATTTACCCGACCATCCCACCGGTTGAAATCGCCAACTACGCTGACGCGCTGCGCGTTGGGGGCCCAGACGGCGAAATAAACCCCTGCGGCGTCGCCGATGGCGTGCGGATGGGCGCCGAGTTTTTCATAGATTCTCCAGTGTTGTCCTTCGGCGAAAAGATGCAGGTCCAGTTCGCCCAGAATGGGTCCGTATTGATACGGGTCAGCGGTGAATTGTTGTGATCCATCCCAGGTGGTGATCCGCAGGCGATAGGGATCGTCCCGCGTGGCGTTGCGGACAGTCGCGCAAAAAAATCCGTCGGGATGAACTCGCTTCGCGACAATCGACTCCGCCCCCTGTTCTTCCAATACAATTTCCACGGAGCGGGCATCGGGTCGAAAGACCCGAATATCCAAATCGTCGCCAACCCGGTGTGGACCCAACACACGGAAGGGGTCGGGATGAGTGCCCTCGAGTAGCCGGGCGATCTCGTCAGGGGGAAGTCCAGCGATCTCAAACGGTTTCATTGGAGCGGAGTCGAAGCGTAAAAAAAGATCTGAGTTCTATCGCTTGAACATCGCACGGCATCAACTTTTCGTCGCGCTCGTTTTCTTTTCCGCTTTGATTTTCGCTCTTCATCCGAGCCGGCAGCGACCGTTCTGAAGCGCCAGCAACTCGGAGGGCGAGTTGCCCTTGTCGGGAAATTTTCTCGAGACAACCAGCTACTCCCGGCCGACGCCCGGAAGGGAACGCGGCCGGGAGTGTAACTTCGGCAATGGCGGCTATGATGGCTCTACTGCACCTTGTCGATGTTGATCGTGGCGTTATCGCCGGTTCCCAAAGTGAGTGCCAGGCCGCCGACCACCAGTTGCAAGGTGTCTCCGGCGTTGGCCACGAAGGTGATCTGATCACTTATCGACGTGCCGGCAACAACCAGGGCAGCGGTAGGACCAACGCCTACTCCGTTGATTTGGACCTGCACATTAGCCAAAAGAGACAATAGCGCGGTGCGAATGGTATAGCTTACCCGGTAAACACCGGCCTTATTGAGAGTGAACGTTGTATCATTGGTTTTGGTAATCGCTCTGCCTACCACAAGCGGCGCCTGGTTGAATGGCACGGCGCCACCGATTTGAATGGTAATTCCTCCGCTGTTGTAGTCGAAGAGAATCGAAGCTAATCCTCCGGCCGGAATACCGCCAATGAATACCTGGTTGTGAACTGCCGGGTCGCCGATTCTGATGGTGTTGGACTCGCCGGCGACTCCTGCGTTGCCAATGTAGATGTTATTGTCGCCTGTGGCTTCGCTTCCCGCAGAACAACCCACAGCGATGTTATTCTGCCCCGTCGTGTTTGAGAAAAGGGCGTGATCGCCAATGGCGGTGTTGCAGGATCCACTGGTATTGTTGAAAAGCGCGTTGCTGCCGAAGGCGTTGTTGCTGTCGCCGCTGGTGGCATCATGGCCATTGTTGTACAAGGCCAGAGCGCCCACGGCTGTGTTATTGTTACCGTTATTCCATACCATTGCTCCTGCGCCGTTAGCGGTGTTGTTCGCGCCCGTTGTGTTTAAAATCAGCGCCGCGGCACCGGTGGCCGTGTTGAGTTCCGCTGTGTTGAGAGCCAGCGCTCCCGCTCCGACGCCAGTATTAAAGCTGGCTGTCGTTGTGCTGAAGAGGGAATACCAGCCAAAGGCGCTATTTGCCAGGCCGCTGCTTAGATTGTTAAGCGCATTTTGACCTTCCGCCGTCGTGAACCCGGGATAACCGCCATCGGGCGGCGGGTTAACGTCAGGCGCCGCTTGCGCAATGCGGCTGAGCGCAAACGACATCGAAAGTACCATTACCGTATAATAAGAGGAACCAGAGAGTGCATTTGATTTGTCCTTTCTTTCGCCGGCGATACTTGGTTTGTAATTTTTGGCCCTCAATGGGGAAAAACCTTCGCCGGCACACGGCTCTTGCCCCATTTAAAGGCGCCGTTCTTATACCAAATGCGTGGCGTGAAAGTCACGCTTTCTTTTTGAAGAGTGTGGGGTGTGAACCCCGAAGCTCACCGCAAGAGAATGGAGCGGAGCCGTTTACCGTTTCGGACGCAAAAGGGGAAAAAGGATCACGTCGCGGATCGAGTCAGCGCCTGTGAAGAGCATGGTGAGCCGATCCATTCCGATGCCGACTCCGCCTGCCGGCGGCATCCCGTGTTCGAGCGCCAGCAAGAATTCTTCGTCGATTTTTTGTTTTTCTTCGCCAGCTTGTTCGAGAAGGCGCTGCCGTTGCACGATTGGATCGTTGAGTTCCGTGTAGCCGGGAGCAATTTCAACTCCGTTAATGACCAGCTCGAAGACATCCACGAGCGAGGGATCCTGTGTGTTTTGCTTTGCCAGCGGCACTAACTCCTTTGGACAATGTGTCACAAACAGAGGGTCAATTGTCTTTTCCTCGACAAGCTTTTCAAAAACGTGCTGCGTGACCTCGAAATCGGCCAGTTGCGGCAAAATCTCCAGTTGAAATTCCTTCACGGCACGTTCCCTCCGTTGAGCGGCCGAAAGGTCGAACCAGTCGCTGCCGGCAACTTCTCGCACCAAATCGTGATAGCGCGCTCTGCGCCAGGGCCGGTTCAGCTTAATGGTGCGAACAATTTTCCCTTCAGGGTCTCGGTGCTCGATTCGCAACGTCGCAGGCGCTGCGCCCTCCGGGCTTTCGGCGTTCAAAAGCCTTTTTGCCAGATGACAAATGAGTTCCTCCACCAGGCAGGCCATTTTTTCAAAATCCGCATATGCCCAGTAGGCTTCCAGCATGGTGAATTCGGGGTTGTGTTTTCTGGAGATTCCTTCGTTGCGAAAGTTGCGGTTAATCTCGAAGACTTTATTGAATCCGCCGACCAGGAGCCGCTTCAAATAGAGTTCCGGAGCGATGCGCAGGTAAAGATCGAGGCCCAGCGCTTTGTGATGCGTGCTGAACGGCTCCGCAGCCGCGCCTCCGGCAACGGTCTGCAAAATGGGCGTTTCCACCTCGAGAAAGCCGCGTTCTTCGAGAAATCGCCGTGTTTCCCGAATGAGTGCGATCCGCTTTTCGAAGATTGCCCGGGATCGTTCGTTCGTGATGAGATCCAGATACCTTTGCCGGTAGCGGGCCTCGACATCCTGTAGTCCGTGCCATTTTTCCGGGAGCGGTCTCAAGGCCTTGGCCAGCACCTGGAAAGTGCGCGCCTTTAAAGTTGGCTCGCCGCTTTTGGTGATAAAGCAGGTGCCCTCGACGCCCACAAAGTCGCCGATATCCAGCAAACGAAACAGTTCGAAAAGCTCCGGGCCGACCTCGTTGGCGTGCATGTAAATTTGAATGCGCCCGGTAGCGTCGCGCAGATCAAGAAAATGGCTTTTGCCCATGTCGCGATGCGCCGTGATACGGCCGGCGGCGCGAAGCGTATCGCCTTCTTTAAATTTTTTGCGCACCTCGGCGATGGACCCGCTCACCTCGAATCCGGAGCCGAACGGCTCGACGCCTTTTGCGCGAAGCGCGTCGATTTTTTTGCGACGCAGCGCTATCAACTCATTTTCCTTTTCCATCGAGGCCGAATTTAAAGCGCTGCAGAAAAATGAACAGCTTGAATACATGAGGCGGGCAAAGGCGGACAAGGCCGGCTCCCGGCGCCGATCGCCTCCGCGCCAGATATTGGTTTGCGAATGAAAGATGAGCAGTGAGATACTGCCTGTTGCGGGGGCGCGCCTTGCCGGGCGCCCACTGCGCTGCAACAATGGCTGTCAAGTTACCGGAAATAACGTCAAAAAGGGAAGGGCCGCTGGTCAAGCAGTTCTCTGTTTTCCTGCCCAACAAGGTGGGGGCGATGCTCGAGATTGTGAAACTGCTCAGCAAACAAAACACGCACGTTGTGGCCTTGAGCGTTTCGGAGTCCACCGACTCGGCCATCGCGCGCATCATTGCCAGCGATCCGCAGCGAGTGGAACAGTTGTTCCGGGAAAAGAATGTGCCGTTTGGAGTGAGTGAAGTGGTGGTAGTGGAAATGCGGGAAGTGGCCACGCAACTGGTGAAATTGCTGGCAGCATTGGTGATGGCCGAGGTCAACGTGCATTTTGCGTATCCGCTGCTGATCCGGCCGCGCGGTCTTTCCGCCATCGCCTTGCATGTGGACGACACCGAATGCGCCTCTTCTGTGCTCATGGGTGAGGGCTTCAAAATGCTGAGCCAGGACGATATCTCGCGATAGCGGCGGCGGGCGGTGGGGTTGACAGTTTGTCGAAAGCGCGTTTACAGGGATTGAGCGGTTCGTCCAGCATGCGCAGCCTTCTTTCACGCGCGATTCAAATCGACCCGAGTTTTCACCTGGGCCTGACCCTGGTGGTTCTCCTGGCCGCGGCAGAAATCTTCGCCGTGATTCTCCATTATGCCAGCCGGTCCAGCGCAGGCAGAATCACGACACTGCAAACGCTTCCCGCTGCGCTGCCGCGCGCGGCTGCGACGGTCGCGCCCCCGCCTGCGGCGGCGGTTGCGCAGCCGCGGCCGTCGCAGCCGGCAACCGTTGCAACGCCTCTGCCTTCCCTCGCTGAACAACTGATGCGCGAAGGCGTTCAGTTGCGCGACCGCGGTGATACAACCACGGCGCTGCAGCGATTCGACGAAGCGCTGGACAGCGAGCCTGATAATGTGGGCGTCCTGCTGGAAAAAGCGAAGACGTACGACGCGATGCAGCTGTACGATCGCGCTAATGAAATATGGCGAAAGATCAGGGACATCAGCCCCAGCGACAGCGCCGCCTATCGGGCTGCGGATCAGCGGCTCAAGCTCGGCGTGTCGTCCCCCGGCGCCGCAGTTGAAGGCGCGCCTGCCGCAAACGCACCCCCCGCGGCTGCGCCGCCCAGGGATGTCGCCGGCAATCCCGAGGGACCCGTTATGGCGATCACCGAGGTCCAGACCAGTCAAACGCCGGATCCTGAAGCGGAAACCAATCTGGCCTTGCGGATCGGAATCAAAAAACAACCAGGAGTCGCCATCGATCACAACAAGGTCAAGATTTACGTTTTCCTCTACGACACCGTGGACGATAACGAGGTGAAGCTCACCGACGCCGACGTCTCCTCCGAATGGGGAACGCAAAAACACGACTGGACCGAAGCCAACCCCGAGATTCTCATGGTCAATTACGTACGGCCGAAGACGCCGCATCCTTCCGCAAGTTCGTCAGAAGCGGGCCAGAAAAGCCGTAGCGCCAAAGGTTCGGCGCCGGAGAGTGGACGGAGAAAATATCTCGGATACAGAATCCTGGTTTATTACGACGACAAGTTACAGGCGGTGCAAGCCGAGCCCGGGCGCCTGCTGCAGCTTTATCCTCCACCCGAGAGTCCTTCAACGCCCTGATGCATGTCATTAGCAGGCGCCGCGTGGCGAAACAGTCGATGTTGAAGACGTCGTTGATGGGCAACACCATCAAAAGCATGTTGCTGGTGGCGAGTCTGGCGATTTCTGCCCAGAGAGCCGGTGGCCAGATTCAATTGGATCTGAAGTTTCAGCGGTTGCAGTTCATCGCTTACGAACCCATTGTGGCGACCCTTGCCATCACCAACCTGGCAGGGCGCGACATTGAACTGCGCGACGCTGACGGCCAACCGTGGCTGGGATTCGACATCACAGGAAGCGAAGGGCAGCCGATTGCGCCGTTGCCGGGCGATTCCGGGCAACCGCCTTTGAGAATCGAGGCCGGGCAGCGGGTCACACGGCAAATCAATCTTACGACGCTTTACCCCGTGCACGATTTCGGCGCGTACCATGCGAGGGCCCATCTATATTTTGCCGATCTGGGAAAATTTTTCTATTCGCCGTCGCGCGCCTTTGAAGTGACTGATGCCCGGCCGATCTGGCAGCAAACGGTCGGAATTCCCGATGGCGCTCCGGCCTCCGGTCGAGTGCGCACATACTCGTTGTTGATCAATCGATTCCCCGATCACACTTCCCTATACGTCCGCGTCGAGGACAAAGAGAGCGGCGTTGTTTATGCCACGTATTCGTTGGGCCGGGCCGTCGCTTTCGAGCCACCGGAGGCGGAAGTGGACCGTCGCAATCAACTTCACGTGTTGCACTGCGCGGCCCCGCGAGCATGGGCGTATTCCCGGATCGGATTAAATGGCGAGCTGCTGGCGCGTTCCTCATTTGTGGAAGCGAAAAGCCGTCCGCGCCTCTTTCATAGCGCGGACGGCGAAGTGGCGGTGCGCGGTGGCGTAAGCGAGGCGCCGGTTGCGCGAAGCGCGCGCAGTGCCTCGCCCAAACTCTCGGCGCGCCCGCCAAAACCACCTGCGGACGAGCGCTAATGCCGGCCATCTTTCAGCAGCAATGTCTTTTTGCCGTCCTCATGGTCGGCGCGCTCCTGCTGTGCGATGTTTCCATCTCAGCGACGCGGTCCGGCGATAATTCTCGACAAGCCGCGTCACCCGTCACCGTAGTAATCGACCCGGGTCACGGCGGTCATGATCGCGGTGGGATACCGGGGCAGAGAGTTGCTGAAAAGGATATGACGCTGGACGTGGCCCGCAGGCTTAAAACTCTGCTGGTTAAAAGCGGCTATCGCGTGGTGATGACCCGCGACAGCGACGTGTTTGTGCCGCTGGCGTCGCGCGTGGCGATCGCCAATTCCTATCCGAATGCCATCTTTGTTTGTATCCATTTTAACTCGGCAAGGCGCATGGGGGCTGACGGGATCGAGACGTACTTTTACAATCGCGACAGCCTGCCTCTGGCGTCCGCCATTCATTACTTTGTGGCCGGCGGAGCGCCGACTTCCAACCGCGGCGTGCGTCGACGCGGTTACTACGTGCTGCGGAAGACCAAAGTGCCCGCGGTGCTGGTGGAATGTGGCTTTCTCACCAACCCGACAGAAGCCGCGTATGCGCAGACGGCTTCATATCGTCAAAAGCTTGCGGCAGAAATCGCCGCCGGAGTCGAGAAGCGCAATGATGTGGCGCGGGGAACGACCGCTGCCAGAGTGGCGACGAGCGAAAGCATTCCCCTCCAACCGTACATTGATCAAACCAGGGTGGCGAAAGCGAGCCGGCATCGCTACAAACGCTCCCACAGAAAAAGCGCCCGAAAGAAGAAAAGCTCCAAGCCGGCGAATTCAGAAGCGAGCACTGACTCGAAGCGACGGGAGAGTTGAGGTGGAATTGCCGGTTTTGACGACGGCTCAAATGCGCGCGGCGGAACAAGCTGCTTTTGCCCGAGGCGCAGCCGTTGAAAGCTTGATGGACAAGGCGGGTGCCGGTGTCGCGCGACTGGTCAGCAAATTTTTCCCGAGGGCGGGCAAATGCATTGTATTTGCCGGGAAAGGCCATAACGCAGGCGACGCATTGTTTGCCGCGCAATGTTTGCGCCGGACGGGGTGGAAAATCGAGGTGTGTCTCGCCTTCGAGGAGAGGGAGTGGAGCCTGCTGATGCGCAAAAAGCTGGAGGATTTATGCGGCGGAACTCTCGAAAACGCCGGCGCAAAACCCGCGTCCGCGGGTCAAAGTGACTTTGGGGTCACGCTCATCGAGCTTTGGCCCAACGCTCTCGACGAGTTGTTCGCCGCGCAGGGAAAGGTGGCCGCAGACGCGTATCTCACCTCTCATCGCCCGCTCGTTATTCTCGACGGTCTTCTGGGGCTCGGTGCAAAGCCGCCGCTGCGTGAACCGGTGCGCACTGCCTGTCGATACATTAACCGACTGCGCCGGGAGAAAGGCGCTTACGTTTTCGCGGTCGATCTCCCCAGCGGACTCGACGGAGATACTGGCAGGGCCGATCGCGATTGCGTTGTCGCTGATTTTACCGCAGCCATCGGTTTCGCCAAGACGGGTTTGGTTGCCGACGGAGCGCTCAACTTTGTCGGCGCGCTTGAGGTTGTCGCAATGGACGACTTGCAGCCACCCGCCAAGAGGGCAAAGGAGATCACCGCGGCAGCGGTCTCCCTTTGTGGGTTGCTGCCGAGACGAGATTTTGGAACCTATAAAAACCAATGCGGACGCATTGGCGTGGTCGCAGGCTCGAGAGGCTTTATCGGAGCGGCTTTGATGACCTCGCTGGGTGCGCTGCGGGCCGGGGCAGGTTTGGTGGAAGTGTTTGTTCCCGAAGAAATCTACCAGATCGTGGCCAGCGCCGCGCCAATGGAGGCAATGGTGAAACCCGTCCGATCCTATCGCGACCTTCTGAAAGAAAAACCGGATGTCTGGGCTGTGGGACCAGGGTTGGGCAAGGCTTGCGCGGCGGAGATTCTGGAACTGGTCGAAAAAGCAAGGCAACCCATGGTGATTGACGCCGACGGACTCAACATTCTCTCAGCGAAAACTTCAACGCTTCGGCGTTGCAAAGGAAAACGCCTGCTCACGCCGCACCCGGGAGAGATGAAGCGGCTATTTACGGCCAAAATCCCGACGCGCAGCGCGACGGCCGCGGCATTTTGCAGGCGATTTCCCGTTACGCTGCTGTTCAAGGGAAGCAGAACAATCGTGGCTCAACAGGGGAGACCCTTAAGTTACAACACCACAGGCAATCCCGGCATGGCAACAGGGGGGATGGGCGATGTTCTCACTGGCGTGTGCGCAGCATTGGTGGGGCAGGGTCTCTCACCGTACGACGCGGCTCGCATGGGCGCGTGGATTTGCGGGCGCGCAGCCCAGATCGCCATCTTCAATTGCCGTCAAAGCGAACAATCCCTGCTGCCGCGCGACATCATCGATCATCTGGGAGAGGCATTTAAGGAATTGGAAGGGGTCCCTGCGTAAACGGATTTTTTGGATTGGTAGGACGCCCTGCGCATTATAACAAAAATCACGTGGACCTTAAGACCGAAGAAACAAAAGAATATCAGGCGCCCGAGATCGAGACGGGCTGGAGCCGGGTGAAAAAGGCCCTGGCCCCGCTGGCGGTTGTTGGCGTCCTGATCGCAAAGTTTTTCGCGAAGCTGAAATTCGTGCTGCTGCCGGCGCTGAAGTTTCTGCCAATACTGCTGAAATCCGGTGGCACGATGCTTTTGATGATCTGGGTCTATACCCAAATGTGGGGCTGGCAGTTCGCCCTTGGGTTCGTGCTCTTGTTGTTCGTGCATGAAACCGGGCATTTGCTGGTGGCAAAAAGATTCGGACTCAAAGTCGGTGCGCCGGTTTTTATTCCGTTTATGGGCGCCTTTATCGCTTTGAAGGAAGCGCCTCGCAATGCGTGGATGGAAGCGTGCGTGGGCATTGGCGGGCCGATCCTCGGCAGCCTCGGCGCGTTGGTCTGCAATGCGCTGGGCGCCATCTTTGCCGCGCCGCTCTTCATTGCCCTGGCGTGGTTTGGCTATTTTTTGAATTTATTCAACCTGACTCCGGTGGGAATGCTCGATGGCGGTCGCATTGCAAGCGCGCTCTCGCGCTGGCTATGGTTGCCCGGTTTTGCGGTGCTGCTCTGGTTTGGCTGGAGGTACCCGAACTTCATCATCTGGCTGATCGTGCTGTTGTCACTGCCGCGGATCTACTCGCTGTTCCGCACACGCACTGAAGAAGAAATGCGCTATTTCGAAGTGACGCCTGCCCAGCGCTGGACCATGTCGATATTGTATTTTGGCCTGATTGCGGCGCTTCTTTTTGGAATGCACGTTGCGCAACGAACGTTGCACGACCTGGGGGTGCGCGCCCACGGTCAGGGGCGCGATGTGATTGTGCAATAGTTCAGGTTCCTGTTGCGGCGAAGACCTTCTCCGGGTCGAGGCCGATTCTTTGCAGGATCGACGTGAACCGTTTGTCCGGACGCAGCGGGATGAACTCTGGAGCAATGCCCACACCGTGCAGTGAGGACGACCGCTGCTCGCACGCGCGTTCCAACTGGTCAATTGCGTCGTCGTGTTCGCCGAGCGCCACAAGCACATGCGCGATCGCGTCGCCAGGACAGTATCCTCGGCCGCTGATGGCTTGATCCAATGTTTCCAGCGCTTCCTTGCGCAGATTCATGCGCGCATACGTGATCGCCAAACCGAAGCCCGGTCTGCCCGTGAATTGCCGCGCCTTTTCGTACAGGCCAATTGCATCCTCGAAGCGTCCCATCTCGCGGTAAAGCGCGCCCAGCGCCGGCTCGCCATAATGCGCGAAACTGGGATCCAGCTTCAGCGCACGCTCTCCAGCTGCCACAGCCTCGTCGAAAAGACCGAAATATCGATAGGATTCACAGGCGAAATTGCTCACCCAGAGCGAAGCCGGATCGATCCTGTCGGCGCGACGCAGATACCTCAGCGCCTTGTCGCGATCGCCGCGCGAGGCATAGAGCGCGGCGATGAAATAATTCGATGGCGTCGAGTTGGGATCGATTTGCACGGCGCGAATGAATTCTGCTTCTGCGCCATCAAGGTCCCAATCGAGGATGCGTTTTGTTTCGGCCAGATACACGTGAGCCTCGGCTTCCTGATCGTCGAGCTGGAGGGCGCGCACAGCGGCGTCGCGGACCCTGCGATACGCTTCCCATGGCGCTACATAGGCGTCGGCCAGCCACAGCCACGCCTTGGCCATTCCGGTCCAGGCCCGGGCAAATCGCGGATCGAGCTCGATCGCGCGCTCAAAGAATTCAAGACTTTTGCGCAATTCCGCTTCGCTGCTTTTGTCGGAATAGAACAGTCCGTGAAGATAAGCATCATACGCTTCCGTGTTCCGGGGCGGCGGGGGCGAAATCGCCAGCTTGAGCTTTAACGCATCCACAATGGAGCGGGTGATCTCATCCTGCAGCGCAAAGATTCCGCGCATCTCGCGCTCGTACCTTTCCGACCAGATGGTAAAGCCCTCGCGCGCATCAATCAGCTCCGCTGTAACACGGACGCGGTTCCCCTCCCGTCGCACGGTCCCTTCCACCACGTGATCCACGTTTAGCCTTCGCGCAATTTCGCCAAGCTCCGCCTCCCGACCTTTGAACCAAAACGACGAACGCCGTGCCGCCACGCGCAGACCATCTACCTTCGCCAACGCTCCGAGGATTTCTTCCGCAATGCCATCGCTGAAATAGGCGTGATCCTTTTCGGAACTCAAATCACCGAAAGGCAGGACTGCGATGGATTTCTCCGTCGATTCCGGCGGCGTGACGTCGGTGGTGGCTCGCGCAATCCGGACTCTGTCCTCCTGCAGATCCGGCGTGCGCACGATCCCGTATCGGGTGAGATCGAAAAACCAGGAAAGAATCAGCGCCACAGGGAAGCCAGCGGCGATCAATGTGCAGATCAGGCGCACCACCCAGTTTGGAATGTCGAACACGGGGAAAACCTGCGCGATACCCTGAGCCAGCGCCCAGCCGCCGACCGCGTAGGCAATCGCCACGCTGTAAACCTTCCGGCGCTTTAGCTCGGCAAAAATCTTTGTCAGGTGCACGTTCGAAAACTTAAAGAAACTAGCAGGGCGCGCATTGGGCACAACGGAGTCGCACCGGCGACGCGACAGGGCGGTTCCGCAGCAACCAGACGCCGGGCAATTCTAAAAGGGACGCGGAATGCCTGGAGGCAGCGGGACGTCGAAACCCTGATTAATCGCCGCAAACATTTGGTACAAGCCGGAAAGAACCACGATCTCGATGAAGCCTTCTACGCCAAATTGCCGAATGCCTTGTTGCTGAACGTCCGCGGGAATATTTTTCCAGTTCAATGTCGCGGCCAGCACGCGCGCGATCAAGTCATATGGCGCACCAAACTTCGCGTTCCCGAGTCCATCTTTTTGCAATGCGCGAATTACTGTCAGCGGCAGACCCGCGGCTTGAGCGTGCTTGAGATGATCAACCCATTCAAAAGCAGCTCCGGTATGACGCGCAACGCATAAGACCACAAATTGATAAATGTTTCGCGGCAGATGTCCCTCAAACTTCAAGTAAAAACCCAACGCTTCAATTTTTGCACAAAGCTTGGGATGATTCATCAGCGCCGCATATGGACCTCCAAAACCTGCGCCTTTCGCCTTGCGCCGCTCGATTATGCGCCGATAAAGCGTGAGGTCGTCGAGCGAAAGTTTGGAAGGATCAAACGGCAGCCTGGCCATGGCCTTGTCACTCGTGGTAGGAGAAGGACGCCACCGCAGCCGCCCAATCCTTTACCGGTGTCGGGAACGCCTTGTTGATTTTCGCATCAA
>Ga0209581_1002035_pt1 | contig 20921 bp, 15 predicted proteins | sample Coa_R2_FD_187160 | JGI IMG/M metagenome (GOLD analysis project Ga0209581, IMG submission 187160) | Surface soil microbial communities from Centralia Pennsylvania, which are recovering from an underground coalmine fire - Coalmine... | ecosystem: Environmental > Terrestrial > Soil > Unclassified ...
TTCATCGCCCGCTCCACGGCGGCCCTCGGATAGCTCTCCATGCTCCTCTGCATGGTCGTATCCTCGCCGCCCGCTATGCGGACATTTCACTTGCTATATCCACCGGACATATCATCTGCTAACAACACGGCGGTTCGGCATGGTTTGACGAAAATTGGTTTGTCAAAGAAAATGAATAGAGACCCTCCTGAAATGTGGGCCTGTGGCGCAGCTGGGAGCGCGCTTCCATGGCATGGAAGAGGTCGTCGGTTCGATCCCGACCAGGTCCACCAAATCATCCGATTCAAAATCAATAGAGCACATAGACGATACGAAGGAAAACTATCTCGAATCGAGGGCACAATTAGGGCACACTGGCAGCATAACGCCGGCCGCCTAGCTTGCCAAGCGGTCAACGAGGAGCAACCCGCTCAAGTGCTGTTCCTCTGCCGCGCGCATGGATTTTTCCTCGCCCTGCGCGTACAGCACCAGCGTGATCCGTGGATCGGCATGACGCATCAGAAGGAGCCGAAGAAAATGGCGAAGAAGCGGTATACACCGGAGCAGATTGTGAGCGTGCTGCGGCAAGTGGGAGGTGGCCGTGGCCCATGGCAGCAGGCCTGCAGGGACGCTGGAATTGTTGAACAAACCTACTATCGCTGGCAGAAAGAATACGGGGGTTGAAAGTCGATCAGGCCAGGCGGGTGAAGGATCTGGAGCAGGAAAACGCCAAGCTGAAGCGGCTGGGCGAACCTGAGCCTGAATAATCTGGTGCTGAAGGACATCGCTTCGGGAAACTTCTAAGCCTGGAGCGGCGTGCGTGTGAGTTGGTCTCGCAACCACGCGGCGCGCAACGCTACCGGCCGACACAACGCGCAGACGAAGATGCTCTCACTCAGGCCATCCTTGCTTTAGCTGGTCAGTATGGCCGTTATGGCTATCGGCGCATCACGGCACTGTTGCAGCGCGCCGGATGGCCGGTGGGCAAAGACAGGGTGGAAAGAATCTGGCGCCGCGAAGGACTGAAAATGCCGCAGAAGCAGAAGCCGCGAGGAACTGTGGCTGAATGATGGATCGTGTGTTCGCCTGCGACCTGAACATCGCACAGGCCTGAGTTCCCTCGCAGGTGACCGCCTTGCCTCGCGAAGCATCTTCCCACGGAACGACGTCGATCACTTTGTAACCGGAGAGCCACGCGTTTTAGGCTTCAAAACGGTTTGGGTGTTTCCAGCGCGGCCGTGCTCGTCCGCAATGCCGCTGAGCTTGAGAAAATACTGCACGATGGCATCGCGCCACACGATCGCGTGCCCCGGCCTGGTATTCCAGACGCCGCCGCACATCCTCGAAGAGCGGGGGATCGACCTTGCCTTTAAACATGGCCCATTCCCGGCCCAGCGCCGCCGCTTCCTCGGCCCCCCTGGTAGTGGCTGTCATAGATGTACTGGATCACGGTCTTTCCATCATGCAGCTTCCACGTATATGGCACGTGATGGAAGAATGTGAGCAGATCGTCAGGCGTGGTGGAGGTGTTCTCGTAAATCTTCGCCACTTCAGGCCAATATTGCCCGACGAAACCGGTTCCCGTGGCGACGGTGCGGTCCATACCCACCCGTTGTGGTCGGCGCGATGCCATTGGCCCCAGCCATTGTTTTCGCTCGATTCGATATTGGGCCCGTAGTGGCTGCCAGTAAGATAGGTGAGCGTTTGCATTCCGAGCGGGCCTGTGTAGTCCACGTATGCAGGCCATGACTGCATCAGCATCTTCGTCACAGTGGTGACCACCTGGGGATCATCCGCGATTGTCTGCTTTGTCCACTCTTCTGCAATCTGCTCGGAAGTGAGATTCGAATTCCAAGCCAGTCGGCCGAACGCATACAGATTTGCCAGCGCCAAAGGCGAGCCGAGCCAGGCGTCTTGGCCAACGCAGGCCACACCCACCATGCCCCCTAACTTGCGATGAAATGCCTTGCCCGCGATGATCTCCTTTACCGGTGTGGAACGGTTCTCCGCCCTCAGATCGAAATCGAGCACGCGTTTCCACATCGGCGCCAGATACACCAGATGGCGCTGCTCTCACCCTTTGGACATAGGTCGCGAAGTGCTTGATTGACTGTCTGAAGGAACGTAGTACTCGACGGAGGGCGAAAACCAAGGATGGAAGGGCCACGCGGCGGTCTGCTGCATGGCCTGCACGGCTTCAATCACTTCCTTGCGCATCTCCAGCAGCTTGTAAGCAAGCCCCACAGCGCTCACCGGCAATGGTGAGCTTGGCGACGCGATGAACATTGTGTTTCCCTTTGCCTCTGCATTCGATGCACCGGAAGACCTCGATGTGGAAGACATCTTCGATATCTCCGATCTGTCGGCTGATGGCCGAGTGTGCGACATGCACACTTTGGGCTGCGACGGTAAAGCTGCCCGTCCCTGTGGCCGCGATGATGTATCTCAGGTGGCGGAACTCCAGATGGTCGTAGATGCTCATTCGGCTCTACTGCCCTGAAAAGATTCCGTGGATGATGACCTTCGGAAGATGGTGTCCTGCGCACGTAACAGATGCTGGGCTCAGGTGAGGGGAGCGCCGGACGTAAGGTTGAGTGGGCTTTTGTACTCTTGCTGAATTCTATCTGGGGACTGACCTCATATGCGCATAAGTCCCTCCGTCAATTTCTAACATTCCTTTCATATTAAATTTCGATAAACGTGATTCTTGCGCATGGCTCTTGAAGCACCGACGCACTTGTACGGAAAAGAGTCGGGTTCGTTACACTCACTCCGCCCACCTACTGCTTCAATAGCGGTAATCCTCTATTCATTGGGGCCGGATAGCCTTTGAGTATCCGCACATTCTGTGAATGTTAAGAGTTGGCGAATATAGGCGAGTGCGAAGTTAGATTTGGCCTGGAAGTCGACTTTTAGTAGGCAGACCAGAGAGAAATGTATTTTCCACGATCCCAACCCGGCCGGAGAACCAATGAAGACGTGTTCTTCGATTACCATCCCCAGCTTTTGGCGTGGGGGGCGCAGATCACGCAGAATGACCGCGAAGAAGCGGAAGACTTGGTGCAGGATTGCTATCTCTGTGTGACGCGCATCGGCCGCCAGCTCGATGGGATGGAGCACCTCGACCGCTATCTCTTTCGCGTACTCCGCAATCTCTACTATGCACGGCTGCGCCGCGGGCGGCGAGAACCCATTGACAAGCTGTCGATCGTGGACTTCGACACGGTAGAACAGGGGCTGGCTGCTGCGGATCGCCGCGAGCTGCTCTTTGTGCGCTCGCGCCTGGAGCAGATCTGCAGGTACGCGTGCGAACGCAAGAGTGCCAATCGCTCCGCCGGAATTCTCATCATGCGCTTCTTTCTAGGGTACTTTCCGGGCGAGTTGATAAGAATCGTGAATGTTCCCCGGTATGTCGTAGATCAGGCGCTATACGTCGTCCGGAGCGAAGCTCGTGCCTGGCTGGAACGGCCCGGATCAGTGGTTTCAATTCTGGACGGGAAGTCCGAAGGGAAGCACGCCCCAGCGCCACTCATCACTTCATCACTGCTCTTTGACGACAGCGAAAGCCTTTTTCGGAAACTTCGCAAACTGATTTTCAATGCCAAAGAAGGGGAATGTTTTGAGCGTGAGGCGTTGGGACGGCGTTACTCCGATGACGCCGCTCCAACGCCTATGTCGGCTCAGGAACTGGCGCATCTGGTAAGCTGCCCGGCCTGTCTCGATCTGGTGAATTCGATTCTTGATCTTCCGCTGCTTGCCGAGCGCACCCCCGAAAACGGCTTGGATCGGGACGGCTCGTCCCGTCCGCGGAGCGGAACTGGGAGCGGCAAGAAGGGAGGGGCGGGGACCGGAAACGGTGCGCGAAGTGACCGTGCCTCTTCTGGACGTTCCAAGCGCAATGCTGCAAAAGAGGGTCCGTCTATCCAGAAGATGGAACGGCGTGCGAGGGAACTCTATGAGCACCGCCCACAGATTCTCGAGATCGTTGTGGATGGTGATGTTCGCTCTTCGCAGAAGGTCACCTCCGAGTTCAACGAGTTCCGCGCCACGCTGGGCCGCAAGGAAGAGCCCTCATTTATCGAAGTCCTCAGCGAACAGGGTTTCCGCGTTGCGTTTCTCCTGGTCGATGCGCCCGTCTCTGCCGACAAGTTGGAGCAGGTAGAAAGCGTCGAGCTGAGCGATGGCCGCTCCCTTGTGCTTGAGCTTAAATTCGGGGTCGAAGGTGCTGTGATACAGGTGCTCTACCGCGATCCGGTCATGGCGTCGGTGTTGATGGAAGAGATGCCGGTGGAAACCGGAGGTTCTCGTGGCCGCCGGAAATCCCTGGCACAGGCCGCCACCGAGCTTGCTCCTGTCCATCCTTTGAATCGGCTGCGTCGCTGGGCGGGTGTTGTCCCTGCGTGGGCGAAAGACAGGGTGAAAAGTTGGTTGAAACGGCTCCGCCTTCCCACTATGACTCCACTGCTCACGACCGGCATCGTCTGCGCGGTCTTCTCGATTGTGTTCCTTGTCCTGGCCTATCGCTCCACTTCCGTCATGAACCCGGCGGATATGCTGAAGCGTTCCGCGACCGCTGAACTGGCTCCGCTGCGCTCCGGTGCCTCCGGCGTCATCGTGGAAACGGTGTGCATTAAAACGTCGCGGCAGAAACTGGAACGTACCCTTTACCGGGACATCCAGGGTAAGCGGCGACTGAGAAGTCAGAAGTTGAGTCAGCAGGAAGCGGCGCTGCAGTCAGATCTCGAACAGTTGGGCATCCCCTGGAATGATCCGCTCTCGGCAGGATCCTACCGGGATTGGCATGACCGCGCTGCGGTGAAGCAGGATGTGGTGAGGCGTCCGGAGAAGGGTTTCCTGACTCTCATCACCACAGTTGAAAAAGGCCGGATTGCAAGCGAATCGCTCACTGTCCGTGAATCGGACTTACACCCGTTGGTGAGGACGGTCGAACTACGGGATGCCGGAACGATTGAGATTGCGGAAGTGAATTACGGCGTTCTCCCCTGGAGTTCCGTTAACTCCGATTTGTTCGAGCCGGACTTCAATGCTGCTTCGCCGATTGTGGGCGACGCGCGCGCATCCGTTCTTCCGCGGCTTCATCGTGCTCTCACGCCGGTCGAACTGGACGAGGCCGAGTTAGGCGCCCGCCTAGTGTTGAACCGGCTTCATCTAGATGGTAATGATCGCATCGAGCTGGTTCGCCAGCCTGCGGGAGTGCGGGTTCAGGGTGTGGTCGAAGACACCCAAGAAAAACGCCAATTGCAGGAGCAACTCTACTCGGTGCCGTATGTCTCGGTTGCGGTCCTGACCATTCAGGAGATGGCAGCGCAGCCCACTGCCGCTTCAGAGGTTGCCAGCATCCAGCAGAGTTCGGCATCCGCCGCTTCCGCGCCCTCAGCACTCGAAAAATATCTGGCTCAGCGCGGCGTGGACCGTATCGCCGCTGGCGCCTCGGTGCAGGAAATCCTCTTGACTTCCTTCGCCGTCAAGCGGGAAAGCGACCAGATTTTGGATCTCATGAGGCGCTTTGCCGGTAGTCAGTCGCTTTCGATCGCCGCTCGTGCCGAACTGAGCGAACTGCTTGTCCAGCACAAGGCAGCCCTGCTCGCTGCGCTTGGACAGGAGGATAAGCAGCTTGCCAGCCTCCAGTTGATTCCGAGCACTGTCGCTGGCGGCTCCGCGAACGGAGGAGAAACCAGAGATGACGTGGATGCTTTAGTTGGAATTGCGAAACGTAACTTCGACCTCTGCGCGGAGTTGGTCTCCGAAAGCAACCCCTCGCCTCGGCCCGCGGAGCAGATCGCTCCTCAAGTCGCGGAATCCATCGCACGTCTCAGGGCCACGGTCCTTCACGTTTCCGCGGCGGACGAACTCTCTCCGCCACCGGGCACTCCTCTCACCGCGAACCAAAACAGATAGCACCACGAATCAAAACAGAAGAGATAGGACATCCCGCATGTATCGCTACTTACTTCGATTCCTGGCCTGCGCCTTCGTGATGCTTACTGCCGCGGCTGCCTACGGGCAAACGGCCCGCTTTGGCGGGCAGGTCACTGATCAGCAAGGCGCTGCCATTCCCAACGCTGAGGTGCATGTTCTCAACCTGGACACGTCTGCTCGGACAGATACGAAGACCGACGCCACCGGAAACTATGTCGTTCCTTATCTCCCGGCTGGCCGTTACCGGGTCGAAGTTAGTGCTCAGGGCTTTAACACGGTGGTCAGCGACAATGTGTCGCTAACAATGGGACAGGCGCACATACTGGATATCCAATTAGGCGTTGCATCCGCCGAAACCAACGTCACCGTTGAAGGCGGCGCAGCATCGTCCGCCGTGCAGGTGAATACTGAAAACGCTGAGGTGAGCGGCACCATCACCGGCAAAGAGGTTCAGGCGATTCAACTGAACGGACGCAATTTTACGCAGCTCATTGCGCTTGTGCCCGGCGTCTCCAATCAGACGCAGCAAGATGAAGCCAGGGTGGGTGCGGTCGGCAGCGTGGCATATTCGGTCAACGGCGGACGGACGGAATACAACAGTTTCAATGTCGATGGCTCGGAGACGATGAACGCGGGAATCAACAAGGACCGCAGCAGCCTCATCGTTTACCCGAGTGTGGATGCCATTCAAGAAATTAAGGTTCTTACTTCCAACTATGGCGCTCAGTATCCGAGCACAGGCAATGGAACCACCATTGTTACAACCAAATCCGGAACGGATCAGTACCACGGAAATCTATACGAGTTTGTGCGCAATGAGGTGTTCAACGCCAAGGGGTACTTCGATATCGGCAATAGTGCGCCTCTGTATCGAAGGAACGACTTTGGCGGGACAATCGGTGGGCCGCTTTCGATCCCACGCATGTACGACTCCAAGGGCAAAACGCACTTCTTCTTTTCCGAAGAAGCGCGATTAGAGACTGATCCGTATGCCTACCGTCAGGCCGTCCCTTCGCTGGAGGAGCGCAACGGCGATTTCAGCGATGTTTGTCCCTATGCCATTCCAGGGCAAGTGGGATTCTATTCGCCAAATCAATATCCCGATTGCCCCACTTCGGACAATGGGCCAACCAATAGGCATAATACTGAAAATAGAACTCTGCCTGGGAACCGCTTGACGGTGACTCCTGCGGTTACCGCAATTCTGAATACAGGTATCATTCCTACGCCTAATTCGAATTCAGGCTGCAATTCGACGATAGGCTCCTGCTACCTTGCCGAGGTGTCTCTTCCCTCATACTACCGCGAGGAAATACTGCGGTTGGATCATGCACTAACGGACAAGTCGTATCTTATGTTCCGTTATATTCACGACGAGTGGGACAGCACTCAGCCTGTGCCGCAGTATGCATATGTGCAAAACAACTTTCCAACTATTCGCAACCGTTACTATGGGCCAGGAACGAGCATGGTGGTGCGGCTAGCGTCTCAGTTGTCGGCGCAGTGGACCAACGATCTGACATTCAGTTTTACTTACTCGAAGATTACGCTGAACGATATTGCGGCACCTTTTGTATCTCTCAATCGCCCCTCGGTGATTGATGCGCCTCCGTGCTTCATTGACAGCGTCTATACGGGGAGCAACGGACCCAGTTGCGGGCTAGGCTACATTTTCAACAATGCCGCCTCGGGAAAGCTTCCGGGAATCAGCATTGCCGGTAACAACGCAGCCTATGGCGGCAATGGATTCAATGTAGACCCGGCGTATATGCCATGGAAGCACACTAACCCCACCTATAGCGTGATGGATAACGCCGAGAGGACTCTGGGCCATCATTCTCTCAAGTTCGGTGCCCAACTGATGATCTTCCAGAGGAACCAAACCAATGGACCGATTGGCGCCGCAACCGGAGACGTGCAAGGGTTGCTTACCTTCAATAATTTGAATGCTCCCAACACAACAGGGAATGCATTCGCGGATTTTCTTCTGATGGGCAATTACGACGGCAGCACCGGGGGAGGTATCTCCAGCTTTCAACAGGATAGTGCGCAGGCGCGGTATCACCAGTCCTACCGGATTATCGAACCGTATATCGAGGACGACTGGAAGATTACTTCGCGGTTTATCCTTAATGCCGGACTCAGGGTAAGCCTGTTCGGCTTGTACAAGGAGAAGAACCACAACGCATATAACTGGACTGCCGGCGCTTTCAACCGCGGATTGTCCGAATCCGTTGTCATAGACCCGGCCAGCGGCCAGTTGTTAGATGCGACCACCGATACCGCAATTCCTATTTATCTTCCAAACGGTAAGGTCAACCCCACGGTAATCAACGGCATTGTGCGTTGCGGCGTCAATGGCGTTCCTGATGGCTGCATGACCAACCATCTATGGAACCCAGCGCCGCGCGTCGGCTTCGCCTGGGACGTTTTTGGCAACGGTAAGCTGGCAGTTCGTGGCGGTTACGGTATTTTCTTCGAGCACGGTACCGCAGACGAGGCCAACGCAGGATCGCTCGAGGCCAGCGCGCCTATTGTACTGAGTATTACCCAGACCGCTCCGATCAGTATGGGATGTATCGGGTTGACTGCTGCGGGCTGTGCAGGAACTGGAGCCCCGGGTTCTGGGTTTGGCACGCCCGGCGCTTTCCCCATCAATGTTACAGCTATTCCCACCCATGCGGTTTGGCCTTACGTGCAGCAGTGGAGCTTCAGTGTCGAGCGACAGGTGGCAGGCAACATGCTGGCCACCTTTGGTTATGTGGGAAGTAAAGGAACACATCTTACAGTGCAACGCGAGATCAACCAACTGATTCCTACGCCTGCGGGGAATAATCCATTTGGTTTGCACGACCCGCTGCTGCAGTCGGATTGCTATCAGCAGTCGGTACCAGATGGTCCAGGATTTAACGAGCGAGGTTTCTGGCTTCACAATGGTGCCGCAGTCTATCCCAGCAATCCTGCCTACGTCAGCCTGCAGACCGCCTGCTACAACTTAGGGGCCGGAGGTAGCAAGGATCCAAACTCATTCCGCACGTTTGCCCCTGGCTTGGGCAACATCTACTCGCTCGAGAATGTCGCCAATTCCGCCTACAACTCCTTCCAGGCAACCCTGCGGCGCGTGCAAGGTCCGCTGACTCTGGGTTTGGCCTACACCTATAGCCACTCGATCGACAACTCTTCCGATCGTTCCGACGCCACTTTCGTGAACTCGTTCGACCTGAAGTCGAACCGCTCCAGTTCTGCCTTCGATCAAAGGCAACTACTCCACCTTAGCTACGAGTATGAACTGCCGCTATACAAAGCGTTGCAAAACTTTCTCAGCAATATCAATAGTGACCCCGATCCGGAAAATAACACTGCCAACCGGCCGCCATCGGACTATCTGCAGTCCCGCTATCTCAAATGGATATTGAGCGATTGGCAACTCTCTGGTATTACGCTCTTCGAGACAGGCATCCCGTTCACAGTCATCAATGGCGGCAGCCCGAACGGCGTATCGGTTCTGGACAACGCCGGGGTGTATAACGGCGTCGGCGCCGGATCCTATCCCGATGTGGTAGGGAATCCGCGCCACCATGTTTCCAGAGCCAGCGGGAGCGGCCGCAACGGGTATAGTTTTGGCCCCCTGCTGCTTAATCCTGGAGCTTTCGCTGCCCCGCGTGGCCTGACCTTTGGCAACGCCGGCCGCAACGTGCTCAACAACCCCAGCCGCTGGAACTTCGACGCAGCCATGCACAAGACGATGAATGTCCGGGAACGATGGAATCTCGAATTCCGCGCGGAGGCCTTCAACGTCTTCAACCACACCCAGTTTCGTATCTATGACCCCACGCTCGGCAACCAGGCCAATAACACAGTCAGTTGCTACGGGCCAACCAGCTATTCGGCGGGCGACCCTGGTGGGGAGGTTTCAGGCGACGCTGGATGCCTGAGCGGCAGCTCCTTTCTTCATCCAGTGGACGCGCACCGTCCGCGCACCATCCAGTTCGGTTTGAAGCTTGCATTTTGAACTCCGGGACGAAGAGGATTTGTAATGAAAAGAGATTGTATTCAGAAGAGCGGATCCTGGCGGCTGGGTATGGTGCTAGCTGGGGCAGCACTCGGATTTGCGATGACCGGTTGCGGTGGGAACTCTTCGAGTTCGAGTTCAACTTCAACCGCCGGTCAAGCTATCCAGTACTTTGGCACTCAGAATCCAGATCAAAGCTCCCAAGGTGGATTTCCAATTGGAGGAGTCTGGAGCATTACGCTCGATACGCAGAATAGCTTTTTCAGCTATTCGAATATCGAGTCGTCCGACAATCGCTCCGTCTTCTCGAGCTCAGGTAGTATTGCCGCCAGCAAGAGCGGCATTCTCGATTTGACCCTTTCAGGGGGCGCGGCAGGTAGCGGTGGATATGCCGTACACATCCCCGGAGAGGGTCTGCTGTTGCGTGCAGGCGACAACCATAAACTAGTGGTTGGCGCAACCGTATCGAACGCCTGCCCGTCGCTCACTTCCCAGAAGACCTTCAATTTTGTCTCTCTCGCGTCCTCTGACTCCAGGGATCTAACCCCCCATGTCGCCTATGGATCGATACAGATTAACCCAGGTACCGCGGGCACCTGGAGCTTCTCCAATCTCAACATGTACCTGCTGGATGGCGGATCCCTCAGCCCGACACCCTTCCCCGACGGAAGCTGCGCCTCTACAAAAGAGGGGTTTGTCATCGCGGTTCCTCTCTCCGGTGTTGCGCAACAGACAACACCTTCGCAAATTACTGTGGGCATCAGCCCATCGGGACTCCTGGTTATCGATCAGGGGCAGAATAGCGGCTGGGCAGCACGGAATCCGACCGGGCCCACTGGGCCTTTGGGCTTGCTGGGAGTCATCCAGCCTACGGCGGCGCTGAATGTCGCGGACCTGGTAACCAAGAGCTATGCCGGGTTTGAGACCGAGGCCTACGGACCGCTAGGCACCATAGCGGTCGCTTTCGGAGCCACCCCGGGAACGAGCACATCGATCACCGGCGGCGGATTTCCCAATGACGATATCACCCAATTACCCGCTGCGGACACCACCGTGGATCTTGGCAGCCAGAGTTCGCAAACACCGGGACTCTTCACCTCCGTAACTCTTACCCGTCCGGACAGTTTTGGACTCTGCGCTGGAACCGCATCCGGTGGGACGGATGCCAAGGGAAATGCCACATGCGTGTTTCACGGAGCGGCTGTTGTAGGGCAGGTAGCCGGCAAATACGTGATCTTCGCCAACATAGTTGACCCGACCCTGGCCGCAATCCAGATTGGCGATTTCGCCACGACGCCGCTGACAGTACTGAATTTACTTCTTTACCAACAGTGAGAGCTATTCGACGCAAGCGGGAAGCCGTGATTGAAAGAATGGAGAGTGCCGTGATTGAAAGAATGGAAAGTGCCGTGATTGAAAGAATGGAAAGTGCCGTGTTGAAAGTTGCTTTGAGGTCTTTGCGGGTGTTCAGGGGAATCCGTAGCTGGTGCTTCATTTTGCTGCTCGCCGGTTTGGCGCACAGGCCCGTTGCGGCGCAAGTCCTCTCTCTGACGCCGGGGCAAGTGAGTGCCGTCACCTCGTTGACGGGCAGTATCGATCCGACCTACAGCGGTCCGGTGAGCGGTCTCACGGTGAATAACGGACAGACTCTTACCTTCGACCATGCGGGCAATCTCTACTTCCTCGATTCCGGGGCGCGTACGGTGCGAGTGCTGGCCTCGGGAAAGGGGCCGATTCCAGCGCTACCCTCTGTGGCTTCACCCACCGCGGGAAGCGTCTATACCGTTGCCGGCAGCGGTGCTATCCTCGCCTCCTCCACGCCGCTCTGCGCCACCGATCAGCGAAGCGCTGGCGATAACAACTATTACGGAAACGGTTGCCCGGCTACCGACGCACTTCTCAGCGTTATTGTGGACCAATATGTCCCCGCCGCTTCCATCGCTCTCGACGCCGCGGGCAATCTCTATATCACTGACACTTATCACTCCCAGATTCGCGTGGTTTATGCTGGCGGTACAGTTCCAGGTCTTCCATCCAATCTCACTCCCGGATACATCTATGGCTTTGCTGGCATCGCAGGGTCCTCAGGAAATTCAGGGAATGGCGGTTCGGCACTTGCAGCGCAGATCTACTATCCCACCGGTATTGCAGTCGACCCCTTTGGCAATGTCTACATGGCAGACAGCGCGAGCAATGTCGTCCGTGTGGTCTATGGTGGGGCGAACCTGCCTCCCGGATTGCCGAGCAACACAGTCGCCGGCGGCATTGACCAGATAACTCCTGCAGGATCGGGACCGGTTTGGTCAAACCCCTCATCGGTTGCGTCCGATGCTTTCGGAAACATCTACGTAAGCGATCTCGTCAGCCGTCAGGTATATGTCTTTTACGTAGCGGGAACTGTTCCCGGGGTACCGGATCCACTTCCGGGCTTCGTCTACCTATTTGCCGGGAGCGGACAGCAAAATAGTTTTGGACCGTATGGCGGGCCAGCTACGGCCGTTTCCATCTTCAGGCCTTCGCAAGTTTCCTTCGATTCTGTCGGCAATGCCTATCTGGTTGATTATGGTCAAGGCTACGGTGCACCAGGATATATCGACAAAATCGATCCCTCAGGCACCGTTACGCTCCTCGTGGGCGACCAGAGCGGCACCAACTGCGCTGCATCCGTCGATAGTTATGGAGATGGGTGTACCGCCAGCTCGACTGCGCCGCCCGGTCCGGTGGGCATTGCGATAGCTCCGAATGGAAACCTGTACTATACCGACAGTGCCCTTCTGCACGTGCTCGACATAAGCACATCAAGCATATCGTTCAGTGCATTTGCAGGTACCACCTCGGATACGCAAGTGTTGGAGGTGGCCAACGTGGGCGGCAACGATTTGCAGATCACCGGGATCCAGGTGACCGGGCCATTCGCTCAGGTTGCTATCGGAGGCGCCAGCGAGTGCTCGGCACCGATATCGCTCGCCCCCGGAAGGAATTGCCTCCTGGGCGTTTCCTTTACTCCCACATCGGTTGGCTCCTTCACGGGAACGATCGCGATTGCCAGCAATTCGACGAACGCGACGAATGGCAGCAATACCATCACTCTCTCGGGGACGGCCGCAATCGGATCGAGCTCGATCGCACTTACTGTTTCGCCCCCGCTCGCCAATGTGGGCCAGCCGGTTACGATCTTGGCGGCCATCTCTCCGGCGGGAGCTGCGGTTTCGCCGACCGGAACGGTCAACTTTCTCAATGGCGCGACCTCTTTGGGCACGGCATCAGTGTCCGGTAATACGGCTTCCTTGGTTGTAAGCACGCTGCCTGCGGGCAGCTACAGCCTCACCGCGACTTATAGCGGCGACAGCAACTACTCAGCAAGCACATCATATCCGGCGACGTTGGTGATCTCCTCGAAGCAGGTCCCCAGCGTCGCGCTGACAGCCTCGGCCTCGAGTGCAACCGTAGGGCAGACCGTCACCTTCACCGCATCCGTCACTCCCTCTTCGGGAACAACGCAACCTACGGGAACGGTAACTTTTAGCGATGGCTCGAACCCACTCGGTTCGGCCCCTCTGAACGGCTCCGGTGCGACTACCTTCTCCACTTCGGCCCTCCCTGCCGGCGCGAATACCATCTATGCGGTCTACAGTGGAGACGCTAACTTTGCCGCCGCCACGTCGTTGGGATCGCCGGTCCAGGTGCAGGGGAATGCCTTACTGGTGCTGCAACCCGGTGTGATCTCGACCGTAGCCGGCAACTTTGGCGTTTCTGGTTATTCCGGCGACGGCGGCCCGGCCACCGGTAGCGGCGCCACGTTGTACCAGCCCTTCGCCGTTTCGGTCGATCCTTCCGGAAACGTGTATATCGCTGACGGCAATTATGTGCGCGTGGTAGCCGCCGTCACCGGCACCGTTCTTGGGGTCAAAACGACCGCCGGGAATATTTATACGGTCGCTGGAAACGGGAATAGCTGCAACAACAATAACGGCATCCTGGATTGCGGAGATGGTGGACCCGCTACCAGCGCAAGCTTGCAGTCTCCAAGCGGCGTGTCGGCCGACGCCTTTGGCAACCTCTATATCATGGACAACAACTCGGCCGCTCTCGTGCGTAAGGTAAATTCAAGCGGCATTATCTCTACGGTCGCTGGAAGTTTGAACACGAATGTCACGCCCACCAATCTCGGGGACGGAGGCCCGGCGACCAATGCTTCCCTGAGCGGTGGGGGCGGCATCCGTACCGACAACCGCGGGAATCTTTACATTGCGGATGAGATCAATCGGCTCATCCGCAGGGTAGATGCCGAAACGGGCATTATTACCACCGTTGCGGGGACGGGAACGCGAGGCTACAGCGGCGATGGCGGCATCGCTACCGCCGCCCAACTCTCGTTCGTAAGCGATCTGGCCCTGGATGCGTCCGGCAACCTCTTTATCGCGGATACTTTCAACCACGTTATCCGCCGTGTGGATGCGCAGACTGGCAATATCACCACCGTTGCTGGAACCGGCGCGCGTGGCTTCGGCGGCGACGGAGGGCCGGCTCTCAACGCACTCCTATGGGGTCCAAGCGGCGTGGAAGTGGACGGCGCCGGCAACCTGTATATCGCCGACACATCGAATGACATAGTGCGCCGGGTCGATGTCTCTACAGGGATTATCACCACAATCGCAGGAGTTCCAGGCGTAACCGGAACAAGCGGCGACGGCGGCCTGGCTACGAATGCGAACCTCAGCCGCCCTGAGGCCGTAGCCTTGGACCGAATGGGCAATCTGCTCATTGTAGATACCAACGATTATGTGGTTCGTGAAGTCACTGGTCCAAGCTCGGCGGCGAGCTTCGGGAGCCAGAGCCTTGGTTCGACCACGACCCAGACGTTCACTGTAAGCAGCGTCGGCAGCCAGGCGCTCAACTTGACTGCCATCAACTTCCCAAACGGCTTCACCCAACAGGCCAGTGGCGGCACCGACTGCTCCGCGCCGATGACCCTGAATCCTGGCCAGAGCTGCGAGCTGGCTATAGGTTTTTTCCCAACCGACAGTGTCTCCTTCAGCGGCACAGTGACGATTGCCAGCAACTCCGGCAACGCTACGTCGGGCGTCAACTCCATTGCTGTCAGCGGTTCCGGCGTAGCAAATAGCGGCACCACTCCGCAAACCATCACCTTCACTCCTCCAGCAACTGCGACCTACGGCCAGCAGATTCCGCTGAATGCCACGGCCTCATCCGGATTGCCGGTCACCTTTTTGGTATCGGGCCCGGGCAGGCTCGCCGGCAATACGCTGACTGTAACTGGTACCGGTCCCATCACGGTGACCGCCTACCAGTTCGGCGACTCAACCTATGCCAAGGCCACGCAAGTGCAGGCGACAATTAATGCCAACGCCGTGCAACTGACCGTAACTGCCGACAGCCTGTCGCGTGCGCCCGGCTCGCCCAACCCAACGCTGACCTACACGGTCACCGGGTTTGTGAACGGCGACACGCAAGCCACGGCACTTACCGGCGCTCCGGTGTTGTCAACGACCGCAACCCAGTCATCGCCAACCGGCGTGTACCCCATCACCATCCAACAGGGAACGCTGCAAACTGTCACGCCCAACTACACGCTGACGGCGGCTTCGTTCGTGAACGGAACGCTCACCGTCACGGCGGGCCTGTCGCAGGCCATTACTTTCCCGGCGATTCCCAATGCCAACAGCCTCGTGTACGGAACCTCGCCGATCACGCTACAGGCCACGACCAGCGCTCCCGGCCTGCAGGTGATCTACACGGTCCAGGGGAACGCGAAGATCACCGGATCTGTGTTGAGCATCACTGGTGCAGGTCCGGTCGCGGTGACGGCTACCCAACCCGGCGATGCTACCTATGCGGCAGCTTCGCCGGTGACGCAGTCGTTCACCGTGGCAGCGGCTCCTCTCACCTTTACCGCGGACAATCTAACCATGGCGCAGGGAGCGGCCGTACCGCCACTCACCTACACGGTCAGTGGGCTCGTGAATGGCGATACGGCCGCCAGCGTGGTGAGCGGATCGCCGAAACTATCCACGACCGCAAATTCATCAACGCCGGTAGGCACGGTTGTTCCGATCACGATCACTCAGGGCTCGCTGGCGCTCTCGACAACAAACTATGTCCTGACGCCTGCGTCCTTCGTCAACGGCACCTTGACGGTCGTGACAGGCAGCTCACAAACCATTAACTTCGGTGCTTTGCCGAATACGGTCTATGGCGTGGCGCCCTTTGCGCTCAATGCAACCGCCAGCTCCGGCCTGCCAGTAACCTTCTCCGTCACAGGCCCGGCCACGGTCACAAACAGCCTGCTAACAGTTAATGGCGCTGGAACGGTTACCGTTACTGCTACTCAAAGCGGTAATGGAACCTATACGGCCGCTCCGCCGGTGCAGCAGAGCTTCACGGTTGCCCCCGCGCCCTTAACGGTTACCGCGAATAATGCCACCCGTCTCAACGACACGCCCAATCCTAACTTCACGTACACAATCTCTGGTTTTGTTAATGGAGACACTTCTGGAGTGGTCGGCGGCGCTCCGAGTTTCAGCACCACGGCTACTCCCGGATCGCCCACTGGAACCTATCCCATCAACGTCAGTATCGGCAGTCTGACGGCAGCAAATTACACTTTCGCAAACTTCATCGCTGGCACGCTTACCATCACCACGGGTGGACCGGCTCCTGACTTTTCCATGACCCTCGGGCCACAGCAAATGACCATCGTGGCCGGTCAGGTCCAGCAGACCACGATCGCCGTAAATCCAGTGAACTATTACCAAGGGCTCCTCAATCTTTCCTGCAAAGGGCTTCCGGCAAATGTCTCATGCGTTTTCACACCGGCCGCTCTAACTGTGGCGACCTATACCGATTCCAACGGCAATCCCATTCCGGTGCGAGGAACACTGACCATCACAACTGGCGGTGTAACTGTGGTGAGTTCGCTGGCTGGACCTGACAGGGAAATTCGCACGGCGGCGGTCATTGGTTGGTCAGCGCTTCTGTTCGGTGCAGTCTTCGGATGGCGGCGCAAGCGGCTTGCCCGATACTCGTCGCTCTGGGCGATTGCGGTCGCAGCGGTTGTCTTCGGTGCGAGCCTGGGTGTGGCGGCGTGCGGAGGCAAGTCCAGTTCGCCGGGTAATAATGGCCTTGCGGCTTCAGGAACCAGCACAATTCAAGTAGTTGCCACTGATTCCAACGGAGGCCCTTCACATAGCCTCGACCTAGTGCTCACGGTGCGCTGATGTAGGGGACTTCCAAACGGAGGGAACTCATCAGGCATCGAACGTGAATGGCTGTGGCGTGTGCCCTGCGCCACAGCCGCGGCGGCTCAAGGCTACGCCCCCGAAGGCTTGAGCCCGTTTTCTTTCGCGCAACCGCAAGGAGGGAGTGTATGTTTCTCAACGGTCTCCTATTTGGAGCGGGCTTCATCTTGGGAATCAGCGGTCTGGCCACCATCGCTCTTGGCACCATGGCGCTATGGGACTGGTTCGCCGGCAGAGGTCAAAAGAGTCTGGGAGGCCGTGCTCAGCATGAGAGAGGATTTAATCGAGATGGTAAGTCAGGCCGAGCACGCCTTACCGAGCCTTGAGAGAATGCTCTCCCTACTGCAAAGTCTGACCTGGCGCACCGTTTTTGCCGAATCCTTCGCCCAGCAAAGATTCACGATTCAATAAGCTTCCCCTTGACAGGGAAGGGTGTACACAACAACAGAGTGCAATGTGTCAACCTCCAGGCGTCGCACCCAGATGGTTCTCCGTGCGGCGCCTATTTTTGAGTTGATTTCGAACCATCTCGATGGACATGCACGAGCCAGATCTTTCTCAATCCGATCCCTCGTCGCTGCGGAACACTCCGCGGCGATGCTAAAGTTCCACAGGAACTATAAAGTGTCATTCTGGCTCACCGATTTCCGCGTTCAGGCCGAAAACGCTGCGGGCCTAGAACGTTTGCCCAGATAGTTGGTTTACGGTGACTAGACCCCTCGAAATGTGCTCTTTCAGCGTGACGCCCGCGGGATGCATCTCACCGCAGTTCTGGACTTCGAGGCAATGGCGTGGGATTCCGTTTGCGTAGATGTCGCAAATACCTGCTCCACGTTGCTCATGTGGTCGGGGTTAGACGGGCTGGGAGAACGAATCGAGGCCGTTGTGACGATCTACGAGCATTCGGCGGGCGTGGACTTCGAACGAATGGATGTCCAGACTGCGATGCTCGCCCACTGGTTCTGCCACTACTGGAATTGGCGAGACCGGTTGCAGTTCGGCGAGTTCGGGCATGAGGTGAAAGGCCGCCTATGCTACAGAGTTTTCTCGGTGCTCTCCTATCTTGCGAACGGAGGAGGTGCCTCGTAATGAGAGCCAGCATGGTGCTCCGCGGCATCGAAGCCGCCGAGCAGGTGCTACTTGTATATGAGGCAGCCGCGTTCTTCCAACTTATCAAGCCATGGTAATGCCTGCACCGTGTTGACCCACCTTAGATCAATCTTCTCAAGTCTGGGCATTTCGAGAATTGATTCCGGCAGCGTTTCGATCGGATTCGCGCGCAGATCGAGCAGGCGCAGTTCTGACAATTCCCCGATCGCAGACGGCAGCGTTCGAAGCTGATTGTTTCTAAGATGGAATTCGCGCAGTCGCGAAAGCCTGGCGATTGAACCAGGCAAATTGCTGAACTGGTTATCGGTGGCGCGCAACTCAACAAGACTGGACATGTGGCAGATCGGTTCAGGGAATGCTGAGAAGCAGTTTAGACTGATATTCAGGTACTTTAACCGCTGTAGCCGTCCCAGCGAATGCGGTAAAGACTCGAGGCGATTGTCATGTAAATAGAGGAAATCACTGATATCTGTAAGATCGCCAAGTTCAACCGGCAACTCGGTTAATTGGTTGTGCCCCAAATCAAGCGTTCGAAGGTGCTGCAATTCCCCGATCCGCGGCGAAACTGCGCTGAGTGCATTTTCTGCCAGGCTGAGCACAGTAATTTCACGATCATTCCAGATCTCGTCGGGAACGGTGCCTAAATTCTTCTTCCAAAGATTTTGAACGCGATCAGGCATACGCTTTAGGTCCATTCGCTCCACGAATGAGACTACCTCTTCGTTACCAGGTTTGTTAAATTGCCGTTATGGTAATTGAGGCACAGCTCAGTGGTTGCGACCCGATTTTATGCGCTCACCTGCTCCGCAAGGTGGATGTGCAACTCATCGATTTGCTGCAATCGCTCACTTCAGAAGAGTGGGATCGGCAGGTAACGGCACCCCGATGGAAAGTACGCGATGTGGCGGCTCATTTGCTAGACACCGCCCTTCGCAAACTGTCGCTCGTTCGCGACTCCTGGTTCGTAGAAAATGCCAACGTTCAGTCTCCGGAGGACGTAATCGCACTGGTCAACCGGTTGAATGACGAAGGAGTTGCCGTGTATCGCCGTTTGAGCCCCGGTGTTTTGATTGACTTGATGACAATCGCGTGCGATCAATCGGCAAGCTTCCATGAATCGCTTGATCCATTTGCGCGAGCCACTTTCAATGTCAGTTGGGCGGGTGAAGACGTATCTCTTAATTGGTTCGACACGGCCCGCGAATTAACTGAACGCTGGCATCACCAAGAGCAAATTCGGCTGGCAACCGGACGGCCAGGTATTATGACGCCCGAACTGTATCATCCCGTGCTGGACTGTTTTGTGCGGGGTATGCCGTACGCATATCGACATACGGACTCTCCTGAAGGCACGAACGTCCTATTGGAGATTTCAGGGGAATGCGGTGGAAACTGGGCCATGACAAAGAGGCATGACGGTTGGCATTTCGTAAGAGAGAGTCCCCTGCAAGTTGCTTGTAAGGTGACACTACCCCAGGCGATTGCGTGGCGCGTCTTCACGAAAGGCATGGACCATGCATCCACCCGTCAGCAAGCTCAGATCGAAGGAGACATAGCCTTAGCTGCCGGGATTTTGGGATTGACGGCGATCGTGGGCTAAATGCGCGGCGATCACCTCATCTCGACCGAGGATTCGGCGAGTGATACATCGCCGATCGAAGTATTCGCTGGGGTACAAGATAAGTACATATCAGCTACGCGGAGGCGTAGACAATGTGACGAATTAAGCTGATATATGATGTAACAAGGCCCGCCAAAATTGGCCGGCCTTGTGCTTTTAGTGGCTCTAAGTGTGTCTGCCAGGTCTCCATGGAGCCACTGGCGGGCAAAAGCACATGCTCGATAACCGCAAAACCGACCATTTTTGAACCGATATGGCAAGCAAGAGCCGAGATGCTTTTATAACTCGGCTATTTTCAGAGCTTCCCTAACTTTAAATCACAGCCACCGACAAGCGGCGGTGAGTTTGCAGCAAACAACATCAAGCGTCTGGTGACGAAGTCCGGCCATCGCGTCACGCTGGTAGACACCTCCGGGCAGGAAGCCATTGCCATGGCGACGCCGAAGAGCAACCGGCTGGTGATGACAGAGAAGACCAACGAAACGGGCCGCCCGGCCGTGGTGCTGCACACCGACGGCGACATCATCCTCGCCGCCCCGAAGGGCCGAATCCACCTGCAAAGTAAGCTGCAGTCGAAGGAAGTGGGTGCAGGCGGGAGTCCTGCTAAGGCTGCTGCGGCACCCGCCGCTAAACAGATTGCTGCTGCCAAGCCGTCTACGGATGAGATCAAGTGGGTGAGATACAAAGGCAGCCCCACGCCTTGCTCAAAGTACGATCGGATGCCAGAGGAGGAAAAGAAGCACGCGACGGCAAAGGACAAAGAAAAGACCCCTGGCGGCCCGGCTTACACCACAGTCGGCGCACCACTCTCTAATTATCAAAACTGGCAACAAGACGGAATTGTTGATGCGCACAAATGTGTCATTCAAGTCGTGTTGTTAGCAGATGATATGTCCGGTGGATATAGCAAGTGAAATGTCCGCATAGCGGGCGGCGAGGATACGACCATGCAGAGGAGCATGGAGAGCTATCCGAGGGCCGCCGTGGAGCGGGCGATGAA
>Ga0209581_1002037_pt1 | contig 20890 bp, 10 predicted proteins | sample Coa_R2_FD_187160 | JGI IMG/M metagenome (GOLD analysis project Ga0209581, IMG submission 187160) | Surface soil microbial communities from Centralia Pennsylvania, which are recovering from an underground coalmine fire - Coalmine... | ecosystem: Environmental > Terrestrial > Soil > Unclassified ...
AGATAGCGTTCTCTGAGCGCCTCGCGGTAGGTTAATTGCAGGTGGTCGCGCCCAGCAAGGGCTTCGAGCATGGCGAGGTGGGTGGAGCGGGGTTCGTGGAGGCCAGTGAGCAGGCCATTGATAGCGCGGACACCGCGTTGGGGCGTGATGATCGTGTCGGTCCAGCCCTCGCCGGGATGGGTGACGCCGGAGGAATCGGTGACGGTTTCGAGGGCGCGCACGACGGTCGTGCCGACCGCGATGACGCGCTGGCCGGCGACGTAACGGACGCGGCTCATCGCGCGGAACTGGCGCGGGCCGCGCACGAACTGGGCGGGCGCGAGGGCCGCCTCTATTCACGGAATGGTTATCGCCTGAGCGGATTTGATATGAGGTGGCCTATCAGTAGATGAGATCAATACTCGTTGATATTCCGGTATGGAAGCGACACATTATGCGGCGAAGTCGAAGGTGAGAAAGAAGTGATACAGGTGAATAACTTGATTACAGAAGTGGCGAGGGTGGTGGGATTCATAGAAAATAAAATTATTGACGGGACCAGGATTGCAAAGCTTGAGCTGATCAGAGGGAGATAACTTTCTGGCGGCCTGCAAGGCTTGCTTCGCTCGGACATCTTTCGGTGATGCTTCACGACGCCGGGGAATAGCTACTATCTCCTGGTTAATTGCCTCTACGATCTGTGCTACCTCACCATATAGAACATATCCCAGAATCCCCGCATCATTTACAGCTTGCGCGTACTTCCAATTTCCATCAAGGAAGCGAACAATGCCATTTGTAATATACTCATGAACGAGGCGTTCATGCTTTTTCTCTCTTGCCTTGTCAACGATGAGCTTACATTCCCAGGTAAAATAACTTTCATCTTCGTTATCCCAATTCTTATCCCATATTTTGATATCTAACTTTACAGCTTTTTTCGGCGATACTTTACCGGTCATCATTTCAGGTGTATAGATAAGTTGCTGTGTTTTTATACGTAAAGGAGATTTATATCTGCGCGCAAGCATATTCATACATCTTTCCATGTTAATCGTAAATATATCTTCCTCCCAACTGCTATCCACGATACTTTCCCGCTTCAGCTTCTGATAAGCCGCTACTGTTATCTCCAAAACTTCCTGAAGAAAGCCAATCCATTCCTCGGGGCGAACAAATATATCAGGCATATCAACATCTAAAGACTGCTGATCTTCTAGATACTGATCCAATATACTCAATGAACCGCTCCCGCTACTCTTTTCGAGCGACTTACTATCTGAGCAACAAAGCTTCCAGCATCGGCATAAGCTTGAGAGCGAGTCCACAGACGACGCTCACCTGGGCGTACAACATAAAAACGCGGCCCATCGTAAATACGCACATGCCGTCGCGTATACAGCGTTGAGGCTTGGCGTTCCCACAAACGGCGATCGAGTTTATAGAGTAAATTGTGCAATTCTTTAGATTCGCTTATAAAATGTACATCTTCTGCGTCAGCCATATGCACTAATTCAAACTCCACCACACTTAAAGGCGCGCCATCCTGGTAGACTCTCGCATTTAACGTCTGATTTTGATGGTGCAAAAGCGACGTGGTGACTTCAATAAATTCCTGAGCATATTCTTTGAGCATGGAAGCTTCTGGAGGTCGAACAGGTCCGGCTTTCTCGTCAGTAATACGGCGTTTCTGGCGTTTTGACCACTCAAAAAACGTTATTCCATAGTCTACCATATCTTTTATCAATTGCTGCTCTACTGGAACTATATCATAAATATCAAACACCAATTTGTCAAGACGTGTTTTTGCCATTTCCAGATCTTCATCATATCTTCCCCCTAAGAACTCATCGCGCTTTTGATAAAGCTGTGTAATCCAGTCAAAGAGGGTAAGGGCCTCTTGTAAACGGGGATCGTCTTTATCAGGAATGACAAGAGGCATACGTTTATACTCACCATGAGGAATAGTTCCTCGTTCAACAGCCCAAGAAGTAGAGGTAAGAAAATGATAGTAGCGGGCCAGAGTGGAATTGATATATACCACGATCCACTTTAGCAGTTGTTCTTCTCCTGGCTGCCCTGCAATGCCTGTGATCTTATCACGATATGCCACGTTATCTCCGGCAAAAAAAGCTGCCTGGCACAAGCTTCGGTGAATGAGCACTAGAGGGCCAGTATATATAGTTCGAGTGCGAGGCCGCCAAAAATAGGACTCCTGCACTTCTCCATGTATCTTTACAATATATGGCTGGAATCTATCAGTATCGACGCAAGGCATACCTTGTAGCCAGAGGGCTTGAATCTTTTTATTGCCTTCTTTATTATTATTCCTTACGATAAAACCCTCGAGAATCTCTTCTCTGAGTTGTCCTGTTTTTTCCAATTGCTCTAATTGCGGTAAAGATTGCAAACGCTCAATAAGGCCAGCATCACGCGGGTTTCCCCACAGTGCAACTTTCCAAAGCACAGGATTAGAGCGTAATTCTTCGCGTTCCAAAAACTTTATATCTTCTTTATCTAAAAGAATAGCCCCCAGGCTTTGTGATAATGATGATGGTTTAGGAGTAGCATAGATAAGCTTATTTTGTTCAGCAAACTGTTCAGGCTGGTAGAACAGGGCGACAGATGGGCTGAGAGAATCGGGGAAGAGTTCATACACCAGCGCGGAGAAATTTACCACAGCTCGTACATAGTAGAGAGAAAAAAACTTCTGACGAAACTTCTGATGTGTATCCCTCCCTACAATGATCGTGCTCTTCGTTGGCGCCAGTATCGCCAACTCCCCATGCGGCGCACAAAAGTGTGGGGCGCGATAGAGAAACGCCTGCACCAGTTGTTTATCCCCTGTGGGAAGATTCCGGTCTGTCACCCACTTTAATGCCAACCCTTTCAGGGTACCCCTTCCCCAGGGAGGATTCCCAACAATGCGGTCAAACTTCTTGTCGGAAAATCTGCGATCTATCTCTTCCGAAAAAAAGTCATCGTGGATAAGATTTGATGTTTCCATACGTGGGAAACGAAAGTTTTCCTGGACTATATCCTCATTCTTGAGATAATCTAGCATTGACAGGCAGAGGCTAAAGGCCGCGATCCTTACCGCGTTAGGCTGAACATCGACGCCAAAAATGCTCTGCTTCATAAGCTCTGTAAGTTGAGGAGCAGAGGGGAGGTGGCCCTGATTCCGTTGTTTCCATGCTTCGATCAACCGCTGGTATGCTCTTACCAGAAAGACACCGGAACCACAGGCAGGATCAAGGATCGTCATCCCAGGAGTGATTTTTTCCAGGGGCAGCGTTTCCTCCACGATAAAGTCAACTAATGCTAGAGGAGTATTATAGGTCCCATACTCTCTACGCTTCTCGTCAGACAAGAACGTATCATAGATGCCACTGATGAGTTCGATAGGAATGCATGAGAAGTCATAGGGCCAGAATGACAACTGCCCCGTTTCTAGGTCTTCCCTTAGCAGAAAACGCTGTATTAGCTTTAAATGCCCCTCGCTTACCGTCTGCCGTTCGCGTTCATCGACCGGAAAAATATCCCCATTGAATCGCTGATGGAGATAGTCGAAAAGCTCATACGTTACTTTCTCCCTGTCCAACGCCGTCAAATAATTTTGGGCAAGCCCATTCGTAATTTGTGCAACAAGTGTCTCGCTGAGAATACCCCGATCCTCCAGATAACGAATAAATATTGAGCGTCCCAACAGCGCGTATGCAACCTCTGAGGAGAGGCCCGTAGCAAGAAGGCGACGGCGTAGCTCGCTCATTGAAGCTAACAAGCGTTGATCAGCACGTTTCTCGCGGCTAATATGTTGCCCGTCCTCTGTTTGCCAGAATGCTCCTGTGTCTAAGTAGGTGCGCTTATAGTCTTTGAGCTGATCAGCAATCGTCTGGCGCGCAGTCTCAATATCGTAGAGAGATTGTAAATGATGCAGCAGTCGATGACGATGTGCTTCATCATTGGAAAGTATCTCATCTGGATGATCCCTGGACGGCGGATCATCATAGCCATTGAACACCAGAATATCTTGACGGGAAATGACATAAAGCAACGGTGCCTTGCCCTGGCTCCATACGCTACGATATAACTGAGCCAGAGAGGCAGGATCAACTTCTTCAAACTGGCTGAAATAAACGACGGGGTTTCCTTGTATAAAATAGGCGCTGCTGATATGGGGAATAGCACGATCATTAGACCAGAGAACCTCGCGCTGAAAACCAGGTGCATCGATGAAGTCTAGTTCTTCTAGCAACACATTTTTTAGATCGGTGGTATTCATCGGATCGCTTCCTCGTCCCTCGCAGGCTCTTCCATCTCGCTGGTGAGCTGATAGGCTTCTTTTACTAGCATCTCTATAACAATACCCATAACTTGTTGACCGCCCACGCTTAGCGCATCAATCGCGATTCGTTCGCCCTCCTTTGTTTTACAAAGGGCAATGAGCATATTCTTCCCATTCACCAGAATTGCATATTTTAGAGGATCAGATATGTTCATTACCTCTCGTAGCGTTTTTACTGCCTGCCCAATCTTACGGGTTGACCATCCATAGCTTTTGAGATGACGAATGAATTGTAGTTGCACCAGATCATCTACAGAGTACAATCTACGGGTTCCCGGTCCGTGCGATTGCTGCTCGCCGGGCACAAGCAACCCTGTCGAAGCCCAATAATCCAATTGCTTGTGAGAGAAGCCTGTTGCGCGTACTACCTCAGTGGTTGTATAAACGTGAGATGTCATCCTTTCTCTCCGTTTTTGTATCCAATCACACTCACTCTAAGAAGAAGCATACATGATAAAAACCCCAATGTCAATTACTTTTTGGGGTTTGTGAAAAAATTTTCACATTCCACACAATAGGGAGACTTGAGCAACGAGGAACTTGTTGGGAAGTCCTTTAATTCACTCCACAATCAAATGCAAATCCCCAAACTCATGCCACAGATAGCGTTCTCTGAGCGCCTCGCGGTAGGTTAATTGCAGGTGGTCGCGCCCAGCAAGGGCTTCGAGCATGGCGAGGTGGGTGGAGCGGGGTTCGTGGAAGCCGGTGAGCAGGCCGTTGATGGCGCGGACGCCGCGTTGGGGCGTGATGATCGTGTCGGTCCAGCCCTCGCCGGGATGAGTGACGCCGGAGGGATCGGTGACGGTTTCGAGGGCGCGCACGACGGTCGTGCCGACGGCGATGACGCGCCTTCCGGCGGCGTGGGCGGCGTTGACCAGGCGCGCCGTTGGTTCCGGCACGCGGTAATACTCCTCATAGGGTGGCTCATGCTCCTCAAGGCTGGCCACGCCGGTGTGCAGGAGGAGCGGGACGACCTGCACGCCCCTGGCGACCAGGCTGGTGAGCAACTCGGCGGTGAAGGCGCGCCCGGCTGAGGGCATCTCAGCGCTGCCCGGCTCTGTTGCGTACACGGTCTGGTAGTAGCTGAGCGGCCACCCCTGTTTGACATAACTATAGCGAATAGGGAAGCCATGTTCTGCGAGGTAGGGATGGAGAGGGCCGGGCAGGCTCAGGGTAGCGAGCCAGAGGCGCAGGTTGGCCTGGTCGGGACGATAGGGAGTGTGGAGGGTAACGCTGGCCCCGGCGGGCAGAGCAAAAGCTTCGCCGGGTCGGGTTTCGTAGAACGGCCTGGTAATTTTCTGCCCGCTATCCTGGTAAGCGCGCATCTCGACCACCCAGCGCTCGTCCGGCAAGTAAGTCGAAAGGTGCAGCTCGAGCTGCATGCCATCCTCACGCAGCGCGGGGAGCGCGGCATTAAGCGTGCCGCTGGTATTCATCACCAGCACGTCGCCCGCCTGCAAGAAGTCCCCAATCCGGCGAAAGCGCGTATGCAGCACCTGGTTCGTCGAGACATACGAAACCATCAGGCGCACCTCATCGCGCGCCAGTCCGCGTGCCTCTGGCGGCTCCCCGGCCTCCAACTCCGGCGGCAGAACAAAATCGAGAAGCGGCGTCTGGTGCAGATGCCGGTTCGCCTGCCAGGAAAAGAGAGAAGGACTCTTGCTCATCTATTTTTGCATCCTTATATCTACTCATGAAACATGGTGACTGTCATTTTTGCTTTACAGTGACTATAGCGCGCGGGCGGTGGGAGCGCATTGGGCGGGCGGACAGTTTAGAGACTGTACAAAAGAACAGCGTTTTAGCTCATGGCGCTCTCTCTCAGCGGTGCTCCGCCAGGCATTTATCTACCCACGCACTTTTCAGCAGAAATACATAGAAATACTCGTTTTGAAGCAAAAAGCAGCTACCTCATTTTTGAGGTAGCTGCTCGCGTAAAGCTTACCGCTCCTAGTAGCGATAACTGTTAGAATTCGAGCGTCTCGGCGAAGCGGCCTGGCGTTCATGCGCCTCGTTCACCGTAATAGTTCTCTCACCTAGAAGAGAGCCATTCAATTGACTAATGGCCTTCTGCCCGTCTTCAGTGTTGTCCATATCGACAAACCCAAAGCCTTTGCTGCGGCCTGTGTTGCGGTCGGTGATAACGGTCGCGGAGGTAACGGGGCCAACCTGCTCAAAGAGGCTGATCAAATCGTTTTCGTTTGTCTGGTAGGGAAGTCCCCCAACATAAAGTCTCATAATTGATGCTCCTGTGCTCACATTTCATGCCGCGCTCGAAGAAACCGTTTCTCACAGAAGCATTGCATTGATAGTGTGATCTCATACATCCATCTTAACAGAGCGGCGCAATAGTTTATTCCCGTGTCTGTATTCCAATCAGCATGTACGAACTCGTCTCGCCAGTTATTTCCGCGCCGGGTGCGTTCTCAACTGCCTAAAATATTCACCGCGCGACCGGCCAGCAGGACGATAATCATCATCGAAAGCACAGCCTCCAGCAGCATCAGCATCTTCGCCGGGCGCGTAAGTGGGTAGGTATCGGCGGGACTGAGAGCAGTGGCGCCGGTAAACGCCAGGAAGAGGTAGTCGGGGAAACGCGGCATCCAGCCGGTAGTATTGCCGTTTACCTGCTGAGGAAACATAAAATCCGCCGCCATGTGGCCAGCCGCGTGGCGCTTCGCCGGTCCGCCGCCATCGATCTGCCAGTACCACAGGCCGAAGGCGAGGACATTGGCGCTCCAGAGGAGCGCGGCGGCGCGCAGCAGAATGACTGCGTGCTTATCGTTTGGCAGGGTAATCAGCAGGAGCGCGATGCCGCTGGCCAGAGCGAGCGTCAGCACGCCGAGAAGTATGAGAATGAGGGGACGAATGGTCTGGTAGGGGAGGCCGCGTTCAGTGACGAGCGTAAAGGTCATTGGCAGCAAAAAGATCGCCTCAATGAGCAGCAGTAGCCAGCCGGGGCCGATCAACAATTGTTCAGGCAGGAACGCATAGAGCACTCCCACGGCGAGCATGCCCAGGATAGCCTCCCAGTGGAGCACTCTATTCAGGCGAAACTCATCCGGGGAAGATGCAGGTGCAGGCTCCTCGGTAGCATTCTGATTCGTCGGTTTCACTGACATATATTCTCTCCTGAACTGTGAGTAGCAAGGAAAGCCTTGCGCCATCTCTGTCTCTTCTCCTAATATTACAACGGTGCCGGTTCATTTGGGAACGAGCAAAAACCTGGGCAGTGATGGTTCTGCCAAGAAGCGGGTGCTCGCCTGACCCCCATCGCCGCTACGTGCAGCGGGGGATCAGGCGAGCTTTTTGGCCCCTAAACGGTGGTGGAACTGGCAGTTATGGAAGGCTTGTAGGGTGAGCAATGATGTGATACTATAGTTGCACTTGCTAAACAGGAAGACCAGACACGGGAAATGTCTGTAATTGTGGCTATTGGCACCTGCTTATCCCGGCGCGCATACCGCGTGCGCCAGGGCCTCTTTGGATCGGCAACCACAGCCGGAGAAGGAGGGAAGAATGGGGGGGTAGACGGTAGTGGATGAGAAGAATCGAGGAAACTAAAGGTCTATGGAACAACTCGCTCTATTAAACATAGTACGCACCGAGACAGCGTATCGTTTTCGTTTAGATTTTCCCGATGATGCGCATGTATCTGGGCAGGCCACGCAGGAATATACGACGGAGATAGCGCCTGAGATGAGCGAGCGACTTCGACGTTTGTTGCAGGCGGCCACACACCAGATGCAGCAGGTGGCGGAGGCGAAGGGACCGCGACGGGGGAGCGCGAGCGACGCGCTGGTGGCGTTGGGACGTTATTTATTTGACAGTCTGTTGCCCCAGGCTTTGCAAGAGCAACTGCGCCAACTCGACGTTCCGCTCCTTCTGGATGCGAACACTCCAGAGATCCCGTGGGAGCTCTTATATGACACCAGGGCGGTGCCGGGGCGTTTTCTCTGCCAGCACGTCAACCTGGGGCGTCAGGTCACGCCGACGCGGGGACTGCACCGCCTGGTAACTGAGCGCAGCGGGGAGCAATCCCTGCTCAAAACGCGCAAGCTGGGCCGGCGCGATGGGCAGGGCCTGAACGTGCTCTTTCTGGTGAATCCCACCAGCGATCGTTCGCTGGCCGAGGAAGAGGTCGCGACGCTCTGCACGACGCTGCCGGAGTCCGTGTCGCGCATCATTCTCTATCGCCAGCAGGCTAATCAGCTCGAGCTGCGCATGCGCGTCAACGCCGAGCAGCCGCAGATTATCCACTATGCCGGCGCGCAGCCCCAGATCAACTCGATGGGCGATCCCATGCTGGCCCTGGCGGGCAGTTCGCGCCTGGATGGAAGCACGGCCACGCAACTCTTTCAATCCCTTCCCAGGCGTCCACTGGTCTTTTTGAGCTATTACGACGGGGAACGTGTAGGAACGTTGTCGCCCGGCGAGACTGAGAATCTGGCTGCCTCGCTGCTGGCCTCCGGCGCGGGCGCGGTAATCGCGATGCGCTGGCCGGTCGATTTGCAGCGGGCGCGCGAATTTATTGTGCTGCTCTACCAGGAGATCGCCGATGGGGTAGCGCCGGGAGAGGCCATGCGCCGGGCGCGCGTGGCGATGGTTCAGCATCGCCTCGAAGATGTAGCCTGGGCCTCCTATGTGCTGTACGGCGATCCCAGCGTGCCACTGACCAGCGGCGTCATGGGGATGCGCGAGCAGCCGCTGGAGATGCCGTTCGATGGCTTTGAAGACGAGCCGCTAATGCAGCCGATGTTCCCCACCTCCAACACGCTCGACCGGCGTTTCTTGCAGGAGGTGCTGGGCCTGGCCTTGATGGAGGCCAAGCGCATGCGCAAGGACTACCTGGGCACCCCTCATCTCTTTATCGCCCTGACCAAGCTGGATGGTGGCTGCACACAGGACGCCCTGCGCACCCTGAACTTCTCGGCGAAGCAGGTGCGCGACGTGATTCGCCTGGCCCTGGGATCGGGCAAGGCCACCAGCGACACCCCTATTTTGCCCACGCGCCGCTGCAAAGAGATTTTGCAGACCGCCGAGCGCAACGCCATCCGTGCCGGCTCGGCCTCTGTGGACGAGCGCGCGATCGCCCAGGCCGTGCTGGGAGAGCGCGACGGCGTGACCTACGAGCTGCTCACCAAGATGGGCATCAATCCCTCGCAGCTCATCGAACTCGTCCTCTCCAGCAATGCACGCGCGCTGCTGGAGCTCGTTCCCTCCGTGAGTGCCAGCCCCCCCTCAGCGCAGGTAGAGCTGCCCGTCGGTATCAGCCCTGAACTGGGACCGAAGGGCAGCAATTCGGTGCTGGAACGCCTGGGCCGCGACCTGACCAGGCAGGCCAGCATGCATCAGCTACCACCGCTTATTGGGCGCGAAAAAGAGATGCGCCAGTTGATCCAGACACTGATGCTCAAGGATCGCAACAATCCCATCCTGCTTGGCGATTCAGGCGTGGGCAAGACGACCATCGTGGCCGGCCTGGCCCAGCGCATCGCCGACGGCAAGGTGCCTCCCGAACTGCGCGGCAAACGCCTGATCGAGCTGTCCGCGAGCTCGTTAGTCGCGGGAACCAAGTATCGTGGCGAGTTTGAGGAGCGCCTGCTCAAGGTGCTGGAGGAGGCCGAGGGGGGCGGGGATATCATTCTCTTTATCGATGAGATGCACCTGCTGATCGGCACCGGGCGGGCCGCCGATGGCAGCATCGACGCGGCGGGCATTCTTAAACCGGCCCTGGCCGGCGGCAGGCTGCGCTGCATCGGCGCGACTACGCCGCAGGAGTATAGGGCAATCGAGAAGGATGCCGCGATGGAGCGCCGCCTGCGTCCCATCCAGATTGAAGAACCCTCGACCGAAGAGGCGCTCGCCATCCTGACGGGCATGCGCGAGCTGTATGAGCAGCATCACCACGTCAGCATTCTCAAAGAGACCTTGCAGGCCGCAGTTCAGCTTTCGGTGCAGTATCTGCCCAACTTGCGCCTGCCTGATAAAGCCTGTAGCGTCCTCGACGAAGCCTGCTCGCAGGCGCGAGTCTTCCTGGCCGAGGACGAGGCCGAGAAAGAGAATACCGACGAGCTTGGCGACGAGGATCTGTATGAGCAGCCGGTCATCACCCCCTCGTTGATCGCCGAGGTGATCTCGCACCGCACCGGCATCCCCGTGCGCGCACCGGGCCGGGAAGAGCGGGACCGCCTGCTCAACCTGGAGGCCCTGCTCAAGCAGCGCGTGATCGGGCAGGACGAGGCCATCGCGCGTGTGACGCAGGCCATCCAGGTCGCGCGCGCCGGTCTGAAGCCGCGCAATCGTCCCGCCGGCGTCTTTCTGTTCCTGGGACCGACCGGCGTGGGCAAGACTGAACTGGCGCGTGCGCTCGCGGCTGAGGTTTTCGGTTCGGATGAGCATTTGATTCGCGTGGACATGTCGGAATACATGGAGAAGCACGCAGTCTCGCGCATGATCGGCGCGCCGCCCGGCTACATCGGGCACGACCAGGAGGGCCAGCTCACCGGGAAATTGCGCCGGCGGCCCCACTGCGTTGTGCTGCTGGACGAAGTTGAGAAGGCCCATCCAGAGGTCTTCGATCTCTTCCTGCAGGTCTTCGATGCTGGTCGCCTGACCGACGCACAGGGCCATACAGTGGACGCGCAGCACGCCATCTGGATCATGACCTCAAACGTAGGCACCGATATGTTGGGCCGCTCGATGCCGCACGGCTTCCGCTCCAGCACGAAGTCAACCGCCGAGGAGATGCAGCGGGAGCGCCTGATGGAGCGGCTGCGCGAAACCTTCCGCCCGGAATTCCTCAACCGCATCGACGAGGTGGTGATTTTCCGTCCTCTCAACCACGACCAGGCCCGTGCGATCACCCGCCTGCAACTGAACGAACTGGCCGCGCGCCTGCTGGAACAGGGCCTGACCCTGCACGCCGACGACAGCGCCATCGATCTGCTCTGCACCGAGGGCTTCAGCGAGACGCAGGGCGCGCGTCCCCTGCGCCGCGCGATTGAGAAGCTGCTCACCGTTCCCCTGAGCCTGCGCATCCTGCTGGCCAACATCCCCGCGCGCGGAGAGGTGCATGTCAGCGCGGTCGAGGGCAAGCTGGCGATCGATATTCGCGAGTCAAGCCTCTCCTCGCCCCGCACGCCGATCGAGGTGCAGGACGAGCAGGAACACGCCGAGATAGACGCGCTGTAAATTCGCTCGCCAGGATGGCGAGGCGGCACCTACAGGGAAATAGCTGCCGCCTCGCCGGGAAGGAGACCACGATCGGGAATCGATTGCGCATGGTCGCGCTTGTGCGCGTTGCAGTGGTGGCAGTGATCGGAGCTTATCTGGAGCAGAGCTACAAACAGAACCGGCCCGGAGTCATTATCCGCGCGCGATAAGACTGCGACGGTACCCGGCCCCGGAGCAGTGCTCAACAGACGAGAGTTGGCACCCCAACGATCACCACACACCACTATATACACTATACCCCCCTTCGCTTTATTCAGCCTTATTTATGGCTTCAACCGGGTTTCATTCATTCACTATGCTCAAGCAACATACAGCGCGAGGTAAGTGCGCTTCTCAAGCGTGCCTGCATGCTTGTCTTGCGAGCAGCACCAGCCCGTCTTACATAAGACAGTGCGCTTCTGTGTCTCGATATTTTAGGAAATCGAAAAAGATACGTATTCTCAGCCTTATGTAGGACACAGGGAAGCTCTTCGCTCTCCTCCAGGCGTGTGGCCTTTGAAGGAGTATAAGAGAAGAGCATAACATGCGCGCCTGGAGAGTTCAGGGCACAATATATTCTCCTCAGCGTTTGTGGTATGATGAAGCGGTAGTCCTATCAGGAGGTTAACAATGAAGGCAGTGAAGACCCATGTTGGGCGTTGCGATAATTGTGGTGAGCCGGCGGCATATGCACAACTCTTATCGGGCGGGCGCACGTTTCGCTTTTGCGAGCAGCACGTGCCCCTGCTGATCAAAAAGCAGGCCGAGGCCGCAGAGGCCGCTAATAGCAGCAAAGAGAAAAAAGCGAGTCATTAGTTCTTCGATCTCAGGCCATAGGGAGCTGAACGCAGAAGGTGCTCCCCTCGCCGGGCTTGCCGGTGCTTTCGATCCAGATCTTTCCATTCATGGCCTCAACCAGGCGGCGCGAGATATAGAGGCCCAGTCCTGAGCCGCGCACCGTGCTGTTGAGGTCGCTTTCCAGGCGCACAAACCGCTGGAAGAGCTTGCTCTGATCCTGGGGAGCGATCCCTTTGCCGCGATCGCTGACGCTCAGGATGACCGAAGGGGACGAGCTAAAGATGGCACGCGCGGAGAAAAGCACGGGCGTGCCGGCGGGCGAGTACTTCAGCGCATTGACGCTGAGGTTGCGTATAACCTGGCGCAGCCGTGTCGGATCGGCCCTGACCGCAAGTTGAGGAGGAACGGAGACCCGGATATCGCGATGTTCCTGCGTGGCTTGCAGGAGGATCAGATCGACGACATGCTCGACCACCTCGCGGAGGGAGACGCGTTCGAGATTGGCCGGACGAATCCCGGCCTCGATCTCCAGGCGGCTGGCATCCATGACGTTATTCAGCAGCAGCACCAGCTCCTCGCAGCCGCGACTGGCCTTGTCCAGGAACTCCTCCAATTGTTCTGGTGGGAGGGTAGCGTGATAATTTTCGAGCAGCTCGAGATATCCCTGCACAGCGGTCAGAGGCGTGCGCAGTTCATGCGAGGCTGTGACCATAAACTGATCTTTCAACTGGTCAAGTTCTTGCAGGCGGCGGTGCGCGTTGTGCAATTGCTGATAGAGGCGGGCATTGGTAAAGGCAATCGCGGCCTGCCCGGCGAAATCGCGAGCAGCCTCCAGGTCCGTCGCTGCGAAGGCGCGTTTCCTCTGAAAGCCGGGCTTATGAGTGCGCGCGAGCACCAGCAGGCCCACCGGCGTCTGGTGAGTAATCAGGGGTGCCAGAATGGCGGTCGAGATATGGCGATACTTTAACGCGCCCTGCAACGTGAAGAGATGCCCGGAATGCGGCTGTGCGTACTTGCGCAGCGAAACCAAAGAGGCGCGAGCCGGGCGGAGGGACGTGGTAGGCGAGAAAGAAGTCTGAGCGAGAACGGGGCTATGCTGTATAGGTCCTGTTGTGCCGCGCCAGGCAGCGTGAGCGTCATCGTCGCGTTCAGCCGCCTGGCCTGGAAGGAGCAGTCGATTAACCTGCAGGAGCGTTGGGAGAGGTGAATTGGGCACCAGGGCATAATAGTCATCGAGAGAGAGCGAGGTCCATTCCTGCGGGATCGTTGGCGTGTCGGGATCGCTACTCAGAGCAGCCTGGGGAACAAATTGGCCATTGAGCTGTTGCACGTAGAGAATGGCTAGGTCCGCGCTCAGCGCGTTCGCCGCCTCGGTACAGATCAAATGAAGGATCTCACTGCCCAGGCCCATGCCGGTCGCCACAACCGAATTCAAGCGGGCCGCCACGTTAGACATCGCCTCGGCGAAGAGCGCGTTCTCGCGAGCCAACTCGTAGAGATGCGCGTGCTCAATCGCGTTCGCGGCCTCTTCAGCGAAGGCCCTGGCCAGATAACATTCGCGTTCGGTGAAGTGGCGGGCGCTGCGCAGGGAGAAGGCCAGGCTGCCGTGAGTTTTCCCCTGGTAGATCAGGGGAACAAAGAGCGAGGCTTGAATGTGCTGATCCACATGCCATTGATGGACGGGCGTTGGAACATGTGCCGGGGCCTCGCTCCAGAGAATCTCGATCTCCTTGCCCATCAATGCCAGACAAAAGGGAATATACTGCCCGCTCACGCGCCAGGCCATCGCCGGGGCCGCATCGGAGGTCGCAGCGCGCGCCAGCAAGCTCGATTGTTCATCCAGCGCGCGGTCATACTCCTCGATCAGCACCAGCGCGGCAGCGTCAAAGCCCAGTTCGGTCGCGCCCACCGTCACAATATGGCTCAGCAAAAGATCCATCTCAAGCACGCTGCTCAGGCTGGCGGTCGATTTGCGCAGCAGTTCCGCGTCGGCCCTGCTCACTTCTTTCTCATGCACCAGCCGCACGTTCTCATAGGTTGCCAGCACATAGTGTGTAGTGACGAGAAAGAGGACAACCACGCTCAGCACGTCCAGGAAGAGTGTCAACTCTCTATCCCTGCTGGGAAGAAACTGGCAGTAGAGGGTCAGGCCCAGAAGGACCGTCGTGGGCAGATAGATCATCAGGCTCTGCACCAGGACGAAATGACGTTCAGAGTTCAGCTCAGGGGCCAGGGCCGTTTTCTTCACCCTGCGCGTCACCTGTGCCTGATTTGTATATGCCTTGCGCACAATGGCGCTATACTGATAGAGGGGCGCGAGCCCGATCAGCAGATAGCCGAGAAACCAGAAAGGATCGATCGCCGCGTTGCCCGATTGATACTGACCATAGCTGGTCAGATAGCTATAGCCCGAGTCGGCCCAGACCTGAGCCAGCACGCCCAGGCTACAGATCAGGAGCGAGGGGCGCAGAACGGGGGCCGCGCGCTGGTGAACAAAGAGCATGAGGGCCATAAGAAGGAGAACATCCCAGCAGGGATACGAAATCGACACAATGGTTGCGAGAAGCTCGCCCGGCTCGGCATTCACAATCGCGGGATTGATCACAATAAACCAGCTAATGCCGAGCAGGCAAAGGATAGTAATCAGCGAATCGATCACGACATGAATGCCCAGGCGCTCGTTTTTGATCTGGACCGGTAAGAGCAACAGGCCCGCGAGCATCAGAATATAGAAGAGAGTAAAGCCGATATCCGCGTAAGAGGGTTCGGGTGTCTCCACCTTAAAAATGTACTGGTAGTAGCCGTAATAGATATTGCCCAAACCATTGGAGAGCAGGCCGAGGCCGATCAATATCCAGGCCAGGCGGTGGCGCTTACCCAGCACGACCGGTCCCCGACTCGCCTGCTGGGCCGCGCGAAAGGTCCAAAAAGCGCCGATCAGCGAGGTCAGGGTATACATAAAATTAGAGAAGAGGGCGGGACCATCCTGGCCGGGTCCGTTCTCAAACTGGAAGAGCAGCCAGATAAACGAGATCGTCACCAGGAAGAGCAGGAGAGCAACGGCGCGATACTTCTGGCGCTCCAGCTTCTGGATATATACCAGCGTCAGTTCCGTCGTCGGGTCGGTTGTGTGCGCGAAGGATGTCTGGAGTGCCGACATGCTCGATCTCCTACCTGAAAAAGACCACGACAAGAGCGTGGAAATCGCCTGGGCGCGGCTCTCCACTGCTGCGCGCCCCCGGCGCTGCCACCACATGCCAGAAAAATATCTGATTGTCTGTTCTGGTCGTACCTACGCTCTTGATGCCTCTATTTGACTACACAAATGCTTTTCTGTCAACAAGCAAGGGTTGAAAGGAGATGGCTGTGCGGAAATTTTAATGGAATTTTCATAAGAGCTTGTCCGCGAAATGAGATAGCAGACAAAAATACATTTGCCAGAAATTGCTCCGCAAAGGACTTGACAGGGCCGCTCTTGTTCTGTTATATATTTCATTGACACATGAGAATTGATCGCGGTGACGTGCCAGCACGTGAGCAGGTATGCTGCTGCGTGAGGCGTTTCTACTCTCCTCCTGTGTCGGGTGTCCTTTTCCTTGACTCTGGCATCTCTTTTTTCCCAGGTGGCTCTTTTTGGCTTTTTTTTGGCTGTGCATCCAGCGCCGGAATTCTCGGTGTTGCTGGAAGGTCTTGTCATCTGTCAGGAGGATGGTATGTTCGCTTCGCGCAGGGAGGCCCATTTGAGGAAGACTCGACCCTCGCTTCTACCCCCCCTCGCATTCGGCGTCGCATTCGGGCTCGCGCCCTGGTCTGGCCGGCTCTGCTGCCGCTCATCGTGTTGAGCGGTCTGCTGCTCAACTGGACGCTGCTGATCCCGGCAGCCTTTGCGGCCCCTGCGGCGTCGTACAGCGTGCCGGGGCACAATACCTTTCAGCAATTCCTGCGCGAGGGCCATCCGAGCAAGGCGTCTCACGGTCCCTTTGTGCGTCCCAGCAACCCGCGCGGCGCACTCACCCCGCAGGCGAACACGAAGACTGGCAAGCCCTTGCCCTCCGCCGAGCCGGCCACGATGCGTGATCAGACCTATCTGCTGGACGACTCGTTTGTGCTGCATCGTCCGGCGATGAAGCCGAGCGCGCAGCCGGCCACGGTGCAGGGCACGGTCATTCCCGCCGGGAGCACCCCGCTCATCTTTCGGGGCAGCGATGGACGCCTGGAGATCGACCTGCCGCGCGGCTCCCTCGACTTTGCCCACGCGAGCCTTGCCCAGGGCCTCGTGCCGGTGGGCCAACTCTTCTTGCAGATCCACCAGATGGCGGGACATTCCATTGAGGCCGATAGCATCCTGGGCACCTATCGCATCCAGATCGTCGATAGCCTGGGCCACGTGGTGCAGGGGGTCGTGCTCACCCACCCGGTGACGATCGTCTATCACTATCAGCAGGAGGAGATGCGGGAACTGGATCTCGATCCCACGCAGATTGCTCTGGCCTGGCCAGATCTGTTGGCGACTGCGCGAGCGGCCGGGCAGTCGGAGGCCGGGCTGGTGCTTCCTATGACCAATAATGCTCCGGCGCACACGCTGAGCGCCCAAACGACGGTGCTGGGAGGTGTGCTGACCGCCTCTGGCACCCCAGAGATTGCCGCGCCGACCACCCCTGACCTGACGGCGGCCAGTGGCAACAGCGGGCAGTACAGCTACAGCTATCCCTTCGCGCTTGTGCCCGGTCCCGACGGTTTCACGCCCCAGTTGCACCTGGTCTATTCCAGCCAGAGCACCAACCAGCGCTACAGTCGGCGCGCCCCCGCCGGGGATGAGGGGGAGGGCTTCTCCCTGTCGCTGGGTTCGATTACGGCGGCGCAGTACCCGTCCGGCAGTGCGGGCGGGGCGGCCACCTGGTACTCGCTCAACGGGGTCGATGGGGTGAGCGATCGACTGGTGCCGATTCCCACCAAGAGCGGCTACTATGAGACCGAACACCTTTCGCACCTGCTCATCCAGTTTACGGGCACGTGCTGGTATGTCTGGGGCAAGGAGGGGAGCTACTTCCGGCTCGGCTGCACCACCGACTCGCGGCAGAAGACCGCTTCAGGAACCTACGAATGGGATCTCAATGAAGTCCTGGCCCCCTACAATGATCCGCACCAGGTCAAGACCATGCTCATTTCCTACCTGCAGGATTCGCCCGATGGAGGTACGACCATTCGCGACGCGGGGATCAAACAGATCCAGTACGGCTACGCGACGACGATCAATGCGACGAGTTTGAGCCTGGTGGCCGGCACGATCGATTTCCATTATCATCTGCCCAGCGTGCCCAGCGGACAGAGCGCCTTCGCCACCGCCTATGGCACCAATTACAACTGTGCCTCCAGCCCGCCCTCTTCGACGACGCTGCGCTGTGACGATCCGACCCAGTACGGCACGATTGCTCCGCCCAGCGTGATGAGTACCATGACGCTGGATTCTATCACCAGTTATGTGGGAAGCGACAGTGCCAATCACCCGGCCTATCGCTATACCTTCACCTACCAGGATCAGCCCTTTACGACCGATTATTATGATTCGTATAGCCTGACCCGCAAATCGGCCGCCGGGGAGCACTTGCTGACCCAGATCACGCCGAGCGTGTATCTGGCGGGCATCGCTCACACGCGACCGAGTGTGGTCTTTGGCTATAGTGGGCCGTTGCGCGATGGGTATACCGATCCCAATGAATTCGTCCAGAATTCCACGACGACCCACTATGGCGGTCAAACCTATTGGAACTATCTCACTTTCTACGAGGACCTGGCCACCGGGGAGGGAGCGCGCATCAGCTATGCGAACGCGCACGGCAATATGACCGGCACGCCCTATGTGACCGACGCCTCCGGCAACGTCATCGATGATCGCTTCGATCCGCTCTACTGCGCCACTCAGGCAAATAATCCCGATACGAGCAAACGCTGCTCTGGCACGCCCTACGGGCAACCGGACACCGATAGCTGGGGCTTGCAGGTGGTCACGCAGATTTCCGCCCTGGGTACCGATAGCAGTGGGAACCCGACGGTGGCCACGACCAGCTATCACTATACCCTGACCCAGGTGCCGGCCAGCAGCCTGCCCGCCGGCTGCAATCCGATCACCGGGACGGGGGTGCCGGCCCAGGAGGCGGCGTGCGTGGCGGATACCTGGTCCCCCAGTGCCGGGAGCACGCATGATGGGGACTGGCTGGACTACTACCACACGGAGTTTCGCGGCTTCAACACCGTTTACATCACCAGTCCGTCGGGGGATCTGACCGTCGAGAATTACGTGACGACCGAGGGGTGGTGGACCTCGCCCTCCGACGGGGTGAACGCCAACAGTGGCCAGCTCTACCAGCAGGATGTCTACCAGGGGAATAGCCCTACGCCGGGCGCTCTGCTGCGTGAGACGGTGAACTACTACGCCGGGGCGAGCGTGCCGGCGGGCAATCCCTACCCCAGCACGGGTTGTGAAACCGCCGCCAGCCCGGTCTATCCGCCCTGCGTGGGGACGCCCCTGGAGACGAAAACCACGTTTTTCGAGGGAGGCTCGGCCTCCAACGCGCCCTGGATCGACACCAAGTACACCTATGACGATCAGAACGCGAGCGGGGGATATGTCTCCGGGGGCTACCACAACCTCTTGCAAGAGGTGATCAGCGGGAGCAACCTGAACTCCAGCGTCTATCCGCTTACCAAAAAGTGGACCTACGCAATCACCGATTCGGAGGGCAGTCCGACCTACTACACGGTCAATAAAGTCAGCCACAGCGAGATCGACGACAGCAGCGGGCATGTGTGGGCGTGCCAGGACACGACCTACGACGAGGGCCGGCCCGGCGGGGTGCCTACCCCTGATGCGGGCCTGGCCACCACCGTCAAGAGCTACAGCACGTGTGGCACTGCCTCCACGGCGCTGACCAGCTACACGGCCTACGATCAGTACGGCAACGCGGTCGCGACCGTCGATGCGCTGGGGGCCGCCAACCCCGGCCTGTACAGCAGTCACGGCTGCACGGCGACGGGCGTGGTGGATCTCGCGGCCTCCTGGACGGCGGGCCACTTCACTACTTGCACGACCTACGACACGACGCAGACGGCCGACCTACCGACCGGCCAGATCAACGCCCTGGGCCAGACGACGAGCCTGGCTTACGACTCTACCTCCGCTGTGCAACTGACCAGCAGCACCGACGCCAATAGCCAGACGACCGGTTACAGTTCCAGTTACGACAGCAGTGGCAACGAGACGATCAGCGTCAAGGCGCCGGGGGAGAGCGGGGCGTTCACCACGCAGCAGAGCGAGCACTCCAGTTGTACGACAAGCAGCACGCTGCCCTGTTATGAGATCGACGCCACCAGTGCGCTGTACCCCAATGCCATCACGCGCACGTTCTACGACGCGCAGGGCCGAGCCATCGAGACGCGCACGCCGGGTCCGACCTCCGGCGATGACACGATCGTGGCCACCGTCTACAACGACCAGAATCACACGAAGTGGCAGAGCGTGCCCTTCCAGGTGGCCTCCGGGTCCGGCTGGCTCGATCCCAACGGAGCCACCGACATCGCAGGCCACGCGCCCGCCGGCACCACGACGTTCTACGACGCGCTGGGCCGGGTGGTTGCCACGCAAGATCCCAACTATGGCTCAGCGCAGGAGCCGGGCCAGTCCTGCGCCTGGGGCTTGAGCGGGACCTACACGGCCTGCATCAACTACACCACGACCGGGGGTTCCAGCTCGATGGACGAGGAGACCGACATCGATGCCAACGGGCACGTGATCCAGAAGCAGATGGACGCGCTGGGCCAGGTGATCTATGTCAACACCTACAGCGGGCCGCAGCAAAACATCATCGAGCAGCAGACCGAGACGCTCTACAACGCGCTGGGGAAGCCGTACTATATCGAGACGGACGACGATCACATCCAGGGCGGGCAGACCATCGACACGATCTACACCCACCTGAGCTACGACGACCAGGGGCGTCTGCTCACGCTGATCGATCATGATCAGGGGACGTTCACTTACACCTACGATCCCGATGGCCACGTGCTCGCGGTGGTGCAAACCTCGATCTCCGGCTCGAGCAACCGCACGCTTGGTTACAACTATGATCTCCTGGGCAGGCTCGGCTGCGAGCAGACCGCCGCGCCAACGATCAACTGGAACGGGGCATGCAGCGCGGGCAGTCCCCTGCTGCAAAACACCTATGACACGACCTTCCTGGGCATCATGGGGAGCACCGACTTCCCGGTCGGGCGCCTGACGCAGAGCGTCGCGACCACGTCCTTCCCCGATGGCACCTCGGCGAGCGTGACCCAGCAGGTGCAGACGGATGCACGCGGGCGCACGGTGGCGGCCCAGATGCAGCTTGGGCTGCCCGCCGCCTGGAACGTCACCTCGGCGTTGCCGGCCTACCAGATGGCCCAGAGCTACAACGATGCCAATCAGCCCACGACCACCACGCTCACGGCGGTCGGGGCCTCGTACAGCTTCACCCAGGTTTATGACAGCAGCAACGGCGTGCTGCAAGGGCTTTCCCA
>Ga0209581_1002038_pt1 | contig 20877 bp, 20 predicted proteins | sample Coa_R2_FD_187160 | JGI IMG/M metagenome (GOLD analysis project Ga0209581, IMG submission 187160) | Surface soil microbial communities from Centralia Pennsylvania, which are recovering from an underground coalmine fire - Coalmine... | ecosystem: Environmental > Terrestrial > Soil > Unclassified ...
ATCTGATCCCGCTCTAGCTGCTCTCCCCGAACACCCGCCGGAAGATCGTGTCGACGTGCTTCAGGTGGTAGTCGGTGCCGAACAGCGCGGCGAGCTTCTCGCGCGGCAGGACCGCCGCGATCTCGCGGTCGGCGGCAAGCCGGTCGGCGAAGCCCGGGCCGCCCTGCCAGGCGTCCATCGCGTGCTTCTGCACGAGGCGGTAGGCGGTCTCGCGCGCCATCCCGGCCTGGGTGAGGGCGAGCAGCACGCGCTGCGATTCGGTGACCCCGCCGAGCGCCTCCAGGTTGGCGCGCATCCGCTCGGGATAGACGACCAGGCGCTCGATCAGCCCGGCGAGGCGGGCGAGCGCGTAGTCGAGCGCGATCGTCGCGTCCGGCGCGATGATCCGCTCGACCGAGGAATGCGAGATGTCGCGCTCGTGCCACAGCGCGACATTCTCCAGCGCCGGGATCACGTGGCCGCGCAGCAGCCGGGCGATGCCGGTCAGGTTCTCCGCGGCGATCGGGTTGCGCTTGTGCGGCATTGCCGACGAGCCCTTCTGGCCCGGCGCGAAATATTCCTCGGCCTCGCGCACCTCGGTGCGCTGGAGGTGGCGGATCTCGGTCGCCAGCCGCTCCATCGCCGCGCCGGTCAGCGCCAGCGCCATGAAGAAGGCGGCGTGCCGGTCGCGCGGGATCACCTGGGTCGAGACCGGCTCGGGCGCGAGGCCGAGCTTCTTTGCGACATGCGCTTCGACGCGCGGGTCGATATTGGCGAAGGTGCCGACCGCGCCGGAGATCTGGCAGGTCGCCACCTCCCGGCGCGCGGCAACCAGGCGCTCGCGGTTGCGCGCGAACTCGGCGTAGTGGCCGGCGAGCTTGATCCCGAAGGTCGTCGGCTCGGCGTGGATGCCGTGGCTGCGGCCGATCGTCGCCGTGTACTTGTGTTCGAAGGCGCGCTTTTTCAGCGCTGCCAGCACCGCGTCGAGATCGGCGAGCAGCAGGTCGGCGGCCTGGGTGAGCTGCACCGCCAGGCAGGTGTCGAGCACGTCGCTCGAGGTCATCCCCTGGTGGACGAAGCGCGCCTCCGGCCCGACATGCTCGGCCAGGTTGGTCAGAAAGGCGATGACGTCGTGATGCGTCTCGCGCTCGATCTCGTCGATGCGCGCGACCTCGAAGGCGCCGCGCTCGCGCACCGCCCTGGCCGCGCTCTCCGGGATGACGCCGAGCTCGGCCTGCGCCTCGCAGGCCAGCGCCTCGATCTCGAGCCAGATGCGAAAGCGGTTCTCGGGCGCCCAGATCGCCGCCATCTGCGGCCGGCTGTAACGCGGGATCATGCCGGCATCGCCTCCGCCGTCAGCGCCGCCTCATCATAGCCGAGCGCCCGGAGGGCGGCGAGCATGTGCTGCGGCGCCGGCGCGGCGACGGCGACCGGCGGCCGCCCCGGATAGAGCGGCAGCGAAATCGCCCGGGCGTGCAGCAGCAGCGGCGAATCGCCCGGCCCGCCATAGGTGTCGTCGCCGACCACCGGGCAGCCGAGCAGGGCGCAATGGACGCGGACCTGATGGGTGCGGCCGGTTTTCGGCGTCAATTCGAGCCAGGCGCGCCCGTCCCTGGCGCCGAGCACGCGGTAAAGGGTCACCGCCGGCTGACCGTCCGGGTCCGCCGCCATGCGCCAGCCGGTCCGCCGCGTCTCCTTGCGCAGGGCCGCGTCGATGCGGCCCTCGGGCTCGCGCGGCACGCCGGCGACGACCGCCCAGTAGGTCTTGTCGACCCGGCCCGCGGCGAACAGCGCGCCGAGCCGGCGCAGCGCCTTCGGGTGGCGGCCGAGCACCAAGCAGCCGCTGGTGCCGCGGTCGAGCCGGTGCGCCAGGGCCGGCGGGCGCGGCAGGCCGAAGCGCAATTCGCCGAAGCCCGCTTCGAGATTGGCACCGCCGCCCGGCCCGGCATGGACGGGCACTCCGGCCGGCTTGTCGAGGACGATGATCAGCCCGTCGCGGTACAGCACCCGCTTGATCAACGATAGCCGGTCACCCACGTTTCGAGCACCCCTCCCGCATCGCAGGGCCCCGTCCGATGCCCCAGATCGAGACCCACCTGTTCACCGGCGACGACAGCGTGCCGAACAACCCGGCGCTGCCGCTCGTCGTGTACCGCGGCGCCCTTGCCGGCGACGGCGACCGCGCCGCCGCCTGCGAGGCCATGTTCAACCGCAACCGCTGGCCGCATCCGTGGCGCAACGGCATCTACGGGCACCACCATTACCACGCCACCGCGCACGAGGTGCTCGGCATCGCCGCCGGCTGGGCCCGGGTCAGGCTCGGCGGCGAGAACGGCAAGAGCGTCGAGCTGTCCGCCGGCGACGTTGTCGTCATTCCCGCCGGCGTCGCCCACAAGCGCGAGGCGGCGAGCCCCGACCTCCTGGTCATCGGCTCGTACCCGCAGGGCCAGCGCCCGGACATCTGCAGCGCCAAGCCGGGCGCCGCCGCACGTACCGCCGCCGCGGTCGCCGCGGTGCCGCTGCCCGCCGCCGACCCGGTCACCGGCAAGGCCGCGCCGCTGCTCCGGTGCTGGCGGGCGAAGCGCTAGAGGCAGCGCCCGGCATAGACGATATCGCCGCCGTTGCCGAAGCGGCCCTCGGCCGCCGGCACGAAACGGCGGCTGTCGACGACGTAGCCGGCCGGGCACATGTTATGCGCCCGCAGCGCATCGGCGAGCCAGTCGCGGCGGATGCGCTCGGCGGCGCCGTCGTCGTTCTCGGTCATCACCGTGCTGGTCCGGGCGCTGTAGAGGAAGGCGTTGGGGCCGGTCGCGGTGAAGCCCTCGATCCGCACCGGATCGACGCAGCCGGCGAGCGCCAGCAGGCACAAAACCGTCAGGAAGCGCATCGGCGGCGGGTCTCCCGTCAAGCTGCGCCTTCTATTCCCGATTCCATCCCGGAGAGCAAGCGCGGCGCTGCTATAGTCGGGGGGCATGGAGCGGCACAACAATTTCGACCTGATGCGCCTGTTGGCCGCCGCTTCGGTGATCCTGTCGCACGCCTTTCTCCTGGCCGAGAACTCGCAGGCGCACGACCCGCTGATGATCCTGACCGGCGGGCAGACCATCCTCGGCCTGGCCGGCGTCTTCGCCTTCTTCACGATCAGCGGCTACCTGATCAGCCAGAGCTTCGAGGCGACGCCGTCGCCGTGGCAGTTTCTCGCCAAGCGCGCCTTGCGCATCTTTCCCGGCCTCGTCGCCTGCCTCGCGGTGTGCGCCTTCGTCGTCGGCCCGCTGGTCAGCCGCCTCGGCCCGGCGGCGTATTTCGCGCGGCCGGAGCCGTATCTGTTCGTCGCCCACAACGCGGTGCTCGACGTCGAGTTCAACCGGCTGCCCGGGGTCGAGTTCTGGGCCGGCAATATCGGCGGCATCGTCAACGGCCCGCTGTGGAGCCTGCCGTGCGAGGCGATCCTCTACCTGATTTTGTTCGCCCTCGGGCGGCTGCGCCTGCTGGTCCTGCCGGTGACGCTGATCATGCTTGCGGTCGGCATCGTCTGCCTGTGGTTCGACACCAGCGGCAGCACCTTCGGCAGCGTGTTCTGGCTGATGGGGTTCTTCGCCGCCGGGATGTGCGCCTATCGGCTGCGCCGGCGCGGGCTGATCGCCGGGCGCTGGGCGGCGCTGGCCCTCGCCGGGCTGGTGCTCGGCGCCGCCTGGGGGGTGTTCGTGCCGATCTTTCCGCTGTGCGGCAGCTATCTCGTGCTCTATCTCGCGCTCGAGCGCCGCCTGCCGGCGATCCCGGCGGCGCGCTTCGGCGACCTGTCCTACGGCCTCTACATCTACGGCTGGCCGGTCGAGCAGTGCGTCGTCTATTTCAGCGGCGGGCGCGCCGCCTGGTGGCAGGTGTTCGGCATCGCCGCGGTGGTTACCCCGGCGCTCGCCTTCGCCTCATGGCACCTGGTCGAGAAGCGCTGCCGCCTCGGCCGGCGCCGCCTCGCCCCGGCCGGGGCGGCCGCCGATTAGCGCGCCGCCGCCGCCTCGCCGCCCATCCGCGCCGCCGCCCGGGCGGCGTGGCGGGCGCGCAGCGGCCTCAGCACCAGCGGCGCGGCAAGTGCGGCGATGACGTTGAAGATCGCGGCGACGATGAACACCGCCCACCATCCGCCGGTGCGGTGCGCCAGCACGTTGGCGAACGGCACCAGGATCGAGGCGGTGCCTTTGGCGGTATAAAGCAGGCCGGCATTGGTGGTCGCGTAGCGCGCGCCGTAGACGTCGGTGCAGGTCGCCGGGAACAGGCTGTAGATCTCGCCCCAGGCAAAGAACACGACGCCGCTGAGGATAACGAACAGCACCGGGTCGTGGCCGAGCATGCCGAGCGCCCAGATGCCGACGGCCTCGAGCCCGAAGGCGATCAGCATCGTGTTCTCGCGCCCGATCTGGTCCGAGACCCAGCCGAAGAACGGCCGGGTGAGCCCGTTGAGCACGCGGTCGATGGTCAGCGCGAAGGTGAGGGCGGGGAGGGTGATGCCGATAAAGCTGACCGGGATCGTATCGAGCTTGAAGTCCTTGGCGATCGGCGCGAGCTGCGCGGTCGCCATCAGCCCGCCGGCGCCGACCAGCACGAACATCACGTACATGACCCAGAACACCGGCGTGCCGAGCATCTCGTACCAGGCATAGTCGCGCCCGCTCTGCGGCACCCGCGCCACCGCCGGCGGCAGTTCGCCGGGCAGCGGCGCCGACAGCGCCAGCGAGACGACGATGACGACGAGCGCCTGGCCGATGCCGAAATTGAAGAACGCCGCCTCGTAGCCGCGCGCCGCGATCATGTGCTGGATCGGGATGATGGTCAGCGCCGAGCCGGCGCCGAACCCCGCCGCGGTCAGCCCGGCCGCCAGCCCGCGCCGGCGCGGGAACCACTTCAGCGCGTTGCCGACGCAGGTGCCGTAGATGGCGCCGGCGCCGATGCCGCCGAACGCCGCGGCGACATAGAGTTCCGCCAGCGAGGTGGCGAAGGAGTTGAGCACCCAGGCGATGCCGACCAGCACCCCGCCGACCAGCACGACGATCTTCGGCCCGAACCGGTCGACGATCCAGCCTTCGACCGGCACCAGCCAGGTTTCGGTCAGCACGAAGATGCTGAACGCCACCTGGATCGCCGCCCGGCCCCAATGGAATTTCGCATCGATCGGGTTGACGAACAGCGTCCACCCGTATTGCAGGTTGGCGATCATCACCATGCAGATGATGCCGGCGACAAGCTGGACCCACGGGTTGCGGAATCCGCGCCCCTGCACCTCGGCTGAAACCTGCGCCATCGTCTCCTCCCCCAGCCCGCGATTACCGCGGATTTTGTTGTCCGCGGCCTGACTATACCCCCTAAACACGCGAGGCAAGTGTACGATCCGGCCGCGCGCCGTGAAGCGGCTGCGGTGTCGCAGGAAATCGCCTAGTATCGCCGGCGATGCGCCGAATTCTTCCGCTCGTCGCGCTGGTTTTCGTGCTGTGGCCGGCCGGGCCGCGCGCCGACGACAAGCCGCCGCCCCATCCCGAGCCGCCGGCCCGGGTGGAAACCCGGCATACCATCACCCTGGCCGGGCGCCGCATCGACTACCGCGCGATCGCCGAGACCATCGGGCTCAGCGACGCCCAGGGCGCGCCCACCGCCTCGATCTATACCGTTGCCTACCTCGCCGATGCGGCGCCGGGCGCGCTGCGGCCGCTCGCCTTCGTGTTCAACGGCGGCCCGGGCGCGGCCTCGGTCTTTCTGCATCTCGGCGCGCTCGGCCCGCGCATCATGGCGACGCCGGGCGACGGCTCGCTGCCGGCGCCGCCGGTCCGGCTGGTCGACAATCCGTCGTCGTGGCTGGCCTTCACCGATCTGGTTTTCGTCGACCCGGTCGGCACCGGGTTCAGCCAGAGCGCCGGCAAGGACGGCAAGGGCGAGGATTCCCGCAAGCCGTTCTGGAGCGTGCGCGGCGATCTCGACGCAATGAGCGAGGTCGTGCGGCTGTGGCTCACTCGTCACGAACGCTGGGGCGTGCCGGTGTATCTCGTCGGCGAGAGCTATGGCGGGTTCCGCGCCGCCGCGCTCGCCCAGGGCCTCGCCGACAAGGTCGGGCTGACGGTCAGCGGCGTCGTCCTGATCTCGCCGGCGCTCGACCCGCGCCTGCTGCACGGCGGGGTCGCGGCGCTGCTGCCGCCGGCCTTCGTCTTGCCGTCCTATGCCGAGGCGGCGGCGGAGTCGGCGGGCACGCCGCTCGACGCCGAGCAGCGCGCCGCGGCCGAGGATTTCGCGCTCGGCGGCTATCTCGAGGGGCTGGCGGCGATGCAGGGGGTGCCGCCGCCGGGCGACAAGTTCATCGCCCGGGTGGCGGCGCTGATCGGCCTCAAGGACGAGATCGTGCGCCGCGAGCGCGGCCGCGTGCCGGTCGAGACCTTCGTGCGCGAATTGCGCCGCGACCGGCAGCAGCGGCTCAGCATCTACGACGCCACGGTGGCGCGGGCGACCCGCGGCAACCCCTACAGCGACGAGGCCGGCGACCCGGTGCTGGATCCCGCCACCGCGGCCTTTACCGCCGCCTTCAACACTTACGCGCCGGACGCGCTCGGCTACCACACCGAGCTGCCCTACAAGGTGCTGGCGCACGACGTGTCGCGCCACTGGGACTGGGACGCGGCCGGCCACGGCGAAGGCGGGCTCGGCATGGCCCTCACCGGGCTGGAGCAGGCGCTGCTGACGCACCCCCAGACCAGGGTGCTGATCGTCAACGGCCGCAGCGATCTGGTGACGCCCTATCTGGCATCGCGCTGGCTCGTCGACCAGCTTTCGCTGCCCGAGGCGGTGCGCCGCTCGATCCGCATCGAGGTCGAGGATGGCGGCCACATGATGTACCTGCGCCGCGACTCGCTGGCGGCGCTCTCCGCCGCCGCGGAATCCCTGTTCGCGCCTTAGACCGGGCCGGATACCGGGGCGGCGCCGGCGACCAGACGGTCGAGCGCGGCGAGCAGCGCCTCGGCCGCCTGCGGCCCGGTTTCGGCATGGCGCAGCACGAGCGCCGCCGCCTCCAGCGTCGACAGCGCCTCGCCGCGCGGCTCGCGGCGCACCGGGCCGAGCCGCGCCGGGGCCCTCGGATTGAGCACCAGCCGGTGCAGCCGCAACAGCCACGGGTTGCGCCACCACAGGGTCTTGGCCTCGCGCCAGGTGCCGTCGAGCAGCACCGCCCCGTCGAGCCGCCGCAGCAGTGCCGCCGCGCCCGGCAGCGCCACGCCGTGCCGGTCCACCGCGAGGATTTCGTCGTCGCCCTGCGGCCGGGCCGAGCCGAGATAGAGCACCGCCCAGCGCGCCGGTTCGGCCGGCTCGCCCGCCGCGCGCGCCAGGTTGGGCCAGGACAGCCCGACCGCGATTTTGCAATGCGCCAGCGCCGCGGCGCAGGCGGCAGCCGTGGAAAACGCCGCCTTGCGCTCGTGCGGATGCTGGAGGATCAGCAGTTTCAACCGGTTGTCGATCATCCGGCGCTCTTCCGCCCGGCAAACCCGGGCGGTATCCTAGCCGATCCATGCCGCCGCGCTCCCGCCAATCGCTGATCTGCATGATCGTCGCCTGCGCGATGTTCATGCAGAATCTCGACTCGACGGTGATCGCCACCGCCCTGCCGGTGATCGCCCGCTCGCTCGGCGAAAGCCCGCTGCGCCTCAACGTCGCGATCACCTGCTATCTGTTGAGCCTCGCCGTGTTCATCCCGATCAGCGGCTGGACCGCCGACCGCTTCGGCGCGCGTCAGGTATTTTCCGCCGCGATCGTCGTCTTCACCCTCGGCTCGATCGGCTGCGGCCTGGCCGGTTCGCTGCCGATGCTGGTCGCCGCCCGCATCGTTCAGGGCATCGGCGGGGCGATGATGGTGCCGGTGGGCCGGCTGGTGCTGCTGCGCACGGTGCCCAAATCCGAGCTGGTGCGGGCGATGTCGTTCGTCAGCGTGCCGGCCTTGATCGGGCCGATCCTCGGGCCGCCGCTCGGCGGGCTGATCGTCACCTATGCGTCGTGGCGCTGGATATTCTTCATCAACATCCCGATCGGCGTCGTTGGCGTGGCCTTGGTCAATCTCGTCGTCGCCAATCTCGGCGAGCACGCGGCGCGGCCGTTCGACTGGCGCGGCTTCGCGCTGACCGGGGTCGGGCTGGCGAGCCTCGCTTTCGGGCTCGAGACGATCGGCCGCAGCAACCTGCCGTTCGCGGCGATCCTGGCGCTGGTCGCGCTCGGGGTGCTGTGCCTCGCCGTCTATGTCCGCCATGCGCGGCGGGTGCAGCACCCGATCATCGACCTGGCGCTGCTGCGCATCCCGACCTATGCGATGACGACGCTCGGCGCCTTCGTCTTCCGCATGGGGATGGGCGCCTTGCCGTTCCTGATGCCGCTGATGCTGCAGGTCGGATTCGGGCTCGACCCGCTGTCGTCGGGGATGCTGACCTTTGCCAGTGCGCTCGGCGCGATGACGATGAAGGTGACGGTGCGGCCGATCATCCGCGCCTTCGGCTTCCGCGCCGTGCTGGTCGGCAACGCGGCGGTGAGCGCCGCCTTTCTCATCGGCTATTCGCTGTTCCGGCCGACCACGCCGCACGCCGTCATCTTCCTCGCGCTGCTCGCCGGCGGCTTTTTCCGCTCGCTGCAGATGACCAGCATCAACTCGCTGTCCTATGCCGACGTGCCGCCCGCCCTGCTCAGCCGCGCCACCAGCCTGACCAGCATGTGCCAGCAATTGTCGCAAAGCTTCGGCGTCGGTACCGGGGCTCTGGTGCTTTACCTGCTGCTCGCCGCACATGGCGGGAAGGCGGGGCTTGGCCCGGCCGATTTCTCGCTGGCGCTGCTCGCGGTCGGCGCGATCGCCTTGCTGTCGGTGCCGTTCTTTCTGCGCATGGCGGCCGATGCCGGCGCCGAGGTCAGCGGCCACGGGATCGCCGGCCGCGCCGCCGGTCGGTGATGCGGCTGCTCGCCTGGAACATCCGCCAGGGCGGGGGCGCCCGACTGGCGGCGATCGCCGCGGCGCTGGTGCGGCACGATGCCGACGTGCTGGTGCTGTCCGAATACCGCGGCGGCGAGGCGGCGCTGCGCCTGCGCGAGATGCTCGCCGCGCTGGGCTACCGCCATGCCACCGCCGCGATGCCGCCGCCCGGGCGCAACGGCGTGCTGATCGCCTCGCGGCGCCGCTTCCGCACCCATGCCGTGCTGTGCGAGACGGTGCCCGAGCCCTACAAGATGGTCGCGGTCGAGTTCGCCCGCCTGCGCCTGTGCGGCATTTACATGCCGAACCTGAAGGCCAAGGTGCCGTATTGGGAGGCGCTGATCGCCGCGCTCGCCGCCGCCGAGGGCAACGTGCTGGCGATCGGCGACTTCAACACCTGCCGGCCCTATCTCGACGAGGCCGGGATGTTCGACAAGACCGGCTATTTCATGGACCGGATCGCGGCGATCGGCTTCCGCGACCTGTGGCGCGAGCGCCACCCCGACGGGCGCGAATATTCCTGGTACAGCAGCCGCGGCAACGGCTTCCGCATCGACCACGCCTTTCTGTCGCCGGACCTGGCGCGGCGCGCCGGGACGGTCGCCTACTCGCACGAAGAGCGTCTGGCCGGGCTCAGCGACCACTCGCCGCTGTTGCTGGAACTGAAGCTGTAGCGGCTATTTGCGGCCCATCATCCGGGCCAGCTCGGCCTCGGGGATGCCGTCCTTCCAGTTCTTGCCGGTGTTCCAGCCCCACGGCCGGATCGCGTCGCGTTCGGCGATCAGCGCGGCGATCTCGCTCTCGATCGGCCGCCCGCCGCTCTCGCCGTTGGCCTGGGCGAGGTAGAGCACGTAGAGCCGGTCCCAGATTTCGCCGAGGCGCGCATTCTGTTCCGGGGTGAGGCCGTCCATCGTCCCGCTCCTGGGTTGCCGCGGGAGAGGGTAGGGCCGCCGGATTGAGGCCGGGTTAACGCCCCGGTCAGTCGCCGGCGGCCTGCAAGGTCTCGACCGGGGCGCCGAGCTGGCGGCGGATCAGCCGGGCATAGAGCCCGTTGCGCGCGACCAGTTCGGCGTGGCTGCCGCTCTCGACCAGGCGGCCGCGGTCGAGCACGAGCAGCAGGTCGGCGCTGCGCACCGTCGACAGGCGGTGGGCAATGACGATCGTGGTGCGGTCGCGCATCAGCGCGTCGAGCGCCGAGCGCACCAGCGCCTCGCTGACCGCGTCGAGATGCGAGGTCGCCTCGTCGAGGATCAGGGTCGGCGCGTTCTTCAGAAAGGCGCGGGCGATCGCGACGCGCTGGCGCTGGCCGCCGGAGAGCTGCACCCCGCGCTCGCCGACCCTTGTGTCGAGCCCGTCGGGCAGGCTGTCGACGAAATCGGCGAGCGCCGCCTGCGCCAGCGCCCGGCGGATCGCCGCCTCGTCGGCCTCCGGCTCGGCCAGCGCCACGTTGGCGCGCAGCGTGTCGTTGAACAGGTAGGTGTCCTGCGACACCAGCGAGACGCGGCGGCGCAGATGGTCGAGCTCGAATTCGCGAAGGTCGATGCCGTCGATCAGGATGCGTCCGGCGTCGGGGTCCCAGAAGCGCAGCAGCAGGTTGGCGAGCGTCGTCTTGCCGGCGCCCGACGGGCCGACGATGGCGACGGTCGAACCGGCGGCGATGTCGAGCGAGATGCCGGCAAGCGCCGGGCGCCGTGCCCCGGGATAGGAAAAACCGACGCCCTCGAAGCGGATCGCCGAGCCGCCCTGCGGCGCCGGCGGGCGCGCCGGCCCGTCGGTGACCGCCGGCCGCTCGCGCAGCACCGCGTGGAAGCGCCGGGTCGAGGCGATCGTGTCGGCGAGCTGGCGGCTGACATGGGCGATCTCGGAGATCGGCAGGAACGACGCAAGCGCGGCGAGGATCAGGAGGGGCAGGGTGGTCGCGGCCAGCTCGCCGCGGCCGACCAGCCAGGCGCCGGTGGCGGCGACCGCGAGCCCGCCGAAGCCGGTGGCGGTCTCGAACAGCGCGGTCTGCATCGCCAGGTCGGACAGCAGCGCGAGCCGCGTCTTCTGGTAGCCGGCGACCGCCGCCATGAAGCCGGCGCGGCGGCGCCCGACCGCCTGGAAGGCGACGAGGTCGGCCAGGCCCTGGATCGTCTCGGTGACGTAGGCGCTCATCAGCCCGAGCGCCTCGCGGGCCTCGCCGCCGAGCCGGTCGATGCGCCGCCGCGTCACCACCGGGGCGAGCCCGGCGTAGAGCACGAACGGCAGCAGCGCCGCGGCGAGCGGCCAGGCGATGACGGCGAGCGCAATCAGCACGGTCGAAGGCACCAGGATCGCCACCAGCGCCGGGGCGACGGTGTGGGCAAAGAAATACTCGATCGTCTCGATGTCCTGGCTGGCCAGCGCGATCAGGTCGCCGGAGCGGCGCCGCACCAGGTAGGCCGGAGCCAGGGTGTCGAGCTTGCGGAACAGTTCGACGCGCAGTTCCGCGAGCAGGCGGTAGGCGATGTCGTGCGCCAGCCACGACTCGATCCAGTGCAACAGGCCGGAGAGCGGCGCGGCGAGGCCGAGCACGATCAGCAGATAGGCGAACGGCGCGCCGGTCTTGACCGCGGCGACGGCCAGCGCGCCGACAATGCCGACGCCGATGAAGGCGGCAACCCGGCCGATCCCGGACGACACGACGATCGCGAAATTGGCCCGCCACGGCCGGATGATCGCGGCGAGCGTGGCGAGCGTCGCGGCCCAGCCGACCTGGGCGGCGGCGGCCTGTGCCGCCTCCGGCGCGGCGGTACCGAGATCGACCCCTTCGCCGGCCGCGCCCGCCGCGGCGCCGTCCTCGATCCACGCCCCGGCGTCGCCGCGTTCCTCGGCCTGCGCCCCCATCAGCCGGCGATACGGCCCGTCGCGGCGGATCAGCTCGGCGTGGCGGCCGCTTTCCACCACCTTGCCGTGGTCGAGCACGAGGATGCGGTCGGCGCCGATGACGCTCGACAACCGGTGCGCCAGGATCAGCGTCGTGCGCCCCTGCGCCAGCCGGTCGAGCGCCTCCTGGATCACCGCCTCGTTCTCGGCATCGACCGAGGACAGCGCCTCGTCGAGGATCAGGATCGGGGCGTCGCGCAGCAGCGCGCGGGCGATCGCCAGGCGCTGGCGCTGCCCGCCCGACAGGTTGGCGCCGCGCTCGCCGAGCATCGTTTGGTAGCCCTGCGGCAGGTGCCGGATGAATTCGTGCGCGTTGGCGTCGCGCGCCGCCGCCTCGATCTCGTCCCTGGTGGCCTCGGGCTTGCCGAGCCGCAGGTTGTCCTCGACCGTGCCGTGAAACAGGTAGGTGTCCTGATGGACGACGGCGATCTCGCGGCGCAGCGCCTCGGGGTCGAGCGTGCGCAGATCGGCGCCGCCGACCCGCACCGCCCCGCTCTGCGGATCGAACAGCCGCAACAAGAGCCGCGCCACCGAGGATTTGCCCGAGCCGCTCGGCCCGACGATGCCGATCTTCTCGCCCGCCGCGACGCGGAACGACAGCCCGTCATGCGCCGGCCGGCGGCCGCCGGGATAGGCGAAATGCACATCGTCGAACTCGATGGTCGGCGCCAGCCGGGCCTGGATGCCGTGCGGCTGCGGCGGCACCAGCGGTTCGGCGGCGAGCAGCGCATTGACGCCGGCCGCGGCCGATTGCCCGACCATGCCCTGGTGCAACACCGCGCGCAGGTCGCGCAGCGGGCGGAACACCTCGGTGCCGGCCATCAGCACGATCAGCAGCGCCTGGATCGTCGTCTCGCCGTGCGCCACCCGCCACACCCCGAGCGACAGCGCCGCCGCCGCGCCGATGGCGATGCCGGCATCGGTGATGCCGCGCGTCATCACGCTGGTCGACAGCACCTTCATCGTCGTCGACGCCAGCTCGTGGGCGCGGGCGGCGAGACGGTCGCCGTAGGCGGCACTCTGGCCGAACGCCTTCAGGGTCGGCAGCCCCTGCACCGCGTCGAGGAATTCCGAGCCGAACCCCTTCATCGCCTCGTGGCGGCGGCGGCCGCGCCCGCCTTCGATCTTGTTGAACACCATCGGCGCGAACAGGGTGACGAGCGCGGCGGCGAGCATGACCAGCGCCACCGGCAGGTCCCACCACACGATGAACAGAAAGATCGCCACCGGGGTCAGCGCGGCGACCGCGAGCTGCGGCACGTACTGGCCGAAAAACGTCTGCAACTGCTCGACCCCGTCGACCACCGACAGCATCACCCCGCCGGTGCGCTCGCCGGTGAACCAGGCCGGGCCGAGCTCGGCGATCTTGTCGTAGAGCCGGCCGCGCAGGATGTCCTGCACCCGGGTCGCGGTGCGGTGGGCGATCACCGTGCGCGCCTGGTCGAGCGCGCTGCGCAGCACGATCGCGGCGGCGACCCCGGCGGCGGCGAGACCGATCGCGGCCGCCGACCCGCCGGCAAAGACCAGGGCAAGCAGGGTGCCGAGCAGGGCGAAGCGGGCGATGCCGAACCCCGACGCGGCGAGGCCGATCGCGATCGCGGCGGCGATGCGCGCGCGCATCCCCCGCGTCAGTTCCCACAGGCGCCGGTCGAAATACATCAGCGCCACTTCTCTTCGGTATGGCCGGAAAGCTGCGCCGCGCTGAGGCTGCGCGGGTCCTCGACATCGACGGTCAGGTGCTCGGTCGGCTTCGGCGTCGCGGTCATCAGCGCCACCCCGTTCGGCGCGTGAAAGCGGTGCCAGGTGTTCTGCGGCACGATCGCCAGCATCCCCGCCTTCAGCGCATAGGATTGCCGCCCCTCGGCGGTCATCACGTGGAGGACCGTCTCGCCCTCGATCACCTGTACCAGCTCGTCGCCGTTGGGATGACGCTCCCAGGCGCCGTCGCCGGCGAACTTGGCGCTGAAGATGTTGCCGTCGCGGAACGGGGTCAGCGTGGCGAAGGCGTTGGTGCCCTTGCGCTCGGCCTCGGTCATGTCGGGGCGGCGCCCGCGCAGCATGGTCAGCTTGGCGAGTTGGCTGGCGAAATCGACGATCGTGACCACCGGTTCCTCCCTTCGCTGATGCGCAGCGCGACGGTAGCGCCATCGCTCGGACGATCATACCGCCACGTTTCAATTTCAGTGATCGACAAATTCGACGCCCTGCGATACAAATTCGTATCATGGCGGCTGCGAACGGATATGCCCCGATCGACTGGGACGACGCCCGCGTGTTTCTCGCCGTGGCGCGGCACGGTTCGCTGCGCGCCGCCGGGCGCGCGCTCGGGCTGAGCCAGCCGACGATCGGCCGGCGGCTTGCCGCCTTCGAGGCGGCGTTCGGCGGGCCGGCGCTGTTCGACCGGCTGCCCGAGGGCCTGCGCCTCAACGCCGCCGGCGAGGCGTTGCTGCCGGCCGCGGTCGAGCTGGAAAGCTCCGCCCTGGCGCTGGAGCGGCGGCGGGCGGCGGCGTCGCCGCAACTGAGCGGCACCGTGCGGGTCTCGGTCGGGCAGTGGGCGGCGGCGTTCCTGTCGCGCAATCTCGGCGCCCCGTCGCGCGCGCCGCTGCCGGCGGGGATCACCCTCGAACTCGTCGAATCGCTGCAGACCGCGAACCTGGCGCGGCGCGAGGCCGATCTTGCGGTGCGGCACCACCCGCCGGAAGGCGGCGACCTTTACATCTCGAAGCTCGGCACGATCGCCTGCGCGGTGTACCGGCGCGCCGGGTCGGCCGCCGAGGCGTGGGTAACCTACACCGAGGAGCAGGCGCACTACCCGACCTCGCGCTGGGTCGAGCAGCGCCGGCGCGAGACCGGCGCGGCGATCGCGCTGCGCGCCTCCAACCCGCCGATGCAATGGGCGGCGATTCGCGCCGGGGCAGGGCGCGGCATCTTCCCGTGCTTTGTCGGCGACGACGACCCGCTGCTCGAGCGCCTGACGCCGCCGATCGACGAGATCGCCGCCGAGTATTGGGTCATCGTGCACCGCGATCTGCGCCGCGCCGTCTGCGTGCGCGCCGCCATCGACTGGGTCCGCGCCCTGTTCGACGAGCACCGCGACGCGCTCGCCGGGGTTCGCTCTAGAGCCTGATCCTTCGACCGCATTCGCCCCGCCCGTCGCGTTCGGTTCCCTTGCGCGGGGACGGCGCGGGGCGCCGGGCAAAATTCGCAGCGCCGCGGCCGGGATTGCGTCGCCGCGGCGGCGGTGACAGCGTATAACGCTGCTCGCGGTTTTCCCGTCCAGGATTGCGTCGATGAAGAATACTGCCGCCTCGCACACCGGCCGCCATTTCCTGCAGATTCCCGGTCCGACCAACGTGCCCGACCGGGTCTTGCAGGCGATCGCGATGCCGACCATCGATCACCGCGGCCCGGAATTCGGCGAGCTCGGGCGCGAGGTGATCGCCGGCATGAAACGGGTCTTCCAGACCGAGGGGATGGTGGTGATCTATCCCTCCTCCGGCACCGGCGCGTGGGAGGCGGCACTGGTCAACACGATGTCGCCGGGCGACCGCGTCGTCATGTTCGAGACCGGGCATTTCGCCACCCTGTGCTGGTCAACACGATGTCGCCGGGCGACCGCGTCGTCATGTTCGAGACCGGGCATTTCGCCACCCTGTGGCGGCAGATGGCCGGGCGCCTCGGGCTCGACGTCGAGTTCGTGCCGGGCGACTGGCGCCACGGCGTCGATCCCGCGCGGGTCGGCGAGACGCTCGCCGCCGACCGCGAGCACCGCATCAAGGCGGTGTGCGTCGTCCACAACGAAACCTCGACCGGGGTCACCAGCCGCATTCCCGACATCCGCGCCGCGATGGACGAGGCCGGACACCCGGCGCTGTTGATGGTCGATACGATCTCCTCGCTGGCCTCGATCGACTACCGCCACGACGAATGGGGCGTCGACGTCACCGTCGGCGGCTCGCAGAAGGGGCTGATGCTGCCGCCCGGGCTCGGCTTCAACGCCGTCTCGGCCAAGGCGCTCGACGCCGCGAAATCGGCCAAGCTGACGCGCTCGTACTGGGACTGGGCGGCGATGGGGGAGAGCGCCAGGACCGGGTTCTTTCCCTATACGCCGGGGACCAACCTGCTGTTCGGGCTGCGCGAGGCGCTGAAGATGCTGCTCGACGAGGAGGGGCTCGACCGGGTGTTCCGCCGCCATGCCCGGCACGGCGAGGCGACGCGCCGCGCGGTCGCCGCCTGGGGGCTCGACATCCTGTGCGCGGATCCGCGCGAGGTGTCGAACAGCCTGACCGCGGTGGTGGTGCCCGACGGGTTCGACGCCGACCGGCTGCGCGAGATCATCCTCGACGGTTTCGACATGTCGCTCGGCACCGGGCTCGGCAAAATGAAGGGCCGCATCTTCCGCATCGGCCATCTCGGCCATTTCAACGACCTGATGCTGTGCGGCACGCTGTGCGGGGTCGAGATGGGCCTGCACCGCGCCGGGGTGCCGCACAAGCCGGGCGGCGTGGCCGCGGCGCTCGACTATCTCGCACGGCCATAGGAGGAAGAGATGACGCCCGCGCAGATCGAAACCGCCGCCGCGGCGCTGGCCGAGGCGCGCCGGGGACAGCCGATCGCGGCATTGCCCGAGGCGGCGCGGCCGCAGAGCGAGGCCGACGCCTATGCCATCCAGGACGCGGTGGCGAGGCGCCTCGGCGAGACTGTCGGCGGCTGGAAGGTCGGCGTCTCGCCGGAGGGCGGGCATTTCCACGCGCCGATCTATGCCGGGCGCATCCTCGCCAGCCCGGCGACGATGCCGGCGCGCGGCTTTCACCAGATCGGCATCGAATGCGAGATCGGCTTCCGCCTCAATGTCGGGCTGCCGGCGCGCAGCGATCCCTATACCCGCGCCGAGGTGCTCGCGGTCGCCTCGCTGCATCCGACGATCGAGGTCGTCGATTCGCGCTACCGCGACTTCCGCGCGCTCGACCGGCTCCAAGTGCTGGCCGACAATTTCTCCAATGGCGGGCTGGTCTACGCCGCCGCCGCGCCGGACTGGGAGGGCATGGACCTGGCGCATCCGCCGATCGCGGTCACCGCCGACGGCAAGCCGTTTGCCGAATGCACCGGCCTGCGCGCCGGCGATCCGGTCGATCTGCTGGTCGCCGCCGTCAACCTGGCGGCGCGCCGCGGCGGGGTGCCGGCCGGCACCTTTGTCACCACCGGCACCCATACCGGGCTTGTGTTCACCGAGCCGGGCGTGACGATCCGCGCCGATTACGGCCGGCTCGGGCGCGTCGAGGTCGCGTTCCCGCGCTAGCCGGGAGCGCTTGCCCGCCATGCTGTTTCACCTGGCCTGGCGCAGCAATCTCGACAGCTACGACGTTGCCCTGGCGGTGAACCGGCTGGCCGCGCGCGGCACCCGGCTGTGGTGGCTCGGTGCGGCGGGCGCGGGGCACGAGGCCGGCGACTATCTCTGCGACGTCGACGCCAACGGGGCCGAACGGCTCTACCAGTTCGGCCTTGCCGCGGTGCCGTGGCGCGGGCCGGCGCCCGACGGCGCGGTGGCGCTGGCGGCGCCGCGCATCGCCCTGTTCTGCGGCAGCGCACGGCCGGCGCCGGGCGCGCTGTTCTACGCGGCGGCGCTGGCCCGTCTCGGCTTCGACGTCGCCCCGGTCGACGGCGCGGCGATCGCCGCCGGAGTCTTGGCCGGGCACGACATCGTCGTCTGCCCGGCCGGCATGGCCGCGGACGGCATCGATGCCGGCGAGGGCGTCTCCGGCGCCGACGGCAAACTGCGCGACTTTCTCGCCGCCGGCGGGGGCGCGATCGGCTCGGGCGAGGGCGCCTTCTACCTGGCGGCGGGGCGGCCGGGCGCCACCGGCACGGCACGCTCGCGCCCGCTCTACGAGCCGGGGGCGCGGCGCCCGGGCAGCGGCATCGTCAGCCTGCTGCTCGACGCCGACGCGATTGCGCTCGGCTGTCCGCCGACCGTCGCGGTGCCCTATGACTGCGGCCCGGTGTTCGACCGCCTCGACCGGGCCGACCTGCCGGCCGCCACCTATGACCGGCTGATCGAGGCCGTGCCGTGGCCGGGCGCAGCTCCGCTCGACGAGGCCGGCTTCGCGCGCGAGCTCGCCGGCCGCACCGCGATCCTGCGGGCGGAAGGGCCGCGCGGCCGCGCCGTGCTGTTCGCCCCCAACCCGGAGATCGGCGGCGATCCCGGGCTGGAAGCGCCGTCATGGCGGCTGATCCTCAACGCGGTGCACAGCCTGATGCTGCGCAGCCGCCCGCCGCTCGGCGCACCGGCGCCCCTGTCCCTGGCGGCGCCGGACAGCGGCAGGGCGGGGCTCGCCGAGACGCTGGCCGCGGCGCTGGGCGGCGGCGGGCTCGCCGGGGCCGAGCGCGATGCGCTGGCCAGGCGGCTCGATCGCGCGGTCGCGCGCGGCGCCGAGGCGGAGGCGGCGCTGGACGGGCTCGACGGCCCGGCCGCGGCGATCCGCGGGCTGCGCCATGCCTATCCCAGCGGCGGGATCGCCGCGCCGGCCGACGCCAAGCCGGCGGAACGGCTCCACCGCATCGCCGCCGGGATCACGCTGCTCGAGACGTGGTGCCGCCTGGCCGAGGCGGAGCTGCACTTCGCCGGCGCCGGCACGGCGCCGCGGCGGGCGTGATGACCGCGACCCCGCGCTACGACCGGGTCGCGCAGCTCCTGCACTGGCTGATCGCGGCGCTGGCGGTCGCCGCAGTGACGCTCGGGATCGTCATCGGGCTGCTGCCGCGCGGCGGCGCGGCGCGCGAAACGGTGCTGCTGCTGCACCGTTCGGTCGGCCTTACCATCTTCGCGGCGATGGTGTTGCGGCTGTTGTGGCGGCTCGGGCACAAGCCGCCGCCCTTGCCGCCGAGCCTCAAGCCGGTCGAGGTCGTCCTCGCCAAGAGCGTGCACATCGTGCTGTACCTGCTGTTTTTCCTGATGCCGGTGGCGGGCTACGTCAACGCTGCGGCCGCCGGCCACGCGGTGTCGTTCTTCGGCCTCGCCTCGATCCCGCCGCTGCTGCCGCTCGATCTGCGGGTGGCGCAGATCGCCATCGCGCTGCACCTGGCCGGGCAGTTCCTGATCTACCTGTTCGTCGGGCTGCACAGCGCCGCGGCGCTGCTGCACGCGCTGCGCCGCGACGGGGTCATGGCGCGCATGTTGCCGGGGCTGCGTTAGGCGAGGGCGACCGGCAGCAGCACCGGGCCGGCGCGGAAATAATCGAGCGCCTCGCCGAGGCTGCGCGCGCTGCGCAGGCGCTCGCGGCCGCAGAACACGGTGAACTCGGCGGCGCCGGCGGCGGCGGATTTGGCGATGGTGAAGGCGGGGCCTTCCTGGGTGTGGCGGAACACCGAAAACAGCGCCAGCCCGTCGCGGTGGTCGATCGCGTAGTCGCGCCAGATTCCGCGCGCCACGTTGCGGCTGTAGAGGCCGAGCAGCAGGTTGAGTTCCGCGCGGCTGAAATACAGGGGCTGCCGCCGCGCGCGGTAGTCTTTCAGCGCCAACACCGTCGCACCGGTTGCGCCCATCGCCATCCGTTCCCCCCGCGCTTTGCGCCTATTTTGACGATTTAGCGTAACCCGTCCACCGTCTCCTGCGGCTGCGGCGCTGTGGCGCGATGCCGCCGCCAGCGGCGCAATTTGCGTCGCCCCGGCCGAATAGATATGGTAGCGCCCGCATCCATCAGGCCGGCGCCGGGGCTTTCGTGAGCGACATCTTCCGTGAAATCGACGAGGAGTTGCGCCGCGACAACCTGTTGAAGCTCTGGCAGCGCTACGGCCGCTACGTCATTGCCGGCATTGTCGTGCTGCTCGCCGTCGCCGGCGGCATCGTGCTGTGGCGCGACCACCTGATCAACGAGCGCAAGGCGCTGTCCACCCGCTATTTCGCCGCGCTGGCGCTGGCCGGCGAAAACAAGGATGCCGAGGCGGGCAAGCTGTTCGCCGATATCGCCCGGAGCGGCGGCGGCTACGGGCTGCTCGCCCGCTTCGAGCAGGCCGAGACGCTGGCCAAGACCGGCGACAAGAAGGGCGCGGAGGCGATCTACCAGGCGATCGCCGGCGACAGCGGCGTCGATCCCGAGTTCCGCGACCTGGCGACGCTGCTTTCGGTCATGCGCGGGTTCGCCGACGCCGACGCCAAGACCTCGATCGCCCGGCTGGCGCCGCTCACCGAGGCGGGCAAGCCGTGGCGCGCGACCGCGCTCGAACTGACCGCGGCGGCGCAGCTGAAGGCTGGCGACAAGGCGGCCGCGCTCGCCATCTACAAGAAGCTGGCCGACGACCTCAGCGCCCCCGAGCGGCTGCGCGCCCGCGCCGCCGAGATGGCCGCCGCCCTGTCGCCGTGACCTGAGCCTCCGACCCGACCGATTGCCATGAACCGACGCGATTTCGCCGCCCTGCTGCTGGCTTCGCTCGCCCCGGCCGCATGCGACTGGTTCGCCGGCGACAAGAAGGCGGTACTGCCGGGCGAGCGCATCTCGGTCCTCGGGCTCGACCGCAGCCTGCAGCCCGATCCCGACATAGCCAAGCAGCCGGTCGCCCTGCCGCGCCCGGTGGTCAATCCGGACTGGCCGCAGGCCGGCGGCTATCCCAACCATGCGATGTACCACCTGGCGCTGCCGTCCGGCCTCAAGCGCGTCTGGACGGCCGATGTCGGCGACGGCAGCTCGCGCTACCGCCGGGTCATGTCGCAGCCGGTGGTCGATGGCGGCGTCGTCTACGCGATGGACGGCGGCGTCCAGGTCAGCGCCTTCGACGCCCGCGACGGGCGGCGGAAATGGCGGGTGGACCTCAAGCCCGAGGACGAGCGCGGCAACGCCTTCGGCGGCGGGCCGGCATTCTGGAACAACCGGCTGTTTGTCGCCACCGGCTATGCCCAGGTCGTCGCGCTCGACCCCGGCAGCGGCAAGGTGATCTGGCGCCGGGGGGTCGGCGCCCCGGTGCATGCGCCGCCGACCGTGTCGGACGGGCGGGTGTTCGCGGTCACCGTCGAGAACGAGCTG
>Ga0209581_1002039_pt1 | contig 20870 bp, 21 predicted proteins | sample Coa_R2_FD_187160 | JGI IMG/M metagenome (GOLD analysis project Ga0209581, IMG submission 187160) | Surface soil microbial communities from Centralia Pennsylvania, which are recovering from an underground coalmine fire - Coalmine... | ecosystem: Environmental > Terrestrial > Soil > Unclassified ...
TCTGGCCCGGGGGTTGCGTCAATCTGAAATTTACTTTTGCAGCATGGGCTTGAATACAATCCATCACCTGAACCGCCAAAGCCAGGGCTTTCATTCCTTCTGTCCCTCCGACCAGCGGTGGCTTCCGATTGCGCACCGAATCAACAAACGCCTCCAGTTCCGCGCGAAGAGGTTCCAGGGGTTGCGTTTCCAGTTTGCGAAAACCCAGCTGGGGAGAGCCTTCAGCACGGCCAGCGCTCACCACAAGCACATCGCGACGGGAAAAATCAATGGAGATATATTCGTTGGGCTGGAAATAACGGAACTTCCTCACCTTCTCGGTGCTTACCCTGCTGGCCGTGAGGTTGGCCACGGCGCCGTCCTCAAATTCCACACGGGCGTTGGCAATATCGACTTTGTCCGAAAGCACTGGCAGGCCGACAGCGCGAACCTCGCGCACCGGCGCTGAAACCATCCAGAGCAGCAGGTCTAAATCGTGGATCATGAGGTCGAAAACCACGTCCACATCAAGGCTGCGCGGGCTGAAAACGCCGAGGCGGTGAATTTCAAAAAAAAGCGGATGGTGGGTGATGGCTTTGGCGGCCATAACACCTGGATTGAAGCGTTCGATATGCCCTACTTGGAGAATGCGACCGTGTTCCGAGGCAAGGCGGATGATCTCTTGGGCTTCTTCCAGTGTGCGCGTGATGGGTTTTTCCAGCAGGACATCCACGCCGCGCCGAAAGGCCTCTCTCGCAACTGCGGCGTGCAAAGTGGCCGGAATCACGACGCTTACTGCCTGGGCCGATTGCCAGACCTCATCGAGAGACGAAAAGGCTCGCACCCCCAGTTCGGCTGCGGCTTGCAGGCGACGTTCAGGGCGGAGATCATAAACGCCTACCAACTCGGCGTCAGGAATAGCCTGATATTGACGAGCATGATTTCGCCCGTGCTCCCCAAGCCCGATCACCGCTGCTTTGATCCTGTTTTCGCTCAATGCAGGTGGCCTTACAGGAGTGATGAGTGAAAAATGATGAGTGACAGTGACAAAAAGCAGCCAAAGTGCTGGAAGCGATTCGTGCCTCGTCACTTATCACTTGCCACTCGTGCTGCCTTTCAGAGCTTCACGAAGTGAAATAAAGCGATTCTTCGCTGCGCTCCGCTCAGAGTGACAGGCGAACGGGCTCAGACGGCAAAGTGCATAGGCCTTCAGCCACCCGTCAGTCCTCCATGCCAACGATGGTGATGCCGCAATCATTCGCCTTGCTGAGGAGGAGATCGCGCTCAAAAAGCAACGTTTTCCCGGCATCCACGGCCAACACGCGGGCGTTTGCGCGATCCATCACTTCAATGGTTTTCACCCCCACAACGGGAACATCGAAGCGCATATCCTGATCAGGCTTGCTGACTTTGACCACCACCAGCCGCCGTCCATTACTGAGCCTGGCGGCTCGCTCGATCGTTTCGTCGGTGCCTTCCATCGCCTCAACGGCAACGCACGCGCGATCGGCCACGACGACAGTCTGGCCAATGTCGAGACCTGCAATCTTCTTTGCGATTTCCCTTCCGTATTCCACGTCGGCGCGTTCCGAAAGCTCCGGCTCGCGGCGGGTCAAAAGCCCCACTCCAGCAAGAAGGGGCTTAAGAAAGGTAGTCGAATCGAGCACTTCAATGCCTTGCTCCTCCAACATCCCGACAAACGCGCCGATGAGCGCATCCGTATTTCGGCATGGAAGAGTGGCCAGAGCGTTGCTCATCATTTGATCGGCCTTGATCGGCCTGAAAAGCTGAACATGCTTCACTTGCCCGGCCAGAATAACCTTGTTAATTTGCTCCCGGCCCAGCACATCCATCAATTTGGCGATTTCACCCAGACTTAGCCAGTGGATGGATTGCGCTTTCTGAGCAAGTTCAGGCCAGGCTTCTTCCTGAATCGCAATCACCACCGGGTCCACACCCTGTTCGCGCGCCCCCTCAAGGACCAGAAAGGGAAAACGGCCGTTTCCGGCAATCACAGCATAACGGGGATTTTGAGATTGGGTCATGGATTCGCTGGAATCTGCGGGCCTCTACTTCGCCACGCCTCGCTCGGAATTCCGAATGAAATCCATCAGGGCACGAACGTGGGGGGAATTCAAATTCTGCGCCTTCATCTCTTCCAGCGCTTGGGTGGTGTTGAGCTTGGAGCGACAAAGCAGACGGAAAGCCTTTTCGAGCTCCGCAATATCCTCGGGGGAAAGCCCCCGGCGCTCCAATCCCAGCTTGTTCGCGCCCAGCACTATCATCGGCCGTGGGGCGGTGGTTTTGGAATAGGGGAGGATATCCTTGTTCACCACCGTGTAAGCGCCAAGAAAGCTGTAGGCCCCAATACGCGTGAACTGATGGATGCCGCAGAAAGGGCCTACCGTGGCGTGGTCACCGATCTCAATGTGACCTGCCAGCGAAGCGCCGTTCGCCATGATGATGTGATCGCCCAGCCGGCAATCATGGGCCACATGAACATAGGCCATCAGCAGATTATGGTTGCCGATGCGCGTGACACCCCCTTCCGCTGTACCGCGATGCACGGTGACGAATTCCCGAAAGGTATTCCCGTCCCCAATTTCGAGAGCAGTCTCCTCTCCCTGATATTTCATATCCTGAGGATCGAGACCGATCGAGGCATAGGGGAAAAACCGATTTTCCTTGCCCGCTCGGGTCGGTCCCTGGATCACGACGTGAGACATCACCTCGCAGCCTTCGCCCAGTTCAACATCTTTGCCAATAATGCTGTAAGGGCCAATCGTCACTGAGCAAGCCAGCCGGGCCTGAGGATCAATAATGGCAGTGGGGTGGGCTTTCATTTCGAGGGGCGGTCCACGATGGCAAAGAGGACGACAGCTTCAGCGACCAGCTTTCCATCCACCGTCGCGCGGCCTGCCATCTTGCCAAAATTGTTCCGGCGGCTGAGGAGCTCCATTTCAACCATGAGCTGATCGCCGGGAACGACCGGGCGGCGGAATTTGGCATTTTCAATGCCGGTAAAATAAATAAGCTTGCTTTCTTTCTCCGGCAGGTCGCGGTAAATCAGCACGCCGGCAACCTGAGCCATCGACTCAATAATCAGAACGCCGGGCATAACGGGCGCTCCTGGGAAGTGGCCCTGAAAAAACTGCTCGTTAAACGTCACATTCTTGAGCCCCACAATGCGCTTCTCAGGTTCGAGCGCCAGAATCCGGTCCACCAGCAGAAACGGATAGCGATGCGGCAAGATGTTGAGAATATCCCCGATGTGATAAACGACCTGCTTTTCCGATTCAGTGGTTACGCTGGGTTCAGCCACAATACACCTGCTATCGAACTGATCTAATGCCCGAACACTGTGGATTTCAACTGAAGTGAGTCTTGCGGGCTAAAAACCTGATTATAGCTGGAAATAACAGGCCTTCCAACTGGTTCGACGTTTTGCTCAAAATCATTCATGTCGCCAACGGCAGTGATCATCCATGCGCCGGAGTTCACTGAGGGTTTCTCTCCGTGTTCTTTGTGGTAGCAGAATCTCAATGGTGCAGACTGCAAGGAGAATTCCATGTGTGGATCGCCACCTGTGTTGCTCAATTTGGCCCAATTCCGCGCCACTCCATGGCAAACAATTTCTCCATTTTTCAGCCAAGTCTATTCTTTTCTGTCAACTACCAGAAACCGACAAATTAATTTCATAACCCTTTTGGATTCTTGAAGATACAAGCGATTCTGGAAATTGTTGGCCAAGGGTGAGACAGCAAGAAGCCAATAATCTCTATGCTTTCAATAGCAGATTATTTTTCCGCGCTTGTCAGACCTAAACGTTCTTTTTTTCCGTATGGACAAGCCAAAGGCTCACAGCATCCCTTCGGGAAAAGGGACTTTTACTTGAGGGGAAAACTGCATCAGAACGCGCTGCGAGGGCACGACCAAGCAGCTTCATTGAAAGGCTATCATCACCTGAGTTCTCAGTCAAGAGTTCTAGCCTATTTGTTAACCTGACCATGAGTCGTCTCAGGGTGCAGACGGGGGGAGGTTGCACCAAGCGTCCTCGAAGTGTGTTGCTTAGCGAAGGGTAAGTTCCCAGCTTCAGACTTGGGCGCTCACTTGAAAGTGACATTGACCTGTTTCGATGATGGATAGCCAATGCACTTTTCTTCCCAGGAGATCGGCTATGTGAGGATCTGAACGTGAGAGGTGTCTCCAAGGGGACCGATAGAATCCGGTATCGGCGGCCGCGCGGGGAAAATCCAGCCCCGCGGCGGCGCGCGAATAATGCAGGCCCGGCGACAGGAAATCTTACGTCGAAGGCGAAATACTCTTCACTTCGATCGATCCATCCTTGAGAAGGCGTCCGGTGACTTGAACTTCTTGCCCCACGTCATCGTCCTTGACCTTGCTTTGATTATGGATCAGGTGAACAGCTTTGTCTTCGGTAACCAGGACGAATTTTGCGCCTTTCTGGTGGACGCAAGCGATGGCGCAGGCCTTGTGGGAAGCGCTCATGCCCTTAGCGCCGCACGCACTGTCGCTGATCCAACCGGTCCAACTTGCAGATTTCGGGCTACCGATTGCCGGGATGCAAAAAGTCATCAGCAATATCGCGGCAATTCCCGCCATTGAATAGAGCTTCTTCATTCCATCTTCCTCCTGAATTTAAAGTGCCGCGAAAGCTCGGCGTCCGATTCCGCGGCCCGTTTCTCCAAAAGCCTCGCTTGGGAAGGCCTGGAAGTTGTTCCTTGCTTCAATGGAAGTACGCCAAGCGGAACATTTCGGATTGCCAGGGGGAGAGTCTCCACAATAAATTGATTTTCGAACCTGTCATCAACGGGTTCTTTTGCGGCACAGGGCAGGATTTGGAAGCGAAACCGGAGATGGCCACAGAGTTCTGACAGCCGAACGCTGCTTCCTGTTCAGGAAACGGCGCCGATGAGCACTTTTTTGCCGGTAGGCTGTGGCTCCCCGCCAGAGGGTTCAACCGTTACGGCAAACGCCTTCGCGGTGATGCCGGGAGGTAGCGACGGAAGCAGGACTTCGCCATTTCCATGCTCATCGGTTTCAAAGATTCCAGCGCTGATGGGCTTGCCTTGCGCGGGCACAAGCCACAGTTGATAAGTGCGGTCGGAAGGCAAGCGAGGCAGGTTAGCGGCATAAAAGAGCAACCCTTTTTGGGGATTGTAGAAAGCTTTGCCTTGCGGTACTGGATGGGCTGGGGCGGCAACCAGGGACACCTTCAGCGTGCGAGGAGAGGTGAGAATCTCCAGAACTGTGCGTGCACGAGCCATCTCAGCCGTCTCCCGTTTCTGAATGAGAACAACTTGCCCTTGGAGATCTTTCAGCCGCTGCTCCATTTCATGGTTCCTTCGGACAAGCAAGACGGTTGCAATGGCCAGCACTATCACCGCCGCGGCCAAAAGCGGAACGCCCCAACCCCAAAAGGGTGCGCGCAGACGCGCCGGGGACGCGGTCGGGCGATAAGCCCTCACCCGATCCATCAGCCGCTCCTTAGCCGCCGGAGAGGGATGGGCTTGCGGCGCGGACAACGCCAGCAGAGCTACGCGCGCCCGGGCCTCACCCAGCTTGTGCGAGCACTCCGGACAGCCTTTGACGTGAGACTCAAAGGAGCGCTTTTCTTCGCCCTCCAGCACGCCCAGAGCGTACTCGTCAAACATCTCTTCGATTTGTGGATGTTCGCTCACGGATTCAAAACCTGACGCAGCGCTTGCAGCGCGGTGCGCAACCGCGTCTTGACGGTTCCCAGCGGCTCGCCCGTGCGCTGAGAAATCTCTGAATGCGTCATTCCTTCAAAGTACGCTAATTCCAGGGCCTGGCGCTGCGGCCCAGGAAGTCCGTCCATGGCGGACTTGATTCTGGACATCAACTCGGCTTGCGCCACCTGAGATTCCAGGTTGAATCCCGAGGGCAAGCTTTCCTCTTCCTTGGGCCCGTCAGGCGGTTTTCTTTGCCTCAGGCGGTCGATGGCGCGATTTCGAGCGCTAACAAACAGCCACGCTCCCAGCCCACCGCGTGAAGCATCATAGTCCGAGGCATGGCGCCACAGGTGGTAAAAAATATCCTGCAAAATCTCTTCGGCAACTCCGGCGTCTTTCACCACCCGCAGGGCGACAGAATAGACGACTCCCCCATACCGATCGTACAAAGTTGCCAGGGCCGATTCATCGCCCTGAGCGAGTCGCCGTATCAAATCAAGATCGGACGCACGATCCTCTTGACTGTAAGCAATAGTTGACAAAGCCCGCGCTGCTTTCTCAAAGAAAGTACGGATGCTCAGCGTACCCGGATTTTCCAGGGGTTGCAAGCCTCAAATGGCACTTCGTGCGCTTTCCATGTCGGTCGGTGGCTTATGAAAAAAATCAGATGCGGCAAATCCGAATTCCTGAAACGGCTCGTACTACAGGCAGTGACGGAAGCTTCCGACGACTTTCCGTTCGGGGAGGGGAGATCAAAATCTTGCGAGACAAGGCACAAGGAGGAATGACCATGGAGAACCTCACTGAAACAGGCAGGACACTGGGCAGCCTTTTGAACCGGCGCAAGTTCATAAAAGGCGCAGGCATGGCCAGCTTAGGTGCGGCGGCAACGACGTTGACCCTGGGAAATGTTTTTACACTCCGCGCGGCAACAACGGCCGACACCGTTCAGGAAATCCTCACGGCGGCGCTCATCGCCGAAGACCTGGCTACCACTTTTTACTATAACGGACTCATCGGGCCGGTGATTCAGGACCCTAATCTCGCTGGGAGCGGAGGGTCTGCCAACGACGTTTCCTCGAATGGCAACGCCGGTAATGTGAACTATCTTCAGGCGGCGTTGAGTGAAGAGATTTCTCATGCTGACCTGCTGCGCGGCTTGCTGGCCGGGCCGCCGGGCAGCCCAGTGCCTCCGGCCTCTAAGGATCCGGTGCAGACCTTTTACTTTCCAGCGGGGTCTTTTGCCGCTCTGGGACCCTTTCTTCAGTTGCTCGATGCCTTGGAAAGCGCGTTCATTGGAGCCTACATGACGGCCGTCGAGGAGTTCGCCACGATGGGCGCACAGTCCGCGGCCAAGCCGGGGTCGTCGCCTTTCAACCCCAGACAGCTTGCATGCTTCGCCAAGGTTGCATCTTCAATTCTGGGAGTGGAATCCGAACATCGCGTGCTGGGGCGCGTCATCGGCAACGTCAACCCAGCCAACAACCTTTGCTACGAACAAACCGACGGATTGACTAGTGTTTATAACGGCCCGCACTCCGCTGTCGTCGCTCTGACCCCTTTCCTGACTTCAAGGACAGGCCCTGCCTATTCCTTTGCGGAAGCGCTTTCGAACGCCAAGTCGGTATCTTTGCCCTGCTCGGGCGGGCCACCCTCGCCGTAATCTGGCGACCAAAGCCATGCTTGGCGCGCTGCTACGGCTTCGCTTCAACTTGAAGCCGTGCGCTTGAGAGGGTGAGCGGTCACTGCTACGCAATTCAAGAGGAGGAAAGATGTCTTGCAAAATTAAAACTGCTGGAATTCTTGCATTGTTGCTCGCACTAGGGAGTGGATACATCTGGGGTGACTCCATCACGGGGAATGGTTCACAAAATAACCCTTTCGTCATTTATGAGGGCGTTTCTTATACACTGCCTAGCCTGGTGACCGCAGGCGACGTTGTGATCTGTGAAACCAACAGCCCGTGTCTGGATAGCAACGGAAATCTGATCCCCGGCGCGGATAGCGACGTGATTGACTTCGCTGACACCACAGGCCTCAATGCAGGAAATCAGGTTGAGGCCTATTGCATCTCGAATTGCGACGCCGATGATGTCGCATTCCCCGGCGGCGCCCAGGCCCTTTCCATATTTTCGACCATGGTCACTGAAGGTGCTTCGGTGAATGGCGTGCGGGAGACTTCTTTTATGGAGGGCGGGATCAGTTACCTGTTTATGGACAGCGCCCGGCCCGCCGCAACCCCGGAACCTGCGAGTTTTCTGCTGCTTGGCACCGGGCTTGTCGTTTTAGGCTTCATCTTTTACCGGGCGAGAGTAAGAAACGTTGTAGAGCAGAGGGCAAAGCTGCCAGCTTCTTGACAAGACCCATCCAAACACGCAAAGCTTTAAGACGTGCATCATGTAAGCCATTCCTGGGTATCCTCGCGAGACCTGGTTTTTCTTTCCTTTCTACTGCTGATCATCGCCAGCCAGGTCTTCTGGATCGTCAAGATTTGGCGCTGGAAACAGAAGCTGCTTCAGAACAAGGCCCTGAAGCGCTGGCTCGATGTGATCGGGGCAGCCGTTTACGCCGTTCTGTTCTTTCACGGTTTCTTCGGGGTGCGGCGGACACCCAGTCCCACGCGACTGACGCTGACGGCTGCGTTGCTTGAAGGCCCGTTCCTTTGGTGGCTTTTTGGGTCTCTCTTTGGCTTTATCTTTTATCTTCTGATCAAGGCTTGCGGTTTGTTCCTGCAGGCAGGTTTATGGCTGGCGCGACACTTGCGCAGCCGTAAACCTATTGGGGCCAGGCTGGAACCAGCGTCAGCCGAAGGGCTGAACGGGACTGCCAACCCGGAATCCATCCATCTCGCGCGGCGCCGGTTTCTGGAGCGCACAGCGACCGCGTTCGGAGCCGCGCCGTTTGTGATGGGAGCTTACGGTGCCTTCATTGGGCGGCTCAATCTGAAGGTCACTCACCAGCGCATTGTTCTGCCGCATTTGCCGCGATCGTTTGAGGGCTTCCGGATTCTCCAACTTTCGGACCTCCACATCGGCCCTTTCATGACGGCGCGCGAGATTCGCAGGGTTGTGGAGATCTCAAATCGACTTCAGCCAGAGTTGGTGGCACTGACCGGAGATTACGTGACGTGGGATGCTTCGACGCAGTATGCCGTGGTCGACGCACTCTCAGGACTGAAAGCTCCCTACGGGGTATTCGGCTGCCTGGGCAACCATGAGATTTACACACATACGCAGGATTCCATCACCCGGCTTTTTGCCGCCCGGGGCATTCGCATCCTGCGGCAGCAGCAGGCGGCCATTCCCAACCGGCATGATTTCATAAACCTGATCGGAGTGGATTTCCAGACGCGACTGGGCTTTGGTCGGCGGGGCCGTGGTTACGTTCGGGATTACCTGGAAGGGGTCGATCGCCTGATGATGCCGGGCTGGGTGAACATTCTGCTCAGCCATAATCCCAACACTTTTGATCGCGCTGCCGAATTAGGCATTGATCTGAGTCTGGCCGGGCACACACATGGAGGGCAGGTGGCTCTGGAATTCGTCCATGTGGATATCTCCCCCGCACGTCTCATTACTCCTTACGTTCGCGGCTGGTTCGAGAAAGAGGGGAAACAGCTTTATGTGAATCGCGGCATTGGAACCATCGCATTCCCCATCCGGTTTGATTCGCCGCCTGAGATTACTGTCTATCACCTCACGCACCGGGCTTGAAACTATCCGAGAGCGAAACCTTGCAGCGTCCATTGCTGTAGGCCGGTGCCCTTACGGCAGACCGCCCCCTGGTTCCCCTTAGCAAGAGGGAAGCCGCAGGCGGGGTCGCTGGGGACAGCGGCGCTACAATAGGGTCATGACGCTTCCGCAATCTATTCCCTGCCCAGGTGAACTCTTCCCCCAATCCGAAGCTGTGGGACAATAAATTCGGTGAAGTTGTGATCCTGGGTGGGGGTGATAGGCTGGCAACAGCCGCGTTCGGGAGTCTCATAGCGGATGGTCGAAAATATGCCCTTCAGCCGCACCTGCACCCGCAGTGGCTCTTCGGAATAATTGACCAATTCCAGCACATCCTCAGTTCCTGATTTCTGATAATGGTTGGCAAGCACCGTCAAGGCATTCCACAAGCTCATCTCCACCTGCTGTGGTTTCAGGAGTCGTCGCACATCCTGGGCAAACGCCTCAGGATCGACAATCGGTTCAGAGAGTTCAACGATTCTTCCCGCTCCCTCGGAGTAAATTGCGGCATTCTCATTTTTTCGAATGGGCGGCCTGGATCGCCAGGGGAACGCTCCCTGCCCGCCGACCAGCACCGCGGTTCCGCCGCTCGAAGCGAAATCCGCCATCTTCCGCGCGCTGGATTCATTCAACGGGCTCCACGCGATGATTAACGCCAGCGATTCTACAGGACTCGATGCAAACTCCTGCGGGGTGATGAAACGAAAAGGGATGTTATGCCGCGCCAGCAGATTGACCGCTTCGTAGGAGACGTCATAGTCATCGGTAATGACGCCGATGTTTGCCAGCGGTTTCAAGTGCTGCCCGCGACGGTGAGAATAGAAAGCGATGTAGCGCCTGATCCTTTGCCAAATTGCCCAGCTTTCCTTGTCCCCTTGTGCCAGACCCTGCTGCAATTTTGGATGGAGATTCAGGATGAGATCAGCGTCGAAGGCTCCGGCTTCCGCGATGGCGAGGAGGTAATCTTCCGGGGGCGGTCCAAGCTTTCGCTCAAGGTCATCCGTTAAATTCCATTCGAACCCAATCAGCGGGGCTTCCGACGGATCGTAAACGCGCTCGAACCGAATCAGAGCCACATTAGAATCAATCCAGGGCTGGCGGGTGGGGCTCGAAACTTCCAGAATGCCGTTGCGGTTCACAACCATCGTTCCACGCATTTGCGGCTGCTTGCCGCCAGGTTCGAGGAGCAGAATGCCAAGCTTCGGATAGGCCGAGCGGATCGCCTGAATGAGCCTTTGATGATTCTGAGGAGCCGGGCTGCTTCCGCTGGCCTTCACAACGATTCCTGCAAGACCCTCGCGCGCAATCCTGGCGGCCTCGGCGTGTGCCTCCTCAGCAGCGACTTCCGTGTAAACATGGAAACCCTTGTTTTTGGCAGCTTCGATCAGAGCTTGCTGCTGAGGCCCCCAGTCGATCACAACATCGCTGATTCCCAGGGCGTGCGAAGAAGGAATCGCGGGCTCCGTCCAACGAATCAGGACTCTTCCCCAGCCAGGCTGGGGCAGAAGCATGCAGGCAAGAATAAGAATGACCCTGGGAATTCGCATGGATGAAGTCATCGCAACGAATGAATCGCAGAATGATGCATCATGATCTGCGGCCCGGTAGAGACCCAATTCGATTTACCTGCCGGTGAGACCCAAAGTGCCGCCACATCGGGCAATCTCCTCACCAGCCGTCCGCCTTCCTGAGGTCCCATCAAGAACAGCGTGGTTGAAAGCCCATCGGTTGCGACGGCGGTCCGGGCAACAACGCTCACAGCCAGAGTCGCGTTTACGGGCCGGTCGGTAAACGGATTGATAATGTGTCCGAATGCTTCAGGATCGATCAGGCTGGAACGGTTTTGTTCCGAAGTTGAAACGCTATCATCTTGAAGCAGCACGGTGGGGTCTAGGCGGCGGGAGGGGTCTCGCAGATGCACCAACCACCCGGGCTGGCCCGGAGGAGCCCCCAGCGCATAGATGGTGCTTCCGCCCGCGTTGATGAGCGCACTTTGGAGTCCGTAAGATCGAAGCGCCTCGGCAGCTCGGTCCACCGCATAGCCTTTTCCAATAGCCCCCAGATCGATCCGCAGGCAGGGAGAGTGGAATTCAATACGGTTCGGAGGAATCATCTCGATTTGCTGATAGCCTACGCAACGGCGAAGCTTTTCGATGACTGAAGCTGACAGAGGCTGGCCACGGGTCTGCGCCGCTTTCCAGGCATCCACCAGCGGGGCGACCGAAATATCGAATTTGCCGCCGGAAAGCCGTGAATAGATGAGCGAATCCTGAATCGCGCGATAAAGGTCTGCCGGAACCGGCTCCGCATGGAAGTGAGCGGAGCGGTTCAGCCGGCTCAAATCGCTGCTCTCGTCGAAGTTGCTCATCATATGATCCAGTTCAACAATCCTGTGGAACGCAGCCTCGATGGCCTTTGAAGCCCGCTCGGGAGACGGATCATAGGCCGCAATCTCATAGACTGTCCCCATCGCGTACTGCTTCTTATAGATAAACTGTTGCGCGGCTCCCAGGGCTGACGCGCAACCGAGGAGCCACAGAAGCGTCGAGAGAAGAGAACTGTGCCCGGTCTCAAGCCAGCGCATAAACCATACCCTCGGTCGTCGCCAGATAGATGGTGTCTTCAGTCAAGACGGGGCAGGATTGGACTGATTCTCCCAAGCCCGCCGACCAGATTCTCCGCCCCGACTGAACGTCCAGAGCGTAAACTCCACCGCCCATTGATTGCCCGCATACCACATTGCCACTTGTGACCGGAGGGGCTGTAATAACCCAGCCCGCCCGCACTTTCCAGCGCAATCGGCCATCGGGAATGTTCGCGGCATAGAGATAACCATCCTTGCTGCCTACCACCACAGTGTCGCCAGCGACGGCGGGCGAAGAAGCGATACCCAATCCCGTGGCAAGTTTCCAGCGGATTGTTCCTGTCGTGGCGTCGAGCGCGTAGAGGTAAAAATCTTCGGAGCCGATCAGAACCAGGCCATTTGACAAAGCGGGCGATGAATCCAGACCGTTCCCGGTCGGCGTGCTCCAGATAACCCGGCCTGAAGTTGTTTCCAGACTGTAGACGTTTCCATTGCTGCATCCAAAATAGACCTGGCGTTCGGTGGCATAAGCTGTGGAATAGATGCGAGCGCTGAGGTCACGTGCCCAGCGAGTCTTGCCGGTAGCAACATCCAGCGCGTAGAAGCGCCCGTCGGCAGCGCCGAACAACGTCAGGTCGCCGACGACGACAGGCGATGTCCAGACTTCAGCCAGTGCCGAGGCTCTCCAAAGCTCGTGACCCGAGCGGCAATCGACGGCATAGACCTTGCCCGAATCACAGCCAAAAAGAATCCTGTTGCGGGAGAGCGATGGAGTTGAATGGATGCGGTCTTCAGCTTGAAATTCCCAGACGGGCCGCCCGGTAACCGTTTCGATGGCATGGAGCTTTCCGTCCAGCGCGGTGAGGTAAAGGATGCCATCGCGCAGCACCGGAGCGGAACGCACCGAGCCTTCCAGCCGAAGCTGCCAGCGGGCGTTCTGGGGAGGATGCCCGGGCCAGGGACCTTGTCCGCCGGCGCGGCTGTTATCGCAAAGCAAGGCGGCCCAGAAGTCTTCATGAGTGGGTGCTACCTCATCTCCTCGCATTATCCCAAATCCAGCCGGCGGTGATCGATTTTGGAAGGTTCCCAGACGCCCAGACCCAGTTTCCCGGCGGCTTCAATATGAGCGGGCTGGCGGAAGAACAGGTTCTTATGAGGATCGCGGAAATATTCGCGCTCGCTGCGGACGATGTTTGCCGGATTGCGATCCCACAGCGAAAGTGCGCCTTTCTGCCGGCGTTTTTTCTCAATCGTCTGAAGCTCGATCGTATCAACGGCCACAGGGTCCGTGCCCAGGAACAGAATCCCCGCCTGATCAATGAAATCCTGCAACTGGGTCAAAGGACCGCCGTGCCACACTTCCCGCAGGCCGTCCATGATGTGTAATACGGCCTTCGAGCGCAGCGGCTCGGTCGAACACATCACGCCGATGAGTGGATCGGTAAAGGTGATGGGTGCATGGTGCGAGCGCGCGACGTTGTTGAAGGAGCCGTACCCGAGATTTTTCAGGCAGCCAGTCACGCCCGCCGCTGAATGATCTTTCAGCGTGGGCACGTTCACAATCTTGGTAACTTGCTGGGTCACGACCCGCGCAAGATACGAGCGCGTTTCCCACTCACCGAAGAAATTCGCCTCGCAATAGACGTTCAAATCGTAAGCCTCAACATCCCGCGCCCGGTGCTCCAGTCCAATCACGCGGATGCCGACGGGCAGAAGCGCATGGTAGCTGCCCGCCTGAATCTCGGTAGAATAACGGTCGTAAATCAGGATGTTGCGCGTGGGGACACCCGCTGATTCGACGCCGCGGATAATCTCACGGACCAGCTCAGGGGAAGAGCAGCAAGCCGGAGCACCGGAAGGATTGATTTTGATGCCCACCACATCGCTGGGATTAAAGAAACGCTCCCAGGCGGCCTGGGCGGAGCTCTCTCCCGTCAGCGTTTGCATGCCGTGTTCGAGCATGAGGCGAACAACAGGCTGAGAAACGTGATTTTGGAGGATTGATCTGGAATGGAAAACTTCCACCACCCGGCCCGGAAACAGGCCCGGCATCCCCCATGGCGAGCGCTCAGTCAGCGGCATCCCGTGAACGTGAATGGGAGGTGGGGGCGGAAGTTGAACCTCTTCACTTGCCCTGGAAGCGGCCTGCTCGAAAAAGAAACCAGCAGTTCCAAGGCAGGCGTTCGTGACAAAAGTCCGTCGATTCATGACCCTGACCCGCCAATGGCGTTTCGCCCGAAAAAACCGCTTCATGTTACTCCAGCCGCGGACTGCCATTCAAGCGCGTGCTTGAGGTGGGGGGATGACGGATTGAAGGAAGGTCAATCCCTTGCCGTCAGATTTCCCGGCGGCCTTCCATGGCTTTGAGCATGGTGACTTCGTCGGCGAATTCAAGCTCAGAGCCCACGGGAATACCCATCGCGATGCGGCTGACTTTTACACCCAGAGGTTTGATCAGCTTGGAGAGATAAATGGCGGTGGCTTCGCCTTCGACGTTGGGGTTGGTGGCGACGATAATCTCCTTCACGCTGCCGCTTTTGAGACGCTCCATTAAATTCTTGAGTCTCAGTTGCTCGGGACCTATTCCTTGGAGGGGTGAAAGCGCTCCGTGCAGCACGTGGTAGAGGCCGTGGAATTCGCGCGTGCGTTCGATGCCCACGATGTTGTAGGGGGTTTCAACAACGCAGACCACGGACTGATCGCGGGTGGGGTCGGAACAATATTCGCAGGGGTCCTGCTCCGTCAGGTTGTTGCACAGGCTGCAAAGACGGATCTTATCCTTGACTTCGAGGATTGCCTGCGAAAGGCGTTCCGCATCCTCACGCGCCGCGCGCTCAATATGAAAAGCGATGCGCTGCGCGGATTTCTGGCCGATTCCGGGAAGCCGCTTCAACTCGTCAATCAATCTTGAAAGCGGCCCGGCGAATACGCTCATGATGAAAACCCCTCGGCGAGACTTTGGCCGGCCGCAGAATGCAGATGCCAACCCTGCGTCGCAGCTTCTAAGTTTGAGGGAGCTGACGATCTTTGAAGGTTTTTGAAGTTCGATCGGAGCCGGATCAACCCAGGCCCGGCAGATTCAAAGCGCCGGTCAGATTCCCCACGCGGCTGGCTAATTGTTCGTCGATCTTACGCGCCGCCTCATTCACCGCTGCCAGCACCAGGTCCTGAAGCATTTCGCCGTCTTTGGAGGCAAACACTTCCGGGTCAATATGAACGGAAACCAACTGCTTCTGGCCGTTCATCTTCACCGTCACCATTCCCCCTCCGGCTGAAGCCTCCACCAACAACTCATCCAGTTGCTTTTGCAGTTGTTCCTGGAGTTGCTGCACCTGCTTCATGATTTGCTGCATTTGTTGGAGATTTTTCATGGCTTACTCCCGGCTCAGATCTTTGACGTCCATCAAGACGCAGTCAAATCGCTTCTGAAATATCCCGACCACCGGATCCCGTTCGGCCCGCTCCTGGGCGCTTGGGCGTGCCGGCGCGGGCTGGCCAACTTCCGTGCTCAGTGTAACACAGATTTTCACCGGCTGCCCCAACACCTTCTCGCACACGGCACGCAACTTCTGTTGGTGCTCATGCCCTTTCAGCAACTCCACCGCCCAGATGCCTTCCCGAGGATAGATGAAGTGGACCTGACCGTTTTCAAACCGCCAGCCCACCACCGGATTCAGACAACTACTTAAGAATTTGGACTGCTCAAAGAGCAGAGCTTTGATTGCCGCCAGACGTGAATCCTCAAAAACCACAGAGGATGTCATGGGTTCTTCCGTTTCGGCGGAGGAAGCCTGGGCCGCTTCCGAGAGAGCTTGTGTCGGGGTCGCTGCCGGTGGGGTTTCATAAGACGTGCGCTCGCCGGGCTCAACGGCCGCGGCGGCTTCTTCGCGGATGGCCGAAGCGCCGGCTGCTCCTCCCGTCAGGGGCGGTGCAACAACTGCCTTGAATGCGGAGAAATTGGTATCGGAAGCCGGGGCTGTGCGCTTCCAGGGAGGGACGGCGGGACGCTGCGCAGGTGCGGGCTCACGCGTGGCGGCGGCCGGAGCGCGACCCGACGGCTGAGCCGTCGCGGTCCCTCCTGGACCACTGCCGGAAACCTGGCCGCTTCGCGCACTCGGGCTCTGAAGGGCGGTTAACAGACTTTCAAGCGCCACGAGCTTGGGGGCCTGAGCCAGTTTTACCAGCGCCAGTTCCAGATGAAAGCGTGGCTGAAGCGAATAACGCATCTCGTTCTGCGCGCGCAGGAGCGTCTGGAAACAGCGCGTCAGGTCTTCCTCGGTGAGCGAAGCGGCAAGCTTTTCAAGGCTGGCTCGCTCGTCGTCCGGGACTTGAAGCAAGGGGCTTGCGATTCCGCAGCTTTTGGCAATCATCAGATTGCGCGTGTAGCGCGTGAATTCATTGCAGAAGGTGAGAAGGTCATAACCTTCGTTGGCCAGGCGGTTCACTTGCTCCAGCACCCGGCGCGCATCGCCGGCGTGAATGGCTTCCATCACCTCGCCCAGCAGTGCGGCGGAGACGACGCCCAGCAGTTGCCGCACGCGCTCCTCTTCGATGTGCTCTCCGGAGGCGGCGATCACTTCATCAAGCAGTGAGAGGGCATCCCGCAGGCTGCCTTCCGCCGCCCGGGCCACGAGACTCAGGGCGCCCTCTTCGGCCTTGACGCCCTCGCGCTCGCAAATGGCTTTGAGCCGTCCCAGGATTTCGGAGTACTCGAGCAGGCGGAAGGCAAAATGCTGGCAGCGCGACTGAATTGTGGCGGGAAGCTTGTGCGCTTCAGTCGTGGCCAGAACAAAGAGCGAGCGCTCCGGCGGCTCTTCCAGGGTTTTCAACAGGGCGTTGAACGCCTCGGTGGTGAGCATGTGGACTTCGTCGATGATGAACACCTTGTAGTGATCACGAGCTGGCAGGTAGCGCGCGTTTTCGCGCAGCTGACGGATTTCGTCGATGCCGCGGTTGGAGGCGGCGTCGATTTCGAGAACATCCACCGAGTTGCCGGCGGCAATCTCCCGGCAGGAGGGGCATTCACCGCAGGGAGTGATGGTGGGGCCTTTCACGCAGTTGAGCGCCTTGGCCAGGATGCGGGCCATTGTGGTCTTGCCCACCCCCCGCGCGCCCGAAAAGATGTAACCGTGCGCCACGCGATGGGTGCGAATGGCGTTCTTCAGTGTTTCGCTCACCAGGTGTTGGCCGACCACGTCATCAAAAGTTTGGGGTCGATATTTGCGGGCAATGACCTGGTAGGACATCTTGAAAGCAGTGATAAGCGATGGGTGATAAGGGATAAGTCGCGAGTTACGAGTTAACAGCAACAGGATTTGCGCGATCAGCCTTCAACGGACTATGGTTCTGGGCTCTCAGTGGCTTACCGGCTGCAAAATTATTGAGGCTCGCAGCGTTCCTGACTCAACTTGTGACTCATCACTTTTCACTCTGAATTGTTCTTGGAGCCAGACCTCGGGACATCTGCGGCACACGGAGAGGCTCGTTACCGTTGCTTCCTTCCGGACCTGGCGGGGTTCGCGAGCATCCATTGCACAGAGCCCGAAGCCTGACAGATAAGTTGCCAGCGCCGATCTCGAGGTGGAAAGTCTTCCGCGACAGGCGCGACCTTGAAATAGTATCATGCACCCGCCCCGGCCGTCGACTTCATGACTCGTCCACTGGATCGAGGAACACTTTTTCAGATCGAGGCGTAAGTCTCAATCGCCACATGCAAAAGGCATACTCAGCGAGAGCTTGGTTCCATCCGCTGGGGCTGAGAGAATGCCACGGCATGGATGGCACGAAAATTGACGGATTAGAGAGGGCTTGACGCTCTGCCGGGCGCTGGGTCCTGCCTCCTCGTGGGTCGGTGCGATTGGTGGGGCTGTTTCCGACATAGGCGTAGCGGTCGAAATTCTGTGGATGCAGCGGGTAAGCCCGCACCGGATCAGGCGTCAGCCATCTTCCCTGGCCGGAAGCATACATCCTGAAATGAGTTGGATCAAGACCGGTTTCCGAATCGCGATGGTTGAGCCGCGCGAAGCGCTCCGTTTTACATCCGTTGAGTTTATTCACAAACTTCCGGAGTGTGGGTATTCGTCAACGAACGTTGGAATTCGTATTCCCAAATCTCCTGCCTCACCTCCTGCCCACCGGAGGTTCCCAGACGAGTCTAACCGTTTTAATATAGCCTCAAGATACCCTAATGCAAGAAGTAGGGCTTGGAGTTCATCGAAACCGTAAACGGTTTCTGCCCTTTCCCAGTTTGTTGATTTCAAACGTAGCGAGCACATGAACTCGTCGTCTGAATGCGGGGATTTCACGGGGGCGCCTATCTCGACCTCGATTGGGGGCAATTGCTGCTCGCTTCCTCCCCTTAAATATCTCCGACGTGCGATTATTTCTTCTGGTACCTGTTCCACAAGTCACCACGTTATCAAAGGTGGCAAAGGATTCCATCCCTGCTCACACCTGTTCTTTCTGTTGAGCGCTGACTCATAGCAGCGTGACCTCGCGCCGGGATCACTCAGTCTTCTACCTTTGAGATCTCTTTGGTATTGAGCCTCGCACTCATGCAACAGATACAGCTGATAGGCTACAACCATCCTTATTACGACAACATCGCATTCGGGACATAAAAGAACCCCAGCGCCCTCAAGCACAATGTCGCCCACGGGTACGAAATCATAATAATAGCTTAGGTAATCGAATTCGTCGTAGCCATATCCAGGCGGGTAGTAACCGTAGTCGATGTAAGGGTAGTCGAATCCCGGATAAACCGCGTCTCCGTGCGGATCGGTGCGATTGGTGGGACTGTTTCCGACATAGGCGTAGCGGTCGAAATTCTGTGGATGCAGCGGGCAAGCCCGCACCGGATCCGGCGTCAGCCAGCGACCCACACCCGATGAATACATCCGGAAGTGTGTTGGATCAAGGCTGGTTTCCGAATCGCGATGGTTGAGCCGCGCGAAGCGCTCTTCCTCCATCGTCCCCACCCTCGTCCATTCCTGTCCCCAGGGGTAATGCAATTCATCCTGCACCACATTCCCATTTTCATCCGTCACCATGAACGTCGTCCCTACCCGGTCGGCGTGCGCAAAATACGTCTGCCCGCCGATGATGTGCGCAATGTGCACCCCCTGGAAGCTTACCCACGCATCCACCCACGTGCCGCGATTGTTCTCCCCCACCGGCTCCCCCTCCCGCCCAAACAGATATTCCGTATACGTTCCCCCCACCTGCTTCTCCACCCGCCAGCCCAGGGCATTATACACATAGCTCGCCGTCGTCCCGTTATCAACGCTGATCAGTCTCCCTTCCGCATCGTACTGGTAGCTGTGCGTGCCGTCGCTGGTCAAGTCCCCGGCGGCATCATAAGTGAAAGGGACGTATATTGTCCCCCTAGCGGCTGGCCAAAGTGTGCACTCCACAAAGGTTTGCGCTATCCGTTACCATCATCTCCGGGTCGAGATCCCAACCGGAATCTAACCATTGTGTGATAAACTGCCCAGAGTAAGAATGAACCGAGCAGTACCATAAATATGAACACGATTAAAGCCAGTTGCCACGACATGAGATGTGCAGCCACGAGCCAGACAAGCAATCCAAGCCAAATTGCCAGCTCCAAAGCACCCGCTATCTGCATTCGTCGTCGCATTCGCAGATTGTAACTGACAATGTTTTCAGAGCGGTACAGCGCAAACTGCCCTATGCTTAGGAGGCCTATCAGACTTGCATAGGCAATGCCGAGCGGCACTGGAGGCCAACCTAGTAGTTGATATCCTACATAGTAAAAGATAGCCGCCCAGAAGACCATACCCCCGACAGCCCAACAGGCATACTTCCTACCGATTGTCATATTCCCTCCCGTTGGAAGATGTCCCTGGATGATCCGTGGCAATTAATTACATGAGCCGGGTACATACATTCGCCCCATCGAGCCATAGTATCCGCCCTCGAAAGCGAGTCCCAGACCCGCAGCCAAGGTGGGAACAGCAACGAGGGCGCTCGGTGGAAACATCCCTATGGCTACTATTGATGTCGCGGCGACCCCTAATCCAGCTACAATCATGCCCGTCGCTGGAATAATCCGTGCCTCGAAGGGTTCAAGAGCTTCTTCAATGCCGAGGAGTTTTCCCAAATCACTGTTCTTTGAGCACATCAACGAGTTCGTGGGTGGGTTGGGCGGCGCCGTTGTTCTGACATTGATATTCGACGGCGGCGGATTAGGCGGTGTGTAGCCTCCGCCGCCGTAGGCAGGATAATTCGGTACCGGCATCCCATTGTAATCTCCGCACCCCGCCGGATAGACCAGGCAGTTGTAATCATACTGCTGGTAGGGGTTCAGATAATCGTTCGATCCCGCCGTGGAGTCACAGCCTCCGCCCGCAAACTCTCCGCCGATCGTCACAAACTCACAATAGACGGGTCTTGCCCAGTGGGGTCTGTGAACCGAGCCGGATTGCCCAAGGCATAACCATAGCGATCAAATGTTTGCGGATTGAACGGATGGCCCATGAGCGGATCCGGCGTCAGCCAGCGGCCTACACCCGAGGAATACATCCGGAAATGAGTTGGATCAAGGCTGGTTTCCGAATCGCGATGGTTGAGCCGCGCAAAGCGCTCTTCTTCCATCGTCCCTACCCTCGTCCATTCCTGCCCCCAGGCATAGTGCAATTCATCCTGCACCACATTCCCATTTTCATCCGTCACCATAAACGTCGTCCCCACCCGGTCGGCGTGCGCAAAATACGTCTGCCCGCCGATGATGTGCGCAATGTGCACCCCCTGGAAGCTTACCCACGCATCCACCCACGTGCCGCGATTGTTCTCCCCCACCGGATCCCCCTCCCGCCCAAACAGATATTCCGTATACGTTCC
>Ga0209581_1002040_pt1 | contig 20865 bp, 21 predicted proteins | sample Coa_R2_FD_187160 | JGI IMG/M metagenome (GOLD analysis project Ga0209581, IMG submission 187160) | Surface soil microbial communities from Centralia Pennsylvania, which are recovering from an underground coalmine fire - Coalmine... | ecosystem: Environmental > Terrestrial > Soil > Unclassified ...
GTGCTCCGGCGCCTGCGCCGATCGCTGTTGTCTCCGCCGTCCGCTTCCCACGCCCCTTGCTGGCTGTATTGTATGTGCTGGTGTGAATCGTATGCTTCTCGCCGGAGATGGCGACCGAGGTGAGCGTCAACCCGAGTTCGGCATCACCCTTGAACCTGCCCGCGGACTTCGCGTTCGTCACTTCGGCCGTAACTTTCGATCCTTCGGGGATCACCACGTTGCCATTTACAGCGACCGGTGCCGCTATTGATGCTTCCACCCGGTCTCCGACGTTTGTATCCTTCGAGCTGACGGACTGGTCGATACTGACCCTGATGTTCGTTCCTGATTTCACCACGATTGGCGGTAGTGGAGGCGGCGCCTGCTCTTGCTGCTGCGCCGCAGCCTGACTGCCGTATGGATTCGAATTGTCGGCCGGGCTGCCATTGCTGCTCGTTTTTGATGAGCAGCCACAGAGCGTGAGAACGGCAAGCGCACAAATCCATCTAGAGAGTGTTACCGAGCGCATTTCTTTTGCCTCCGAATATTTGGGTCTGGTGGAGTAAGACAATATCAGGGAAACTGTGTAAGGAGTAGGCCATTCTGGACACTCGGTGTTCTAACGGTGCATGGAATCGAGTATCGACCTGCATGCAATCGGGTATCGACCGGCAAAGTTCGCGATAACATTGTTGATTGAATTTGAGCCCGGAGGCACAGATGGCTCGCAAACTGATCTACATCGTCGGGGGAGTTGTCGTAGCTCTGTTGATCGTGGTGTTGGTGCTGCCCTTCGTCATTGATGCAAACCGCTTCCGTCCCGAGATCGAGTCTTCGCTCGATACGGCTTTAAATCGTAAAGTAGAGATCGGCAATATTCGGCTGTCGATCCTCTCCGGCGGAATTACTGTCGAGAACATCAGCATTTCCGATGATCCTGCTTTCAACAAAGGTCCTTTCCTTAAGGCCAGGTCACTCAACGTCAATGTAGACTTGATGCCGTTAATTTTTTCCCGTGCAATTCACATCACCGGTTTGACCATTGACCAACCCAGCGTAACGTTGCTTCGTTCTTCCTCCGGTACTTGGAATTTCTCAACACTGGGCGCAAAGCAAACGGAGACGAAAACCGCCAGCGCCTCTACGACGGTAAACAGCACCTCGAATCCTGATCTTTCTGTCCACAGCTTTTCTCTTAAGAATGGAACGATGATCGTCGGCAGAACTGGCGGCGAGACGCGGACCCATACCTACGAGAAGGTTAATATCAAAGCGTCGGACCTTTCTTACACGACCCAATTCCCATTCGAGCTCACCGCGCAGGCGCCTGGCAACGGCGCTATCAAACTTACTGGCAAGGCGGGCCCGTTGAATTCGCAAGATGCAGCGGCCACTCCGTTGAACGCGAACCTCGAAATCAAAAATCTTGATCTGAAGTCCACCGGTTTCGTCGATCCTTCGGCGGGTATCTCCGGCGTTGTCGATTTCAACGGCACTTTGAATTCCGACGGGCACACAGCTACTACCAACGGCAAAGTTACGGCAACGCGTCTGCAAGTTGTGCCAGCAGGGTCGCCCTCCACACAGCCGGTGACCCTTGATTATCAGGCTGCTTATGAACTTAAGCCGCAAACCGGACAACTGCGGTCAGGCAACGTACACATCGGAAAGGCGACCGCCGAGCTCACCGGCACTTTTAATAATTCCGGCCCTGTAGCATCGGTGGAAATGAAGCTGATCGGGCAAAACATGCCTGCTGCTGACCTGGAGTCCGTCTTACCCGCCGTCGGAGTAACGCTTCCTTCAGGAGCATCCCTTAAGCAGGGGACGCTGAATGCCAACCTCGCCATCAGCGGTCCCGTTGACAAATTGGTGATCACGGGACCGGTGAATCTCTCGAACGCCAAGTTGACCGGCTTTGATCTGGGCTCAAAGATGGGCGCGCTAAGTACTCTAAGCAAAGTCGGCAGTGTTGGCGACACCGATATTCAGACGTTTAGTTCCAATTTCCGTGTCGCGCCCGAAGGGATTCGCAGCGACAACCTCAACATCGTTGTGCCGGCGATAGGATCAATGACCGGCAATGGCACCATATCCGCTGATCACAGGCTCGATTTCAAGATGATCGCGCGTTTGGGCCGCCAGACCAATTCTTCCAGTCAAGCCACAACTGCCGGCGCGGCCGGTGGCATTCCGTTCAAAGTCCAAGGAACGACCTCAAATCCTCAAATCCTTCCCGATTTTGGCGGAATAGCGGGCAGCGTCGCCAACGGACTCAAGAGCGGCACTGCGCCTATACCGTCGAACACCAAAGATTTGGGCAACGCTTTAGGCGGTCTTTTTGGCGGTAAGAAAAAGCAGTAAGAAAGCAGTGAGAAAGCAGTAGAAAAGGACCGCTGAGCCTCAAAGCCAGTCTTCTATCTGCCGGTTGTTGCTGCTGTCTGGTGCTCGATAGCCAGTCGAAACGAGCGTTCCAGCAGAGCGATCGCTCTTTCTACGTCCGAATCGTTTCCCAGGAACACGCTTACCCATCCGGAATTCGGAAGGATGTGATGCGGCTCCGCCTCGCCCGCAGCAACAATTTCATCCCGAATACGCTTCGGGAATGGAATATCCACCCATCCATCCCCGTGGATATGGCCTAGTTCGCGGTTACCCAGCCGGAATTCCAACCCGCCATAACGGTGTGGACGAATTACAACTTCATGCCATCCCTGCACCGTGCCGACAACCCGCTTTTGGGCGCCTGCGACTGCCATTGCTTTACTCCCCCGTCCGTTTATTCTAGCTCTATATGAGCAACGCGCACCCTTCTCTGGAATCGCAAGCCGCGGCCCGCCCGATCGCCGAAAAACCGGAATCGCGCCAAGTCGCGCGCTCGCGGCTGCAGCGCATTTGGAAGCTCGTCCTCATAGTTCAATCGATCCTGCTTCTGGCGCATTGGTGTTTGTACGCGACATGGACCTGGTTTCATCCTTCGCTGAGACCGGCAATACTCACTGCACTACGCGTTGTGTTTCCTCTTGCGACCATAAGCTTTGTCGTTGCCTCGTTACTTGCGTGGAGGTATTTCAACCCTATCGTGCGGGCGTTTTATACGGCCGCAGCCGTGTGGGTGGGCTTCTTAACTTTTTTTCTTTTCGCGGCAGCGCTTTCCTGGATCGTGCTTGGCGCGACACAGCTCGCGGGAGCACAACTCCCAGCTGATATTATCGCCGATGTGCTTTTTGCTGCCGCTCTGCTGATCGGGCTGTATGGTGTAATCAATGGCGCGGTCATTCGCGTAAACCGCGTAACTATCAGATTGCCCAATTTGCCGGACGCGTGGCACGGCCGCGTTGCTGCGCTGGTTAGCGACACGCATCTCGGGCACATCCGGAATGTCGGATTTATGCGGCGTGTAGTCTCTCAGCTCAATCGCCTCCATCCGGACGTCGTCTTAATTGCGGGCGATATGTACGACGGAACAGTCGGCAACGTGCAGCGTTTGGCGAACTCGTGGTCCACCCTTTCAGCGCCGCTTGGCGCTCTTTACGTCACCGGCAATCACGAGGAATTTATGAACCGAGCGCAGTACCTGGAAGCGGTGGCGAACGCCGGTGTTCGCGTCTTACATAACGAAAAAATCGACGTCGAAGGCATGCAAATCGTTGGCGTCCACTACCGCGAAACTGTCGATCCGCGGCGGCTTCGCACCATACTTCAGACCGCCTCGATCGACAGCAAACGGCCCAGCATTTTGCTGGTCCATGCGCCTCATCGGCTGCCTATTGCCGAAGAAGCAGGGATTTCGCTCCAGGTTTGTGGACACACGCATGGTGGACAATTTCCGCCGGCCTCCTGGATTACCTCCAGAATCTATGGTCTTTACGTTCATGGCCTGAACCGATTCGGCAAGCTTCTGGTCTTCACGTCCTGGGGCGTTGGCACTTGGGGTCCTCCCATGAGAGTGGGGACGAACCCAGAAATCGCGCTGCTCAAGTTCGAACAGGCCTGATCGGTTTGCCGGAACGTGGTTCAAGCTGCTCATTTAAAAGCATTTATGTCAGATTAAATACAAGTGGACTCAGCAAACCACCCATCACAGACGAGGAGTTACGCCCTGAACTTGCCAGCGCGATATAAGTGCTGGCGCTAGCGGTTACCCACCAGCCGGATACTGGAGGCTTCGGAAGCACTAGGGCTTTCGGCAATCCACGAATCGAGAATACTGAGTTGATCCTGAGGCGCATCCAGGAAGGCAATGCCCATACCGACTTGCTCCTGGACGTGAATGACTCGGGCCTTGACTACAAACGTCCGTTCATCCCGAGAAATAATGGCCTTCAGTGATGTCCCAACGGGAAATGTCTTTGGCGTATCGACGTAACATCCGCCGCGGCTGATTTGACTGACCCGTCCCGACACCAACTTGGCGTCTTCGGGGTCAGTTAGTTCCGCGATGCCGATAAAGCCATATCGCTCGCTCTGCCGCCGCTCACTGCCGGGTCGAATTGTCGGATTTGGCGATTCGGGAGATGTGTGAGTAATCATGATGGCTGCATCTTGATACAACGATGCCGTCACTGCCAGCACGGTATTTGCGGGTGCGACAAAAAGATAAACGTTGGAAAGCGGGTTTCAATCTGGAACAGCAGCTAGATTTCGGGTTCTATCTCCATTCGAAGCGAATCTGAAGTGATCCCGAACTATTGACTTTCGATATTCACGGCGTAATACGCGACTGCTCGGCCGGAGACTTCTTTCCACCAGTGCGGAGTTTTGGCTGGAATAGTAATGACGTCGCCTTTGGTGAGGTGATGGGTTTCGCCGCCCTCGATGGAAGTGGCGACCATCTGGTCTGGGCTGGTTCGCTTCGCGCCAACCATGGTGCCGCCGGTTATGAACGTGGCCTCGCCTTCCACCATGATGAAAATGTGGTTGGTGTGTTCGTGATATTCCACCTGGCCCGCGCCGCGGCGATTGGCCAGCACGATTAATCCCGGATCGTTGATGATCGGTCCGCCTTTCGCCATGACCTCAGCGACCTTATCGTGGCCGATGTAGTGAACAGCGGCTGGCACCCCAACGCCCACCGGTGTCGCAGCAGCGGCGGTAAAGACAAGAGCGACTAACAGCAACGTAGCCAACGTGGCGAACCATTTCATTTTCATTTCCTTTTAAACAAGAAGTTACATCAAGTGCGGCGGGAAGCCGCGAGAACCCAGGCAATTAATTCTTCGGATTTTCGGTTTCGGCGGCTTTCTGGCGTTTTTGCTGATCCTCGTTCGACAATTGGCCGGCATAGGCGCCCGAACCGGCTTGCCGCGAATAGCGCATGACCACGGTGCCATCGGTGCGCTTGATCTGGTCGATGACGGCGTTCGGCACCCCGGACTTTGCGGCGCGAACGATGAAAATCAGTTCGTCGCCGGGCTTGAACGTTTGCTTTGTCCAGCCGTCGTCCGCCATCATGGATTCCGGTGAGCCGACTTCACCGGTCCACTGCACGGTCTTGCCGCTGTCGTCTTTTGTGTTCCAGACGAGCAAAACGTGCGGATTTCTCCACACGAAGTCCACCACGGTGCCCTTCAAGGTGACCTCGTTTGTTGTCCATGCCGCGTTGCCGTGATGTGCGAGGATCGGGGAGGGCGCCATTGACCATAGAACCGACACGACCAGAGTCGTTACGAAAATCATTGCTCGCGACATTTTTCTTTCCCTCCTCTTTCTGATAGTGATAGCAACTGTAAAGAATCGCTTATTATTTCGGAACCGTGGGAATGGTGTTCTTGTTATCAAAAGCGATGCTTTCGGACGGAACGCAGAAATGCTCGCCGAGTTCGGTATTGGGAATCAGCGTCAATGTGGCGGTGGTGGTCCAGGGCGCTGTATAGACCTTCGGGTCGTTAATCGTGAGAGTGAGTTGAAGCAAACCGTAGTTGAGCCGCTTGTAGCGTTCCACGACACGCATTTCATCGCTATGCGGGTAGCCTCCCGGCCTGTCAACTCCCGCACGCCCCGCCGGTGTGGATGCGAGCCATGATCTGTCGTCGTAACCATTGGATTCCACGACGAACGTGTCGCCTTCCCAGTGCCCGACGGCGTACCCGAGATAGCGCGGTATCGGCGGATTTTCCGGCAACTTGCGACCGTCGGTCCAGATGTCGCGCCAGGTGTGGCCCCATTCAATGAACTGCACAACCCGGTCTGGCAAGTTCACGAATTGGAAACCGAAATTGTAGGTCAGCCAACGCGGCCAGCCCCGCGGATCACAGATGTTTACCGGATCTTTCGAGTTCCACTGCACTGATTCGCTCTGATTGGCCTCCCACAGTTTCTTCCCATAGGGAGTAAACGACGGAATGGCCGCCGTATTCAAAGGAGTGCCGTTGGCATCCAGGTCTTTCGGATTGCCGCTCCAGATTCCCGAAATGTCGTGCGATTCAAACGAGCGCGTATCTACGTTGGCTTTCTCACGATCCTCTTTTTTGTGCGCCGAGTTTTCGCAGTACGGACACGTTTTCCACCCTGGCCCCGGAGTAACCACGGGTATCTCTAATCCTGGCCGTGGCGGAGGCTGTTTGGCTTGACTCGAAGGGCCCTCTTGCGCGGAGGTGAAACCGGAGAAGGAAAACATGGAAGCAATCAGTCCAAGATTGAGAAGGGAAGAAACGCGCATTTTGCCAAAGCCCCCTTGTGCGGGTCACGTGACCCTGGGCACCTGAAATTGTCACGATTGTACGCCTATTTTCGTTTTGTGAAACGCAAAGAGATTTATAGCGGCTGTAACGGTTCTGTGGTTTTCGTGATATTTTCGCGCGTCAAACGGCTGACGGCAGCTTTGAAGCGCAGGAGGCGAACAGATGCGGAAGTTGCTGCGCAACATTCGGCCGGACGAAACAGCCGCAGGAGGTGGCGCCCGGCAGTTCCATTTGGAAGTACGAGGGCCGCAATCGGGCCGTAGGCACGGGCGGGCCGGCGCCCGTGCGCGATCTAACCGGATCGTGGGCGGGTCCGCGTTCCGGCGCAGGAGTGAGGCCGTCAAAACCCGCGGAGCAGCCGTCGTTTACCCCTCTTGGCCAGCAGCTCTTCAGCGCCAACAAAACACTGGCGAAATACGAGCCTGCGGGAACCAATGATCCGGTCGTAAGGACCTGCGACCCTTTGGGCTTTCCGCGCGCGGATAACTATTCGATCATGCAGATGGCGTTTGCCACCATGCCAAACCGCATTGTGGTGCTCTACGCCTTTCAGCAGCAATGGCGTGAAATCTGGATGGATGGACGAGAGCTTCCGAAGAATGTTGGAGCAGCAGGGAAGGACGCGCCAGATGCACGCTATTACGGCTATTCGGTGGGGCATTGGGAAGGAAACAACACCCTAGTCGTTGAAACTGTCGGGTTGGACGACCGCACCTGGCTGAACGAACTGGGCTATCCGCACAGCGAAGAGGCGCGCGTGGAAGAGCGCTTCACGCGGACCGATTTGAACGATATGGAGTTGACGACCACTATTGATGATCCGAAGGTTTATACGAAACCTTTTTCTCTCGGCACCGAATATTTCCGATGGATACCCAACCAGATGATGGAAGAGAGGCTCTGCGTTCCTTCGAATGTTATTGAATACCTGAAAGCAGTGGGTGATCCCGCCGGCGCAGCCAAACCCTGACGGGTGGCCGAAAAAAATCCGCGTCATCGCACATCTCAGGCGAGAATCGAATGCGACCGTGCTTTCCCGCATCCTTAGAGCGACATCCAGCCGGCCAGGAAATAATAGAACAATGCCGAAATTGCGGTGAGATACGCCAGCATCACAAGCGTCCAGCCCATATTATGGCGGATCACCTGGCCTTCGCTGCGCACCAGTTTGCTCGTGGAAACGCCCACGCTGGCTGTTTGCGGCGCGATTGGCTTCCCGACTTCGGCGCCCACAGAATTAAAGGAGGGGAGCAGGAGAACGGGCAGATTCAGGAGCCTCCCAGTCAGAGCTTGCACCGGTCCGAACATGGCGTTGGTCGCAGTATTGCTGCCTGAGAGTGCAACGCCGATCCATCCGAGAATGGGCGCAAGGACCACGAAAAACACGCCGATCTTCGAGAGTCCGTAGGCCAGCGAATTGGCCATCCCGGTGAATACGAAGATATACGCCAGCGCGAAGATAAAAAATGCTACCAACAGCGCGCCCCACATCTGCTTGAATGTCTTCGCAAACACCTGGCGGATGAGCTCCGCGCGCGGCCGCAAAATCAGCAGGAGCACGAGCCACGAGGCGAGAATGGAGGTCCCACCGGCAAAAGGTGTGAAATTAAAGACCGATGGAACCGGCTTCTGCGTAACGGACGAGCTCGCTGTCACCGACCATTTGAACCAACTGACCGCCGGCAAATGAGACCAGGGACCGGTCCAGGAGACGACAACGGCAATCAGCACGATATATGGGAACCAAACCGAGAACGCTTCCCATGGTGAACCCAAGTGGATTTCTGCCGCGTCATGCACTTTTGCGCCACTGATGAGCGGCGCCCCACCGAAGCCACGAATCTTCTTCGGTTGCCAAATTTTTACGAACAAGAACAGGATCCAGAAAGAAACGAGTGCTCCACTCAAGTCGGGCAAGTACGGGCCGAGATAGCGAGCGACCGGCCACTGGCCGGCGACATATGAAGCTGAACCGACGATCGCGAGCGGCCAGGCTTCGATCATTCCTCCCCATCCGCTGACGAGATAGATCAGCACCCATGGGGGCAATATCGCCAAGATGGCAACGATGCTGCCGACCGACGCCGACAGCGCCATTAAAGGAAGTTCGGTGACGGCAGCCAATCCGAGAATTGGCGCCCCAAGCGCGCCGTAAGAAACGGGGGCATTATTTGCCAGCGCCGCCACGCGGATGGCATCGAGATCAGCGATGCCTAAACCCACCAGAATCGGCACGACCACAGCCCACGGATAGCCGAACCCTACAAGCCCTTCGAGCAATGCGCCGAATGCCCAGGCGAGCATAATAGTTTGAATGCGAATATCAGCCGTGGCGTGATGGATCATCCATTTTTTGAATCTTTCGAAAATTCCTGTGAAGACGAGCGTATTGAAGATGATCAGGCCCCAGAAGGTGATCCAGTCGATGGCCCAGAAGCCCGTCAAGCCTCCGTAGAAATATGATTTCAGCGTGTCCACCGCAGGCGCATGCCACACCAGAACGCCAAGAACGATGGTGATGATGCCGCCGATTATGGTTGCCAGCCAGGCCGTAAGTCTTAGCGCGGCCAGCATATAGAGTAATGCGGCGAAGGGGACCATGGCGATCAGTACGGTCAGCCATAGATTGCCCGCCGGATTGAGTGTTTGCTGAAACATTGTGTCTCCGCGTCTGAAGCTATCGCCGCCAGCCAACGTCGCGGGTCAGAGGGCTCGCAGCCCATAATGGGCCGGCGAACCGGCCAACGTTTATATCGTTCCTTGGGCAGGAGGACAAGGTGCTCGCAAAGCAAAGCCGATTTTCTCAGGATGCGAGCTTGCGGCAAAGCTCGGTTTGCAAACGCGCGTGTGTTAATCTCCCGTTTCCTGTCGGAGACAGGCGCTGATGGATCGTCCAAAGATACTCGTAACGCATCGATTGTTCGAAGAGCCCCGAGCAAAACTTGGAGAGCATTTTGAAGCCGAATATTGGAATGACTCAGAGCGGCCGCCGCGAGCGGAAGTGTTGCGCCGCGTTGCCGATAAGGACGGCTTAATTTGCCTCCTCACTGAAAAAATTAATGAGGAACTGCTGGCCGCCGCGCCTCGACTCCGCGTAGTAGCGAACATCGCCGTCGGCTTCGACAACATCGACGTAGACGTCTGCACGCGCCACAACGTAGCGGTGAGCAACACCCCCGGCGTTCTCGACGAGACCACCGCCGATTTTGCCTGGGCGCTGCTCATGGCCGTGGCGCGCCGCCTGATTGAAGGCGACGCGATGGCGCGTTCCGGTCAATGGAAAGGGTGGAATCTGGATCAGCTTGTTGGAGCGGATGTGTGGGGCAAGACGCTCGGCATTCTCGGGTTTGGCCGTATCGGACGTGCTGTCGCACGCCGTGCCAACGGCTTCGGAATGCATATCATTTACAATGACGCCGTGCGCGCCGCCAGCGAAGTGGAAAGCGAACTCAGAGCGGAATTTATGGAACGTGATGCCGTGCTCAGTGAGGCGGATTTCGTGAGTTTGCACGTGCCGCTATTCGAATCCACCCGAGGACTCATCGGCCCACGCGAACTGGCACTGATGAAACCGACGGCATTTCTTATCAATACATCTCGCGGACCAGTCGTGCAGGAAGCCGCGCTCGTCGCCGCTCTCGAAAACCATCGGATTGCCGGCGCTGCGCTCGATGTTTTCGAACGCGAACCCCAGATCGGCCATGGACTCCTCCGCCCCAACGTGGTTCTGGCGCCGCATCTCGCATCGGCCTCGCTTGAGACGCGCACGAGAATGGCCATGATGGCTGTCGAAAACATGATCGCGTTCTTTGAAGGGCATCGTCCCCCGAATCTCGTGAATCCCGCTGTGTGGAGAAAATGATTCGAAGAAGAGGTACGTTATGCCGGCTGTGACTCGCAACAACCCTAAATTGACGCTGGATGGCGCGCAAATGGTGCTGGCCGCAGCTCTGGCGCGCGCCGCGGAACTGCAAGTTCCGATGGACATTGCTGTGGTCGATGACGGCGGGCATCTCCTGGCCTTCGCGCGCATGGATGGTGCGAAGATCTCTTCGGTTGAGATTGCCATTCGCAAAGCGCACTGCGCCGCGATTCGTCGGCTGCCTAGCGGCCCTGCGCGAAGCGGCAACGACGTGAACCTGGTGCTCTCGCTGGGCATTTCCATCGCTAGCGGGGGCCAGCAGCTACCATTGCGCGGCGGCCTGCCGCTGCAAGTGGATGACGTTTGTGTCGGGGCAATCGGCGTAAGCAATGGCACCGAGGATCAGGACGTCGACGTCGCCCAGGCCGGCGCGCGCGCCCTCGAACGTGTCTGACCTGAAGCAGTTCGCGAGCGAAATCGCAAAAGAAACGCTGGCAGCCATTGATATCGGTTTGGCCATGCGGCAGAAATTGTCGCGTATCGGCTCGCGCATTCAATTCGACGCGCAAACAATCGATCTCGCCGGCTATGATCGCGTTGTTGCGATTGCTGTTGGCAAAGCGGCTGTGAGCATGGCGCGCGGGTTCGCCGAATTGCTCGGCCACGACTTTTCCTTCGAAGGCATTTTGGTAGCGCCGCGCGAGTCTTTGGCGAATGTTGCTGGTTTTCGCGCAATAGGCGCCGGTCATCCGATTCCGGACGCCGGCAGCATCGTTGCCGCGCGTACTGTCATTGATGTGCTCTCGCACTGCGGCTCGCGCACGGTGGTCTTTTTTCTTCTTTCCGGCGGCGGATCTTCGCTGCTCGAACTGCCGCTCGATTCTCGCGTGACTCTGGAAGATCTCCGGCAGTTCAATCGCGTGCTCGTTCAGTGCGGCGCCTCGATCAATGAGATCAATGCAGTGCGCAAGCATGCCTCCGCGGTCAAGGGCGGGAGGCTCGCGGCGGTCGCGCGCGGAGCGACGAAGGTGACCATTGCGATTACCGATGTCCCGGCCGGATACGAATCAGCCCTGGCATCCGGGCCGACGCTGCCCGATCCAACCACCGTCTCTGACGCTCTGCGGGTGATCCAAAAGCACAATCTCAACTCGAAGCTGCCCGCATCCATCCGAGCCATTTTCGCCCAACCCGAATTGATTCCGGAAACTCCCAAACCGGCGAACTCCGTATTTGCGCGCGCCCATTTTTCACTTCTGCTGACGATGCAGGATCTGTTTCATCATGCTCACCAGTCCGCGGAAGCACGAGGATTCATCACACAATGCGACAACTGCACCGACGACTGGCCTGTTCCTAAAGCCGCGGAATACTTATTGAAGGAACTTCGGCAGCTTGCCAGCGAAAACTGTGGCCGGCGCGTGGCTCTGATCAGCGATGGCGAACTCAGTTCGCCTGTGAACGGCGACGGTCTCGGCGGGCGCAATGCGGCATTTGTTCTGGAGTGCGTGGAACGAATTGCGGGCGACAAAATCGCGCTTTTAAGCATCGGGACTGACGGAAAAGACGGCTCTAGCCCGGCAGCCGGCGCCGTGGCCGATGGTCAAACCTTAGAACGGGCGCGCGCGGCAGGGTTAGATCCTCAGGCGTTCGCCGCGCGAAGCGATTCTTACAGTTTTTTTTATAAGCTGGGAGACGCGATCGAGACTGGGCCCACCGGAAACAACCTGCGGGATTTGCGCATACTGCTCGCCGACTGAGTCAGGGATCCGCTCTCCGCTGTTGTTCCTGCTCGATTTTCTTCAGTCTTTCGTTCATTTCGGCGAGATTCTGCTCGATTTTATCGAGCCGTTGAACGATCGGCTGATCAGCGCCCAGAGACGCCGAGGAAGCAGGCGGCGGAGTGTCGGCATTTGCATCGGATTGTTGCTCGCGCTGCTGGCCTTCGGGATTTTTTATTCGTGCGATCTGCCGTTCGATGACGGGCCCCTGTCCCGATACCATATCTCCGCTCTTGCGCAGGTTCTCGAGTGGTTCTATGGCGGCGGGGTCGCCCCGATCGCCGAGTGCATAGACGGCAGCGAGCCGAATGTCGAAGTCGGGATCGTTCAAGAGCGCGATCAGACGCGACTCTACACCTTCATCTTTCTTGGCGACCTTGCCAAGACTATCGATGGCCGCGGTTCGCAGGCGCATCGGTTTGCCAGCTCCGACCCAATCCAAGAGGCGCGGCGCGGCTTGATCATTGCCAAGCGAACCCATGGCACGCAGCGCAGCGCGGCGAATCACGTCATCAGGCGAATCTGTCCGGGCTGCGGCTTCCAACGTCGCGAGGGCGCTGTCGCTTTTGCTCTGGCCAAGAGCGACAAGCGCGGAGGCTCGGACGCGATACGCGCTGTCTTTAGCCGCAATCTCGCTCAGTGTGGCGCTGAGAACAGAATCCTTGGGGAATTTGCCTAGTTGTTCCACGGCGACTTCGCGTACCCAAGGCTCCGCATCTTTAAGACCGGACAGCACGGCTTGCTGCGCCTGAGCTCCGCCAATTTTCGCCAATGCGGTAAGTGCCTGCACGCGAACGCCCCAAAAGCGGTCATGCGCCGCTGCCTGGCCCAGCGCCTCGACAGCGGCGCCGTTGCCTTTCAGATCGCCAAGTGCTTGCGCCGCATCGGCGCGGTCGGGAACATCTTCGGCGTGTTGCAGTTGATAGAGCCATTCTGCGGGTGTTTTGTGGAATTCCACTGATTTGAGGATTTTGTCGCCTTTGTCAAACAAAACCATCAGCGGCTGTGAATCCGCCGGGAATGAGAACGTCTCATCCGCTTTGGAGATTGTGATCGGGAAGCTCTTGCTGCCCGTGGATGTGGTGATCTCCACCTCGACCGGCATATCGAAAAAACTTACACGTCCGCGTACTTCCTGCGTCTGCTTTACCTCCATCTTCTCCTGTTTGGCAGTGCCATCGTAGCCGGTTGTGACGGCAAAGAGCGGCGCGCCCGCTCCGTAGATCCATTCATCGAAAAAGCGATCCACGTCAACATGTGTGGATTCTTCGACTGCCTTGATCAGGTCCGCCGTCGCCACGTTCTGCAGTCGATTGACTTCGAGGTAATGCTTGATCGCGCCAAAGAAAGCCTCGTTGCCGAGTTCATCCCTGAGCATTTGCAGAACCAGACCTGCTTTGCCATAGATATTTCCGGCAAAGTCGAGGGAGTCACGGAAATCGTGGGTGACGATGGGCACGGCAAATAGTCGCCGCTGCCGGAACCAGGCGGCCTGTGAGCGCCAGCGCGAATAGGCGGCATTGTCCACGCCGTATTGGTGCTCTTCCCACAGGCTGGCCATGAATGTCGCAAATCCCTCGTTCAGCCACAGATTCGCCCAATCCTTCGTTGTGACGAGATCCCCGAACCATTGATGCGCCATCTCATGCGAGATCAAGCCATCGGCGCCTTCCAGACTTTCGCGCGCCAGCGCGGGATGTAAAAGTCCGCGCGTCGTCAGGGTTGTCGCGCTCACGTTTTCCATTCCGCCAACTGTGAACTGATCCACGGCCGTCTGGTCGTATTTGTCCCAGGGATAGGTGACACCCAGTCGGTCGGAGAAAAAGCTCAGCATTTCGGGCGTGCGTACAAATGTTGGCTCGATGCGATCGGCTTCACCTTTGGGCACTCGATAATCGACAGGGATATTGCGCCAGGTCTTCTTACTTTCATCGAATTGTCCGGCCACCAGCGAAATCAGATACGTAGAGATCGGCTGCGCCTGGCGCCAGGTCCAGGTTTTCATTCCCTCTCCCGCATCGACCACGCTTTCTAAGCGTCCGTTCGAAACGGTCACCCAATCGCGCGGAACGGTGACGATCATCTCCGTCGTGGTGCGGTCGTTCGGATAATCGTAGATGGGGATGTAATAGCGAGTGTCTTCGGCCTCTCCTTGCGTCCAGATTTCCTTCGGCTGGGTCGAGTAGTTTTTATTCGGCAGGATGAAATACACGCCTTTTTTCGGCCTGCCCTGGTAACGAATGACGATCTCGTGTTTTTCACCCGTTTTGCTGGGGCGGTTGAGATCGACGTGAAGCTTGGCATCGTCAGTCGTGAAACGCGCTTCTTTGCCGTCCAGCCGGGCGCTCAAAATTGTCAGCCCGACGGAATCAAAATCTAAAGCGCGGAGCCCATCCTTGAGCGTGCTGATCGTATGCGTAACCTGCCCAATGACCTCGCGCTTGTCGAGATCGAACCGCAACTCGATGCGTGCGTTCTGGAGATCGTAATCGCGGTTGCGGGCGAACGGCTCATCCGCACGTAGCGAAGGCGCAATCGCGAGAACCGAGGCGAGCAGCAGGAAAAGAATGCCTGCAACAGGCGCGTAGCCGTTCGGCCGCCGGTGCGCACAACCCGGGCCATTTGTTTTTCCAGCCATTGCACTCACCTCAATATTTTTCGAGCCGCTCACGCGCGCTTTTCGCGCAGGTAAGCGTCTTCCTTGCGAATCCAGTCTTCGCGCCGCGGCGCAAAAAAGTCGATATCCACGGTGTCTTCCAGCGCTACCGCCGAATGCGGAACATTGGCAGGAATGTAAAGCACTTCGCCGCCTCGAACGACCACTTCCCGGTCGTCAAAGATGAATTTCAGCGCTCCCGAAAGTATCAGCGAGAATTGCTCGCTTACATGAAAATGCCGCGGCACGATGGCGCCGCGGGTCATTAACAGGCGAGCGATGGTGGCATTATCGCCACTAAGCATTTGACGCGAAATCAGTTGGTTAAGCTGCTCGCCTTCGAGCTTCTCCCACGAGGTTGCTTGCATCGTTGCCTCTCCATCACCGGCTTCCGGAATGTGATAATCTTCGCATCGTCGCGCCAAACCGCAAGTTCCGTCAATGCCCATCGCCCGTCGATGACCAATCTCCTCGAGAAGCTGATCCGATTTGTCGCTGTTTTCGTGCTTGCTTTTGAAATGCCCGTCCCGGTCTATTGGCTCGTACTGCATGGCCCAGTCTCTTTCTGGCGCAAACACCGGCGCAGTGCATTTCCTGTGGCCGTGCTGGCGGCGTGGGGCATCGGCGATGCGGTTCTTTTTCTCTTCCACCGGGAGCTTTTCCTGCCTGACAGCATGTCTTGGGTGGCGGCGGCAGCACTGGTCCTGATCGGATTCGATGTTTTCACGTTTTCCACGTGCGAAGCGGCGCTGGGAAGCCGCCGAATCGTCGGACATTCCGAGCTCGCCGGCAGCCGCGAGCTGATTGCGCGCGGACTGTATGCGCGAGTGCGTCATCCCCGGTATCTGGGTATGATGGCAGGCGTGTTCGGAGCTTGTCTTGTCATCGCGGCGCTGCCATTGTGGACCGTCAGTGTCGCCTGGTTATTGCTCGCGCTGATTAGCATACGCGCAGAAGAGCACGAGCTGCGTGACCGGCTCGGTGCGACCTATGCGGCTTACTCCGAACAGGTTCCAGCGCTTTTGCCGTTCCGGCTGATTTCACGCCAAAGCCACATCGCGTCACGCCGGAATCGCACTTGACCCGCACCGGGGCAAAAGTTCGCGTCGCTTTCCAGGGCGAGCCAGGCGCGTTCAGTGAAGAAGCGGCAGTAAAGCTACTGGGCGCACAAATCGAGACTGTTCCGCGCCCCACCTTTGAGTCAATGTTTGCCGCTATTGATGATGGCGCGGCGGATTTCATCCTCGCTCCGGTCGAGAATAGCCTTGCCGGATCCGTCTATCGCTGTTACGACTTGTTGCTTGAGAGCAAGCTCAGCATCATCGCCGAAGTAATTCTTCCAATTTCCCACAATTTAATCGGTGCGCCGGGTGCGACTATCGAGCAGGTCCGGTTCGTGCAATCGCATCCAGTCGCGCTGGCGCAGTGCACCCGATTCTTTGACGATCATCCCAATATCACGCGCGTCGCCGCGGAAGACACTGGAGGAAGCGTCCGCGAAGTCGTCCGCCTCGGCAATCCGCAACGTGCGGCCATCGCCAGTCGCCGCGCCGCCGAAATTTATGGCGGCTGCATCCTGCAAACGCACCTCGAAGATCATCGGCATAACTACACACGTTTTGTACTGCTTTCCGCCCAGGCCAGCATGCCCTTAGACGCGAACAAGATTTCGCTGGTAGTTTTTCTTTTGCATCAGCCCGGTGCATTGCACAGGGCGCTTGAACCGATCGCGCAAGAGGGTATCAATTTGGTGAAAATCGAGAGCCGCCCGATCGTGGGCCAGCCGTTCGAATATTGTTTCTATCTCGACTTGATCGCGCCGCCTGAGGCCCCGAAAACGCGGGCCGCGCTCGAAGAGTTGCGGCGGCGTACGAGGGAAGTGCGGATCCTGGGCTGTTACGTCGCCGCGCCGCCTCCGGTCCCTTCCTAAATCAGTTGAGCTATTCGTTATTGAGTTTTCCCGTCGCGTTTGCCGTTTCTCGCGGGCCGCGTATAATCTTCAGACCGCGGTCCGCATTACAGTACGCTTCCTAGCTTGCCGCGGCAGGATCATCGATCTGCGCGACTCCATGAATTCGGCCTTTTTGCATTGCATCGAGCAAAGCTGCGGGCAGCGCTATCCGTTGGACGCCAGAGCCCATCAATGCCGGGCGTGCGGCGGACTCCTGGACGTTCAGTACGATTTTTCGGCCATCGATTCCTGTTCTCTGCGGAAACTTTGGGAAAAGCGCAAGAGCAGCAGCGCGCTTGTCGACCAGAGCGGCGTTTGGCGCTTTCGCGAGCTTTTGCCGTTCGTGCCAGTTGGCACCGACGTCGTCAGCCTTTCGGAGGGGCGTACGCCCCTAATCGACGTCTATCGCGCCGGGGAATGGGCCGGAGGCGTGCAGCTCGCGATCAAACATCAGGGGAATAACCCCACCGGTTCCTTCAAAGACCTCGGCATGACCGCCTGCATAACCCAGGCGGCCATTCTCAAAAGCCGGGTCACTGCCTGCGCGTCCACCGGAAATACCTCCGCTTCCATGGCCGCTTATGCTGCGAGAGCAGGAATGAAAGCTGTCGTGTTTGTGCCGTTCGGGAAGATTTCGACGGCCAAACTGGCGCAGGCCCTCGAATTTGGATCTGTGGTCATCGAGATCGGCGACAACTTCGATCAGGCTTTCGGTATGCTCCGCGAATTGACCGACGAACTAGGGCTTTACCTGGTCAATTCGCTGAACCCATTCCGTCTCGAAGGCCAGAAGACGATCGTTTTCGAAATTCTGGAACAGCGCGACTGGCGCGTACCCGATTATTTGGTTTTACCGGGCGGAAATCTGGGAAACGTATCCGCTGTGGGCAAAGGCCTGCGCGAGCTTCAGCAACTCGGGTTTATTGATAAGCTGCCTCGGCTGGTCGTCGTTCAAGCGGAAGGTGCGAACCCGTTCTATACAATGTTCGCGACGGGCGCCAGCGAGATCGTACCCGTTCAGCCGCGCACCGAAGCCTCCGCGATTCGCATCGGCAATCCAGTGAATTGGAGAAAGGCTCTGCGGTCGCTGCGTTTGACTGACGGAATGTGCGAATCCGTTACCGACGACGAAATTTTCGACGCCAAGGCCGCCTTGGCGAAGGACGGGGTGGGATGCGAACCCGCATCGGCCGCTTCCGTCGCCGGCATTCAAAAGCTGGTCCGCGCAGGAAAGATCGAAGAAGGCGCCGACGTAGTCGCTGTACTGACAGGCCACCAACTCAAGGATCCGGAGATCAGCATCAAGCGGCGGAGCGAGGGAGAACTGGCGCAGCAGAAATTGCACGTCGAAGCGGATGTGAAGAAATTGCGGGCCGCTTTGGAAAGCGTGATTTTGCAGTCGGCCTGATCGGGTCGAGGCGCATCATGCAATCGGCAAAGTTATTCTCCCCGCGTGAAGCAGCCCAGGTCCTGGGCATCAGCTACCCCACCCTCAAGCAGTGGATCTACAAAGGGAAAATTCGAACCGTCAAAACCGCGGGTGGTCACCATCGCATCCCGGAACAGCAAATCGATAAATTCCTCTACCGCGCCTCGGAGATCGGCGATGTGCGTGAACGTCGTAACACGTTTCGCCGCGTCAGCGGCAGAAATCAGCTGATCGGCCGCGTCACGGACATAAAAACAAGCGGTTTAATGGCTCAGGTGACGCTGTCGATTGGAGGACAGCACATCACCTCGATCATCACGGCCGACGCAATCCGCGAGATGCGCCTGCAAAAAGGGCAGACCGTTGCAGCGCTTATTAAGTCAACGGAAGTGATGATCCTTCGCGTTTGACGCGTTATTTCCGATTTGTTTTTGATACACCTGCCGCAGGCTTGCGCCGCCTCCGCGTCCGTCCCTTTTCGAGATTATCGTCTTGAGCGGGCACTCTCCCGGTAGTCGTGTCAGGATCGAGATTCTCGATAGAGGCATCGGTTGGGTTGTCGATGATGCTGAAGCCAGCCGTGCCGATCTGATCCGAACCGCGTCTACGTCTCGCCATTTTTGTGCCTCGTTTGTCGTCACCTTCAATCTCGGTGCACTCGGCACTGAAAATCCATGAAGGATATGTGGTAACCGAAACAGCGGCCCCAGCGTATAAAGGATAAGCGGCTCTTCAGCGTGCGACGGTTTCCTGCTTCCGACCATGCAAGCTCTAGCCAACCACGCGCAGAGTGGCTTGCTTGCGCCACTCACCTGTGTTAAATGCCTGAACAGGCGGTGCGCTCAGGGGGAGAAACGATGAAATTCAGAACCTTCATCTTGGTCATTCTGGCGGGAGTCAGCGCGGCGGCACCGATATTCGCGCATCACGGCACGGGCGTCGCTTACGATACGGAAAAAACTCTCATTCTCAAGGGGACCGTAACGGAATGGATTTGGGCCAACCCGCATTGCGGGATTCTATTTGACGTCAGAAACACTAAGGGTGAGGTCGAACACTGGGGCGCCGAACTTGGCAATCCTCACGCCTTATCTATGTCTGGACTCAGCAAGGACGTCCTCAAACCTGGTGATAAGATCACTCTCACCGGCCACCCTGCGAAATCGGGTGCGCCACGCATCGAGTTGCAGGAGTTCACGACGGCCGATGGACGAACCCTGCCGGAAAAAGGCCACAAAGGAAATGGTGCTAAGCTGACGGACGAGCCTGGGCAGTAGCCATCATAATCGGCTATTCGGAGGTTCGCCGTTCTCAAAGGAGTAGGGAAATGCGAAATCGTATTGTGCGTCTTTTCGGGATGATGGGTGTGCTCATGGTCTTTTCTGGTGTTTCCTTCGCCCAGACCTACGGCACAAAAGGCTATTCGCCGGGCGCATGGAAGCCTGAAGAGCTGCCGAAGGAATTGTCGAACCCCAAGCCATACAATCCACGCGACTTTTCTGGCGTTTGGTCCTCGCCGACACGGCGGGGGTACTTCGAGAGGCATTCGCTGAATGACAAATGGCTGGACATCAAAGACAAGAGCATCCCGGATCAGATGCGCTCGCAGACGTATCCTCCCCCGATGACAGACTGGGGCAAAGCGAAATTCGAAGCGACCAAGCCGAGCTATGGTCCGCGCTCCGTTCCGCCCGGCCTGGGTAATGACGCTGTTTCTACGTGCGATCCGATGGGCTATCCCCGCGATCTTTACGAAGCAAATCTGCGCCCGTTCGAAATCATTCAAACCTCCGACCGGCTTTTGATTCACATGCAGTACCACGATATATGGCGACAGGTTTGGACCGATGGTCGCGAACTTCCCAAGGATCCCGACCCGGCTTGGATGGGTTACTCGGTCGGTAAGTGGGAAGGTGACACGTTCGTGATCACATCGACGGGTTACGACGATCGCACTTGGCTCGATCACTTCGGAAATCCCCACAGTGACCAGATGGTTCTGGTCGAGCGCTGGCGCCATCCGGACGCCGACACCTTGACGCTGGACATGACTATCACCGACCCTAAGGCTTACACAGCGCCTTGGGTTGGCGAAACTATTACGTTCGTGCGAGCGAAAGCAGCTATTTTCGAAGAACTCTGCGTCCCGTCGGAAGAAGAGCACTTTAACGACAAAATCAGAGACGCCGCAGTCGGAACAGCAAAGCCGTAAGCGGGTCGGCCGGCCCGGACAGCAGCCAGCGAAGGTTGAGGCTGGGCGTGTTGCTTCGCGTTGCTGCGGGCCCGCATCATTCGGAGCATTAATACATTGAAAACCGTACCGCCCTGGCGCTGCTACGGAGTCCATACCTCACACTTGGGTTAAATCCCGTATTGCCAGAGGTTTTCGCTGCTGAGTATTGTCACAGGTCAGCGACCCCTGTTGCCTCGTGGGCGCGTGTATCCCTGCACGAAGGTGCGGGCGGCAGTGACATGAACCGGAGGTGATTTCATGGCGCCTTTCCGAATCCTCTTAGCGGACGAT
>Ga0209581_1002043_pt1 | contig 20794 bp, 19 predicted proteins | sample Coa_R2_FD_187160 | JGI IMG/M metagenome (GOLD analysis project Ga0209581, IMG submission 187160) | Surface soil microbial communities from Centralia Pennsylvania, which are recovering from an underground coalmine fire - Coalmine... | ecosystem: Environmental > Terrestrial > Soil > Unclassified ...
CGGGCGACTTCCCCCATGGCATCCGGCAGCGTTTTACCGTGCTCGAGCGTGATGACCTCGGCGAGGCGCCGCCGGTTCGCGTCCACCAGTTCGCGCAGCTTGAACATGATCTCCGCGCGGCGCGAGAGCGCCGTGGCGCGCCAGGCCGGGAACGCCTGCCGGGCGGCATCGACGGCGCGATCCACCTCCGCCGCGCCGGCAAAATCTACGCGAGCCTGCGCTTCGCCCGTCGCTGGATTCCATACCACGCCGGAGGGCCCGGACTCCGAGGCGACCTTCGCGCCGCCAATCCAATGCTGGATTCTGGCAAGACCCGCACTTACGTCCGCGATAGCCATGCTTCAATCTCCCGCCTCAACCATTCTCTGCAACAGCCGGATCTGCCCCGCGTGATCAGATTTTGTAATCCACCAGCCCGGCGTCCATTCCGCCTATGCGCATCGCGTTCCCATCGAGCCCGTTTCGCTGTCCCTTGCGCCACACGGTCCGCAGCCGGCCGCTGGCCGCGGTTTTTCGCATGCGTGGCAGAGCGGCCTGAGGTTTCCTCCGATTGCACGCGCGTAATCGGGCGAGGATCGATTACCGCCATGCGCATGTTTTTCACGATACCCATTTCTGCGCCGCCGTGCGATCGCCGAAGCGGCCCACCATCTGCGCGGGCACCACGGGATTGGGGAGCGCCTTGGCTCTCCGCAGCGCCGCAAGCAGCTTCGCGGGAGCATCGGGGATGACGCGCCGTCGCGGCTTCCAGCTTGTCCGATGCGCCGCCGACGAAAACAATCGGAGCCCGCCGCGTTTTGGGCGATCCGCGCAGCGCCACCGCGGTCTCGCGTCCGTGAAAAGGCGCACGGTTCAGATCGATGACCAACGCGTCTGCTTGCGATTCGCGAATCTCGCGCCAGGAAGCCAGTTTTTCGGAGTAGTCAAGGACGTAACCCGCGTTGCGCAGCTTGGCGATCAGAGGCCCGGCTTCCGCCGCCTTCCAGTGGAACAGGCGGACGCGCGGCATCCCTTCATCATACGTGCCCCCAGGGCGGTGAAGCCGGCGGCCGACCCGGCTTCGCGCCGGTGTGCCTGTGTGCAAAGACCGGCCGGGCAGCTCCCCCACCCGGCCGGCTGCAAGTCAGGCGATTCTCCGTTCGCCTGTTCTCCTCCGACACTAGTATCCGCGCAATTCGCGCCGAAACCGGGTCAAGCCACAGGAAAATTTTTGCGGAGCAACTCGAGTTTTTCCGCAGCCGAGCCGGAATCGATGGAGTGGGCGGCCACCTGCACGGCTTCGCGCATTCCCGCTACGAGTCCCGCGGCGATCAGCCCGGCCGCTGCGTTCACAAGCACGATATCCCGGCGAGGGCCAGGGCATCCCTCAAGTATTTCCCGTGCGATGCGAGCGTTGTCCGCCGCATCCCCGCCGGCCAGATCGTCCAGATTGGCCTGCGTTACGCCGAAATCGGCCGGACTCCAGACGTGCATCTCCGCGTGGCCCGCCGAAACCTGCCAGACATCCGTGGGGCCGGTGGTCGTGATTTCATCGAGCCCGTCGTGCCCGTGTACCACGAATGCGCCCGCGGTGCCCAATTCCGCCAGAGCCTCCGCGATCAAGCGGGCGGCTTTCGCCGAAGGCGCGCCGATTAATTGCCGCTGGGCTCGCGCCGGGTTCGCCAGCGGTCCTAGCAGGTTGAATACGGTTTGCATTTTCAGCGCCCGCCGCACCGGCTGCGCTACCTTCATCGCCGGATGCAGACTCGGCGCGAACAGGAAGCCGATACCGACTTCGCGGATGGCGCGCGCGGCCTCCTGCGGGGTCATCGTGATCCGCACGCCCAACGCCTCCAGCACGTCCGCGCTGCCGGTCTGGCTGGACAGCGACCGGTTACCGTGCTTGGCGATTCGCGCGCCGGCGCCCGCCATGACCAGCGCCGCGACCGTCGAAATATTGAACGTTCCCGAGCCGTCGCCGCCAGTGCCGCAAGTGTCCACCACGTCGGGATGGGCGTCTACCACGATCATCTGTTCGCGCATCGCACGCGCGAAGCCGGCCAGTTCCGGCGCGGTCTCGCCCTTCATCTTCAGCGCAACCAGAAAACCCGCAATCGCCGCGTCGCCTTCGCCGCCCGCCAGAAGCAGGCTCATCGCCTGGTAGGCCTCTTCGGCAGAGAGATCGCCTCCGCTCACCACGCGATGGAGGAAGGGAATCAGGGACATAGACTCTCATGATAAAGTGAGTGCGAATTCGATGCGTCTTACTCGCCGCCAAGCCCTCGCCGCCACTGCCGCGGCTCCTCTTGCGTTCGCCCAAAGGGGGGACGCTCCGCCGAACATCGTCTTCATCATGGCCGACGATCTCGGCTACGCGGATCTCTCCTGTTACGGGCGGCGCGATTTCACCACCCCAAACATCGACCGGCTCGCGGGCGAAGGCATGCGTTTTCTGCAAGCCTACGCGAATTCGGCGGTCTGCTCCGCCACACGGACGGCGCTGATCACGGGCCGTTACCAATACCGGTTACCCGTCGGCCTGGAAGAGCCCATTGGGAGCGCCAACGACCGCATCGGCCTGCCGCCCGATCATCCCACGCTGCCTTCGCTGCTGCGCAAGGCCGGCTACGGAACCGCGCTGATCGGCAAATGGCACCTCGGGCGGCTTCCCAAGTATGGTCCGTTGCAAAGCGGCTACGATCATTTCTGGGGCTTTCGCGGAGGCGGGCTGGATTACTTCACGCACAAGTACGGCATCGCGTCCACAGATACGGATGATCTCTGGGAGGACGATGTCAAGATCCACCAGGCGGGATACTTGACGGAATTGTTTGGAGCCCGCGCCGTATCCGTGATTACGGATTACGCCAAGTCTCGCCGGCCGTTTCTCTTGAGCCTGCATTTCAACGCTCCACACTGGCCCTGGGAAGGCCCCGGCGATGAGGCCGAATCACGGCGTCTCACGGCGCTGAACGATTGGGACGGCGGCTCGCTGGCAACCTACGCGCGGATGGTCACCGCCATGGACGCGCAAGTCGGCGAAGTCATGAAGGCCCTCGACAACGCCGGCATCGCGAACAACACCATTGTCATCTTCACCAGCGACAACGGAGGCGAGCGATTCTCCGACACCTGGCCCTTCTCGGGCAAGAAGACGGACCTGCTTGAGGGCGGGCTGCGCATTCCCGCGATTGTGCGCTTCCCCGGACATATTCCGGCGGGAGCGACTACGGAGCAGGTCGCGATCACTATGGACTGGCTGCCGACATTGCTCGAATTTGCCGGCGCTCAACCCGATCCGGCCTATCCTCCCGATGGAATGAGCCTGGCGGCCACGCTGACGCGAAATGCGCCGCCGGTTCCGCGCAAGCTGTACTGGCGGTACAAATACAACTCCCAATTCGCGCTGCGCGACGGCGACCTGAAATATCTCTCGATCAACGGCAATAGCTTTTTGTTTAACGTCGTGGCTGACCCGCTGGAGCGCGCGAATCTGAAGAACCGCCAGCCAGAAATCTTCCAGAAAATGGCCGCCGACTTCGAAGCGTGGAATGCCACGATGCTGCCCATCGATCCCGCCTCCAACACCAGCCCGCTGGGCTACGCGGATCAGTTGGCGGATCACCCGGGCGTGCGGCGGCCGAATCGTCCGTGAAGCCTGCGGGGCGTGCGGTATAGTAAGGGTTTCCGCGTTCCCAGCGCAAAAGAACCATGAAAATTCACGAATACCAGGCCAAGGCTCTCTTGGCCCGTTACGGAGTCCCTGTGCCTCGCGGCGAACTAGCACTCAGCGCCGATGAGGCCGGCGCCGCGGCCAAAAAAATCGGCGGCAGCGTGGTGGTGAAGGCGCAGATTCACGCCGGAGGACGAGGCAAGGGCGGGGGAGTCAAGGTCGCGAAGGACGCGCAGGAAGCGCGCGCGATCGCGGAAAAGATGCTTGGGATGACGCTGGTCACGCATCAAACCGGGCCCGAAGGCCGCGTGGTCCAGCGCCTGCTGGTCGAAGAGACGCTGCCCATCGAGCGCGAGCTCTACCTCGGCATCGTGCTCGACCGCGCCCGCGGGAAGAACGTCTTCATGGCATCCGCCGACGGCGGCGTCGAGATCGAAGAAGTCGCGGCGAAGACGCCGGAGCGCATTTTGAAAGAGGCCATCGAGCCGGGGCTCGGGCTGATTCCGTTTCAGGCGCGCAAACTGGCTTTTGGCATCGGACTTACCGGCCCGGCGGCGAATCTCGCGGCGCAGGCCATGGTTGCGCTGGCGAAAGCCAATGAAGCGCTGGACGCCTCGCTTGCTGAGATCAACCCGTTCGTCCTGACGAAGGATGGCAAGGTTTACGCCCTCGACGCCAAAATCAATCTGGATGACAACGCATTGTTCCGCCACAAGGACCTCACGCAACTGCGCGACCTGAACGAAGAAGATCCGCTGGAGGTGGAGGCTTCTCGATTCGGGCTGAACTACATTAAGCTCGACGGCAACGTCGCGTGCATGGTGAATGGCGCGGGCCTCGCGATGGCCACCATGGACATCATCAAATACGCGGGAGGCAACCCCGCGAACTTCCTGGATGTCGGCGGCGGCGCGAACGAAGATCAGATCCGCAACGCCTTCCGCATCCTGCTATCCGATCCAGCCGTGCAGGCCGTGTTGATCAACATATTCGGCGGGATTCTGCGCTGCGATACGCTCGCCGCCGGCGTGGTGAACGCCGCGCGCGAGCTTTCGGTCAGAAGTCCCATCGTGGTCCGCATGGAGGGCACCAATGTCGAGCAGGGCCGCAAGATTCTTCTGGATTCGGGATTGAACTTCACCGTCGCTAAGGATATGCGTGACGCTGCGGAAAAGGTGGTGCGGCTGGCGTCCCAGGGAGTGGCGGCATGAGCATTCTGGTCGACAAGAACACGCGGGTCCTGGTGCAGGGCTTCACCGGCCGGGAAGGAACATTCCACGCTCAGCAGGCGATCGCTTATGGAACCACGGTGGTCGGCGGCGTTACGCCGGGCAAGGGCGGGCAAAAACATTTAGATCGGCCCGTGTTCGATACCGTGGCGGACGCAGTGAAGGCTACCGGGGCGAACGCGAGCGTTATCTTCGTTCCGCCTCCGTTCGCCGCGGACGCGATCATGGAAGCCGCTGACGCCGGTATCCCGCTGGTGGTCTGCATCACCGAAGGCATCCCGGCGTCGGACATGGTGCGTGCTTGGGCGTATCTGAAGGATCATCCGGGCACGCGGCTGATCGGGCCGAATTGTCCCGGCATCATTTCGCCCGGCCAGTGCAAGATCGGCATCATGCCGGGCCATATTCACAAGCAGGGGCACGTCGGAGTCGTCTCCCGTTCGGGAACGCTGACTTATGAAGCCGTGGGACAGTTGAGCGCGCTTGGTATCGGGCAGTCCACCTGCATCGGCATCGGCGGTGACCCCATCATCGGCACCACACACACCGAGGCCCTGCGGCTGTTCAACGAAGATCCCGACACGCACGCCATCGTCATGATCGGCGAGATCGGCGGCAATGCCGAGGAACAGGCCGCCGCGTACATAAAGGATCACGTCAAGAAGCCGGTGGTCGGCTTCATCGCCGGGCAGACCGCGCCTCCGGGCCGCCGCATGGGCCATGCGGGCGCGATCATTGCCGGGGGGAGCGGCAAGGCCGAGGACAAGATCGCCGCCATGAAAGCCGCGGGTGTCACCGTATGCGCCTCCCCTGCTGAGATCGGCGAAAAGGTCAAAAGCGTAATTTGAACACACAACATGGAACGAACATTCGCGATCATCAAGCCCGACGCGGTCGCCGCGGGGCAGACTGGCGAGATCATCGCCATCATTCAGAAAGCCGGCTTCCGCATCGTCGGAATGAAAATGAAGCGGCTCAGCCAGCTCGAGGCCGAAGCGTTTTACGCGGTCCACAAGGAACGGCCGTTTTATGGGTCGCTCGTAAAGTTCATGACCGAAGGACCGGTAGTGGTCATGGTGCTCGAAGCCGCCGACGCGATCAGGAAGTGGCGCGACACCATGGGCGCCACCAATCCCGCCAACGCCGCCGAAGGCACAATCCGCAAGAAGTTTGCGACCAGCATTGAACGCAACTGCGTGCATGGCTCAGATGCGCCGGAGACCGCGGCGGTGGAGATTCCGTTTTTCTTCAGTACGGCCGAGCTTCTCTAATATCCGGCAGCGCCGTTGCGCGGCCGGGCCATCTCCTGAAGGATCCACGCCCACATCGATGGCGTAAAGGGTCAGGAGGAGGCCGAGGAATCCGTAGTTACTCGCCAGATTTTCCGGCGGGAGCGGCCTGCCGCCCGCCAGGCCGATGATCACGCATTCCAGCAGGATGGCCAGAGAATCGAACCGCCACGTCTTCTTCTTCGCCAGGAGGTCCGGATTGCGCAGATGAAGGTGGCCGCCGATGAAAAAACGCGGGGCTGTCAGCAAAACAAAGACGACGAAGACCGCGAGTGGAATCCAAGGAAATCCCGCTTGCTTGCGGAGCGAATCCGACAGCCGCCCCAGCGCCTCCTTATAGCCCGCCGCGATAAATGCAATGACCGTAATCTCCGACCTGGGCCGGCGTTTTTCCATTCGGTCTGCGGCATTGGCGCATGATAGCCCGGAGGTTGGCGAAAAGGAGGGAACCCGCGGAATCCGGGTTCGCTAGGTGCGCGGCTTGGGCTCCACGCGCAGCTTCAGCCCGTCGACGCCCACCACGCGCACTTGGGCGCCCGCCTCCACCGGCGCAGACGACTCCGCATTCCAGTATTCCCCGTGCACGAAGACGGTGCCGGCGGGAGCCAGCGCGGTGCGGGCCTCGCCGATTTCATCCAGCAAACCGCCATGGTTCATGATGATCTTGTTCCTGCGGGCGCGAATCGCCAAGGCCATCAGAAACATGGTGATCGCGGCGAAGGGGATGCACACGGCGAGCGCGGTCGATAGATGAATGGTCACCGAGGGCGGGCCGTTGATCAGCAGCAGCGCGCCCAGGATCATCGACACGGTGCCGCCAATCCCCAGGATGCCGTGCGAGGTGAACTTCGCCTCCAGCACAAAGAGCGCTACTCCGAGGATCAGCAGAGCCGCGCCGATCCAGTTGATCGGCAGCACCGCCAGCGACGACAACCCGAGCAGCGCCAGAATTCCGCCGATCACTCCGGGAAAGATGAGCCCGGGAGCGGTGAACTCGGCATAAATGCCGATCGCGCCGAGCGCGAGCAGGATGAAGCCGACGTTGGGATCTTGCACCGCATCGATGATCCGCTCGCGTGCCGTGGGACGGTAATCGGCAATCTCGGCGCCTGCGGTGTGCAGCACATCCATGCGCCCGTCGAAACGCGCGACCAGCTTTCCTTCAAGCTGGTCCAGCAGCTTGGATTCATCGGGCGCGACTACATCAATCAGGCGGTTTTCCAGCGCTTCCTTTTCGGAAAACGCTTTGGCATCGCGAATCGTCTGTTCCGCCAGATCCGCGTTGCGGCCGCGCTTGGAGACGATGCTGCGCAGCCACGCCGAGGCGTCGTTCTCGACTTTTTTGCGCATCACCGGGTCCATTTGGCCGGTCAGCAGGACGGGAGAGGATGCGCCGGTATTGGTTCCCGGCGACATAGCGGCGATGTCGGCGGACTCCAGCAGAAAGAAGCCGGCGCTGGCGGCCCGGCCGCCGCTGGGTGTGACGTATGCGATTACCGGCACCCGCGAGGCGACGATCTTGGAAGTGATCTCGCGGCTCGAATCCATCAGGCCGCCCGGAGTATTCAGCCGCAGCAGCACCGCCGCCGCATTCTCATGCGCGGCCTGATCGAGGGCGTGTCCGATGATCTCGACCGTGATCGGCCCGATCATGCCATCCACTTTGACGGCCACCACTTGCGGCGCGGCAATCGCCGCCGCAGTGGCAAACAACGCGATTGGAATGACCGTCATGCCGGAGCTTGATTCCATAATAACGGGTTATGGCAACGGCCATAGAGGGTGACGCAACCCCTGAGATTAATGTGAACAAGATGGTTACACTCGCATTCTTACGTCTAATCGTCCGATTACCGTGCTACAAAGCCCCGTGCGGATGGGATAATAAGCCTTCTAGACGAATCGATGGTCCACTTGGAAAGCATGTGGAACCAGCGGAACCGTGCCCGTGTCCTGCTGTTCAGCGCCTTACTTCTTCTTGCAATTGCGGTAGCCGACTGGTTGACGAAGCCCTTTTTTTCAATGGGCTTTCTCTATTTGTTCCCGATTATGCTGACAGCAGGCTATCGGCCCCGCTGGCAGGTGGCTGTGCTCGGCGTGATCTGCGCCATTCTCAGTGAGGTCTTCAGTTCGCTTCCTATCTCATGGGTCCGCCTGACGTTTGAGACTCTGGCCCTCACGGGTTGTGGCCTGTTCGTGGCGGAGTTGGCCCGCAACCGGCGTCTTACGTTGGAATCGCAGGAAAAATTTCGAGTATTCGTGGAAACGAGCCCGGCCGCCATCGTTACCGTAGATGACCGGGGGTTCATCGAGATTGCAAACCATTCCGCTATGGAGTTACTCTCTTCCGGGGCCGACAATTTGATTGGCCATCCGATTGCCGCGTTTCTGCCGGAGTTGCACCAAGCCCTGCGCAAAGAAGAAGGTCCGCAATTCCGGGCTTCGATGCAGTGTCACGCCCGCCGCGCGAACGGTGAGTCCTTCACAGCAGATGTATGGTTTTCAACGTACAAAGAAGGTTCGACGCCGAAGCTGGCCGCCATCATCGCCGAAGCGAGCGAGAACGGTTCTGGACCCAGCCATCCGTTGCCTGGCAATCGCGAGCGCCTCGCGCTAAGCCAGCGCGAAACCGATGTTTTACGGTATGTGGTGCAGGGTCTTTCCAATAAAGAGATTGCGGCACGGATGCAGGTATCGGAGAGCACGGTCAAAAACACGCTGCAGCAGCTCTTCTCGAAAACGGACGTGCGAACGCGCGGGCAATTGGTGCGCGTCGCGCTGGAGCTGTATCGCGATTTGTTGTAGTCCCGTTCAATCAAAAGATTGAAGCCTCCCAATCCAAGCATTGCGAGCCATTGCCGGGAAGATCCTTGGCGATCAGGGGGGAAAGAGGGCATGCTGATACTGTCCGACGCCGCGCATGCTCCGCCACGCAGTCGATTTCGCCCTTCACAATCGTTTTCTCGTCCTGGGAGTAGGGTTGCTCCTGTTTGCCTGGGGAGCGATTTCTTTCCACACCCTTCCGGTCGAGGCATACCCGGACGTGGCCAACAACTACGTCGAGGTGATCACGCAATGGCCTGGCATTTCTGCGGAACAGATCGAGCAGCAGGTGACCATTCCCCTCGAAATCGCGATGAATGGAATCCCAGGCGTTGTCCATCTGCGTTCTTTCTCGCTGATGGGACTCTCAGACCTGAAGCTGGTCTTCGATGATGACACCGAAGACTCCTGGAACCGGGAACGCGTTCTGGAACGGCTCTCGCAGGTCGTGCTGCCGCCGGGCGTGAATCCGCAGATGGGCACGGACTGGAGCCCGGTGGGCCAAATCTATTTCTTCACACTCCACAGCACAAATCCCGCCTACGACGCTATGGAACTGAAATCGTTGGAGGACTGGGTGGTCGAGAAAAACTTCAAGTCCGTGCCGGATGTGGTGGATGTGGCAAGTTTTGGCGGGCCGACACGCGAATACCAAGTGCGGCTCGACCCGGAAAAGATGGTCGCCTACGGGCTCGGGCTGAGCCAGGTGGAGCAGCAGCTCGCCAACAACAACGCCAACGCGGGAGGAAGCTTCATTGAGGCTGGCTCGCAACAGATCAACATCCGAGAAGTTGGTCTGGTACGGAACATTCGCGACATTGAAAACACGGTCATCCTGACCAAGACCGGGACTCCTCTGCGGATTCGGGACATTGCCACGGTTACGCAGGGCGCCAAGATCCGGCTAGGCCAGTTCGGACGGGCGATTCACCGTGAAGATGGAAAGATCATCGATAACAACGATGTGGTTTCCGGCATCGTGCTGATGCGCAAAGGCGCGAACGCCGACTCGGTGCTGGATGGAATCCACCGGAAAGTGCAGGAGATGAACGATCACATTCTGCCTGCGGGCGTGAAAATCGTTCCGTTCTTAGACCGCAGCGACCTGGTGCACCACACTACGCGCACCGTGCTCCACAACCTCACGGAAGGCATCGTGCTGGTGGTCGTCGTCTTGCTGCTCTTCCTGGGGAACGTGCGAGGTGCGCTGATTGTCGCGCTGACGATTCCGTTTTCGCTGCTGTTCGCGGCCTCTTGTCTGAAGCTCAAAGGCATTCCGGCCAACCTCCTTTCGCTCGGCGCGCTGGACTTCGGGATGGTGGTGGATGGCGCCGTGGTCATGGTGGAGAACATTGTGCGGCACTTGGGGAGCCGCTCCATTGAGCCTCGCACCACGAAGGAAAAGATCTTTGACGCGGCTCACGAAGTTCAACGCCCCGTGTTCTACGCGATCGCCATTATCATCACGGCGTACCTGCCGATTTTCACTCTCCAGCGCGTGGAAGGACGTCTATTCAAGCCCATGGCCTGGACGGTCGCCTTTGCGCTGCTGGGCGCGATCATCTTCTCCCTGCTCATCGCGCCTGTTCTGTCAAGTTTGTTTTTTCCCAGAGGCACGCGTGAATGGCACAATCCGGCGATGGCCTGGGTCACAACTGGATACCGCAAGCTTTTGCGCCAGGCAATCTGCTACCGGTGGGTGACTCTGACTCTTGGGTCGGCGGCAGTGGCGGCCTCGCTGTATCTTTCAAGCCTGATTGGCTCGGAGTTCTTGCCGCACCTCGACGAAGGCTCCATATGGGTGCGCGGTACGCTTGCGCCCAGCACAGGGCAGACCCGTGGTACGGAAATCGCCAACCAGGCCCGGATTGTGCTGTGTTCCTTCCCGGAAGTGCCGCAGTGCACCAGCCAGGTGGGCCGGCCGGACGATGGTACGGACGCCACCGGCTTCTTCAATACCGAGTTTTTTGTCGACCTGAAGCCCAAAGAGCAATGGAGGCCGGTATTCCACCAGAACAAAGAGGAACTCATCGCCGCGATGGACCGCGAACTTTCCAGACTTCCCGGAGTGATCTGGAATTTCTCCCAGCCTATCTCCGACAACATGGAAGAGGCCGTGAGCGGTGTCAAGGGGCAGCTTGCGACCAAGATCTACGGCGACGATCTGCACGTGTTGGAAGATAAGGCCGGCCAAATCGTCCGGATCATGCGCCAGGTCCGCGGGATCGAGGACCTCGGCGTGCTGCGGGTTCTAGGCCAGCCTAATGAAAACTTCGAAGTGGATCGCGATGCCGCCGCGCGTTACCAGATCAATGTGGCGGACATTCAGGATGCGATCCAGACCGCGGTGGGAGGCAGCGCGCTGACGCAAGTGCTGCTGGGTGAGCGGCGCTATGACCTTACCTTGCGCTACCTCCCGCAGTACCGCAGTACAACGGACGCCATCGAACAGATCCGGCTGCTGGCGCCTTCCGGCGAACGCGTTTCTCTTGCGCAGCTCTGCAAGATGAGAGAACGTGACGAAGGTTCTGAAATCTACCGCGAGGGAAACCAACGCTACGTGGCAATCAAGTACAGCGTCCGCGGGCGGGACCTGGGCAGTGCGGTGGAAGAAGCCATGAACAGGATCCAGGCGGCGATTCAGCTTCCGCGCGGATATCGTATTGATTGGGAAGGCGAATACGAGAGCCAAAAACGCGCACAAGCCCGGCTCGCGATTATCGTGCCGCTCACCGTTCTGCTGATCTTTTTCATCCTCTACTCCATGTTTCGTTCCTTGAAATGGGCCGGCCTGATCCTGGTGAACATCGCCGTCGCTCCTCTCGGCGGCATGCTCGCGTTGCTGCTGACCCACACCAACTTCAGCGTGTCTTCGGGTGTGGGCTTCCTCGCGCTCTTCGGCGTCTCGGTTCAAACTGGCGTCATTATGCTGGAATACATCAATCAACAGCGCGCCAAGGGCGCGCCCGTTGAGCAAGCGGCCATCGAAGGCGGAGTGCTGCGGTTACGGCCCATCCTCATGACCATGCTGGTGGCGACGCTGGGACTGCTGCCTGCAGCGATGTCGCATGAGATTGGCTCGGATTCTCAGCGGCCGTTCGCTATCGTCATCGTTGGAGGGCTTACTGCCGGACTGGTGCTCAGCGTGTTTCTATTACCGGTGCTCTATACGTGGGTGGCCGGGCCCGGCGATGTGCTACCGGTGCCAGAAGTCAAGCCGGAGTAAACCTTCACGGCCGATCGGGATCAGCAAAGCGCGTTTATTCCGGCTTAGCACAGATCCGGGCATGAGTGGTGTGGGCGCCCGGGCGTGAAACGGCTCGCGCCGTCAAGAGATTCCGCCGCCCACCCGCCGGGCGGCGAGCGAGCGCGCGCCATGATCGCGGCTCAGGGAATTTACTCCTTCGGGCTCACCGTGGTCACGATCTTGCCGGCGTCGTGGATCTGGTAATCGGCGGGAACCTGGAACAGACTTGGGTCGGGCTCGGTGCGCTGGATGTTGGTGAGCTTGTAAACTGTCTCGCCTTCGCGAGGATCGCTGTGCCGGGTCATCACGTTCATGTGCAGGTCGGACGAATACCACGTTTCATCCACAATCTGAATCGGCGCGGTGTTGCCGATCTGGCCCGCTGGAATCATCCGCGTTTCGCGCTTGCCGACCGCCAGCACGCCTTCGATCATCTGGGAGCCAAGGTCTTCGACCCTGGGCGGCTCGGCGGGCGGCGTGCCGTTGAGAATCATCCGCGGGCTGACGGATATGCCGGCCTGGGGTCCGGGAAAATCCTGGGTGACGAATTTCTGGCCGGCCGGAGTGCGGAGTTCGAACACGCGCCCCTTTGCAGAGCTTAGTCCCGGCATCCTCTCGGCTGTGCGAGCCTGCGGGTTCAGGGTATAGTTCGCGCCAGCAACCGGGTCCGAGATGATGATGAGCTTACCGGATTGCTGAGCGGCGCCCTTCAGGATCGGCAGCGATTCTTCGCGGCGCTCGCGTCCCAGGCCGTCCCGGTACTGCATGCTCGAGCGGCGCTGCACGATGCGGTTTCCGTCGGCAAGCGTCTGCGTCGTCTCCGTGACCGCTTCGGCCGAGTAGGGCGCACCCTTGATCGGATCGCCGCCGATCGGCTGCGCGCCGATAAACGCGACCGTCGCCTGGCCGGGCACCATCCCTGGCTGGACACCTCCGGGCACGTCGAGTCGAATCGTAATGCCGGTGGACGTCTGCGTTACTTCCGGCTGTTGCTGGGCGAAACATGCGATGCCGGCCGAGGCCGCCACCAGGACGATCGCTTTCATGTTGTTGATTCTCCTTCTCGATTATTGCTCATAACTCACGAACCGGATAGCCCGGGCGAGGCCTTCCTGGCCCACCAGCACGTCGGCTTCGACCGGGTCGGCCAGGTGGGCCTCGCTAACCGGCAGCCCGACCGTCCGCATGGTCGCGGCGGGCACCACCATGCGCAGGATCTCGCCGCGCTCGAAGGGCGGCGGCGAATCCATCAGCGGTATGAAATCAGTCGCGACCGGGGCTCGGGGCCTGGGTTTTGCACGATGCGCGGGCTCGTGTGCCGATCCGAGCAGGGTAGGGGGGGCTGGTGGGGCGACTTCTTCGGCCGCCCTGGGCATCTGCGGGGAGGGCACCAAGGTGGATCGAATGGGTGGCGGTGTGGCGTTGCTCGCATGCCGCGGAATCGCCACGGCTGCCAACAGTCCGGCGGCGACCGCCGCGGCCGCGGCGTAGATCCGGCAGAGGGTGCGATCGCGCTGCAATTTCCGGAAGGAATCCAAAACGCGGGCTTCGACCGCCGGCCCGGCTTCCCGGTCCCGATCTATTTCTTTCAATAATCCCAATAACTCACGCATTGCAAACCCATTTAGCGCTTCGCAATTTCTGCGCGAGCAGCCCCCGCGCACGGTTCAGCCGCGACCGGACGGTCCCCACCGGGCATTCCAAAATCGCGGCGGCTTCCTCGTAACTCGCGTCTTCCAAATCACATAGCACCACCGCCTCACGATAGGCGGCGGGTAGGGTCAGGACGGCGCGGCGGACCTGGTCGACGGTCTCGCGCCGCGTCAGATCCTCCAGAAGATCCTCCGGGGAGGCGGTTTCCTCGGGAGGTGGCGGCTGGAAGCCGCGCCCGTCGATGCGCCGAAGGATCTGGTTGCGGGCGATTCCGTACAGGAACGAGCCTAGATTTCCTCTCGCCGGGTCGAACCGCCGCCCGGCGCTAAGCAGCGCGAGAAAGGTCTCCTGGGTCACGTCCTCGGCCATCTCGACACTGCCAGTCATGTGCAGGGCGAAGCGGAACACCGGGCCCTGGCGCAGGTGGTAAAGCGCCGTGAACGCCCGCTCGTCGCCGGCCAGAGCCCGGCTCAGCATCTCGGCTTCGGAGGCCATTTTCCAATGGTTATTTGACGTTATGGCGGGAAAAGGTTCCCGAAAAGCCGGCACCGGCAGGCTTCCCGGGCGATGGCCGCTCCACCGCTTGATACACTGAGGAGAAAACACACCACCAATGACCTACGACGTGATCGTCATCGGCAGCGGCCCAGGAGGGTATTCGGCGGCCGTTCGAGCCGGGCAGTACGGGTTAAGAACCGCAATTATCGAAAAAGATTCGCGGCTGGGAGGATGCTGCCTGCTGGTGGGCTGCATCCCCACCAAAGCCTTCCTCCACGCGGCCGACGTCTGGGACCGCTTCCAGCACCCGGAAGCCGACGGCATCCACTGCGACAACGCCCGCCTCGATTTTCCGTTGGTCAGCGACCGCAAGAACGGCATCGTCTCGAAGCACTCCAAGGGCGTCGAGTATCTGATGAAGAAGAACAAGGTCGAGTGGATCAAGGGTTATGCCCGGCTGGCCGGTCCGGGAAAGGTGGAAGTGACGGCGGCGGACGGCTCGAAGAAGATCGTCGAGGCCAAAAATATCGTGCTGGCGACCGGGTCCGAGGCGCGCATGCTGCCGGGACTCAAGCCGGATGCCAGGCGAATCCTGACCAACATCGAGATCTTGGATTTCCGTCACGTTCCGAAATCGCTGGCGATTATCGGCGCGGGCGCGGTAGGAGTGGAGTTCGCGTCCTGCTTCGCGCGGTTCGGAAGCAAAGTGCAGATCTTCGAGATGCTGCCGCGGATCGTGCCGGTGGAGGACGAGGAGGTTTCCAAGGAACTCGCGCGCGTGTTCAAGAAGAGCGGTATCCGGGTGGAGACCGGGGCTCGCGCGGAAAACATTAGAGTGGTGGGCGAGTGCGTCCAGTTCGACGTGACGCTGGCCAACGGCAGCAAGGAAACCGTGAGCGCGGAATCCCTGCTGGTGGCCGTGGGGCGCAAGCCGAATACCGACAACCTGGGCCTGGAAGGAACCCGGGTGGAGCTGGATCGCGGCTTTATCAAGGTTGACCAGTTCCAGCGCACGGGCGAGCCGGGCGTATACGCCATCGGCGATATCGTGGCCGGGACGCCACAACTGGCGCACGTGGCCACGCGCGAAGGAATGATCGCGATGGCGCACATCGCCGGCAAACCGGTTGCGCCGATCCGCCGCGAGCGCATCCCGAACGCGACCTACACCGAGCCGGGCATCGGCAGCGTCGGGCTGACTGAAGCGCAGGCCCGCGCGAAGGGCTACCAGGTGAAGATCGGCAAATTTCCGTTTACGGCCAACAGCAAGGCCTCGATTCTGGGGCGTCACGACGGCTTCGTGAAGGTCGTGGCCGACGAGAAATACGGAGAGATTCTGGGCGTCCATATTATTGGCCCCGAGGCGTTCGAGCTGATCAGCGAAGCGGTGACGGCCATGGAATCCGAAGCAACCGTGGAGACGCTGATGGAGACGATTCACGCGCACCCGACGCTGTACGAGACCATGGGCGAGGCGTTCAACGCGGTGTATGGGCTCGCGATCAATTTCTGACCCCGAAGGCGCTAGCCCTGCGCCCGGCGCCTTTTGCGCCTCCCAAAGCGCGGCCAGGGTAGAGCTTCGGGATCTCGGACGCGTGCCCTACGCCGAAGCGTTTGCCATGCAGCGCGAGCTGGTGGAGCGCCGCAAGCGCGGCGGGATTCCAGATCAGTTGCTGATCGTGGAGCATCTGCCGGTGGTGACCATGGGCCGTAACGGCCACGACGCGAACCTGCTGGCCGCTCCCGAACTGCTGGAACGCGCCGGGATCGCGTTTCACCGCACCGATCGCGGCGGGGACGTGACCTTTCACGGCCCCGGACAGATCGTCGGGTATCCGATCTTCGATCTGCGGGAATGGAAGCGCGACGTGGTGGCCTACGTGCGCGGGATTGAAGAAACCATCATTCAGGCGCTGGGCGAATTCGGGATCGAGGGCGGGCGCGAGCCTGGGGCGACCGGGGTATGGGTTCAGGCTCCCGCCGGACCCGCAAAAATCGCGGCCATCGGCATACACATCAGCCGCTGGGTCACGTCCCATGGATTTGCCCTGAATGTCGATACCGATTTGGATTATTTCCGGTACATCGTACCCTGTGGGTTGACGAAGCCGGTGACCTCGATGCGCGCGCTCGGATCGCGTGCGCGGCGCGAGGAGGTGGTGGCCGCGCTGGCGCGCGCATTCGGCAAGGTGTTCCAGCGTGAAGTGCAGGCCGAAGAACTCGTAATGGAGAAACTATGATCGATGTCGTGATGCCCCAGATGGGCGAGAGTATTGTCGAGGGAACCCTGACGAAGTGGCTGAAGAAGCCGGGCGAGCGTGTGGAGCGCGATGAGCCGCTGTTCGAGATCTCGACCGACAAGGTGGACACGGAGATTCCGTCGCCCACTTCCGGGACGCTGTCGGAGATCGTGGTGCAGGAAGGACAGACCGTGGCGATCAATGCGGTGGTCGGCCGCATCTCGGATGGCAGTGCGGCTGCCGCGCCCGCTCCCGCACAGGCCGCGGTTCCGCCGGCCGCTCCCGTGGCTGCGCCGCCGGCTCCCGCAGCGGCGCCCGACGCTCCGGTGGCGCAGGCTGCGCAGCCTGCCGCTCCTGCCGCGGCGTCCGCTCCGGCCCCCGAGGAGGCCGCGGGACCGCTCTCGCCGCTGGTGCGCAAGATGGCGCGCGAGAACAATATCGATCTGAGCAAGGTGCGGGGCACTGGCGCGGGCGGGCGCATCACCAAGCACGACCTGGAGGCGCACATGGCAGGCGCGGGCGCAGCGGCGCCGGCAGCGGCCCCCACCCCCGCCGCGATCCCCGTGAGCGGCGCGCCGGCCTCACTCCCACCGCAAGCCCCGCCTCCGCCGCAGCCCCAGGCCGTGGCGACGATACCCCCGCAGGTTGAGGTGCCGCTGCCGCCGCGCGAAGCGCGCGAGCCGGCCCCCATGCCCGGCGCGGCTCCGGCGCTGCGCGTCGAGCCGATGAGCATCATGCGGCAGAAGATCGCCGAGCACATGGTGTTCAGCAAGCGGACCTCGGCGCACGTGACTACCGTTCACAAGGTGGACATGACCAAGGTCGCCAGGCTGCGCGACCGCGCCAAGGCAGCCTTCCAGGCGCAGTACGGCTTCGGCCTGACGTTCCTGCCGTTCGTGGTGCGTGCGGCCACGGCGGCGCTGCGCCAGTACCCCATCGTGAACGCCTCCATCGACGGAACCAACATCATCTATCACCGCGACATCAACATCGGGATCGCCGTGGCGCTGGACAACGGCCTGATTGTGCCGGTGATCCGCAACGCCGATGAGAAGAACATCGTGGGGTTACAGCGGAGCATCGTTGACCTGGCTGCGCGTGCTCGCTCAAGGCAGCTCAAGCCCGACGAGGTGACCGGCGGAACCTTCTCGATCACCAATTTCGGCAGCTTCGGCAGCATCTTTGCGACGCCCGTGATCAATCAGCCGCAGGTGGCGATTCTGGGCGTGGGCAGCGTGACGAAGGAGCCGGTGGTTGTTGACGACGCCATCGCCATCCGCTCCACCTGCTACCTCGCGCTGACCTTCGATCACCGGCTGATCGACGGAGCGCTCGGAGATCAGTTCACCGCGAAAGTGAAGTCGGTGCTGGAGAACTGGAGCGAAGAGCTCTAGCGAGGTGCGGCACTACAGGGCGGGGATGTACCCCGTCCCGTCCTTGGATTCCTGACCGGGGACCGGTTGCCCGATGAGCAGGATCGTGAGGAGCGGCCACCGCTCCTTCTACCGGCCCCGGCCTCCGCCTCCCCCGCCGCGCGAAGCTGCGGCAGCTCCGATCCCGCCGCCGCCCATGGAGCCGCCCGAGAAACCACCGCCTCCGCCGCCGCGTATGCCGACGTTGCCCGCGGGAGAGAACCCGCCCGAGGAGGCGTCCGACATGCTGGGCGGAGTCGCACGCGCGGCCGAAAGTCCCGCTTCGCCGGCGTTTCCGTTGAAGCCCGTCGACGGATTGGAGCCGAGCGTGGGGCGGCCGCGGCCGGTGTTACCGGCGTATCCGTAATATCCGCCTCCACCGCCGTAATAATAGGGCACGTAGAGATAGCCGACCGTGTAGGGGCTAAAATACGCCCAGCCGAAGGGGTTATAGCCGTAGCCGATACCGGGAAGGAAGGTGAACATGCCGAACCAGGGGTTCCACGCCCAACTCCCGTAGCTGGATGTCAGTCCGGAAGCGTACGCGGTACGGGCCGAGGAGACGTTCGCGGCCGCAATGTATTCAGACCGCCGGCTCGCCCATCGATAAAACGGATCGGTGGCCTTGGTGTCAAAATTCGACGCTTCAAGCTTTTCGCCAAATACAATCTGCTTGCCCTTTTTCGCGGTCACTGTGTGTTGATCTTCCGTGATCCGGGCTTCCCCGTCGAAGACGCGCAGACGCGCCGCATCGGTATCGAAACGATACAGGCCTAGTTTAACCAGGGCGATTGATCCGTTCTTGAAATGCACGGTGATCGCATTGTCTTTAAGCAGCTCATCAACTTCGAACATCGCGGACCCGGACAGGATCTCCACCGCGGTGTCCGAAAGCCGGTTCGACAACATCCGGAACGAACTGCCCTCGGCCAAGCGAAGGAACACGCCAGGAGTCAACAGCACCTCCGCGCGGCCGTCCTCGGTGGTGAGCGTCTGGTTATTGTTGACTTGAGGAAATTCCCCGAACTTCGGCTCGACGACCTTTCCATCCAGCAGGACCTTGCCCTCGACGTAATGCACCATGCCGGATTTGGCCGAAATCGCGTTCTGGCCAAAGGCGCATATGCCCGCCAGTGAAATGAAAATAAGTGAAAGCCGCCTGAGCACGGGGATCCTCCCTTGCAGTTACCATACTGCGCCCTTTAGACGCCTACGTCAAGGTGGTGGCTTCCGCAGCCCGTTCTACAAAAATGCCATTTCACGCCGGGCAGCGAATCGCTAAATTTGATCCAAGAGGAGCCTAGCTATCGTTTCGCCGCTGTAATCGTAACCCACGTGCTCGCCCGCCGCCGGAGAATATAGGCTGACAAGTCCAGTGTTCGCGTCCATGCGGAGGTACTGGCGAGCACGGATCGGAGCCTGAATCAGACCCCGCTCCAGCGCGCAAGCCTGTGGGCCGGCCCGCGCACAGCCCACCGGCAACCCGTCGTCGCGCCGCAATCCCAGGAGATGTTGTTCACCGTTGAGTTGTTGACCCGACGCGCGCCTAGCCTCGCTTGGCCGCGAGCAGTTCGGAAGCGCGCGCTGCGGTTTCATTGACGAGGAAGCCCATTTTCGGGTGCGATGGTTCGAGGTCCGGCTCGAAGCCGGACTCGCGCAGGGCTTCGCTGGTTGTGGGCCCGACCGAGGCGATCAGGGTCCGCGCCAAGGCATCCCGGATCTGAGGCTCCACGCCTTCCTGCGCGGCGAAGCGCAGCAGATGGGAGATCTGCACCGAAGTGGTGAGCAAAACTACATCGAACTCCGCGGCGGCCAGGCGGCGGACGGCCTCGCGCAAAGGCCCCAGGTCCTTCGGAAGATCCCACTGATAGACCGGAACCGTCGTCACCTGCGCGCCGCGCGCCCGCAGACCGCCAATGAGTTCCGGAATCGGCCGGCCGTATTCCTGCACGGCGATGCGGCGTTCGGGTCGGGACTCCGTGGCGGCAAGAACTTCGCGCCAGGTATTCGGCTCGGGCACGGCGACGGCGACGGGAATGCCCCACTCGCGCATCACGGCCGCGGGCTTCGACCCGCGGACGACCACCGCCAGCCTGTGCAGCGCTTCTATGAAAGAGCCGGGAGGATAACGGGTTTCGATGATCTGATTCAGCAGGCGCGCACCCACGCCCGTGAGGAAGATCACCATATCAAAATCGCCGCCCGGCGCTCCGGGGCTCCGGAACAGGCGGGCGGCGAATTCAAAGGCCTGAGGGTTGTCTTGCAGCGGGATTTCCCGCATCGACGGAGCGACGAAGGGAACTCCGCCTTGGCTCCGAATCAATCGCTCGATTTCCGCCGCGCGGCGGCTTTCGAGCGAAAGCACGCGAAGCCCGTCAAACGGCATTCAGGGACTTGACGATTGATCCTACGGGGCCATCTTCGGCATCGTGTCGCCGCGATGGCAGGTGTAGCACGTCACGTGCTCCTTGCCGTCCGGGAAATTCTTATTGATTTCCTGGACCATCTTGATCATATTGCGGGCCATCACCTTTTCCGGCTTGGCGTCGCTCGACCGGTCCTGTTCGTGGCAGAAGTTGCAGCCACCCTTATCCTGTAGTCCAAGCCCGGTGACGAACGCCTGCATCGTCGGGATCAGCTCCGGCCCTGCCTTGAGCACCTGAAGGTTTTTGGGCGGGGCCTTCGGGCCGCCCTTGCCTTTTTCCTGGGCGGACAAGCCGAACGACAGAGTAAACGCCAAAGCAGTAGCGA
>Ga0209581_1002046_pt1 | contig 20770 bp, 15 predicted proteins | sample Coa_R2_FD_187160 | JGI IMG/M metagenome (GOLD analysis project Ga0209581, IMG submission 187160) | Surface soil microbial communities from Centralia Pennsylvania, which are recovering from an underground coalmine fire - Coalmine... | ecosystem: Environmental > Terrestrial > Soil > Unclassified ...
TCCTTAAATGTATCACTTTTTTTACCCGCTTCATCGTATTTGGGTAATTTTCTGATGTCATAGGCAATGGCTATCCCGGTACGCAGAAATTCCGTATGTGAAAATTGCATTTGCTCGGTCTTTTCTGTTCGCAACGCCGTATCAATTTCTATGATTTGATTGTTAGGAGGAATCGGCAGCCAGCGCGCAGAAGGTGGCGCTGTCACACCTTTAGCCTTTATCTTGTCAAAGTTCGCTTTAAAAAATTCATCAAGCCATGTATTACTTGCATCCTCATCCAACCCAGCCAGTGATTTAGCACTTTTAAACCAGCTTTTTTCAGACAAATTACCGCCAAACAATTCTGCGTCTTCATAATACTGTTGACTTATATGATACGGTGTAGAGCGTTCAATCGTGACTTTGCTCTCATCTTCTGAAACCGTACAGATTGAAGGATGGTCTTCAAGGAGAATGCCCAGGTCTCTTGCCATGGTTAATTGTTTTGCAGCATCGTCATAATCTAGTTTCAGAGTCTGCGCCAGGCCCTGGGTTAGCTGATCAGCTAACTCTAATGTCAGATCAGCAGGGTTGAACTGTTTTAATGCGCTCTTATTCTGATATATCTTATATGCCTGATCGAGTTTTTCCAGCAAAGCTGATTTTTTGTCTTGATTCTGAATATGATTGGCAACCAGCAGCATCCCGCGCAAATAACGCAGTACCTGGACTTCGGCTTCATGGATATGGATTGGGTTCAATTTAAAGGCTTTTTTACTGATGTTTTCATCATGAAATTTTACCAACATACGTTGGCCATCATTATCAAAAATGAATCCGTCGAAATCCGCATCGCGTAATTGACTGATGCGTCCCGCCAGCTTATCAACATCGGCAGCTATACTTTCAGGTTTAAATGACAGATCAATATCTTGCGCAGGCTGAATTTGTTGCAAGATATTGTTTTCTTTCTTGACTGCAGCATAAATTACATGTGGCGAATAGTTCTCTGTTCGCGGCAAGGACATGGTTTCACCTGATTTTACATTTCATTACTTGTAGTATAGGTGATATTTCAAGAATATTTTTAAGCCTAACAATTTGATTAATATGGTTTTTATTTTGATCTATGCCATCTGGGGCACAGTCTCTCTGTATTTCCTTCTGCTTTATTCACTCCAGAACCAAAATCATATAAGATGCATGATTCCTGATTCTCACGAACGTGACACATGAAAAGCAGCGACAAGACCTTAAATGTAAAAGCAACCGGCATTATCGGCATTGCCGTTTTATTTAGCCGTTTTCTGGGTCTGATTCGCGAAGTATTATTTAATTCATTCTTTGGCACTTCATCTATGGGTGTCTTCCTGATTGCGTTTCGCGCTCCTAATCTGCTCCGTGACTTGTTTGCCGAAGGGGCACTGTCTATTTCATTTATCACCATATTTTCCAGGAAAATTGCCACCGAAGGCGAAGAGTCAGCCTGGGCGCTTGCATCGAAAGTCATGACCCTGACTATCGTACTAATGAGCGCAGTCAGTCTTCTTGGCATCCTGTTTGCAAAGCAAATGATCGGCATTCTGGCGCCGGGCTTTTCGCCCGCTGATGCTGAGACCACTATTTTCCTAACCCAGATCATGTACCCGTTTATCCTGCTTGTTTCTCTTGCTGCGCTTACCATGGGCATGCTTAATTCCAGAAATGTGTTTGGCGTTCCCGCACTGGCGTCAAGCTTCTTCAATCTGGGATCCATCGCCGGCGGAATACTGTGCGGTTGGCTGTTCGATCATCACTTTGGTGAAAAGGCGCTGACTGGTCTTGCAATCGGCACATTAATTGGCGGGTTATTACAGTTAGTATCACAATTTCCCAGCTTACGCCGGGTCGGTTTTAAATTTAAACCTGATTTCCGCTGGCGTGACCCAGGTGTGCGTGATGTTCTCATATTGACAATCCCGGCGGTCGTTGCAGCAAGTGCTGTACAAATCAATGTACTGATCAATTCCGGTTTCGCATCCTATATAGGCAAGGAATCTGTTGCCTGGTTAAACAGCGCCTTCCGACTGATGCAATTCCCGATTGGCGTTTTTGGAGTCGCGGTTGCTACCATTACATTGCCGGTAATTTCACGGATTGCCACCACCCACGATCATGCATTGTTTGGTTCAACGCTAGCGCGCGCGCTGCGGCTTGCTGTTTTTCTTACCATGCCTTCCGCAGTGGCGCTCTACTTTTACGCACATCCAATTATCAGCATTATCTACGAACATTGGAAGTTTCATGCCAACGACACCACACAAACAGCATTAGCTTTGCAATTCTACGCACCGGGGCTGATGGCATATTCCTGCATCAAGGTCCTCTCACCCGGATTTTATGCCATAAACCGCAAATGGATACCCATGATCATCAGCCTGATTTCTGTTTTATTGAACGTACTACTTAATTATACACTGATTTTCAAGGCGGGCTTGGGGCACCGGGGATTAGCATTTTCAACCACGATTTCAGCCATCGGTAATTTCCTGGCGCTATATATTCTCATGGCAAGAACCCACAACCTGCATACCATCAGATTTGTGAATCATATGTTACGCTGTGCACTCGCCTGCACATTGCTCGGCGCGTTTAGCTGGTATGTATTCGTCAATTTTGCTGACTTGTTATATAACCCGTCATTATTAATTCGTTTCGGCTTTCTGACATTCGCTCTCTTCTGCAGCGGCTGTGTGTATTTGACAGCTTGCCTGGCTTTAAGAATCGAAGGAACCAAGGAAATATTCAACCGCGGACAATTACTGGTCTCCAGATTGCGAATCTGATGCCGCATATCGCTGCTGGTATCGTCTCAAGATAAAATCCGAAAAGAGCTGGGCAGTGTCCATGCACAAATACCCGTAACAAGCAAATCGAAGGAATATATCATTGAAGTAATTTCACGTGCTACCGAAGAATATGAGAACAAACTGAAAGGCCACGTGTCTGGCATGGTGTATGTGAGAGAAACCAGAGAATATAGTGAGTTGATTGACAGAACATACAGTCTTACCAAGTTTACCAATCCAATGCATGATGAGAAATATCCCCTAATCGACAAAATGACTGCTGAAGTTCTTGCCATGAGTCAATCATTATTCAATGGCGACGCTAGCGCATTCAACGCGAAAGATAAAAAGAAGCTGTCCGGACTCGTTACGGACGGCGGCACATCCAGTATTATGGAAGCCTGCAGCGCTTATACAATTGGATTTCAGCCTTTTTCCTGGCGCATACTTCATGCCAGGCATAATACCCGTTACTTTCAATGGAAAGTATCTGTTTTAAATGCCTCCAGATACCTTATTCTTTTTTGTGACCAGGCTTTTCATTTTTTTCATTATTAATGTTTTGTTAATCATTTTTTAAAAAATAGCCCTATAATTAAAAACATAAATAAAATAAATATAATAATGAGGAGCTGGGCAATGGCTTTAAGAAAAAATTTTAATATTATCAAGCAAGAAGATAATGATATATATGGCTATAGAGGCTTTCTTAGAGATGATCAGCTAAAAAGCGAGATCAAATTTCCTGGAAAACAAGAGAAAAAATCAATTAAAAAGATAATAGAAGAGGTAGAGGAAGTTAAGGAAGGCTTCACCGATCCTTTCTATTTATCAGATAATCTATCTGATGCCGCAAGCAAAGTATTTAGTAATGCACATCTGCTTTTTCATCATGCTCTTACAGCGATAGGCAAGCTTCAACCAACACCAACCGAAGCGTATGTAACAAAGCGAACCATATTCTCTAGCTTGCAGGAGAAAAAACAGGTAAAAGATGCCGCATTTCATGCACGAGGCACGTTTGAGGTGGATAATATCGAACTATCTGATTCTTCATCTGCGCAAGATTTGTTTTTTCAGAAACGGGGTAAATGGATAGCAACAGGATTTGGTGAAAGTGAAAACACATATGTCCATGTCTTTACAAGACAAACACCTGATGAAATAGCGCGCACTGGTGGAATTAATCTTGAACATGCGCTGGTTTTTACTAATGAAGCAACAGCAAATCGTTTTTATTCCATTTTGGAAAAATTGCGGAGTAAAGTGTTTATTCTTCCTTCCGAAGAATTGCATTATTTATTCAAGGATCCCAATGAAATTGGCGGTCCGGCATATAGCCAGTTTGTTGCACAAATTGAAAAGCTTGGCAGAATAACGAATGCCGCCATCAGTGATGCAATCAAGGCAGTAAAACATATCATCACGGATGCTGAAAACCAGAAGTCAGAAGCTCCTTTTCTTAAAAAAATGCTGCGCATTTTAATGGAGATAAAGGAAAACCTTGATAACTTTATTGGGACTATGCATCGCCCACGCACGGGACAAAAACATTTCAACCAACTAGTGAATAGCATGAGCCGCTATTTTACTGAAGCTTATATGCCTCTTCTCATGCAGGGCATTAATCATTCGAAATTAGCTGTACTTGATAGAGTATTTTCGCAGTTTGTTTTTCAAATGACACATGGACTGGGCCACCAAATGGGAGAAGAAATTCCAAAGCCAAGCACACCACTGGTACTGGAAGAACCCAGGGTGCCAGAAAGAAAGCCCTCGCCCAGCAAGCCACTGGAGCCTTTGGATGCGGAAAGTACACTGGATAGAAAACACAAAGGGCCAAAACGAAAGTAAAATGTCAGAGAAGAAAGTTACGCTCGCATCTAAGCAGTTATTTGTTTGTTAGGATATCGAAGAATAGCAAGCTGGCTTTCGATAAGAAAGATCATTATCAGGGGGCCTGAAATATGGCCCTTATTTTCGTGTTCAACAATTCAGCCAGTATTCTGTGTGCGTTAAGATCATAATGTACGCCATCTATCTTGGATGGTGAAACATCCTGCGAGACATCAATGAAATGACATTGCTTTTCCTCAGCCAGACTTGCATAGAGAGGTATCAGCTCCCTGGCTTTGGCGACGATGCCCTCCAGAAACCGTATACCATTCTCGTCGGTATACTCTTCTACAAATGGATACGGTATTGCCTGTGTCATGATTAATATCTTCGGCGCCTGCCGCATGTCTGACCCATAGGGTGATTTCTGTATGATATCCACAAGCTCCGCAAGACCATTTTTAATATCCAATGGATTGCGATTGAAATACGTTTTCATATCATTACCGCCCAAACCCAGAACAACCAGATCAATTGGCGCATGCGAATATAAACAGGACGGCAAATATGTTTTACCATTTCTGTCCGGAGGCACGGCATAATCCAGGTTGGTTGTTCTGCTATTTAGTCCTTCCTCAACTATATAATATTCGCTGCCTAATAAATCCTGTAAAATGCCGGTCCATCGTTGCTCACGTGAATAACGTGACTTCAGCTGTGCGTGATCACGCAAAGGCACGTATCCCCAGGTGTTGGAATCGCCATAACAGAGAATTGTTTTTTGCGTCATGAACTACTCCTGAATCGATGCCTGGTCGTATTGATCACCAATCATGTGATTTACACTTACGTACCAGGCTGATTTTATCAGTACGGCTAATGCAGGCTGGCAAGCGGCATCTGATGATTCGCTGTCCATTCATCTGATATCGGAACATTATCTCCCCTCAGATAATTCACCATGACTGGTTCATGTATTCCATTTTTCGCTAACATAGTTAGCACATCAGACATTTGATAGGATGTAACCGGTGTTGCGAAATACCAGGCTGACCCAAGGGTAGCACATGCAGCATCGGCCATCGTAACAAGCGTTTCAGAGGACACCATGGTATCACCAAGGTTTAATGTATTGTTGCGTGCAACTCCCCATTGCGCTATACCCTGCTCTAACTCGGATTTGTTATAACATAGTACAAATGGCATGGAAGCAGATGTCAGCGACTTGTCATTTTTAAAATGCCTGGAAACAGGATCGAGATAGGCGACTTTGCCTGTCGATGCGCCGGATAACGGATAACCCTCTTGCCAGCTCCATATCCAGGCAGCAATGCGCGGATCAATTTTTCCATTTAAACCTATCCGCGCTCTGTCCGCTTCCGAAGTATATGTCGCATTAATCATATCCAGGCTTATCATATTTATAGGACATTGCATGACATTTTGCACAATCGCCAGCGGACTTAAATCGACATACTTCGATGGATCGTCATTTACGCCGGATCCTGCCAAATATGAGATAATGCTGCGATCATCATTAAGCCGCCATATTGACGCATGCGCAGGGTCATCAGGGAATATGTTGTTCTTCATTAAAGCGTATTTTGCCGCTGGATCAGCGCAACTTTTGAGCTTGTTGGTAAAATCATCGAAACCGTGATCATTCGGGAATTGCACCTGCTTGGTCACATCGCCATCAACCCGTGTAAACACAAACGGACTATCTGCCAATTCATTGTTATCATGGCTCATGATAACAATGTTCCGTCCCATTTTGACAATGGCTTCTTTGGAAAGAGAGTTTGCCGGAAATCCAATTTGATTCTGGGGACCCCATTGCAGCTTGTTAATTTTTCCATGACTCACGTCCATTTTTGTGACAATGCGATTTGTTAAGGTATTACCTACCAGATCGCTAAAATCAGCAGCATTCCTGTCAAGCGGCTGATTCACATCGAAATACAGCAGTATGACTTCTTTATTATGTGCCGGCACATCAAGCCAATTTTTGATTTCCGTTAACAGGGAAACAATTTTTTCGTTACCATCGCAAGTCAGACCTTTTACAGAATTTCTTAAAAAGGAGATATCAGGAAGATCGACATGATTATGACAAACCACTGGTTCGTTTCCATTCCATATCATATCAAGCTCAATGGAACGCACACCGGAATTGAGCTGGTCTGAAATTCTTTGATAATGATTGGGATCAGAATAACTCATGTTGGTCAAAATATGCTTTGCCGTATAGGAAGGCGAAATCGCGGAATTATGTGTTCCAAGAAATTGCGCGTTATTCAGAGGCTCGTATCGATCAATTTGCAGCTGCAACTGGATAGCACGCGCGACCCAAGCGGAATCTGGATTCACAATCATGCAATTATCAGGGCCTTTTTCGAACGTACCATCTGCACGATAACTGCTGCAATTGGATTCCGCCAAAGCTTCTGGTTGCTTGCCATAATAAGTGAACTTCACCGGCGATATGCCGCCAGTTAAAAGATGATCAAGCTCACTATAGTTTTCATTTTTTGGATTATCCAGCAAAATGGTATTTGCTTCCGAATCATTATTACTACTTCCAGTACAAATGGTTTTACCATATTCCAGTGAATATTCAGCAATTGGATCCAGAGGATTATACGTATAATTGTAATCCACACGGCAATTCGCATTTTCCTTGTCTATGTAGATCGTACCCGAACTATTGCCCAGCGTCGTAGTGAACTGAATTTTGCAGCTAGATGACTTGGGGGCTATGGCAAGACGTGAAGGTGTCGCACCATTAGCACATTCATTATGTGCGTTGCCGATTTTAGGTTGTATCGTAATTGAGACAGGTTTATCGCTATTATTGAAAACCCTGAAATAATTTGACCAGGCATAACTGCCGGTTGCCTCAGCAGATAAAAACAGTCCCATTAGAATTCGAATAATACATCTAGCATTTAATTGTGATTTCAATTTCATGGCTATCATCCATCCTTTATTGCATTACCGCAATGAATTTATTTTTCCTCTATGGAATACAGACATGCTTGAACTGATCAACGAAAGCATCAACTTCCTTACTGTTCAGCATGATCTTGTTTTTTTTGATATAAGAAAACAACAGCTTGTTAAAGCAGGCTTGATACCTCCCCTGCTCTGGCATCTCAGATGCAGAATTAATTTTATCGAGTCCTGCATAACTGAATCCCAGCCTGGTGCTGATATCTGTTGAATAAAATGCCCTGGCTGTACAGCAGACTGCACAAGCAGCCAGATCATCATATGCCTTGAGATTATTCGTCTGGCTATGTGCTAGCGCAACGAGATCGTAGGGCGTGAGGTTAACACTAAATGTCAATTCATGATTTCGCACCGCGACATCCTGAATCCCTCCGTTACAACGATCACCAGCAGCGATGGCTTGTACATTCAGAGCACTGGCATTCAGTCGCTTCACAAGGTAGAGGCTGGTAAAATTGCCGCTGCCGCCCCCGTTGTTAATGGCATATATCCAGAACTGATTATTACCAGCTGAAAAATATTTGTAATAACTATATCCCTGTGGACCGGATGGCATGCTCGAATCCGTCCATTCATAGCCAATATAGCCTTTTTTATTGAGATCAGTCCTGGCATTTTTGACAATATACTTTTCATGCTCAGCGCCACAGCGCCTAAGATCAATTGTTTTTTCAGGATTGGAAAAACACAGGCTGTCTATAGGCTTGCCTGCATATACAAGGCTCTGAGGAAAATGCGGTTTGGCGGCGGCCAGCATGGAATACGACAGTAACAGAACGCCCAGAAAAAACCTGCACAAATAAGCACTCGCCATAGCCGCCGACCCTCATCCTGTTGAAAGATGGGCACTATAGTAACTCTGACATTTCAGCTAGTCCATTGGTAAATTGTCAATTTGCGCAGCATGCAATAAAAAGCCAAAGACCTCACAAAGAGATCAGGGTGTCAATCAAGTACATCGCTGGCGCCAGGGATTCCGCTACTTTGGATTTCTATGGCTTTGCTGAATAATCCCACTTGCCTGTCATCCCGGCGAAGGCCGGGATCCATTCTCGAATTTATTTTACACGTTAACTGTCAGGCTCATACCAGGTTGAGTCATTTTGCTTAACACTCGACAAAGCATAAAGCTTCTGTCGCTTGATTTTCAAAAATTCCAGCTCGTAAGCTATCATTTAATACCATTTTTAATTGATACATTGCCGTTTCTGCTAAACTACGCTTATGGAAACCACCTTGTTTCTTCCATTCTGTTCTGCCTGATTGTTTTATGTTGCGAATACTATCATCGCGAGGTCAACACCTTGTTGAACAAGATGGATGGATCCCGGCCTTCGCCGGGATGACAGGCAAGTGGGATTATTCAACAAAGCTAAGAAAAGATAAAGATTGGCAAGCTTAAGAGATCAGGGTGTCAATCAAGCATATCGCTGGCGCCAGGGATTCCGCTACTTTGGATTTTTATCAATCAAATCAAGACGGCCCATTTCCGCGACCTGATTATAATATTTATTGTATTCGTTGGTATTTAATTGTGAATAATTCATGTTTTTCAAAATCCCGGTCAGTTTGATAAAAAAATTCCTGGCTTCGTTTTTGTCCGTGAATTTATTTTCCGCCATAACAAGATCATATAACAGATTAAAAAGTATTTTCTGTCTTTCAACAGGCACTGAAACGTCAACGGGATCATAAGCATCCTGCTGCAAATAAATCATATCGAACATCAGCGATTTGTGATAGGTAATATAATCTTCCATGGTGATGCCCTCCTCTCCGGTGACCTGCATCATGTTATTAATTTCATGTCCTTGCTTCAGTAACTCACTGATACGGCTTACTTTTGTAGTCCAAGTCGGCTCCATATTGGTTTCATACCAGGATTGCAATTGTTCCAGATATCGCGACCAGGAAATTAATGGATCAACCGCGGGATAATATCGTTTGTATGCGCGGTCATAGCTCAGACCCAGAAATGTTTTGACAGCACTTAACGTTGATTGTGTAACAGGCTCTTCAAAATTGCCGCCTGCTGGCGACACGGTGCCAACAATTGTTAAGCTGCCAACCTTGTTGTCTGAGTTGCGTATAATCCCTGCACGCTCATAAAGACTGCGAATACTGCTGTCCAGATAGGCTGGGTAGCCTTCTTCGCCAGGTATTTCTTCCATCCGGCCTGACGTTTCACGCATAGCTTGCGCCCAGCGTGATGTTGAATCAGCAATTAACAATACATTGTAACCCATCTGGCGATAATACTCGCCCAGGGAAATACCGGTGTAAATGGAGGCTTCGCGAGCGGCAACAGGCATGGAAGAAGTGTTGCAGATGATGATCGTGTGATCCATCAGGGTCCCGCCGGTTTTTGGATCAATCAGATTTGGAAATTCAGTGATTGTTTCAACTACCTCGCCAGCGCGTTCACCACAGGCAACGATAATGACAATATCCACATCGGAATAACGTGAAATCAGATTTTGCAGGATTGTTTTCCCAGCGCCAAACGGGCCTGGAATACACGCTGTACCGCCCCGTGCGATGGGAAAAAATGTATCGATCAGCCTGAGGGTGGTTATCATCGGCCGATCAGGATACTCACGCTGCGACAATCCTTCTTTCAATAAGCGTTGACCGATTGAGTGACGCACTGGCCAGCGCTGCATCATGGGCACGTCATGCGCGTTGTTTTTACTATCAGTCAAACGCGCAACTGGCGTATCAATGGTGAATGTACCTTGCTGTATCCAGTCAACTCTCATTTCATACCCCATATCAAAGGGAACCATGATTCGATGTTCCAGCCTTCCTTCCTGTACGACACCGAGCACCTGGCCTCCATTCACGATATCACCTTTTCGCACTGTTGTCGTGAATACCCATTTTTTACTCATATCAATGGATTGTTCACGCACACCACGCGGCAGGAAAAATCCATATTTATTCGCAAAATTCAGTAATGGATTTTGCAGACCATCATATATCATGCCCAGCAGTCCCGGTCCCAATGTAACCGACAACATTTCTCCCGTTTGCTCCACGATATCACCTACTGAAATACCGCCGGTTTCCTCAAATACCTGCGCGACTGCTGTATTTCCTTTCACATGCAATATTTCAGCCATGATTTTTTCTTGCTGCGTTTGGCCGCTCTTGCTTTTCGGGCAAATATAGATGATTTCATTTTTAATGAGAGGACGTGAGCCGGACTTTTCAATGCGCACGACTCCTTCCTGTATCGCACTCACAACAGCATGATCTTTACCTGGAGTATCCTGCATTTTGTTCATGAAACACTCCTGTCAAGTTCGCTCAGTAACGGCTCAATCCGGCCGGTTTTTAGCGCAACACTTGTCATATCATTAAATCGTTTGATAGCAGCAGCCTCATCAAATTGAGACCAGTAATTGACAATATCCCAGCGCAACAAATAGATAATGACTGCTTCAAAATCAAAATAATGTCTTTTTTCTACGGAATCCAGGTGTTTCCAAAGCTGTTTCAGTAACGTTTCTTCCAATATATCAGATTCGTTATTTACAAGCCGGGTATTGACATCGAGTATCCATGGGTAAACATTTTTCAGTCCAAAATCAGGCTCGTTCCAGTTTACCGTTAACAGCATGCTCCAGCGTGTAAACCAACAATCTCTGGTATTTTCCGGTACTGGCTGTTTTGCATTACGCATACGCAAGGCAACAAGTAGGCTGCGCAAATCAAAATACCAGTAAATGATTTCATCAATGAATGGATGTTGTCCTGCCAGGAGTTTGTTGGCTGACATAAGTGTATCTGTGAATGAGGCAGAATGATCAAACCAGCTATTCCAGACAATTTTTTCAAGCATATACAATATGGTTCTCTCTTGGTCGGGAAGCAGTTTGATCCTGTTTTCAAGCTGGATACGGGAAATGGGTGTTTGCTTGACGTTATAATTTCTGCTGTGACGCGGCAAACTGACCATAATGGTATAATATGACGTCATTGCAGCAATCCCTCCAGCAGCGCGCGAAAACGAGGCTGCAAATGTTTCATCAGTAATTCACTGATGGCATTCTCACTCAAATCAAATTCAACATCTTCACCAACAATGTGGACCTTGATGCCCGTTTCAGCCTGATTGCTCTTGTCAACTCGCATGCTTATCCCGCTTTTTAGAAATTGATGAGTGACACCCTGTACAAACAGTTTTAAGGGATCATTCTCCAGCAGCTTTGGATTTTTGCGTATCTCATCAAACTCCAGGACTGTTGCTGGCAGTTGAATTTCTATATTCTGTTGCTTGAATTTTTGCAATTGTTCGGCCGTATCAAGAGCGATCAATAAAATCAGCTGATGAATAGTGGCTTCATTGGTTAATTCCTTGTGAATCAGACGCTTTACCTCTTCCTTGAACCGATCGATCAGACGCTGTCTTAATTCGAGACGCATATTGCGTGCGGCCAGCTGCAAGGCATCCAAAGCGGCTTGTTTTTCCTGCATGATTTTATTATGCCCTTGCTCAACTATTTTTTTTGCTTCGGTGCGTGCGTCATTGATTATTTTAGCGGCTTGCTCCTGTGCCTCTTTAATAATTTTTTCAGCCTCTGACTTGCCAGCCGTGATACCTTCATTTTTCAGGCGTTCAATCAATGTTTCCACGCCTTGTGAAATGGGTGTCGCTTTGTCATCGGTTCTCATAAGTACTCCTACAGTGCTCCAGCCAGTAAAAGTGCAAAGACAAAAATGAATACGGCGAAACCTTCGACAATCGCAGCAGGCGCGATCGAAAGCCCAAAAATTTCAGGTTTCGATTTGGCGGCATTAATTGCACTCGCACAACAGATGCCCTGCTGTATGCCGCTGTACATAAGCGCAATTCCGGTTAATAATCCGATGCCAAACAAACCGCCTGCTATATCAGGCGTCACGGTTCGTTTTAATGTAAACATGATGACGATGCCGAAGATGGCTTGCGTCGATGGCAGAACAGCGATACCAATGTATTTGCCGTAACCGCTTTCGACATCCAGCATAGCCCCGATTGCAGCCTGGCCTGCGGTAGAACAGCCAATAATGCTTCCCACCGTACCAAGCGCCATTGGTGCGAAAATACCTGCCCATCCAAATAGCAGCATGAGTTCATTCATGAGTGACCTCCACTTTTTTAAGCGGCGCGTAAACATAGCCGTCTTCTTTGATGCTCCATTTGAAAAATTCAATGTAATTCAGACGAAGACCATGTATCACCCCGCTCATGACACATAATATGAAATTCAGCGACTGACCAATGAGTAAAACCAGAAATCCGAGAACCCATCCATGCCCATGCAATGTACTCTCCGAGATATGCCGAGCTATCTGATTAAATGTTATCGCCAACGAAGCGCCTGCAAGCCCCAAAGCAAATAGCCGCAGATAACTCAGGATATCCCCAAATAATGACGTCAATTCACTAATGGATTGCAGGCCAGCCAATGTGCGCGTGAGAAATGAACTGAAATTGGTGACAGGTAAATCACTGGCAAAAATCAGCAGCACAAGAATACCAATGCAAATAACTGCAATCGATGATGTAATGACGGTATCAGAATGTTGTCCCAATCCCCAGGCCAATGCCATGAAGCCTAAAATCAGGATGATATATCCTGCGGCATGAACTTTCTCATATAAGCCTTTTGCAAACCAGGCTCGCATTCCATTTGCTGCGACAATGTGCAGGCAGCCAATAACAATAACAAGCGACATCATGGTTTTGAAATTGTTGATATCAAGAATCTTGATTTTTCCCAATATGGAATTGGAAGACGGTTCCACACCAAAGTATGAGCCAAGCATGACTCCATAGATAATGGAAAATATGCTGATAGTAACCAGCAAGGGCCTTAACCAGCTGCCTGCATTCATCTTTCCCATCCATTTCCAGGCAAATAATGTAAACAGTGCAATGACAAACCCATAGCCCGCATCAGCGAGTATCATTGCGAAAAAGAGAGAAAATGAAAAGAATATCATCAGTGAAGGATCAAGCGCGCGGTAACCAGGCGTCTGATAGAAGTTGACAAGCTCGATACCTGCCCCCGACCATGCGTATGTTTGCATCAACGTCGGCGGACGTTCCTCTGCAGACGCAGGCTCAACGAGTATTGCCATACCATTCTGCTGGCAGAATACAGCGATCTCTTTCAGCCTGTCTTCAGGAACCCATCCCTGTATCTGGAAAAAATCATCGTGATCACAAAGTTTTTCATTTGCGAGCTGCAAGTTTGTGAGATCTGTAAACCTGTCCAATTCTCTTGACAGCAAATGGTAATACCGTGTCAACTGACGCCGCTCTTCATTCAGGTCGTCAATTCTTTCAGTGATTTCATTCAATTCCTGCTTAAGATCAGCCAGTGGAATGGCGCCGGTATGGATGCGCGGAACAGGCATTGCACAGGCTGGCGGTTCGTCTTTCGATAAAACAATAAGATAGACAAACAGATTGTCACGATGGACTTCATGGATCACATGATCATCGGGGATAGCTGGTATATCCTTGTTCCGGATCTTGTAGAACCATAATTTGATATCACCAATCTCACCTTCTTTAGGCAGTGCAAAATTGCCCCAGATGGATAGATCCTTGATGCGAATCTGCAAGAAATCACGCCTATCCAGCGCCTTTCTCAGCTGTTCCTGGTTATTCGAGATATCAGAAACAATCTTTTGTGCATTGAAATCACGATATATTTTTTTGATGGAAGCTTTATCAGGCGAATTTTTCAGATAATAAAGCGCTTTTTTTATCTCATCGGTCAGCGTCGTTGACGTACTGGTCAGGCCCGCCGGCTTCTTCACTCTGATAGAAACAAGATGCATGCAGCCAAGGAACTGAAGTTGAGACATGATCTCAGCCTTGTTCTTGTGAAGACCAAATATGGACACTTTTTTGAAAACGGCAATTGTCATATTGTCTGCCTTTTTTTCTTGGCAATTTTTGACCGCACAACAGCAGCCCGCTCGTTATCTGCCAGAAAGATCTGAATATAGCGAATGATATCCGTTGTTTTTGGAATCAAGACCTTTTCAAACAGGTTCTTGCGCTGCGTCACTATCTGCAATGACTTATCCAGGCTTTTCACGCGCATTTCCGCGATATTCAACCGTATACGCAGCTCCAGCATTTGTTTCAGACTGCTGATGTAACCCTCCAGCCAGTGCGGTGTATTAAAATAGGAATAACTTGTAGTCGTGAACTTTAATTTCGATAGTCTCGGAAGCCTGACTCCGACAACATTTTCACTTTGAATATCAACCGATTCTATCCTGACGAGGTTGTTTAAATCGACTTCTGCAACAGCAATCATTGGTAATTTTTTGGCGATTTCTTTTTCCAGCACGTCGATTTCTGCTTTTATTTTTTTAAGTTCACTATCCGCCTTGTTTTTTTCTACCAGCAGTTTTTGCCGCTTCAGATCCAATGACGGCAGAAATTGTTTATAATTGCTTAATTTTTTTCTTTCCTGACTCAGGGAGGATTTATTTAGTTTTATTTGTGTCATTATCAATCCCTCCTGAATCATGAGGTATCTGCTTGAAATATTTTGTAATCAATTCCTGCTTGATCAAGAGTTCATTTTCATTAAAACATTCGCCCATGGTTTGCCAGCAAAGATCCAGTGCTTGCTCCAGCGGCAAGGCAACCTTGATATCCATGAAGCGTTCGCGGAATAATTTACCAAACTTCAACAAACGATGGTCGAATTCGGAAATTTCAAATGCCATTGCCTGTTTTTGCTCTGCCTCACGCGCTGCGGAATAAAATCGTATCATGGTATTCATTACCTGGCTGTGATCGTCACGTGTTTGCTTGCCAATGACATGCTGCTTGAGTCTGGAAAGCGAGCCAAATGGATCAATCGCACTATCGTGAAGATAAAATTGACCTTCTGTGATGTAACCGGTATTGTCAGGGACAGGATGAGTGACATCATTGCCCGGCATGGTAGTCACTGAAAGTATAGTTACTGATCCTGCCCCTTGAAAATCACAGGCCTTTTCATAACGGCGCGCAAGCTGGGAATAGAGATCACCCATGTAGCCGCGATTCGATGGAACACGTTCCATGGCTATCCCGACTTCTTTCAGCGCGTCAGCAAACGCGGTCATATCTGTCAGCAATACGAGTACACGCTTGCCCTCTTCAATAGCAAATTTTTCCGCGACTGCGAGTGCCATGTCAGGTATCAACAGGCGTTCCAATATTGAATCAGATGCCTGATTCACAAACATGACCGTTCTTGCGATTGAACCATGATCTTCGAATGTTTTTCTGAAGGTGTAGTAATCATCGAATAATAATCCCATCCCGCCAAATATCACGATATCTGCATCAGCCTGGGTGGCGATTCTTGCCAGCAGTTCGTTATAGGGTTCGCCAGCAACAGAAAATATCGGTATCTTCTGGCTTTCAACAAGGCAATTAAAGATGTCTATCATGGGAATATTGGTTCTAATCATTTTTGACGCGAGTGTGCGCCGCGTGGGATTGATGGTTGGTGTCCTGATGGGTGTTTTATCATCATTACTCAAATCAGGGCCGCCATCAATTGTCATTCCAGAGCCATTAAATACTCGCCCGAGAATATTAGGCGAAAAATTAACCATCATTGGCTGCCCAACAAATGTGACTGAGGATTGAGTCGACAACCCTTTGGTACCGCCATATATCTGCAGCGAAACAATGTCATTGTCTATATATATGATTTGGGACAGCAGTGACTGGCCTGATTCAGTGTAAACCAGCGCAATATCATCCAGACGGGGCCTGATCGCATTCTTGTCATCCTGAGACACTGGTACGGTGACTTTAAGAATATCACCCGTGATTTCATTGATATTGTGATAGCGAACAATTGACATGTTGACCTCACATTTAATCAGCAACAACAGCCAACTCAACGCCCGTGATAATACTTCGTTTGCCATCAAGATGAACAACACCTTGATGATTATGCTTTCAGTAATTCCTGGCGTTTGGCATGTGCCATCATCACAGCTATCGCACAGGAACCAACCCGAGACTGAACGCCATCTGAGCGGCTGGTCAGAATTATGGGAACGCTCGCTCCCAGAATAATGCCGGCTGAGATGGCTTTTGTTATTAACACCAGCTGCTTGGCTAGCATGTTTCCGGCTTCAAGATTGGGAACAACAAAAATATCAACATCACCGATTACTGGTGACTTGATGTTTTTTGTCTGCGCAGCATGCAAACTGAGCACATTATCATATGCAAAAGGCCCATCCACTATTCCACCGACAATCTGATCACGCTCAGCCATTTTACAAAGACAGGCCGCATCCAATGTCGACGGGATAGCTGGGTTTACTGTTTCAACAGCGGATAAAATCGCGACTTTGGGTATCTTGTCTTTATTGAGTGAATGCACCAGATCGATGGCATTCTGGATAATATCTCTTTTGGTCATCAAATCAGGGCTGATGTTGATTGCCGCATCAGTGATAATAAACGGCTTATGGTAATTTTCGATAGCCATGATGAATGCATGGCTAATGCGTCTTCCGGTTCGCAATCCGGTATCTTTCCTGACAACCGTCTTCATCAGCTCATCCGTATGCAGACTGCCTTTCATAATGGCTTCAACACGTCCCTCATGCACCAGTGAAATACTCATTTCTGCGGCTTTCTCAGCATCCTGAATATCGATTAATTCACAAGTTGAAATATTTACCTTGTTGTCGGATGCGATTTTCTGGATTTTGGATTTTGGTCCAATCAGCACAGGTTCAATTATGCCCAAATGCGCTGCTTCAAGCGCGCCAATAAGCGCATCCTGAGAGCATGGGTAGACAACGGCAACTTTTATTTTTTCCAATGCCTGGCATCTTTGCAGAAAATTTTTTGCAAGCGTGTCGATATCCAATGATTGTCTTTCCATTATGCGTCCTTTTTTATGTTCTTGACAGGCTTTGCGGAGCTTTTGCCAGCAGCAGGTTGCCTGTGCTGCTCAGTGAATGATTGAATTTCCGGTATGATAATTTTGCGGAATTTACTGCCGTTGAATAATCCATAATGTCCGACACCTTCCGCCAGAAAGTATTTTTTCATTGAATCAGGCAAGTTATTGCAGAATCCCAGAACAGATCTTGTTTGCCCTACTCCGGTAATGTCATCACGTTCACCTTCAATCGCCAATATGGCGGTATTTCTGATATCCTGAAGGCGCACATTATGACCTCGCGACTTGAAACGGCCTTTTGTTAACAATTGCTCTTGAAAAACCGTGTTGATCGTCTGCATGTAAAATTCAGCTGTCAGATCCATCGTTGAAAAATACTCAAGATAGAAATTGACTGTCTTAAGCGCGCTACGTCGATTATTATCAGCATAATCATTCACTGCCTTCGTGAGTGATTCGATATGCCGCTGAATATTCATGCTTAAAAATCCGGCGAGCTGCATGAATCCGGGATACACCAGCCGCATAGCGCCAGGAAATCGTGTCGGAACGATTGAGATCACATTTTGCTGAAACCAGTCATCACCCCTTGATGTGGCAAGCTCATTCACTTTTGTTGGTGACTGGCTGGTATCGATCGGTCCGCCTAACAATATCGCGGTGTGCGGTACTCTTTGATCATTTGCCGTAGACATCAATGCCAGAGCTGCCAAAACCGGAACCGTCGGCTGACAAACCGCCATGACGTTAAAATCCGGGCCTAGCTTCTGAAAATACGAAATCATATATTCGATAAAATCATCCAAATCAAACGATCCTTCAATCAACGGAACATCTCTCGCATCGTTCCAGTCTGTAATATACACATCATAAAATGGCAGCAAATTAATCACTGTATCTTTCAGCAATGTCGCGTGATGACCTGACATGGGCGCAACCAGCAGCATTTTTGGCATATGATTAGCTTTATCATTCATTTTTTTGAAATGGATAAGATTACAAAAACTCTTTCGGTCAACAATTTCTTCAATCACGTCAACATATTCATCTCCAATCTTTACTTCAGTGATATTGAATGCCGGCTTGTCATATATGTTTGTCAGCATGTGGATGATGTAGCAATACCCAGCCATTCGTCTGGATTCGCTCGCTGTCATCGCGAGAAATCGATTGTATATGTCCTTTTCCTTTTCAGACAGATATGGGACATTTACAGGCATGTCCAATGTATTTGAGATACGGCGAAAACGCTTTGCGAGATTGGCATAATAATCAGAATACGGCTGCAGCGTCCGCATGGTGAAATCATAGATATTGTAAAGAGAACGGTTATCCAGGGGATTATGAAACATACATATTTCCTTTTATTATCAAATATAAATATGCAACTTCATAAAAATCGATCTGATTTACATACATTATATCATTAATTGAATGCGGGACTGATTAACATGGTACAATAAACTTGAATTTACACAATTAAGGATGTGAATTCATGATATGAAATCAAATCAACTAATTGTAATAAATTCAGGTTCATCCAGCATCAAATTTGCTGCCTATACATTCAGCAATACACTTGATAGGACGCTTAATGGGTATGTTGAAAACATAAGCACAAATCCGGTTTCGAAGATTTATGCTGCAAACGGCGATCTTATCAAACAAAACACATTTTCCAGAGAAATGGGCTACGAGCAATTTTACGAAATGCTCGTCTCCGCTTTCGAATCCAATCAGTTTAATTATTCGGTATCTGGCGTTGGCCATCGTGTCGTCCATGGCGGCGAGAAATATACATCACCAGTTATTGTTACTGACATGATTCTGGATGACCTGAAACAATTCATTCCCTTTGCGCCATTGCATCAGCCATTCAACATTAAGGCCATTGAATGCATTCGCAAGTCATATCCAAATCTGCCTCAGGCAGCCTGTTTTGATACTTCCTTTCATCGTAGCCATCCTGTAATCGCTGATCTCTTTGGCCTACCCAGAAAACTGATTGACGCTGGCATAAAGCGCTATGGTTTTCACGGATTATCTTATGAATACATCATGCACAAGGTCAATGAATTATATCCTGAAAATGCAAACAGCCGCATCATTGTCGCGCACCTGGGTAACGGCTCCAGCATGTGCGCCATAAAGGACGGTGTATCTGTCGACACAACGATGGGATTTACCGCGCTGGATGGATTAATGATGGGAACACGCTGCGGCAGTCTGGATCCGGGTGTCGTGATTTATCTAATGGAATATCAACATATGTCCGCCAAAGATATCGAAAAAATGCTTTATAGCCAAAGCGGCCTCTTGGGTGTTTCAGGTATTACTCACAACATGAAACAGTTGCTGGAAAATCAAAGTGATGCAGCCAGACAAGCAGTTGAGTTATATGTTTATCGCATACGTCGTGAGATGGGTGCACTAACATCCGTGCTAGGTGGACTCGATATGCTCATCTTCACTGGAGGAATCGGTGAGAATTCATGGCAAATCCGCGAACGTGTCTGCGTTGATAACGATTGGCTCGGGCTGAAAATCGACAAGAACAAAAACAGCAAAAACCAATCAGATATTACTGGAGATGGCAGCAAGGTCGGCGTACATGTTATCCCAGCCAATGAAGAATGGGTTATCGCCAATCATACTTATCACCTGATAAGTGGAGAAAACTAGATATGGAACCTAAATTACTGAGCGGGAAAAAAGCGCTTATTGTTGGCATAGCCAATGAGAATTCCATCGCCTATGGCTGCGCGCGTATGCTGAAAACCGCTGGCGCAGACCTTGCCATTACCTATCTGAATGACAAGGCCAAACCTTATGTTGACAAGGCAGTCAGCGAACTCACACCAGATATATATATGCGATGCGACGTGACAAGCAATGATGAATTAAAAAATCTCTTCCGTGAGATTGAGTCAAAGTGGCATCAGCTCGACATTCTTATTCATTCTATTGCCTTTGCTCCCAAACAGGATTTGCAGGGGCACATTATTGACTGCTCGAAAGAGGGATTTTTGCTGGCAATGGACATTTCATGCCATTCATTTCTGCGCATGGCTCATCTCGCAAAACCACTGATGAAAAATGGCGGCTCACTATTTGCCATGTCATTTTACGGCGCGGAAAAAGTCGTTGAAAATTATAACCTTATGGGCCCAGTCA
>Ga0209581_1002048_pt1 | contig 20763 bp, 20 predicted proteins | sample Coa_R2_FD_187160 | JGI IMG/M metagenome (GOLD analysis project Ga0209581, IMG submission 187160) | Surface soil microbial communities from Centralia Pennsylvania, which are recovering from an underground coalmine fire - Coalmine... | ecosystem: Environmental > Terrestrial > Soil > Unclassified ...
TCGCGCAGGTCCTGCGAGTAAGCTCTCCCCATCACTTCCCCTCCGCCGAATCAACGGCGAAAGGGAATCAAAAATCTCACCTTGCCGGAATCCCTGGGCTGATTCCATCAACAGCGAAGATGCCCTAGCGTGGGCCCGCCTCGTGGAATCCGCCGCCGATAGGACAATGAACACCTCCTAAAGGCCGAAACGTGCGGGGCGGCATCAAACGACATTAATCGGCACGAGTTCGTTGAGGGCAGCACGGGTCACGCGCCTCTATTTCATGCGGCTGCGCCGCCTCATGCGCGCGGCGCTGGTGGCGGACCATGTGACAGCCGAGCTTCAACGGGCTCGCGGCGGGCTCGTGCCGGCGTTCACTCACTTCCTCGACCTGCCAATGCTCTTTCTTATCGTCGCTCTTGGCGTGATGCGGCCGGAGACTTGGACCTTGTTCTTTGCCGGATCAGTGCCGCAGCGCGCCGCCGCGCAGGCCCCGGTGCTAAGACCGGCCGGCGGGTTTGAAGGTCTGAGCGAGCGCACCGGCCGACCGGAACGCCTTCATGGCCTGACCGGAACTCATCGCAATCGTCGTCTTGAGGTGAGAGACGCCGCCCGAGGCTGCGCCCGCGATGAGGGCGGAGGCGATCACTTCCTCGTTTGGCGCCTCACTGATCGACAAGAAATCATATTCGCCGAAGGTGAAATAGAAGGCGCGGAGCTTTGCGCCCGCCTTCTCCATCAAATCGGCGACCGCTTTCTCCCGGTCCTCCGGATTGGCCGCCATGCCTTTGAGCGCGTCGGACGTGTACCGGCCTTGGGTGATAAAGATTGGCATGACGCGTTTCCTTTTCGCGTGGTCCCCATGCCCGGCGTAGTTAGTAGCGGAAGGCCGGTTTGCTAGGCGCAAAGCGAAGGAATTTGCGCCGGCAGACTAGCGCTATCGCGGCAAAGGGCCGATCCAACGGGCAAGAAACGCCTTCGACCAGCGCGCGACAGCCGCGTCATGCCTGATCCAGCCCTCGAAGTGACGGTGGCGCGGACGGGCGCCGGGTTCAACGAGACGCCTGCGGGTGGTGAGCGCCCAGCGGCACAGGGTAGAGAACGTCACCTCGGGGTGGAATTGAAAGCCATAGGCGCTTTCATTGTAGCGGAATGCCTGCGCCTCAAAATCCTCGCCCTCGGCAAGCAGCGATGCCCCGCGGGGGAGGTCGAATCCCTCGCGGTGCCATTGATAAACGTGCCCCGGAAATGGGCATTCGCACAAACGCTGGCCGTAGTCGGTCGGCCGGACGGGGTAGTAGCCGATTTCGACTCGTCCCTCGGCATGAGGCTGAACCCGGTGGCCAAGATGGCGAGCGAGCATTTGCGCGCCAAGGCAGATGCCGATGAATGGAACCTTTTCTTTGAGTGGCACATCGATCCAGCCGATCTCGCGCCGGATCCAAGCGTGCTGGTCATTGGCGCTCATCGAGCCGCCAAAGATAATGACCCCGGCATAGTCTTTGAGCGTCTTAGGGAGCGGATCGTCATAGGGAGGACGGCGGCAGTCGAGGCCGTAGCCTTGCCGGCGCAGCAGGCGCCCCAGACGCCCAGAGGTCGAATCCTTATGATGCAGGACAATGAGGACCTTGCGCGCGGGAGCGGGTCCTTCTGGCAATTTCAGCATTGAAATGCAGTAGCGGCTTGAGGGCACGAGCCCTTCTTATGCAAGCGCGAGACAATTTAAATTACGGGTTCAAAGCCGGAGGATCAAGGATAAAAGGCCACAGCCGCCGCCTAATTCGCTCCGCCCGCCAAGGTCTGCCTTACTGCGGCAGAGTCGGCGCTTTCGCGGCGACTTTCTGACGCAAAAAGATCCTTTCACGCGAAGGCACGTCCAAAAGCTCGGCAATGCGCCAGATCGTGTTTTCTTCAAGCTCATGAACGGCGCCGTCGGCAAAGGCGATTTCCCAGAGCATCTCGACGACCTTCAAACGCCCGCCATGATCGAGCGCGCGCTTGAGAATGCTCGTGAACTCGTAGAAGTCAATCGCCCGCCGATCCCTTTGCTCGGCAAGCGCTGCAAGCTCGGCGGCTTCGCTCTCGCCAATGCCAAAGCGTTCCTCAATGAGGGCTCGTAGGCGGCTCTGCTCGGCCGCCGAACAGAGGCCATCCGCATTGGCGACGTGCACGAGCAAGGCTGCCGCCGCAAGGCGGTAGTCCTCCTCGGCAAAAGGCCTCGCCGGTTCAGCGCCCGCTACCTCAGCAACGAAGCGTTTTAGGGCATCAAACATGAGCCGCTCCACAAAGCTTAAGGCGGGCCAGACTCGGCCGGCCTGTCAATCGCATCAGCGCAAGATGAGGCACGTCCAATAGCCTTCTGGCTGATGATAGTGGCGGCGCATTTCTTTGATCCATGCTTGGCATGCGCGTCTTGCCGGGAAGCAAACTTTTTCATCGCGCCAATCGACGAGCTTGACCCCGCAGCAATCGAGGTAAGGCCTGCCGCCGGAAAAATGGCCGAGCCACACCGAGCGCCAAGGCAGATCGCCCGCGGTTGACAGAGGCGGCGCCCAAAAGGGCGCGCCTGCCGAGCAGGGAACTCCGGCGGGCCAGGGGATAAAGCTGGGTTCTGCCGCCAAACTGGGGTGCGCTGAGGAGAGCGCTGCCACGGCGGCAACAAGCAAAGCCTCGAGCATTCGATTGCGCCGCCTCATTCGATTTTCTCTCGCCTCCGGGTGCCTCTCTCGGCGCCATGCTTAAGCCTGGCGCGGCCAAGACTCAACCCCGCGTGCCCGGTACTCTTAGGGGGCCCGGACGTGCTCGCCGCCCGCCGGCGGCTGCTCCTCGTCATGATGATGGAGCACCTCTTCGAGCCGGTTGCGCTCAAAGATAATGACGACAAAGATCGAAAGGCAAAAAGGTACGAGCAAATAAAGGATGCGGAAGACGAGCAAGGCCGCAAGAACATGCGTGTTCGGCATCTCGGGCATGGCGCTGATGAAGAACCATTCGAAAACGCCGATGCCGCCGGGCGCGTTCGACCAAAGCGCGGCGGAAAACGAGAAGATAAACACCCCGAGGACGACGAAATAGCCTGGATTGTTCAATTCCGGCAGAGCGAAGTAAATGATTCCGGCGGCTCCAAGGAGCTCAAGGGGTGCCACGATGAGCTGCCGGATGGTCACCTCTAAACGCGGGTATTCGAGCCTGAATCCCTTAATGATCAAAGGCTTAAAACGGAAAATAGAGCCCGCCACATAGATTGCAATGGCGGTCAGGAAAACGGCGCCGGCCATGCGGGCCATGGCCGGGTCGGTAAGGAAACGCAGGCTGGCTGGCAGCATGCCGTGAAAGCGGCCGAGCTCTTTAGGTTCAAAGATGGAGATGAGGCCGCCAAGGAGCACGGTCCCGAGCGCGAACGTCAACGAGGTAACGGCAACGAGAACCGCGACCTGGGCTGCGGTTAGGCCCTTTGTATGATAGGCGCGGTAGCGGACAACTCCGCCGGAGACGACGCTTGCCCCAATATTGTGGGCAAGCGCGTAGGTCGTAAAAGAACATAGGGCGATGAAAACCCAGGAGATGTGCTTCACGCCTAAATGGAGCAGCGCGATCCGGTCGTACCAGGCAAGCGCCCCGTAGGCGACGAGCGTCGATAAGAACGCCAAGAAGTAGCGCGAGGCCGGAATGGATTTGAGATGCTCCCAAACCTCCGGCCCAACCGCCGCGCCCTTGAATTCGCGGTGCAGGAGCCAAACAGAGGCGGTCACCGCCACAATGCCAATTACCGGCCAGATAAAGTCAACGATGCGCTTCATCGCTCTCCGGAATGCACGGATGGCCGGGCCGAACTGCGGACCCCCCGCCGCCACCATGCCCGGGCGGCACCCTGGACGGCGCGTATTCGGATCGCGAAGGGTAACCCAACGATGCTTGGCCAGAGAAATCAGCCGCAGATCTCTCCGCCGCGCGGCCACCATAAGAAAAAAAACTTGCAGCTTCAAGACAGCGCAGGGCAGCGAGAGGCGGCAATTGAGGCGGCGGACCGGCCTCAATTACCGGCGAGTCGCGCCCGCCGCAAGAGCCTCGCAGCGAAAGCTTTGGATGGGGATAAACCGGATGAGGAGCAGAGCCCCGTCTGGACGATAGACCGGCGCTCGATGAGGACATCACCACGCGAGCTCGGCAATGGCGTAGCCGGGGACAAAGTGCGAAGTTTCAAGGAACTGCCGGAAGGCTGCGGCATTGAGCTCGGCATCCTGCCCGCTCCCATGAAGCTCCTCGCGGTGAATGCCTGAGGTGACGAAGAGGCTCGCCAAGCCCTCGCGATGAGCGCCTTGGATATCCGTGCGCATCGCATCGCCGATCACAAGCACTTCTTCCCGCAGGAGGCGCTCGCCGCCCGCAGTCCGCGCAAGTTCGAGCGCCCGGGCGTAGATCGGCGCAAAAGGCTTGCCAAGCTGAGTTACCTTGCCTCCGGCTTGCACATAGCGCTCGGCGAGCGCCCCCGCACAGTAGAAGAGCTTGCCGCCATCCTCGACCACGATGTCGGGGTTGGCGCAGAGAAACTCCAAGTTCCGGGCCCGCATAGCCGCAAGGACAGCATCATAATCGGCGGGAGCCTCGCGCCAGGGGTCAACGAGCCCGGTGCAAAGGACAAAGTGCGCCTGTTTCAGCGGCACGCGGGCCGGCGCCCGGCCGCAAAGGGCCGCGGCCTCCTCAAAGAGCGCCGTCTCGTCTGAGGGGCCAAGGTGAAAGACGGCTTCGTCCGCACGCTGAGCGAGCACCGCGGCCGTAAGATCTCCGGAAGAAACGATCGCGTCGAAGGCCTTCGAAGAAAAACCAAGCCGGGTGAGCTGCGCCCTCACACTCCCGCCCGGATTAGGTGAGTTCGTGATGAGAACGACCCTTCCGCCACGCTCGCGGAAACGGATGAGCGCGTTTGCCGCCTTGTCGAACGCCACAATTCCGTTGTGGATAACACCCCAGACGTCGCTCAAGATGACCCGGTAATTGCCTGCAATGTCAGCCAAGCCACGCACCAGATGAGTCACGCGCCCGATCGTTCCTTTCGATGGATTGAAGCGGCGGAGAATGGATCCGCTCCCGCAAAAACGCCTAGAGAGGTTATCGCATCTAGCCGTGGCGCCTGCGGCAGAGGGGGCAATCCCGGCGCCGGTGAACGGTTCTTTGGGCCAGAGCGCGCCCTAGCGAGGGATTAAGCCCGCCGTCAAGGCAAGGGGGCAGCTGGTCCTGATGAGGCCTCGCGGCCACAAAGCAAAAAAATCGAGCGCATTGCATTGAGACCTCCAACAATGCGGCTAGAATATGGCTGGCAATTATGAACAGCTGTTTTTGAAATCTAGATACTTATCGGCTCCCCGCCGCGGGAAGGGGCAAGGCCTTGCGCGGTCCGCGTCTTTCTCGTCTCCCCCTGCTCGCCGCGGCGGCAATTGCTGCCTTCAGGATCACGGCGGCGCAGGCGGGCGCGTGGCTCATGCCTCCGGGAGAAGGCCAGGTCATCGTTTATTCCGCCTTCTCCGACTCCAACCGCTTCTTCGACGAACAGGGCCGCCTCCGGCCGCTGCCGTCCTACAAGAAATTCGAGCTCGGCACCTATATCGAGTACGGCGTCACGAATTGGCTGACGCTCGTTGCCTCGCCCGCTTACGACCGCATCAGCAATCCGCCGCCGGGGCAGTCCTACAACGGCGTTGGCGAGAGCGAGCTTGCCGCGCGCGTGGGGCTCTTCCGCTCCGATAATGCGGTTCTATCGGTGCAAGCCGGGGTGCGCACGCCCGGCGCCTCGCTGGCTGACTCCCTCGGGCCTTTCGCTGTGCACCGCACCACATCCTTCGACATCAGGGGCATGGCCGGACGCAACTGCGTCATCTTGGGCATGGAAGGTTTCGCCGAAGCGCAGCTCGGCTACCGTTTCTACACCGGCGGCCAGCCGGGGGAATGGCGCATCGACCTCACGGCCGGCGTACGTCCGGCGCCACGCCTCCTGCTCATGCTGCAGGGATTCATTTCAATTACCAATGGCTCAGCTCAGTTCGGGCACACGTCCTGGACGAAGCTGCTGCCGAGCGCCGTGTTCGATCTTGCACCGCAGTGGTCGCTTCAGATTGGCGGCTTCATGACCGTGGCCGGGAGAAACGCGGGGCGCGAGCTCGGACCCATCTTGGGCCTCTGGTACCGGTTTTGAGCGCTCGCCGGGGCCGGCTGGCGAGAAGCCGCATGGATGCCGTCACGCCCGGCCAGGACTTCAGGATTGCTTGAGTTTCATTCCGCAGGGCTCGGCTGGGTGCGCTCGATCTGGACTCTGCGCTCTTCCGAGAGCTTCACGGCCTTGATGAGCCGCAAAACTTGCGGGACGAGGAAAGGCAGCACCACGGCGGTTGCGACTGAAGCCGCCGCCGTCAGGAGCTTCACATAGCCTGCGAGCCAATAGGTCGGATTCCAGATCGTCCATGCCCCCATGAAGTGAGTGCCCGCGCAGGCAAGGATGAAGACCCCGAAGGCCACGAAGATCCATGAGAACGGCATGTCCTCGCGGGCCCGGTAGATGAGGTAAATCAGCGTCGACGAGATCGCGAGATAGGACACTCCGATCAGGACGTCGGAGGTGAGATGCATCCAATAGAGCTGCGGCACCCAGAGATAGCACATCCCGTGCGGCATGAAGGATTGGTCGCCAACGCCGCTCGCGAAGAGATTCGCCGCGAGCTTTGGCCAAATGGCGAGCAGTATTCCCGCCGGGATGAGCAGCGCGGCGGCATAGGTTAGTATTTGCCTGCTTTTCGACATGAGTTCCTCCTGCGTTTGGTCTTCGCGGCTTATTGCTGGCAGCCGGAAGCAGGATTTTTCGCGAACCCCGGCTGGCCGCGGCCGCGTTTCTGAGCAAAGCGGGAGCCTAATCCTCATTTTCCGAATTCGCATCGTGCGAATGGATGAGGGCGGCCGTCATTGCGAGGAGCGGAGCTCCGAAGCAATCCAGACCCGGATTGCTTTGCCCGTGGATTGCTTCCCGCTTTGCCTTCGGCTCGCGGCCGGAATGACGGCGGCCGAACTGGTCCGGGTTAAAGACTCAATCCCCAGAGAGCGGGCCAGCCATGGCGGACTCGAAGTACCGGCGTATGAGCTCCGCCTGGCCGTGGGTTCCGGTCTTTTCGAAGATGTTTTGGGCGTGGGTGCGTGCGGTTGTGCTGGAAACCCCAAGCCGGAGGGCGGCAACGCGAAGGCCTTTACCCGCAACGATTTCAACGAGAAGGCGCTTTTCGGCTGGAGTGAGCCCGAACCGAACGGCGAAGCGCCTAGCGGCGGCGTCAAAACCAGCGGCAGGATCAATCACGAAAAGCGCGGCCGCGGGTCTTTCGGAATTAAAAATTGTGACAGTACGGTTGGCCGCGATCGGGAAAACGTGGGCAATGAGCGGCTGCGAGCCTGGGCGCGGCAGCTCGGTGGTTCCCCCGGCCTCGCCCGCGGCGTCTGTCTGCCGCGCGGCCGCGCGCACGAGTGCCTGCAGTGCGAGGGTAGTCGCGTGAGCCGTGGCCGCGAGCCGCCCGCGCTCGCAACGCAGGCTCGCAGGAGAGCGCACGAGGGCCTCGGCCTGGGCATTGGCGAAGAGGACACGGCAATCCTCAGTTAAAAGGAAGGCGGCAAAACCGGCGGCTGAAATCGCTGCACCGAGCGAGTCCGTTATTGCCTTTCTCCGGGAGAGAAGCTGGTTGAGCTCCGCCGCGCGCTTCAGATGCGGCGCGAGGGTCTCGAGCAGGTGCCATTCGGGCGGCTCGACCCAGATTGCGCCCAGCGATCTTTGAAACGCAAGGTATCCGCATGCCTCAGGTGTGCGAAACAGTCCTAGAGCGACAGCTTCGGCCCATCCTTGCGGGCGGAAAAATTCATTGTAGAATGCTGACGCTTTGAAGGCGCGGGTCTGGGTAATGAAGATGCCCGCCCGCACCTCACCCGGAATGAGAGCCGCCAACGCGCTTCGAAAAGGGTCAATTTCGCGATAGTGCTGGCGATATGCATCCACATAAAGGGAATCGATATTGCACAATGCCGTCGCGTTTGCTGCATCTGCCTCTCGGGTAAGCAGCGCACCGCTGATAAAATTTGTCGCCTCAACAATGCGCCTGACGACCTCCTCCCAGCGCGAAGTGTCGATGACGGTATCATAGATTGCAGCGATCAGATCGCCAGCGCTGTCTTGCCACGGCATGGCCTCCCTCCCGGCCGCCGGAAACAGCGTCAACGCTACTCGATGCCGCAGAGAAAGTCACCGCATGCCCGCGGACGGTGCCCGCGCAGGCTATGGTCAAAAAACTTCCTCTTTGGGCTACATGGTAGCTCAAAGAGAGGCTAAGCCATGGCCACGACCGTCGTTCGCGCGCGGATTGATGAGCGTGTGAAAGAGGAGGCCGCCGCTGGGCTGGCGTCCATGGGTCTTACTGTGTCCGACGCCTTCCGGCTGATGATAATGCGAATTGCCAAGGACAAGGCGCTGCCATTCGAGCCTTTGATACCCAACGCCGAAACCGTCGAAGCAATGAAGGCCGCGCGGCGCGGCAAGGTTACCAGCGCGGGTTCACCAAGGGAGCTCCTCAAGAGCCTGAATGCGGAAGATTAAATACACTGCCCGCCTCAAACGCGATTAGCGCCGCGAAAAATCAGGAGTTGGCCCTCGACACGCTGCTATTGGAGGCGGTGAATCTGCTGGCCGCTGATGAGCCCTTGCCGCAACGTTATTTCGATCATGCGCTCACCGGTGAGTGGAAGGAATTCCGGGACTGCCACTTGCGCCCTGATCTGGTGCTGATTTACCGCAAGCCCGGTGATGATGGCAGCCTCGAACTCGTGCGGCTCGGGTCGCACAGCGAACTCAGCTTCTGAGCTGCCTCAGACGGGAGAACTAGAGCCTGGGCCGCTTGGAGACACTTCCTCGCGATATGCAGACCTCAGCTCTCCATCTTCAATGCCGCAATAAACGCCTCCTGCGGGATCTCGACCTTGCCGAATTGGCGCATCTTCTTCTTGCCCGCCTTCTGCTTCTCCAACAGCTTGCGCTTGCGGGTAACGTCGCCGCCATAGCACTTCGCGGTCACATCCTTTCGCAGCGCCTTGACTGTCTCGCGGGCAATGATCTTGCCGCCGATGGCCGCCTGAATCGGGATCTGGAAGAGATGCTGCGGAATGAGTTCCTTGAGCTTCTCGACCATTGCGCGCCCGCGCGCCTCGGCGCGCTCGCGGTGAACGAGCTGTGAGAGCGCATCGACTGGCTCGCCATTGACCAGGATCGACATTTTGACGAGATCGCCTGGCCGGTAGTCCGTGAGCTGATAATCGAAGCTCGCATAGCCTTTCGAGATCGATTTGAGCCGGTCGTAAAAATCGAAGACGACCTCATTGAGAGGCAAGTCATAGGTGACGAGCGCGCGCTTGCCTGCGTAGCTCAAATCCACTTGGACGCCGCGCCGGTCCTGGCAGAGTTTTAAGACCGAGCCGAGGTAGTCATCGGGCGTCAGGATGGTGGCGCGGATCCAAGGCTCCTCGATGCGCTCGATCCTGGCAGGATCGGGCATATCGGCGGGGTTGTGCAGCTCAAGAACCGCGCCGTCCCGCTGCACAATTCGATAAACCACCGAAGGCGCGGTCGCGATGAGGTCGAGATTGAACTCGCGCTCGAGCCGCTCCTGAATGATCTCGAGGTGCAGCAGCCCCAAAAAGCCGCAGCGGAAGCCGAAGCCGAGCGCAGCCGAAGTCTCCATCTCGTAAGTAAAGCTTGCATCGTTAAGGCGCAGGCGTCCCATCGCGGCCCTGAGATTTGCGAAATCCGCGGCATCGACCGGAAACAGGCCGCAGAAGACGACGGGCTGCACCGGCTTGAAGCCCGGAAGCGGCTCGCTGCACGGCCTGCGGGCATCGGTGATGGTGTCGCCAACCCTCGTGTCGGCGACCTCCTTGATTTGCGCGGTGATGAAGCCCACCTCGCCGGGCCCGAGCGCCTCCACATCCTGCATTTTGGGGCGGAAGACTCCGGCCTTATCGACCTCGTAGTGGGCGCCCGTGCCCATCATTTTGATCTTTTGATGCTTCTTAAGCGTGCCATCGACGACGCGCACAAGCACCACGACCCCGAGATAGGCATCATACCAAGAGTCGATCAAAAGCGCTTTGAGCGGCGCGCTCTCGTCGCCCTTTGGCGGCGGCAGGCGCGCGACAATGGCCTCCAAAACATCCTCGATTCCAAGCCCCGTCTTCGCCGAAATGAGCAAGGCCTGGGAGGCATCAAGCCCAATGACATCCTCGATCTGCTGCTTGATGCGCTCGGGCTCCGCAGCGGGCAGATCGATCTTGTTCAAGACAGGCACGATCTCATGGCCTGCATCGAGCGCGTGATAGACGTTGGCGAGCGTCTGCGCCTCGACACCCTGGCTCGCATCCACAACGAGGAGCGAGCCTTCGCACGCCGCAAGGCAGCGCGAGACCTCGTAGGCAAAGTCCACATGGCCCGGCGTGTCCATCAAGTTCAAGACATAGGTCTTGCCGTCTTTCGCCTTGTATTCGAGGCGGACCGTCTGGGCCTTGATGGTAATGCCGCGCTCGCGCTCGATCTCCATCGAGTCGAGCACTTGGTCCACCATCTCCCGCTCCGAGATCGCGCCGGTCGTTTGAATAAGCCGGTCGGCGAGCGTCGACTTGCCGTGGTCGATATGGGCGATGATGGAAAAATTGCGGATATTGTCGAGCGCATGGGCTGCCATGAGCGCCCGGATAGCAGGCAAGGACCGCAAAGGAAAGACGAGCTGGAGTTGCGCCGGGCGGGCCTCCGGCGCAAGCTTTGCGCGAGAGGAGCGCCTGGCCGGCGCGGCGTTCAGGCTGACCTTAGTCCTGGCTCATCGTCGATGGACCAGCGGGCGACCTCCGCCCCCTGTTCGTCCAAGATGCGGAAGCCGTGCGGGAGCTCTTTGTGCCTGCGCTGAACGATCACATTCGAGAACAGCGATTTGGCGTGGGTGATCGTGTGCGCGAGATCGGTGAAATTGGTCTCCATCCGGTCGGTCACCGGCGGGGAAGCGCCTTCGCGAGGCGCGCCGAAGAATTCGATCGAAAACATGGGATCCTCCAGCCCGCTTGCCCGCTTTAAGCTAAACCCAAGCGCGCGGCTATGCACGGGCATTTAGGATCCTTCGAACAGAAGTCAATCCGCTCCCCTCCTCAGCGCGGCGCCTCTACCCCGTAATTTCGCGTAAGATAGTCCACGATCGCCTTGGCGTCCGGCTCGTCAATCGGCGCCCCGAAAACATCGATCATCTTCGCTACTTCCGCCTGCCATTGCTGCCGGTCGAGAAAGGGCGAGTTCATCACAATATAGTCGAGGCTGTGGCAGGCGGCGCACCGAGCCTCGGCGACTTCGGCGCCGGGCGCGCGCTTAAGCAAAACCGGCCGATCCTGTGCCCGGGAGGAAGATGAAAGCATCAGCAACGCCGCGAGCACAAGTAAGAGCCGCATGGCCCGCCTCCTCACACGGCCTCCAAAGTTAGGATCTGGACAGGATTATAATAATACCCAGAGCCGGCCGGCGCGGGCCCCAACGATTGAGTCTGGCCGATCCTATTGGTGGCGCGGGCCCAAATCGGGAGGCGGCCGCGGGCTTTCGGTGCGAGGCGATGGCTCCACCGCCGGAAGGCAAAAACCCCGGCGTCCTCGCCAAGGATCGTCTCGGCCCAAGTACGGCCCTCGTCCGTCGAGATTTCGACCGAGCGGATGCCGTAGCCGCCATCCCAGGCCAATCCGGTGATGACGGCCGGGCGCCCGGTCTGAACGTTCGCACCGCTCTCGGGATGCGTAATGAGCGCGTTCACCGCAATCTCCGTCACCGGCGTGCTCCCGTCCCTCTCTTGCAAAACAAAGCGCTGCGCGAGCGCAACTTTTCCTGCAGGAATCCGGTAAGCCTCGCCCATCCAATAGCCGCCGAACGGGCAATTGAGGGCGGTAATCCCGGTGACGTGCTTCACCCAGTAGGTCGCAAGCCAGCCGGGCGCAACAATCCGCGCTGGAAAGCCGTTCCAATGCGGCAGCGGCTCGCCATTCATCTCATAGGCGATCAGCGTTGTCTCTTCGAGCGCCTTCCACACGGGAAGGCTCTTTTGAAAATCCGGTGTCTTATCGAGGACAGGCCCGTCGGCGCCATCGAAAACGATTTCCAGCGCGTCTTCTTTTAGACCGGCAAGCATCAGCACCTCTTTGAGCTTTGCGCCCTTCCAGCGCGCGCAGCCGACGGCGCCGTGGCCCCACTGCACGCCTGGCGCATGCGGCTTCAGGAGACCGCGGCGGTTTCCGGCGCATTCGCAAACGGCGATCACCTCGGCCGCAGGCAGTCTTTTCAATTCGGCAAGACCTATTTCTAATTCTGTTTTAAGCCCCTCCCCGGTTAATCTGAGCTTCCAGTCCGCGGCATCAACTCGCGGAATATCCGCGAGATGATAGCGCACGAAGAACTCGTCGTTCGGAGTGATCGGCTCACGTAGATACGCAAACGGTGCTTCATAATTCGGCGGGCGGCTGGTCAATTTGATGAGCGGTTTCTTGCCCGGCAAGGTTTCGAGAGCCGCTTCCTCCCGGGCGCCCGCGGGCAACTCAGGGGACAGAGCCAAAAGCCCTTCGCCTCTAGCTTCCTGCCTCGCGGCCGCGCGAAGCGGTGTGGCTCCCGCCAAGAAAGCGCCGCCTGCTGCCTCGATCAATCCGCGCCGCGTGATCATCTGCGTCCTCCGAAAATCGCACTTATGTCACATAGGGCGCCATCCTCAAATTGCACGGCGGCAGAACTTCGCCTGCTCAGATCACCGGGCGCGCGGATGCGCCGAATAGTATGCCTCAAGGAGTCTCGCGCCATCCACCGCGGTATAAAGCTGGGTCGCCGATAACGAGGCATGGCCGAGCAATTCTTGAATGGCACGCAGATCGCCTCCGCGCTCCAAGAGATGAGTCGCAAAGGAGTGGCGCAGCGCATGGGGCGTCGCGGTTTCCGGCAGGCCGAGCGCGCCGCGCAGCTTTTCCACCGCAAGCTGGATCATGCGCGGCGACAGCGGCCCGCCTTTTGCACCGCGGAATAAAGGGCCGTCCGGCACAAGCTCATATGGGCAAAGCCGGACGTAAATCTCGATCGCCTCCCGCACCGGCGCAATAATGGGAACCGCGCGGGTCTTCTTGCCTTTCCCGGTCACCGTGAGGCTATCGCGCACGGCGGTTGGCGCATCGCCCCGCCTGAGGCTCAAGGCTTCGGAGATGCGCAAGCCAGCCCCGTAGAGCAAGCTCAAGACGGCGCAATCGCGGGCAATGATCCATTGCGGCTGCGCCTCCCCGGATCGCGCGGCGGGGTTCACAATCTCACAAGCCGCACTCGGGCTCAGAGGCTTTGGCAAACTGCGCCTGGCCCTTGGCAATTTCGCCGACGCCAAGGCGAGCGCTCTGCCCTTGCCATTTCGCTCAAGGTAGCGCGCGAAGGAGCGCAAGCCCGCAAGCTGGCGCGCGAGCGAACGGTTGCCTGCTCCGCTTGCCCTCCTTGCCGCCAAGAATGCGCGCAGATCCGCAGGCGCAAGCGCCGCGTATTTTGCGAGCGAGAGGGGCTCGCCGAAGTGCCCCGGCGCGAACTCTAAGAGCTGCTTGAGATCACGCGCGTAGGAAGAAAGCGTGTGAGGGGAGACGCGCCGCTCTCCTGACAGATGCGCAATCCATTCCCGGGCCAGAGCCGCGAGTTCGGGGCTTGCGGGATCAAAATCCATTGCAGCGCTTGGCGCGCCTTTCGTTTGCCAGCTGGTCACGCTTGATCCTAGATACGCTGGCTCTTAAGAATCAGTTTCGATTGCAGGCCCTTTCCCGGGCCTCGCAGCCAAGCGCGAGCACTAGGCCATGCGGCTGCGCGCCGACATTTGGGTTGCGGCCTACATCAGGCGCTGCGCGAGCGAGGGAACCTATGCCGTGCTGCGCAGGCGGGGCGCCGCCGAAGCTGGCGCGATCTTCATAAAAATCGACCGGCTCGACGGCTCCGCGGCGCTCTTTGGGCCAGCGCCGCAAAGCGAGCTCAAAGATGGCGCTGATCGCCTCTTCGCCCGGCTCCACCGCGAGCTTTGGATTGAAACCTCGCAGGCCGAGGAAAAGCTTGCCTGCGAACTGCGCTTCGACCCGGATCTTTGGATCATTGAGATGGAAGACAAAGCGGGGCGCTGTTTTTTCGATGTCGCGGAATAAGCTAAGCGGGCGCACGGCCAGCGCGCGCTGTGCACAAGGCCGCTTTTGGAGGTTCGGCTCATGCGCCGCGCAAAAATTTATGCCGGCACCTCCGGCTGGCATTATGGCCACTGGGCGGGCCCGTTTTATCCTGAAGACATGCGTCCTGCGGAGTTCTTATCCTTTTACGCGCGCAAGTTCCGCTCTGTCGAGATCAATAATTCCTTCTACCGTCTGCCACGGCGGGAGATGCTTTCCGAATGGCGCACGGCAACCCCGGATGATTTCATATTTGCCTGCAAGGCAAGCCGCTACATCACGCATATGAAGAAATTGAGAGATCCCGCACAATCGGCACGGCGTTTCTTCGAGGCTATCACGGCGCTCGGCGAAAAGCTCGGCCCAATTCTCTTCCAGCTGCCGCCGCATTGGCGGTTTGATAGCGAACGTTTAAAAGAGTTTTTGGCCGGGCTGCCGCAAGGATTTCGCTACGCGTTCGAATTCCGTGATGAGAGCTGGTTTGCCCCGGAGGCTTGCGATTTGCTCTCGCAAAATAATGCGGCGTTTTGCGTTTATGATCTCGACGGCCGGCAGTCGCCCATAGAAATCACGGCCGACTTTGCCTATGTGCGCCTGCATGGGCCGAATGGCCCCTATCGCGGCCAGTACGATGATAAGACGCTCTCAGGCTGGGCTAAACGCATGCTCGCCTGGCAGGCATCGGGCCTCGACGTTTACTGCTACTTCGACAACGATGAAGCCGGATATGCCGCGAAAGATGCGCTGCGGCTTTTGGCGAAAGTTGCAGAAGCCCGCTCAGCAGAGCAGCCCCGCAAGAGAAAAGCCGCAGGTCCTGCTCCGGCTGCACCGAGGTGAAGCAATCATTCAGGCGCGCTCTCAATTAGGTCATAGCGCGTCGCATCGAAGCCGAAGAAATCGAATGTGCGCTGCATGTGCGGCGGGAGCGGCGCGGTTACATCGAGCATGCCTCCGCGCGGATGCGGCAGAACAAGCCTGCGGGCCATGAGATGGAGCTTGCGCTCGATTTCTTCCGGGATGTTGCGCAGCGGATCGGTGCGCCGCGGATCGTTTCCGGGCCTCGCGCCATATTTGGGATCGCCAATGATCGGGTGGCCGATCGCCTCCATATGGGCGCGAAGCTGATGCGTGCGTCCTGTCACGGGCCTAAGTGACACCCACGAAAGCCGCGGCGGCGCCTTATCCACCACGGCATAATAGGTCAGCGAATGGCGGGCGTCCTCTTCGCCATGGCGGGCAATGCGCACCTTTTCGATCTTTGCGGCCTCTTCGCCGTCACGGCGCGGCGGCCTCGTCTCACCCATGCCCTCGCCCTTGGCAAGGTAAAGGGAGATTCGCCCTTGCGCGGGCTTTGGCACGCCCTCGACCACGGCCCAATAAATCTTTTTTGCCTGGCGCGAGCGGAAAATCTCGCCAAGCCCGGCCGCCATTTTGCGCGTCTTGGCAATCAGCAAAACGCCTGAGGTATCGCGATCGAGCCGGTGCACCAGCACCGGCCGCTCTCCACGCTCGTTACGCAGTGCTTCGAGCATGCCATCGATATGGCGCTTCATGCCCGAGCCGCCCTGCACGGCCAAACCGAAGGGCTTGTTGAGGACCATAAGATCGCGATCCTCGAAAAGGATCATCTCGCGCAACGCGCGCAAATCCTCGTCCGAGACTTTCGTTGTGCGCGAGACAGGCGGCGGCAGGTCGAGCGCCGGCACCTTGATGCGCTGGCCCTTCACAAGCCGCATCGCCTCTTTGGCCCGTGCGCCATCAACCCGGACCACCCCAGTGCGCACGATCTTATAAAGATGCGAGAGGGCAAGCGCTGGCATGCGCCGCTTGAGCCAGCGGTCAAGCCGCATGCCCTCTTCCTCTTCGCCGACTTCGAAGGTCTGAGCAGGCATTGGCATCGCCTAGGCCTCAATTGTCTTTTGACCGCCTTCTCGCACCCTCGGCGGAAGGTCCATGCTGCGTTCGATCATTCTTCGGCTAGCCACTCCGAGATAAAACCAGTTTTGCCGGACCCGAGGGTTTGCGCGAGCCAAGGCAGCAAGACCTTTGCTTCGGCTTCGAGGCGGTAGGGCGGATTGACGATGATGATTCCACATCTCGAAAGGGGACGCTCCGGCTCTGGCGCATCAACCTGAAGCTCAAGGCGCAAAACGCGCTTGAGGCCATCCTTGGCAAAGGCGCGCGCAAGAGCCTCCGCGGCTGCGGGATCCTTGACCGGATACCACAGCATGTAAATGCCGGTGGCCCATTTCCGCCAAGCCTTTTTGATAGCTCTAAACGCTCTTTCGAATTCGTCCGGCTGCTCGAAGGGCGGATCGATCAAAGCAAGCCCGCGCCGCTCGACGGGCGGAACGAAGGCGCAAAGCCCCATATAGCCGTCCATCTCAAAGAGCTTGGTCCTCGTCTCGGAGCGGAAAACAGCCTTGAGATCCGCAAAGGCGCGCGGGTGAAGCTCGCAAAGCAGCATCTTGTCTTGGGGCCGCAGAAGCGCCTTCGCGATCCAGGGCGAGCCGGGATAATGCGGAGCCACCTCCCCGATGTGCGGTGCGGCAATCCGCACATAGGGCCCAATGATCTCCTTGACCTTCGGCGGGGCCGCGGCTTTCAGGAGCCGGCCAATGCCGGTGCGCCACTCTTGTGTTTTAGCTGCCTCTTCGCGGGAGAAATCATAAAGCCCGCTCCCGGCATGCGTATCGAGATAGCGGAACGGCGCGGGCTTCAGGCAAAGATGGAGCAGAACGCGGCTGAGGACGAGGTGTTTGAACACGTCGGCGAAATTGCCGGCGTGGAACTCGTGGCGGTAGTTCATGAGGGATGGTGTAGCACGCGGGAAGGCGTTTGTGCTTTTTCGAAGCGCCCGGTCCTTACCAAAAAGCTTCCCGTGAAAGCTTTTTGTCCGGTTGAGGCCCAAAATTCTACAGGCGCTCAGAGGTGAAGCACCCTGAGGGAAGTGTATCTCGCAAGAAAGATTGTACGATTCACCCCTTGCGCCGCTCGGCCAGCAATGCCTCCGCCCGGCCGAGATTTTGCCGCGCGATGCCGTGCCAATGAGGCGCGGCTTGTGGCGTAAACTCCTCGAGCGCCTCGCGGTAGGCCTGGACCGCCTCTTCGAGCCTTGCCGTGCCGCTCTCGCGCTCGCCGAGGCTTCTAAGCGCATTGCCGAGATTGTTCTGCGTTGCGGCCCATCGGAGCGGCACCCGCTCGCGGGTCATTTCCTTCAGCGCCGCGCGATAGGCGGCAACCGCCTCTTCGAGCCTTGCCGTGCCGCCCTCGCGCTCGCCGAGCGTTTGAAGTGCAGCGCCGAGATTGTTCTGCGTCATCGCCCAATCGAGCGGCACCCGCTCGCGGGTCCGTTCCTCGAGCGCCGCGCGATAGGCGGCAACCGCCTCTTCGAGCCTTGCCGTCCCGCCCTCGCGCTCGCCGAGGCTTGAAAGCGCAGTGCCGAGATTGTTCTGCGTTGCGGCCCAATCGAGCGGCACCCGCTCGCGGGTTCTTTCCGTCAGCGCCTCGCGGAAGGCGGCAACCGCCTCTTCGAGCCTCTCTGTGCCGCTCTCGCGCTCGCCGAGCGTTTGAAGCGCATTGCCGAGATTGTTCTGTGTTGCGGCCCAATCGAGCGGCACCCGCTCGCGGGTTCTTTCCGTCAGCGCCTCGCGGAAGGCGGCAACCGCCTCTTCGAGCCTCTCTGTGCCGCTCTCGCGCTCACCGAGGGTGGCGAGCGCAGCGCCGAGATTGTTCTGTGTTGCGGCCCAATCGAGCGGCACCCGCTCGCGGGTTCTTTCCTTGAGCGCCTCGCGGAAGGCGGCAACCGCCTCTTCGAGCCTTGCCGTCCCGCCCTCGCGCTCGCCGAGCGCGCGAAGCGCGTTGCCGAGATTGTTCTGCGTCGTGGCCCATTGGAGCGGCATCCGCTCGCGGGTTCTTTCTTTGAGCGCCGCGCGGAAGGCGGCAACCGCCTCTTCGAGCCTTGCCGTCCCGCTCTCGCGCTCGCCGAGCGCGCGAAGCGCGTTGCCGAGATTGTTCTGCGTCGTGGCCCATTGGAGCGGCATCCGCTCGCGGGTTCTTTCTTTGAGCGCCGCGCGGAAGGCGGCAACCGCCTCTTCGAGCCTTGCCGTCCCGCTCTCGCGCTCGCCGAGCGCGCGAAGCGCGTTGCCGAGATTGTTCTGCGTCGTGGCCCATTGGAGCGGCATCCGCTCGCGGGTTCTTTCTTTGAGCGCCGCGCGGAAGGCGGCAACCGCCTCTTCGAGCCTTGCCGTCCCGCTCTCGCGCTCACCGAGGGTGGCGAGCGCAGCGCCGAGATTGTTCTGTGTTGCGGCCCAATCGAGCGGCACCCGCTCGCGGGTCCATTCTTTGAGCGCGTCGCGATAGGCGGCAACCGCCTCTTCGAGCCTTGCCGTCCCGCCCTCGCGCTCGCCGAGCGCGCGAAGCGCGTTGCCGAGATTGTTCTGCGTCGTGGCCCATTGGAGCGGCATCCGCTCGCGCGGTGTTAGCTCTAAGCACTGACGGTAAAGCCCGATAGCCTCGCGAAGCGCGGAGTTGTCCCCAAATTCCGCGCCCTGAGCATAAAGTTCTCCCGCCTGCGCAAAGAGCCATCTGCGGCGGTTTTCGGCGTCAAACGATTCAACAAGACTTGCAGCCTCACCATAAAGCGCCGCCGCATCGCGGTAATTCAACCGCGCATGAGCCACGGCAGCCTGTGCCGCTTTTGTGCCGGCCAGGCCGCGTTTGCGAAGCTGGATTTCCTCTTGGATTTCGCGCTCATGGTCTTCGAGCCTCCTCAATGCGCCGATCTCGGCATCCGCCATCTCCGCAAGCAGTCTTTCGGCCTCATCAAGCCGGCCGGCCTCATGCGCGGCTTTCGCCTGATCGCGCAATGCGGAAAGACGGGGCGACAGATTGCCGGAAAAAGACAGAGCATCGATCTTTTCCCCCGCGATCTTCCAATCGGCCGCGATCTTAAACAAAGTTGGCGCGAACTGCTCCGGCGCAATCTTGCGCCCGACCATCGTTTCGAGGAACCCCGAGACAAGACCGACCGTGCCGCCGTACTCTGCTTTGACTTTCGCAAGCTCCCCGACGAGCGCCTCCCGCTCGGCATTGCTGAGCGATAGTTCAGCCGTCAAGCGCTCGACATTCTCGCGGATCGCCTGCGTGTCGTCCTTGACGGCGTCGATCTTTCCTTCCTCAACCGAGACGGGCCGCTCGGTGCGGCGCAGGATGAAATTTTGGACGAGCTGGTAAATTTGGCTTTGGCGATTGGCAGGCTTTACAATTGTGATGTGATCCGAATCGATCGGAATGGGATCGGATGCAAGGCCAGGATCAGAACTGTCCGGCTTGACGATCATCCCGAACATCGATGTCGTCTTTGTCTCGGTCAGAATGAGATGGTCGATCTCGTGCTCTCTTGCCCAGCGCCGGTACCAGAGGTTGAGATCGCGCAAATGCGAGTCGTTGCGAATGAGCGAACAGGTCGCGGCCGAGGGCCGGATCAAAGCGCGCAGACGGTCGCCCCAGCATGCCAAATCCGCCCCGGCATGAGGCGTCGCGAGAAAAGCCACTTTCCGGACGCGCTCGATGAAGCTTGCCTCTTCGGCGCGACCTCTGGCCGCGTCCGCTGCCTTTCGCAACAGTTGCTTGATGACCAGGCCGCCGAGACTGTGGCCAGCTAATATCAGTTCGCCCGTCCCAAGATCGGGATTGACTAACAGCGAACTGAGGACATTGGCCGCGCGGTCGGCCAATTCCATCGCCGAGCCGTGCCAATTCGACACCGCCGCTTCATAGCCCACGGAATAGACCGAGAGGCCTTCGATGTCCTGGGCGAGCCAGGCCGGCCAGAAAGAAGCATCATCATTGCTGGAGCGCCAAGTGGCGCGAGCGCCGCCGCCAAGACCGTGCAAGAAGATCACGTTGGCGCGCTTCTCGCCCCTTGCTTCGGCGATTTTGAAAACTTCGGCCATTATGCGCATCCGGCAGCAACGGCCGAACCTACAGGCGAGCTGAGTTCCCGGCTATCCTTTTTCGGATGGCAGGCTTCGCTCGTAGCGGAGCCGCTCACGCGATGTAATTCAGGCCATTCATCTCACGGCTGAGAGTTTGGCGAGCGGGCCGGTCCTGTCAAGGACGCGAGCCTCCCTTCGAGACGGCCTTCGGCCTCATCAGGATGAGGGCTCGCGCTAGCTCCGCTGGTGCGCGGCATCCTTGACAGGACCGCGCCCGCGTCGCCGACAATGGCAGCCGTGAGATGAATACCGAGGTCTGTAGCCGCCAGACGGTCTATGCAAGCCCCGCTCTCGATCGAAACGTGGGACCGACCTCTAACCCGCCCTCACCCCGGCTTCTGGGCGGCGATCATATAGTTGATATCCATATCGCGGGAGAGCCGCCAGCGCCCGCGCAATGGATCGTAGCTCACCCCGGTCTCATCTTTGATGCGCAGCCCCTCGCCGCGAAGGTGGGCCGCGAGCTCTTCCGGCGTAATAAAATGATTCCAGTCGTGCGTCCCGCGCGGCACCCAGCCCAGGACAT
>Ga0209581_1002049_pt1 | contig 20761 bp, 22 predicted proteins | sample Coa_R2_FD_187160 | JGI IMG/M metagenome (GOLD analysis project Ga0209581, IMG submission 187160) | Surface soil microbial communities from Centralia Pennsylvania, which are recovering from an underground coalmine fire - Coalmine... | ecosystem: Environmental > Terrestrial > Soil > Unclassified ...
AATCATGATCGCTGACGATAACGCGGGGATTGTAGAGGCGATCAAAATGATGCTGGAGGATGAAGGTTACGCCGTCGATACCGTGCTCTCAGGAACGGACGTCAAAAACCTGCACGGAGAACTGCCCGCTGTGCTCGTCCTCGACATCTGGATGTCCGGCGAAGATGGGCGCGACATCTGCAAATATCTGAAAGGGCAGGAACTGACCAGGCACCTGCCCATCATTCTCTTCTCGGCCAACAAAGACCTCCCACAAATCGCGCAGGAGGTCGGCGCAGACGATTTTCTCCTCAAACCCTTTGATATCGACGAGTTATTAAACAAGGTGCAGAGATTTCTGTGAGCGTCCTCGACATGCCACTCGCCCACCCGCTCCCATCTGCATCTGCCTCTTCCGGTAGGTGAGTGGGCCGGACGCGTAGGCCACATGATGAAACATGATTTGTTGGAAGCCGTCAACGCGCTGAGAGGCCGGTACTGTGCGCAGGCAGACATCCCCGGCGAGGAGTTTGACCAAATCATGAGGGACATGGCCCAAGAGTGGGAAGCCTACCGCCCGACCATTACGTTCTACGCCGCCTATGGAAAGAGAGTCAGCGCATGATGGAAACGGCTCCTGTCCTTCGCTTGAATCCGGCGCAGGTCAGGCAACTGATCGGCTATTGTACGGAGTATCGTTCGTCTCTCTGGCGGTATACCATGCCGACACCTGAACGCAATCAAATGATTCGCAGCCTTCAGGCATTCCAGGGAAGGCTAGAACAGGCCCAGGAGCAAGCCCAGGCGGGGATCACCCTGCTCATTACGACTGAGGAGAAACACCTGCTCAAGCAGCTTTTTACCGGGTTGATCCAGTATTACGGAAACGCGCCGCCCTCAGAGCAGCGCAACCAGGCGCTAGGGGAAATTACGGAGTGCCGGTTAGCTATCCAACGGATGATGTACCAGACGCAAGCGTTGTAAGCGCCAGAGGCAAAGGCAAAACCATGAGTCGAAAGCACCGAAACAGAAGACGGCAACCATTCCGTTGCTTTACCTTTTCGCCAGAGACGGTGAAGCTTCTTCAGCAAGCTATGAAACTGTTTGCTCAATCACTCAGCAGGGCCGAGGAACAATCTGAAAAGCTTGTTTTTGCAAGAGAGGTGATCCAACAGGTCAATGAGAAGCTAGATGCCATGTGGACATCTGTTGGGGTGATGTGTCTGACCAGGTTCGACTACAACGAAAAAATCGTGATAGCCGCCGCGATCCAGCTTTATATGCTTGAACTGATGGCTGTTTCTGTTTCTCCCCAGCGAGAGAAAGAGCTTCAACGGTGTCAACAGCTTATGCGCTTTGCGCTTGATTCAGAGAGGGAGCCAGAGCGATGAACGAGCGAGACGCCCAGGAGCAGGAGCAAGGGAACCAGGAGAGTGGCAACGAGCAGGAGGCACAAGCCGACCAGGCCGGCGGCCAGATCGACAGGAGGCAGCTCGTATAATGAAAGAAAATGGCTTGAGGAGGAGGAAAGAGGACACATGGCGCTCATAGCGATTGATATTGACGGAACACTAGGGTATCGGGATCGTCAGGAGTACATGAAAATCTGTAACGAAACGCTGAAATTAGCTATTGCAGAGGAGCACTTGCAACATATCTCATCACTGAACGCATTCTATCAGTTACCGGAAGTCCAAGCCTACAAGGAGCGAGTAGGAGAAGCCTATTACAAAAAGGCGATCGGGTGGATTGATTTTCACCCCCAGGTTTTACGGACCACGCGCCTGCTTGCCGGTGCAAAAGAGGGGGTAACGTTGTTGGCAACGATTGGAAACGTGGCCTACTATACCGCCCGGTATTCGGCACAATCGGAAGAAAGAAGTCAGGCAATGGCACAGGCAACCCTTGAATGGCTTGCCCTTTGTGACTTTGTGAATCCCACGAACGTGGTGTTTTGCGATGGTTTACCAGGCAAGCTCCAGCAGCTTGCGCAAGCAATCGCGGGCGATGCCCAGCCGGTTATTTTGATTGACGATCAGTACACGCGCCTGTTAGAGCAACTGACTGACCTCGACGAAGAAGCGGCACAGTTATTACGACGTTCCCTGATGCTCGTAGCTTTTGGTGCGCGCACCGCCCCCGCAGACACACCAATCCCGACCATTGCACTCCCATCGTGGGAGCAGGGAGCAGTACGCAGCATGCTTGTTAGTGTGACTCGTTTCGTAGCGAGAGAACAGGAGGAAACCTTTTCAAGAGATTCGGTTCTGGTGAAAGAGATTGCTGTACGTGAGTAAGACCCAAGACAAGGAGGTTTTTCAATGGCATCCATCAAAGACGTTCCGATGAGAGGCGATGACCCTGATCTGCCCGATATTCCCACGACGCCTCCGCTTCCTGACATTCCAACGACGCCGCCGCTTCCTGACCCACCAGATACGCCCAAGCCAGGAAGCGACGACGAGTAACCGGATGAGGCCAGCCCCGGTAAACAGCAACAGTTAGCCTGCTCGCCTCGACATCAGACTACCTCTATCCCGCAGAGCGCGGTACCCTTCTTGAGCAGGAGACGCCTGAGAGTGTGAAAGCAGTCTCAGGCGTCTCCTTTTCCCGTCTCGCCAGCGAGCGGAGCATCGAAAGGAGAAAGCAGCGGGATGCTAACACCAGAAGCCCACGAAGAAGCTTGTGAACTTCGCTAATGGCCTCACCAGCGGTTTATCTGAGTGGAAAGGCCAAATGCCCAGTAATATTTGCCTGGCAGATTGGAAAATCATGTAGACAAATGGTATTTCAGTAGAGGAGTGGAAACAGTTTGATGGGGTTCCACCAAGAATCAGGTGCCGGCCTTGCGCCCGCCCGCGTTGCTTGTAGCGCCAGGGCTGGCCCCTGGCGCCGGGAGGAGGCACGATGCTCCCAGCCTTCCCCCCAGCGCCAATGGCGAGCATTGGCGCTCCCTCCAACGTGGGCGGGCGCAAGGCCAATGGCGAGCACCCAAAAGTTGGTGGAACCCTGCTGGGGTTCTGCCAAAAATCGGCTGTCCGCTACTCTTGCCAGGCACGCTAACACGCAACGAAGGAAAAGCTAGCGCCTCACTACTCCACCAGCCCGGTCGCCCCATCATAAGGCACCCCCTCCGCCTCTCCCCCTTCCTCCATCTCCGCTCGCCTGCGCGCTTCAAGGATGGCCTGGATGCGTTCGTCGTTGCGCCGGGCCTTCTCTTCTAGCTGGTGCAGCCAGCGGAAGAAGAGCGGCGACATCACTATAAGGTCTACAATGCCAGGGAGAAGGAGTAGGGCGCCGGCTGATGCCTGGTCGGCATAGGCGCTGAGGAATTGCGTGGGGACCGCGTAGGGATAGATCACCACGCCGCTGAAGACGATGATAAAGGCGTAGATGGCCAGCGGCTCGCCATCCAGGAAGGCAAAGGCGATTTGCGCGGGATAGCTCATGTGATGCAGATGGCGGTCGGGACCGATCAGCGGCCACCAGTTGAGGAACGAGACCAGGAAGAGGCTCCAGATCATGATATGGTAGAGGTAACTTACCTGGAGCGTTTTGTCGTAGACTATCGGCAGGTGCCAGAAGACAAAGGTTGCGTTGAAGATCACCGAGGCCACCACCGGCTGAGTTAGCACCTTGATGGCCGCGCGCGAGACGGGCCAATCAAAGGCGGGTTGGAAGAGCCAGGCCGGGCAGGCAAAGAGGATGCATGGCACGGCAAACGTGATAATAAACACGACCTGGAACATGTGGGCCAGGAAGAGCTGCGTGCGCGCTACAGCGTCGAAGGGAGTGAAGAGAAAGAGCGCGACGATCAGCACGCCGCTACAGAACCAGGCGATCTGGCGTCTCTTAATGGGCCGCTCCAGCGGGCTGCGTCGGTGCATCAGTCCAAGCGTCAGGCCATAGGCGAGGCCAAAGAGCAAGAGGGCGGCGAGCGAAACGGGGCTCCAGTGCCAGGTCAAATGAACGCCATCGAATGTCATACGTTCGTCTCCGTGCGTGGTTTGAGTTGTCTCCGCTGTATAGTATAGTGTGCTATCAGGAAGGATGCAAACGTCTGCTATAATGCAACTATCCTACAGAGAGAAAAGCTCTGGCGAGAAAGGCAGGGAGCCATATGCGAGTCGTTGTTGCGCCACAATCGTTGAAGGGAAGTCTGAGCGCGGCGCAGGCCGGACAGGCCATTGCGCGGGGCGTGCGCGAGGTGTATCCAGACGCGGAGATCAGCATCGTGCCGGTCGCCGACGGGGGCGAGGGCACGGCGCAGGCGCTGGTGGACGCCAGCGGGGGAAGACTGCTTCAGCGGGAAGTGACGGGACCGTTGGGAACGCCCGTGAAGGCTTTTTTTGGGGTGATGGGCGATGGACGCACCGCCGTGATTGAGATGGCGGCCAGCTCGGGCCTGCCACTGGTTCCTCCTGAGCAACGCGATCCACGCGTCACCACTACCTACGGCGTGGGCGAGCTGATTCTCGCCGCGCTCGACGAGGGCTGCACGCATTTTATCATCGGGATCGGCGGCAGCGCGACGAACGATGGGGGCGCGGGCATGGCTCAGGCGCTGGGCGCGCGCCTGCTGGACGCGCAGGGACGGGATCTGGCGTTCGGCGGCGCGGCCCTGGCGGGGCTGGAGAGAATCGAGGCGGACCGCATGGATGCACGCCTGCAACGGTGTTCGTTTGAGGTGGCAAGCGACGTGACGAATCCGCTCTGTGGTCCGACCGGGGCCTCGGCGGTGTATGGTCCCCAGAAAGGCGCTACGCCGACGATAGTGGCGGAACTGGATGCAGCCCTGGCCCATTACGCGCACATCATCGAGCGCGACCTGGGCCAGGCGGTCCAGAACATTCCCGGCGCGGGCGCAGCGGGCGGCCTGGGCGCGGGCCTGCTAGCATTTTTGCATGCGACGATGCGCCCGGGCGCGCAGATTGTGCTGGAAGCGGTTCGCTTGGAAGAACGGCTGCGCGAGGCCGACCTGGCGATCACCGCCGAGGGACGGCTGGACAGCCAGACCGCGTATGGCAAGAGCGTCGGCGCGGTCGCGGCCCTGGCGAAAAAGTATGGTTTGCCGGTCCTGACGATCGCCGGCGGCCTGGAAGAGAACTACCAGGAACTCTACAACCTCGGCATCGACGGCATCGCCGTGCTGCCCTCTGGTCCGATGACGCTGGCCGAGGCTATGGAGCAGGCCGACCGGTTGACCGCCGAAACGACTGAGCGCGCCCTGAGAATCTTCAGGGCCGGAGCCAGGTTTCGCTGAGCACGTCCAGAACGCCGCACCGACCGGCTTGAGAGCGTTCCTCCCCCGGGAAATCGCCTGCAACTTTCGTAACGACCATACGAATAAATAAGTAAGGAACGGGAAAAATTTGTACGACCTATTCCCGCTCCCCGCTCGTATATACTTACAAGAAAGCAAGAAAAAAGGCGGCCAGGAACCGGAATAAGCCTACCGAAAAAGAAGTTGTAAGTAGTGAAGCATGGTTTCATTGAGAGGAGAAAAATGGATGAGCAACACATCCCAACCACTTCCTGGCAACCTCTCAATAAAAATGTAGCAGCGGGGCATCTTCGTGCGTCTATATTGTAGATATAGACTCTGGCATGTTGGAATGTCATTATCCTTAGCGCGTTCCTTTATGATAGAAGGAGCAAATCATATGGCGGAGAACATGTTCGTTGCCAATAGTGCAGATTTCGAGCGCCTGCGCGAACAGGGTTTCACGGAGGCCGAGGCAGAAAAGCTGATATATATGAAAGAGCATGTGGGAGAGCAGATCGAGTACCGGGAAATGCTGGCCGAACAGCATCGTCTGGATTTTATGCGCTGGCTGGTTGAACACGATCGGATTAGCAAATAGTGCGTTAACCAGGCGCTCTCCCTGGCATCAACGAGCGCCTGCTGAGATAGACAAACAGGGGCTGAATGCACGCGATGCGTGATTGGCCCCTGTTTGATTCTGATCGCGGCTCCAGGCAGCGCCTCATTAGCGGGACGGTGCTTCGATGGTTAAAGCTGCTTTTCTTTCTCCAGGATATGTGCCTGAGCAGCCGCCTCGCTCAACGCGTACCTCAGGGCTGCCTCCACAGCGGAAACCAGGCGATGTGCGGAGCCGCTTCTGCGGGCGCACTGCCAATGATAAAGGCCGCTCTGCCAGGTGATTGTGATTGGAATTGGCAGCCGGCGCAGCATACTCATTAATTCTTGTTCCAGGCTCTCCATACGTTCCTCTCCTCTTTTCCGGTATTTAGCCCGGGTTTTATTGTCAGTTATGCTCTTTTTGATTATAGCCGATGGATGTTAAGCAGAAATCATAGGAATGTCAATGCGAGGTAAAGAAGAGGGATAGCAGGGATGCGTTTGAGAAGAGGAAGATGAAATACGGCGGCGAAGGACGGCTTCTATTCATTGGGATGAACAGGGGCCGCTCTCCGCAGCTTGGCCAGGGACGCGCGACGCTTGGCCAGCAAGCGACGCTCGCGGCTGGCCCTGCTTGGACGAGTGGGCACGCGCGGAACGCGGCGGCGCTGGATGGCCTGCAAGCGTTCCGCCATGCGCTCAAAGGCCATCTCGCGGTTCGCGCGCTGCGAACGCCGCTCAGTAGCCGTGACCGTAATGCCGCTCGGACGATGAACCAGGCGCACGCCCGTCTCAACCTTATTGCGATGCTGGCCACCGGGTCCACCGGCAATAAAAAATTCAATCTCGCAAACGCGCTCCAACGACGCGCGATCGGTTGGATACATTTCCGTTGGTATCACCTCCTGCTCTCGCTTATTTTTAATCCAGACGTAGTTTATCATAGAAAAAGAGGCTAGCGGCGACCAGAACGCTTTGAGGCATACGTTCGTGCTGCCGGGCTGGAATTGATCTTTCTCCTAACCGCACGGCGCGGCGGCATCTCTCTAAGAGCGCCTGTTTTGAGCCTTCCCGAAGTTCTCCCAGAGCTGGCCTGTTTTCCCTGTGCCCTGCTGGATAGGCGCGGGCGCATGGTTGGGCTCTCCGGCTGCCATGAATGTGTCGATGTTCGAGCGGCACGGCGCTCTTGCTGCGGCTTCTGCGCATCGGCTGGTGCCCGGCGGGCTTCGTCCAACCGCACCTGGCTCACACGCTCTGACGAGGTGCGGTTGCGGTTATGTTGTGCCGATTCGCTGCGCTGCTTTTGCTGCTCATCGGCCAGAGGCTCTGGTTGGATGAGCAGGGAAGGAGCTGCTGCAACTTCATCGAGGACGAGCCGCTGCAAGGCAACCGTCTGCCCTAAATTGCGCGCCATGCGCCGCCACTTGGGAAGCTCGGAGGGCACCAGCAGCGTGATCGCCTTACCCTGGCGTCCCATGCGACCTGTGCGTCCAACGCGGTGCGTGAACAGTTCGCTCGATTCTGGAAGCTCGTAGTTGATTACCTGGTAGATGCCATGAATATCGAGGCCGCGCGCGGCCACATTGGTAGCGAGCAGCGTCTGCACGTGTCCGCGCCGGAACGCGGTCAGCACATCCTCGCGCGCACGCTGGCTCTTATTTCCGTGCAAGGTGCCTACGGTAAACCCAAGCTCACTGAGCTGCTTGCCCAGCCGCTCAACTCCATATTTCGTGCGGCCAAAGACGAGACTGCTCCCTCCCTGTGTCGAGCGAAGGAGAGCGCAGAGCGCCTCTATCTTCTGTCCCTGCGGAACCTGGTACGCGATCTGCTCGATCGTGCTCTCTCCGCCCTCGGCTGGAGTAATCGTCACGTGCAGCGGGTCGCTGAGAAACTTCTCTTCGAGCTTTGCAACCCAGTCTGGGATAGTCGCCGAGAAAAGGGCCATCTGGCGCGTCTCGGGGGTTGTTCTCAGAATCTCCTCGATATCCGGCGCAAACCCGATATCCAGCATTTGATCGGCCTCGTCCAGCACACACATGCGCAGTTGATCCAGCGCCAGGCTGCCGCGCTGAAGATGGTCCTTCACGCGTCCCGGCGTGCCGATGATGATTTGTGCTCCATAGCGCAGCGCAGAGATCTGGGCGGCGTAGGGACGTCCCCCCACCAGCAGCGCGGTCGAAACGCGCCGCCGGCTGCTGGCGAGCTGGCTCAGCACAGCATTCACCTGGACGGCTAACTCGCGCGTGGGCACAAGCACCAGCGCCTGGGCAACGCGTTTATCCCTGGCAACTCGCTCCACCAGGGGAATACCATAGGCCAGCGTCTTGCCTGAGCCGGTCGCCGATTGCCCCACAAGGTCACGACCGGCGAGCAGCGCCGGGATGGCCGCGGCCTGAACAGGCGTCGGCTCGCTAATATTCATCATTCCCAGGGCGGCATATGTTGTGGGCTGTAACGAGAGATCACTAAAAGATGGCATGGAAAAACAATCCTTTCGGCCAATCCGCTCCCTGTGGGCGCGGTAAAATTCCCTCAGGGCGCAACGTCCCGGGGAGTACCAGAAAGCAGGCCGTAGGATACGGGAGCAATGCTGCCGGCTGATAACAAACATAAACATGTATGCAGGAGGAGAATCTTCTAGAGAGGATTGCTCAGAACTCTTTAGCGTCCTTTACCGGGAACAGTGCGGGTGAACGGCCTGTTCCATGCCTGGCAAACAGTTATAACTGTTGCATTATACCCGACGCCGGGCCGATCGTCAAGCGGCATGAAAAGCTCTACTATTCTAGTTTCCGTACCTCCTCACATCTTCGCTCTCTTCAAAAAGCAATGGCATCAGTTCTTCAGGTCCTTGTGCTCTGAACTTCTCATCTTCTCCAGAGACCCTTTGGATAGATTCCGCTTCAAGTGTGAAAAGCGATGGAGCGCTGGTAAGCTCCTCTATACGTTTGGTTGCGGCTTTGAAATAGAGAGGGTCTATCTCGATACCGATAAATCTTCTTCCAAGTTTAAGAGCCGCTACTCCTGTAGAACCTACACCCATAAACGGGTCAAGCACCAGGTCGCCCGGGTTCGTAGCTAACTTTATAAGGTGACTGAGCACTTTAACTGGCTTTTGTGTAGGATGGACAGGATCTTTGACTCGCTCTTTTCCCATACAGATAGGGGACTCAATAAAATTATGCATCTCCTTCTGTTTGGTAAAGTTCCAGGTATGCCCTTTGTCCCATGCACATATAATAAGCTCGCAACTGTTGAGAAAACCTGCCCGCCTCAGTTTTGGAGGCGGGTTGGTTTTATGCCAGACCATAAACTGGAATGTGTCGAAAACAGGGTCGAATGCCTGGTGCCACTGACCTAGAAGATTATAGCTGGTAAATGCAAATATCGTGCCTGTTGGTTTCAGAACCCTTCTAAACTCATCGAGCCATTCAGCAGGGTTAAAAATAGTTGTATCCCACTCAGCAACGTCATTATTGAAGTCTTTTCTCCATGACATTTTAATATTGCCAGTAGAGTAACGACCCAGGTTATACGGAGGATCAGTTAGAATGAGATCGATGGAGTGGTCTGGTATCTGTTTGATACATGCAGAACTATCACCCAAAATTAACTCTTGGTCACTCATGTTTCACTCGCGCTATTCTTTCCTTTCCCAAGAAGGAATCACTTAGTCGTCCTGGTCTGGTCTTACCATTGCATCGATCTGACCTTTGCCTTCGAGAAAACAGCGAGATGTACCCTGCAAGCAAGCATTGAGTAGTGTCCTTCAATCATTCTGGCGGCTGGTCTGAGCAAGCCATAAGCCGAATTCTGTGCCCCTGCGTTCTTGCGAGCGCGGGGGTGGCAGGCATCTATCTAGGACAGCAGTTGCCTGCTGCCTCAAGCGACCTACCCGAGGGTTGACGGGCGAGCAACCCGCGAACGGGCCGCGAGCGGCCTGTTCATCCCTCTGTCTGGTCTTGCTCCGAATGGGGTTTACCCAGCCAGCCGGTCGCCCGGCTGCTGGTAAGCTCTTACCTCACCATTTCACCCTTACCCGGCCTGGCGAGTCCCCCCGATCTGTCAGATTGGCAGAAGAGGGCACCTTATTTTGAGAGAGCCGGGCGGTATGTTTCTGTGGCACTTTCCTTGGGGTCGCCCCCACTGGCCGTTAGCCAGCATTCTGCTCTGTGGAGTTCGGACTTTCCTCGGACCTGTGCAGGCCCGCGCCTGCCTGTCTTACTCAAACCAGCCTGTATACAGGGTAACATACCGGCGCAAGTATGTATTCCTCGGTTGACGCTGCGACGAAAAACGCGCTACAATGGCTAGCAGAAAGCCGAAAACCACAAAAAAAGAAAGACAGAGAGAGCATGGCTCCGGGTCGGAAAGTGCGCCTGACAACGCTGGCCAGTTGCGCCGGTTGAGCGTCGAAGATGGGTCCCGAAACCCTGGCGCAGGTCCTGCGTCCGCTGACAACTCATAGCGTGCCGCCCCAGTTGCTCGTAGGCTTGCAAGCGGTCGACGATGCCGCCGTCTACCAGGTGAATGAGCAACAGGCGATCATCAGCACGGCTGACTTCTTTCCGCCGGTTGTGGACGACGCCTATGCCTTTGGCGCGATTGCCGCCGCCAATGCGCTGAGCGATGTGTACGCGATGGGCGGCCAGCCCCTCATGGCCATTAACCTGGTCGCATGGCCCGCCGACCTGGAGCCAGAGTTGCTCAGCGAGATCCTGCGCGGCGGCAGCGAGATGGTGGCGCAGGCCGGCGCGGTGGTCGCTGGCGGCCATACCGTGACCGACAAGGAGCCCAAGTATGGCCTGGCGGTCACGGGCATGGTGCATCCGCAGCGCATCTTCACCAAAGGCGGCGCGCGGCCCGGCGATCTGCTGGTGCTGGGGAAGCCGCTGGGCACGGGACTGATTACGACCGCGCACAAACGCGAGCAGGTCGAGGAGAGCGATCTGCAGGCGGCCATGCGCTCGATGATGCGCCTGAACGATCGCGCCAGCCAGGTCCTGCTCAAGCTTGGAGCGCGCGTCCACGCGGTCACGGACATCACCGGCTTCGGCCTGCTGGGCCATGCCTGGGAGATGGCTGCGCAGAGCCTGGCCGGCATGCGTTTCCGCTTCGACGCGCTGCCGCTGCTGCCCAATGTGCGGCACTACGCCGAACTGGGCTGCGTCCCGGGCGGCTCCCAGCGCAACGAAGAGTATTTGAGCAAGTTTGTACGGATCACGGACGAGATCGATCCCTTTGAGCGCGAGATCCTGTGGGACCCGCAGACCTCGGGCGGACTGTTCGCTGCCATCGCGCCGGAGGCGTGGCCGGAACTGGCTGCGCTGGCGGAGGAGGCTCCGTTCTGGTTGATCGGCGAAGTTACAGGCAATGTGGTCAAGGAGGACCAGGTGGTGTTGGAGGTTTATTGATGTATCAGACACTCGAAGAAGCGGCGGGCCTGCATTTTCAGGATGCTTCCCTGCTGCAAATGGCTCTGACGCACATCTCCTTTATTTATGAGCGAGCCGGCAAGGGGCAGCAATGCAACGAGCGGCTGGAGTTCCTGGGCGATTCTGTGCTGGCCTGCATTACTGCCGACTTTCTCTACCGTACCTATCCAGAGCTAAACGAAGGCGAATTGAGCAATGTGCGCGCCATGCTCGTCAAAGGCGATACACTGGCAAAGTTTGCAGAAGAGATCGAGTTGGAGAGGTTCCTGCGCCTGGGCAAGGGCGAACGCAACGCGGGAGCAAGCCAGCGCACGCTGGCTTCGGCCTTTGAGGCCCTGCTGGGCGCCCTCTACCTGGACCAGGGATTGGAAGCTGTGCGGGTGTATCTCTTGCCGCGCATTCGCCCGCTGGCCGAGCAGATTGTGGAGAAGCGCCTCTTCAAGGACGACAAATCGCGCTTCCAGGAACTGGCCCAGGCCCACGACGGAATCACCCCGGTGTATCGGCTGGCCGGCCAGGAGGGACCTTCGCACGACCAGGAGTTTACCGTAGAGGTCCTGGTAGGAGAACAGGTTGCCGGCGTGGGGCAGGGGCGCAACAAACAAACGGCAGAGCAGGCGGCTGCCTCTGAAGCGTTACGGCGTCGGGGATGGGCCTGATCCTCCCGGCCAATTGATTGCACAAAGAGGAAGAGTATGCGGCTGGAACCAACGCCCAAACCAGATCATGCACTGCGAGTTTCCGCCCGGCTGGTCACTTCAAGCACCATTCTCCATCTCTCAGCCGATGAATTGGAGCACGCAGTCACCCAGGAACAGATCGAGAATCCAGCCCTGGAGGTACGGGAGCAGCGCGTCTGCCTGTTCTGCGGCGCGCTTATGCAGGGTCCGCAATGCGCCTCCTGCGGCAGTTTCGCCCAATCGAGCGAGACCCCTTTTTCCTCCAGCGAGCAGGGCAGCAGCGACGAGGGATTGGGAGAAGCGGCCTGGAGCCAGTGGAGCGAGTACCGCCCGTATGATAGCGATAACTACGGTTGGCTGGAACACGACGAGGATGAGGAATTTGATCCCCTGGCCCGCATCCCGATGGGACAGACGCTGGCAGAGATACTCCTGCAGCAACTGGAGGCGCTGATCCCTCCCGACGACGCGCCGATCGCCGAACAACTGGTGGGCAACCTCAACGAGCGCGGCTACCTGGAGGTCAGCACCCAGGAGATTGCCGCACATCTGGGAGTTCCCTTAGAGCGCGTGGAGTACGTCCTGAGCCAGTTGCAGACGCTCGAACCGCCGGGCATCGGCGCGCGCAACCTGCGCGAGTGCCTCACCATCCAGCTCCGGGCGCTGAGTGAGCAGGGCGCAACTCCCGAACTGGCCGCGCTGCTAATCGATCGCTACCTGGATCGCCTGGGCAAGAGCCAGTTTCAGGAGATTGCCCGCGAGTTGAAGGTTCCCGAACAGGATGTGCGCCACGCCGCACAGTATATTCGCAGCATGCTCAACCCTTACCCGGCCCATAGCTATACCGCTGAGATCGCCGCCAGCCGAACAGGCACGGCCTATGTGCGACCGGACGTGATTATTCGCCGGGGCGAGAATGGCTACGAGGTCGAGTTGATCGAGGAGAAACGCTACCACTTTCGCATCGGTCCGGGCTATAACACGCAGCCGCTCCAACTGGAAGCGGAGCCGATGGGTGCCGAGATGCAGCGCTATGTTCACTATCAGTCCGAGCGCGCGCGCTTCTTCATCGATTGCATCCACCGCCGCTGGCGCACGCTCAAGCGGGTGGCTGAACTGGTAGTGGACTACCAACATGAGTTTTTAGAGAAAGGCGTGCGCTACCTGCGTCCCCTGACGCGCGCGGAGGTCGCCACGCGCCTGAACCTCGACGAGGGCACGGTGAGCCGGACTACCGCCAACAAATATGCGCTCCTACCCAATGGCCGGCTTATCCCTTTCTCGGACTTCTTCGATGGCTCGCTGGGCGTGAAGGACATTCTGCGCGAGCTGATTGCCTCGGAGGCGCCGCGCCATCGCTTGAGCGATGACGAGCTGGCTCGTCTTCTGAGCGCGCGCGGCATCCCGATGGCCCGGCGCACCGTGACCAAGTATCGCGAGGAGATGGGGATTCGCTCCTCACGCGAACGGTGACGGCTCCGCGTAAATCGTGCGCTCACGCTCGTAGATGACCATGCCGGGTCCGCCATTCTTCATATGGCGTACATGACGCTGAAAGGTGTAATCGACCGGGACGCTGGTGCTGCCGCGCGCCTGACTGTAGTACGCCGCCAGACTGGCAGCCTGCTCGATCGTTGAGCGCGGAATCTCGCGTCCCCCGGCCTTGATGATGACGTGCGCGCCGGGTACGCCGCGCGCGTGCAGCCAGAGATCGTTGCCGGTGGCATGGTGAAAGGTCACGTCCTCGTTCTGGCGACTGTTCTTGCCGACCAGGATGGTAAAGCCTTCTTTGCTCTGCTTGTAAAGAGGCACGCCGCCGCCCGGACCGGCAGCTTTGCCGCCCTTGCCCTGCTTGCCTTTCGCTTTGGGTCTGGCCCTTTTCTCCATCGGTTTGCCGCGCATATAACCCGCGCTCTGCACCTCGGCCTTGACCAACTGCACCTCGGCGGGATTCTCAGCGAGATCGAGGTCGGCCAGAAACTGCTCGATCGTAGCCAGTTCCGCGTCGTTCTGCTCGATCTGCGCGGGAATTAAGGCCAGGGCGCGGCGCAGCTTGTGATATTTATTGAAGAGGCGGTTGGCGTTCCCTACGGCGTCGAAGCGCGGATCGAGCGTCACCCGGACGGTTGCCGGCTCGCCCTCGCCCGCGTAGTAGTTTTCCAGCTCGACGCTCTCCTGCCCCTGGGTAATCTCGTTCTGGTGCGCCAGCAATAACTCCGCCTGCAGGCGATAGCGACCGGCCTCCTCGCTCGCGGCCATCTCCTGGCGCAGAAGCTCGGCCTTGCGTTTACAACGCTCGCGCTGGCCCTGCAGGACCTTCTTAATGGGCGCGCGCACACTGCTCATCGCGTCGCGCCACTCGACTCCGGCATAGTAGTCGTCAACCAGTACGTTGAGCGAGGGGGACCGGCGCACGTTCAGCCCCGGCTGCCCGGCATATTGCTCCAGCGGATAGGCGGCAAAGGCGACCGGCGCAGCAGGCTCGCTCGTCGTGGATACACGCTCGATCAGTTGTGGACGCCATTGACGGGTGTCGTAAAGCGCGGCCAGGTCGCGCACGTTCCACGCCAGCTCTTCCCAAACGTCTTCGCTATGAACGTCTTCCGCTAAAACCTCAGCATCGCCCAGGGCGCGATAGACAGCCTCGCGGGCGAGTAAGGGACTGAAGCCGAGCAGGTTGCGCGTGAGCAATTGCCAGAGCTTCTCTTTGCTCGCCGCGCGGCCCTTCTTCTCCGTCTGGACGGATTCTTCGCCGACCTCGTTGCCGGGGATAATCGCAAGTTGAGCCGCCACGACGGTCGTCGGCTCCAGGCGTGGAAGCATCTGTCCTGCGAAGGAGCGCTGCTGGGGCGGAGGCGGCGTGTACTGGACGTTGGGCGCGATGACGCGATAGCGATTAACCTCGGCCCCAACATGCTTCAAACTGCCCAGGATCAGGCCCTGCTCGTTGCAGAGGATAATATTGCTCATGCGACCCATAATCTCAAGAATCAGGCGATAGCGAACGCGCTCCTCCCTGCCGGACGCGGCAGGATGGCCGGCAATGACCTCCACCACGCGCTCCCAGCGCGGCTGCTCGATAGCCTCGATGCGCGTGCCCTCCAGGTACTTGCGCAGGAGCATGACAAAGGGAGGCGGCTCACTGGCGATTTTCGCGGGCTTGCGCGCGGTGAGATGGGCGCGGGCAAACTGGGGATGGGCGGAGAGATTCAGCCAGCGGTTCTGCCCGCCCTGCCCATCCGAGCCGGGCGCATAACACTGGATGGCCAGCGAGTGTTCTGTCGGTTGCATAATTGTATCGATGCGGGCACGCGCCAGCAGAACGCGCCATTCGTCTGCCAGGGCCGCCAGAGTGAGTGCGTCAATATACATACGTTCCCTACCCAGAATAGTTTTCGGTGTTGTACAATAACAAAAACGGACATGTTATAGATTCAGGGCGCGGCCTCTCGCCTGGTATCCCGGTAACTCTTCGAGAGAGCGAGATACGCGGCAGGTCGCGTTGCTGTATCCGGCGGATTATCCGTAGAGTACAACAAAATCGTGGAGAAAGAAAACATCTGCTTCACAGAGCCAGCACAGGTAGGGAACACAGCGATGCAGATTGAGACGCAGCAATCAGAGTCTCACGCGAACGAGGCCGCACCATCTCATCCGGCCCAGGGACTTCTTTTTGTGCTTTCAGCGCCTTCGGGGGCCGGCAAAGACACGGTGATTCAGGCCCTGCAGGCCCAGGGGGCGGACTTCTTTGTTGTGCCCTCAGTCACTACGCGCGCGCCGCGTCCCGGCGAGAGCGAGGGCAAACCGTATTATTTTGTGGACCTGGCGACCTTCGAGCGTATGGTGGCCGCGAACGAGTTGTTGGAGTACGCGAATGTTCACGGCAACTGGTACGGACAGCCCAGACAGCCCATTCGCGATAATCTGCAGGCGGGCCGCGATGTTCTGCTAAAGATCGATGTTCAGGGAGCCAACACCGTGCGCAGGCTCATTCCGCAGGCGATTTTTATTTTCCTGCATCCCGGCTCCGGCGAGGAACTGGTGCAGCGTCTGGAGGCCCGTCATACGGAGACGGCTGAGGAGCTCCAGCGGCGGCTGATCAATGCCCAGGCCGAACTGGCAGAGCAGCACTGGTACGATTATCTGGTCTTTAATCGTCACGGTCGCCTGCAAGAGGCGGTGGATAACGTGCGCGCGATCATGCGGGCCGAGCACTGCCGCGTGGCTCGTCGCCAGATAACGTTGTAATAACATCAGGGGGAGTGAGTAGCTATGATCGACGAAGAGAGAGAAGAACGATTTGAACAATCGCGTACCAGGGAGCGCAACCTGGGCATGGAACTGGTGCGCGTGACCGAAGCGGCGGCTCTGAGCGCGGGCCGCTGGATGGGAACGGGCGACAAGACCAAAGTTGACCAGATGGCAGTCGATGCCATGCGCCAGGCGATCGATGGCGTCGATATGAGCGGTGTGGTGGTGATCGGCGAGGGCGAGAAGGACGAGGCGCCGATGCTCTACATTGGCGAGAAGGTGGGCAACGGAATGCCGCCGGATGTGGATGTCGCCGTCGATCCGGTCGATGGGACGCGCCTGCTTGCCAACGGTCTACCCGGCGCGATCTCGGTGATCGCCACCGCCGAACGAGGCTCGATGTATTCCGCGCCGCCTGGCGTCTTCTACATGGAAAAGATCGCCGTTGGTCCCATAGCAAAGGGCGTGATCGACATTAACGCGCCGGTTGTCCAAAACCTGCGCAACATTGCAAAGGCCAAGCAGGCGCATCTCGATGATGTGACCGTCGTGATCCTCGATCGTCCGCGTCACGCCGAAATAATCCGGCAGATTCGTCAGACCGGCGCGCGCATTCGCCTGATTACCGACGGCGATGTCTTCGCAGCGGTCATGGCAGCGATGGAGGACTATACCGGCGTTGATGTGCTGCTGGGCACGGGCGGCGCGCCCGAGGCGGTTCTGGCCGCGGCTGCGCTGAAGTGCATCGGCGGCGAAATCCAGTGCAAGATCTGGCCGCGCGACGAGGAGGAGCGCGCACGTATGAAGGCCGAGGGTATCGATCTGGACCAGGTGCTCACGACCGATGATCTGATTAAAAGCGACGACGTATCGTTCGCCGCTACCGGCATCACCACCGGCGAGCTGCTACGCGGTGTGCAGTACTTTGGCTGGGGCGCGCGCACGCATTCGCTGATGATGCGCTCCCATTCGGGTACGGTGCGCTATATCGAGGCACACCACAAGTGGCACAAGAAGCCGGGAATAGGCAAATAAAGAGAAAAAGAGCGGGGGCTGCTGGCCCCCGCTCTTTTTCTTGCTATGTCCGCTCGAAAGGATCGGGCAGGACAAACGGGCGCAGGAAAGGAGCCGGCTTGAAATCGATGAACGCGGGCGGAGCGAGATTGAGAGCAGGACCGAAAGCCGCCGCCTCCTGGTTCATCAGGTCTGGATTGGTTGAATCGTCCCACCTACCGGTGTCCAGGCGATGAATCAGCGTCTGCAGGCCGGCAAGATTCTCGGCGGGCGTGAAGGTGCAATGGCCAGCGCGATGGACGAAAACCTGGCGCAGGAGGGCGCTATCGCCTGCCTCGCGCACAACGCTCGCGTAGGTTTGCTCGTCCTCGTTGACCACAAGCCCGTCGCCGGTGGTGTGCATGGTCAGCACGGGAATGTCCAGGTCGCCGTTGAAGGTGATGTACCTGTTGAGGTAGAACACCGCCTGAAGGTCGGGAAGAATACGCGGCGCGCGGTTCAGGGCGTTCAGATCGCCATCCAGGCTCAGCCCCGCCTGCTTGTACAGCGCCCGCACCTCTTTGCGATCGACCGAGCGATCCAATTGCGTGCGATAGTCCACGCCGATATTCCACGAAGGATTCCCTCCTGCCCGCGCCTCCAGTTCCGCGCGCGCAAAAAAGATGAAAGCAAAATCGACTTGGCTGGACCAGAGGAACTGATTCTGCTCCTGCGCGGCATAGTCATCCTTCGCAGGCTCCGGCGAAGCAGCGCTAAACCAGCCGGGCGTATCGCCCAATGCGGAGACAAGCGCGATGCGCGCCCGGCCCTGGGGCGTGGCCTGCGCTGCCTTGATAATCGCTTCAGCGCTATTGAAAGCGCTGCCGGGATCGCTGATATGCACAACGGGCAAGCTATTGTTGGCCAGCAGAATGTTGAAAGCAAACGCTGCATCTAGCGCCTGATTCCAGGTGCCGATTCCTCCGGCGAGCACGCCACAGAGCGGCATCGCGCCGGCAAAACGCTGCGGGTACAACTGCACCAGTCCCGCTGTAATGATGCCGCCCAGCGAATCACCCCAGGCAATCGTGCGCGCGGGCCGACCGCAGGTCGCGTCAAAAAAGTCGAGCAGGGCGATCTGGTCGTGGAACGCCTGCTGAAGCGCCCAACCATTTTGACTATAGGAAGAACCTGCCAGTGCATAGCCCTGCTGCAACAGCGCCCCGCCGGTCAGGGAATCGCTGGCATCCTGCGCCCGCAGCGGCGAACCAACAAAGGCGTAGCCGTGGCTGTAGAGCAGCAGCGTGCCATTCCAGTTGGAGGGAACCTGGATGAGATAGTTGGCCCCATCGATCGTCCCCTGGAGCGTGTTTGTCCCGCTGGGATTCACACAACTACTGCTCGTATGCATAGCGCGCGTACTGGCGAACGCAGTGCCTGCGGACATCGCTGCCAGCGTACTACAGAGAAGAAACAAAATACCGAAGGAGAGTAAGCGACGTTTCATCAAGGGAAGTACCTCGCTTCCTTACAAGGGATCACGACAGAACAACGTTGTACTGAAAATAGATACGAGATGAAGATACGAGAGAGGGCAAGCAGGCGAAATCAGGCTCGGAAGCGTTCGTTCTCACTTTTCCCCAGTAAGCTAAGGAATATTCGCCTTTTTCGCCTTCCGCATGAAAGTGTACCCGCAAGTTCAGGGTAAAGTCAACATTGGGACATGCCTGGGAGCATTACTCACCCGCTTCTATGGGAAGGCGAGCAATGAGGTCGGGATGGAAGCGTCTTCCCTGACTTTGCATCTGGCTTATACGCGGTCGAATGGCAGGGATTAGTCCAAGTTACTTCGCACGTAGAAGCACAGCCAGTGTTCCGGCGACAGGCAAGCTATCCGTGCTTCACTTCTCCCTCCAGATCGTCAATAAACTGCCGCGCAAGGCGGCCTGAGCGACCGGTGTGCTGGCGTTCCCAGCGGAAGGCGCGTTCGTGCAACTGCTCCGGGGGAATTTCGAGGCCGCGCTGACGGGCCAGGGACTCGACGATGCGCAGATATTGCTGCTGGTCGGGCGACATGAAAGTGACACGCAGGGCGAAGCGGTGGGCCAGCGATTGCTTCTCGTCCATCGTGTCGCGCCAGTTCACATCCTCGCTTGCCTTGCCGCGATCGCCGAAGTTTTCGCGGATAAGGTTCAGGCGATTGGAGGTTGCGCAGATCAGCACGTTGGCCGGGCGCGCCTCAGCCGTACCCTCCAGCATAACTTTGAGCGCTTTATAGGCTGTTTCGTGTTCTTCAAATGAGAGATCGTCGATAAAGAGCAGGTAGTGGGGCGCGCGCTCACGCAGGCGGGCCACGACCTGCGGCAGGTCGCCGATATCCTCCTTGCTCATCTCGACCAAACAGAGGCCCTGATCGGCATAGGCGTTGGCCAGAGCCTTGACGGTCGAGGATTTGCCGGTGCCGGGCGGACCGTAAAGCAGCATATCCTGGGCCGGCAGTCCCGCCAGGAAGCGCTCGATATTGCGGATAAGCTGCGCCTGCTGCCGCTCCTGTCCGATCAGATTGCTGAGTTGGATGGGATCGGGATGGGCGATGCCGGCAAGCTCTTTCTCCGCCGGGAGCCAGCGCAGGACGTGATAGCGCGCCTGGGGACCCGTGCCGTGCCGCGCCCAATGCTGCTCTAACGGCTCAACCAGCTCCACCCAATCCTCACAGGCCGCGATGCGCGCCGCCAGCAGATCGCGCGCGTGCGCCGGCTCAGCATCTCGCCGTGGCGCGAGATCACGCCAGGGAGTCCAGGCATCGCGCAGAGCCGGAAGAGCGGGCACTACCAGCGCCTCTACGGCATCCCGCAGGCTCACAGCCTCAAGCCGGAACAGTCGCTGCAGCGCACGCAGATCGCGGCGCGCCTGCTCCCGGAGCGTCGGGGAAACGCGCGCCGGACCTACGCGCTCCACCTGCTCGCTCCAGGGATTGCGGTCATCGATCAGGCGCGCCACCAGAAACGCCTGCCAGGCATCGGCCAGGCGCGGAGTCGCCTCCTCGTTCGCCACACCCGCCAGCTCGCGAAATGCATGGCTATAGGAAGAGGCAAGAACGTTTGGATCGGGTTGCGGGCCGGAGAGCGCGTGCAAGAGGTTCAGAAAAGCCCTGCCAGCCCTATCTTGCAAGGTATCCTTGAAAAGAATCAGCCCTTGAGAAGCCTGGAAAGCTATCAGCACCTGGCTGCCGGCGAGCGCATTGTGGTTTTGCGCCGCCTGGTCTGTAAGCGGTTTCATACATTACCCCTGGATATTTTTGCAATATGCAGCGCCATTGCGGGGGAGCGAGCGCCATTGCTCTAGAGGCAATAGCCCCACCTGGAATCGAAACCAGGCTCTTTATCTTAATATGAATGGGACCGGATGAGCCTATTATATTCGGCAGGGCACGATCTGTAAAGCAGACGACGAGATTTTCACCGGCCTGTTCAAGCGTTGTAACCCGTTTACGTACACGCCTATAGAGTTGTCTCAACTCGAAGGTGCGCGCCTTCCAATCCACTTTGAATCTAAGAAAA
>Ga0209581_1002052_pt1 | contig 20755 bp, 20 predicted proteins | sample Coa_R2_FD_187160 | JGI IMG/M metagenome (GOLD analysis project Ga0209581, IMG submission 187160) | Surface soil microbial communities from Centralia Pennsylvania, which are recovering from an underground coalmine fire - Coalmine... | ecosystem: Environmental > Terrestrial > Soil > Unclassified ...
CTCCACGATGGCATTTTTTGAAGCCCTTTTTACTGCCGGGCAGGGTCTGCGCCGTCGCCCGTCCCCAGACTGACCGGCGGCTCCGAATCCGGGATGATCGAAGCAGTCGCGCCGGATGTATCTCAATATTGTAAATCATATCTTTATCATAAACGAAGCAGAAACATGTGAGGTCAGAACCGGGACTAATACCCTGTCCTCTATGATTTGTAGGACATTTGTACGATAATGGTTTGCAAAAAACGCGGGGATTGTGTAGGATAGAGAGAATAGGGAACATCTTCAGAGCAAACAACCCGGCGGACCGGGTTATCTTGCAGCAAGCACGCCAGGATACCGTGGCAAAAGGACAAGGTTATGGATACGAGCAGGGATAGGGCAGCAGGCGTCGAGGGAGATGCATCCATCCGGCTGCGCTATAGCAGACAGTTTCAGCAGAGCGGCCATTCACATACCATTGACGCGGAGGCCACGCTTCCCATAGGAGCGAGCCAGGAGGTGCGCGAGCAGGTGATCCGCGAGTTAGAGGCGGAGGTAGACCTGCTTGCGCGCCAGATTGTCCAGCGCGCCAGTCGCTCCTTTGATGAGAGGCGCGCGCAATCCATTTCTCGCCCCAGCGCGCCCGGTCCTGCGCCCACGCCTCAGCCCAATCGATCTGCTGAGCCTGTCAGCGCCGCTCAGTCCGCCACGCGCGTGCCGGTGAGCGAAACCATGCCTGCGGTCCCTGCGCCCGCCGGAGAGAGAACGATCAGGCTGGCCGATTTTATCAATGCGATTAAGAGGCATTGGGATATGTCGCCCCAGGAGGCGATGCGCCTGCTGAAGGTAAAGTCGCTGGACGGCCTGAATTATAGAGAAGCGTACAATTCCTTAAAGACGATGGTTGAGGCCGAAGGCAGAAGCGCACGCACCCCAGGTTCCCAGACGCAGCCCGCTCCTTCTCGTCCCGTCGTGGAAGCGCCGCGCCAGGGCAGCCGAAGTGGTTCGTCAGCGCCAGACGCGCGCCCTCCGACGAATCAGGCAACCTCTTCGCCCGGCGTCCATACCCAGGGATCAACCGCCCTCAGAGAGGGGACGCGCTCCGCTCCCCCAACCCTCCCTACCGCCACTCCTCTCGCAGAGTCGGCTCCGACCAATGACCGGCGTCGCGAGCCGCAGGCCGGCGTGGACTTTGCGGGCTCTCCTAAAGCGCCTATCCCTATCCAGATCGGCGTGGTACGCGATGTCTCCGCCCGCGCTCCCTATAAATTTGAGGAGGAGGACGAGCCTGACCTTTCCGACGACGAGGATTTCGCGCCCCCTGCGGAGCGGAGCGCGGCTAGCTTGCAGGCCCAGTCTAAGTTGGATGAACTAAAGAAAATTCGCGGCAATAGCATGGCCAGCGCGCCTCGTCTGAATGTGCTGCATAATGTTATTGGTGATCAAATCAGCGGGGAAGAGTTACAGCGCCTCGTTCAAGGCGTCTGGGGCATCAATTCGCTCAAAAAGTTGAAGAACGAGCAGGTCGAAAAGCTTATCTCCTGGGCCAAAGAAGATTATTTCGCCGACGAGGCGAGGGACCTGCTGGACCTGCTCTCCCAGGCGGAGGAGGAGTAGTCTATGCGTGTAGTGACGGGGAGCGCAAAGGGCCGCAAGCTGAAGGGACCCAAAACGCCGGGCACGCGTCCGATTATCAATCGCGTGAAGACGGCCCTCTTCGATATCCTCTCCTGGCGCGTCGAGGATGCCCGCTTCCTCGATCTGTTCGCCGGTACGGGCAGCGTCGGCATCGAGGCCCTGAGTCGCGGCGCGGCCAGCGCGACCTTTATCGAGTTGAATCCGCAGATCGTGAAGCTGATCCGCGAAAATCTGCTCATCACCGGCCTGAGCGACCGCGCCGAGGTCCTGCATATGGACTCGTTTAAGTTTTTGCAGGCTCACGCGGCGCAAGGGATCTCTCATACGCCGACTCGTCAGTATGATATGATCTATGTAGCGCCCCCGCAGTATCAGGAGATGGCAGCCAGGGCGCTGGGAATGCTGGACGGCTCGCCCCTGCTGGCAGAAGATGGGCTGGTAATTGTCCAGATTCACCCAAAAGAACGGCCCGGCGTGGCCGCGGTGCCGCTCAAGCGCCTGGTACAAACCGACGAGCGGCGCTATGGTAGCACGCTGCTACATTTTTTTAGACCACGCAAGCTAGAAATTGAGATGTCATATGCCGATACATCTGCAGACGCCTGATCGCCTGGTGATCTATGTGAGCGATATGGAACGCTCGGTCGCTTTTTATCGCGATGTCCTGGGGCTGCCGCTGAAATTTAGCTCGCCCGGCTGGAGCGAGTTTAACAACGGCGGGACTACCCTGGCCCTGCATCGCCACCTGAATCCGGGCGGCGGGCCCGCACAGACCGCCCACGCTGCTGCGGGCCAGGCCACTCTGATCTTTGTCGTCGATGATCTCCAGGCCACCTATGAGACGCTCAAAGCCGAGGGCGCGCACTTTGCGATGGAGCCACAGAAACAACCGACCGGGCTGACTTTCGCTATTCTGCCCGATCCCGATGGCTTTGCGATTACTCTCCAACAGAGACAGGCTTGAGAACGCACAAAGGACTACGCATATGGTTGGAAGACCGGGAGGCGCGCGCTTCGCTTTTATGGACGCAGGCGAGGCGGCCCGACGCCTGGGCATCGATCGGATAACGCTGGAGCAGTGGACACGTGCCGGCCGCATCAAGGCTCATCGCGGCGTGGGCAAGGATGTCTTCTACCGCACCTCCGACGTCGAGGCCCTCTACAACGAACTGCATCCGGCCAGCGAACTCGCGGAGGCCGTCGAAGCCGATGAACGCGAGAGCGCCGGCGAGCCGCAGGGGACAGCCGCGCCCGCCCGCAAGAAGCAGGACCCGCAGATGCGCGTTTATCTGCGCTTGCAGGCCGATGCCAAATGGTACGATATCAGCGAGGAGGATATCCGCACCTGGTTCCAGCAGCTCGCCCCCGATGGCTATGAGCGCAATAAACGCAACGCCGAACATACGATAAAAAAGCTGCAATACCTGGTAAGCCTGCTGGATGAGGGGTTGAACCGCCAGAAACAATAAGGACTGACGCGCTTAAACGATCGCGCCATCGCCCAGGCAGCGCGCAATCTCGTTGATGTGCGAGATGACAAAATCCGCCCCGCGCTGCTGGTAAAGCGCGACCTCTGTGGGATAGACGAGCGAGACCGCCAGAACCGGCGGCTCGCTCTCCCGCCGCTCAGCCCGGTAATTGAGCACAACATCGAGGTCGTCGCCGGTATCCCCGACGTAAAGCGCGGCGCTCACCGGCTCCGCGATGCCAGCCAGAGCGAGGCGCAGCGCACGCGGGTCCGGCTTGGGCGCGAGATCGGCGGGAATGACCACCTCCCACCAGCGCTCGCCGCTGTATTCCTCCAGCATCTCCAGGGCGATGTCAACTTCAGGCCCGATGCGGCCCGTGATGATGCCCAGGTGGCGAATGCCCAGTCGACGAAGCTGGCGAAAAAAGTCGGGCGTACACAAAGGCTCCTCGTTGCGCACATACCCCGGAAAATCCGGCAGGTAACGGGCTGTCTGGCCGTAGCGTTTGCGCAGTTCAGCCGCGCCCCAGTAGAGCTCGCGATAGATCTCGCCGATCATCGCGTAATCCGGCAGCGCGCTGGCCGGCACGACCTCGCGCACCCAGGCCAGGCCGCCGCGCCCCTCTTTATTTGCCGCGTGGGAAAGCGCGGCCCACTCGCCATAGCTGCGCGCGGCCAGGGGCGTGCCACGCCACTCACGCAAACGCGCGGTGCAGAGCGCGGCCAGCAGATAGCACATGTCCCAGTCGTTGTTATATCCGCCCGCCTGCTTAAAGGCCAGGATATCATCGTGCGTCAGCAGCGCCCGGCCCTTGTTCTGTCCCCAATCCAACCCGTTGAGCGTGCCTGCCACAAATTCCGCCGCAGCAATGTCGGCGGCATGAAACGAATCGACGGTCCTGATCAGCGTGCCATCGAGATCAAAGAAAATCGTGTCGAGTGGATTGGGAAGCAGCAAATCTGCCCGTTGCCAGAATATAGGGGAATCCATAGAAGCCTTTCGTTTTCTTTCATAAAGAACAGGTTAATGCCCTGAATTATAGTATGCTTCGACTCCATCTCGGCTCTTATTCCTGCTTGAGCGTCCATCCCTCGCCCTGACGCTCGACGATGCCCTCTTTCGCCAGTTTGAGCAGATGGGCCTCGACCGAATGAGCGGCGACGGGATGCAGCTTTGGATCGACATCCTGGTAGACCAGCGTGACCATCTGCTGAATCGTCGCGCCCGCTCCCAGCCGGCGCATTGCGTGGAGGATCTGCTCCTCGCGCTGCTGGCGATGGGCGATATACTCGGCAATCTTGGCCTGGGGATCGGCGACTTTCGGTCCGTGCGCCGGCACGATCTCGCCAATCTCGAAGCTCTGCAAACGCCGGAGCGCGTTGAGGTAGTCAAACATGTCTCCATCTGGCGGCGAGATGACGTTGGTGGTGATGCCCGAAATGTGATCGCCGGCGAAAAGCACGCGCGCGTTCTCCAGCAGGAAGCAGAGGTGATCGAAGCGATGGCCCGGCGTGTGGATTGCGCGCAGGGTGTCGCCTCCCACGCTGAAAGCATCGCCGTCCGCGATTTCGTGATCGAGAATGGGCACGCCGCGCCGGTTGAACGCGTAGATGGGGATGCCCAGGCGTGCGCGCAGTTCAGCCGCGCCGCCCACGTGATCGGGATGCCCATGCGTCACCAGGATTTTGCGCAGTCCCCCGCGCCGCTCGCCCTCCTGAATGATCGCCTCCAGGTGCGCCGGAGCTGCGTCCGCCGGATCGATCACCAGCGCGCCATCCCGGTCGTCGCGCCCCAGGATAATCGTGTTCGTGCCCGGCCCCGACATTAACGAGGGATTAGGCGCGAGGAGGATTGTATAGACTTGTTGCGACATCGTGTGCTCCCTCTGTTTATTGCCTGCGCGTTCAACTTCGCCGAATCCGCGTCAGATGCTCTGGCACGGTCCACAGGTTATCGGCGTCCTCCGGCAAATGCACGTGGAACTGTCCATCGCGCTCAACCAGGATGGGCGCGTGCGTCCTGACCGGCGTAGTCGCGCTGGCCTGCAAAAGCTCAGACACGCTGCCAAAGGCCGCGAGATCGTGCAACTGGTGAATTGTGGCGAAGACGATGGGAAACTCGTCGCGCTCCGCCCGTGCCAGCGCCTCGCCCGGCGCGATCCAGAGTCCCTCGCTGGTCTCCAGCCGATCGTGCGCCGCCTCCTGCTCCGCCGGGGCCGTAGTGACGAAGAAATGGGTATCAAAGCGTTTGGGCATGCCCTCCGGCGTGACCCAGTGCGCAAAATAACCCAGGCGATCGGTGGCCAGCACCAGGCCCTCCGCGCGCGCCATCTCGACCAGCGACCCCCTACGCTCGTTAAACGCCTGGCGATAGGCCGCGAATCGCTCCAAGTTGCTCTCGTTGACCGCCAACATGCGCTCACCCTGGTACGCCAGCAGCACCCCCGCCTCCTCGAAAAGCTCGCGAATCGCGGCGGCCCGCACGCCCACGCCCAGGGCGGTTCTGCCCGCCGGATCGGCCTCGCTCGCCGCCACCTCCTGGCAGATCCCCGCCTCCCGCTCAGCCGCCAGGTCGTCCGCCTGCACCGAGCCTCCCGGAAAGACATAGACATCCGGCATAAATTCGCTCTGCACCACGCGCCGCACCATAAAAACTTCCAGGCCGGACGCCGAATCGCGCACTAACATCACCGCTGAGGACGATCGGGGCTGCACTGCCATTGGTTGTTTCTCCATTCTCTGGTCAGCATATCTCAAAAGAGCTCGAGTCTTCTCCCCTAATACTATCACAGCCATGAACAACACTGCCCCGGCTGCCACCGTTTGGATACCTCTCTTTCACAAGAGTCTATGGTGCAATAAACAGCAGCTGCGCAAGGCCAATAATTCGCCCGGCAAGTGGGAGGAAAAAGATGGCAGTTCAACGTAACAAGCAACAGGAAAAAATCACGCTTGATGAGTTTTTCGATCTGCTAGAGAGCGATCCCGAAAATCGCTACGAATTGATCGATGGTCATCCTCTCATGATGACAGGGAGATCGCCCGACCACTCTATCATTGGTGCAAATATAGTAAGCATCTTCCGAGAGCAACTACGCAAACGGCCATGCATTGTTTACAACTCGGATGTGTATATCCAGCTTGATGGAGAGGAAAACTGTCTCTGCCCGGATGCTTCAGTAAGCTGCGATCGGCGGGACCGCCACGCGACAAAAACCATTCGTTATCCCTGCGTGGTCGCCGAGGTGCTTTCGCCCGGCACAAGGGCGCGCGACAAGGGCATGAAAGTCGATCTCTATCAGAGCATGCCCTCGATCCAGGAGATCCTCTTCATCGATACGACCATCATGAGGGTCCAACTCCACCGCCGTGAAACTGACTACTGGATCATGCGCTATTTCACGAACGACGACCGCGTAGAACTGGCCAGCCTGGGCGTGAGCTTCTCGGTGCGCGAGGTCTACGAAAAGACGACCTTCGATAGCTCATTCGCCGAAGAGTGAGCGATATGCCGATTTCCCACATGCGGCTCCTCTACAGACTATAATTGAGAGAAGTGATTCTCAACTTATAGCATCGGAGGTAGCCCATGAAGCTCGCCAGTTTTTCGACCAGCGCCATCCCCCAGGTGCGCGTTGGCCTTGTGCAGGGAGAGGAGATCCTTGATGTGGACCTCGCGGCCCGCGCGCTGAATATTTTGCCCCGCGAACAGATGCTCGACCTGATCGCCCACCAGGATGAGAGCCTGCCAACCCTGCGGGCCATTCTCGACAAGGCTGCGGGACGTGCATTTAGCGAGGTGCGCACTTTCGCCAATATCGGCGCAGTACACGACCTGGCGAACGTCCACCTGGCCTCGCCCATTCCCCGACCGCGCAAGAATATCATGTGCCTGGGCCGCAACTACCATGAACACGCCATCGAGTCCTATCACGCGCGCGGCCAGGAGCGTCCCCAGGGGGATGCCCCGGTTATTTTTACGAAGGCCACCACGACGGTCAACGATCCCTACGGCAAGATTGTCATCGACCCCGCAGTCTCCGAGCAGATCGACTGGGAGGCCGAACTGGCCGTGATTATCGGCAAGGCCGGCAAAAATATTCCCGAGGCGGACGCGCTCTCATACGTCTTCGGCTACACAGTACTCAACGACGTCACCGCCCGCGATATCCAGAGCAGGTTCAAGCAGTTCTTCAAGGGCAAGAGCCTCGATGGCTACTGCCCGATGGGACCCTGGATCGTCACCGCCGACGAGATTCCCGATCCCCAGCAACTCTCGATCCGCCTGCGCGTCAACGGCGTTCTCAAGCAGGAGGCCAGCACCGCAGACATGATTTACCCGGTCAAGACGATCATCGCCATTCTCTCGCAGGGCATGACCCTGGAGCCGGGCGATATCATCGCGACCGGCACGCCCAGCGGCGTCGGCTTTGCGCGCACTCCACCCGAATATCTCAAAGCCGGCGATGTCGTGGAGACCGAGATCGATAGCATCGGGCTGATACGCAACGAGGTCGTCAATGCCTGAAACCGGGCCGAACATCAAAATAGAAGGATAGAATCCGTGCAAGCATTCACCATCAACGATCTAATCAAGCGGAAGCAGCAGCAGAAAGATCCATATCTCGAATTTCTGCGCGTGCCTGCGCTGAGCGCGGGCCTGTATATGCTGCCCGCAGGCGGCGTCGATCCCCAGCTTCCCCATAGCGAGGACGAGGTTTACTATATTGTCAGTGGACGCGCCACCCTGCGCGTGGGCGACGAGGAGCAGGAGGTAGGCCCCGACTCGCTGGTTTTCGTCGCGGCCAACGTTGAGCATCGCTTTCACTCGATCAGCGAGGATCTGAGCGTGCTGGTCTTTTTCGCACCGGCAGAATACTCCCTGGCCACGCAAGACCGGGAAACGTCGGCATAATGGATGAGGCCATGCACCCTGGTTTACCTGCGGACATCCAACATCGGGGACAAGGAAAATGAAGTGAACGCCAGAGGGAGACGCCGCACTATTGGCATAAGCGCGGCGTCTCCCAGCAACCCAGGCATTCCTGAATTGTGCCAGTCTTCGTCAGACCGGCAGATCTGCCTGGAAAACGCGGATTATTGACGAGGATACTGCTCCGGCGGATACTGGCCCGCGTAGGCCGGCTGGCGAGCAGGCGTGGTCGGCCCGGCAAAGATGTAGACGAGCATGGTGATCCCTGAGAGAACGAGCAGGCAGACAAACCAGCCCCAACGACCAAGCTGCGCCGTGCGAATCAGCGCGCCGATCCAGGCGATCAGGGCCAGAATACTCCCTATCACGGCGACGGCGGCTCCGGCGATAACCAGAGCGGGATTGTTCACACTGTTGATTACGTCTGTGTAACTGGCGTTACTTGGAAGAGCAGTTATCGTAGTGCCATTCAAGCCGAGGAAGACCAGCACAACGGCTCCGATACTACAAACAATTGCCAGGAGATACAGGGTGCGTGAAACAGATTTGCGCATGAAGACCTCCATTTCTTAAAATGCCACAGCAGACAGAAGCGGCAAGATTTCGCCCTCGTCTCACATACCATATGTATGCTTTAACCATTCTAACATAGGGGAACGTGTCCGGGCATTAGTTTTCAACTCTGATTTCCGGCTCATCCTCAGCTTCAGACAAAAGATAGACCAGTTCCCAACCCTCGTTGGGCACATCCCGCAAGGTCTGGGCCAACAGATCGGCATGGTAACGCACCACGCTCTCCCCCACCTGGCGCGCGCGCTGCCGATCGCGCTCAATACACACCTCGGGCGAGGTGGCGAAAATCAACAGGCAGCCAAAGTACCCAAAGCGACGCGAGAGGTTGCGCAGGTTCTCGCGCGCATATGCCTTGAGCGCCACGCTATCCGCCACGCAAAAACGCCCCCACTGCATGCGCTTCTGGAGAATAGAGTGAAACAGATCGAAGGCGTCGCGCGTGACCGCCTGATCGTTCTCATCGTCGCAGATCATTGCGCGACAGCGATCGGAAGAGACAATGTTCGTCGGAGGAAAATGCCGCGCCGCAAACGTGCTTTTCCCGGAACCCGCCGGGCCGCACAGAACCAGCAGCGTCCTGCGCGGAAGGATCAGGCGTTCTGTCATTTTCTTCATCCTATCGTGATCGTTGATAAAAACTCGCTTCTCTGGTATAATCGCGTGTACGAAGATACAACAAGTGTCGTCAGGGGTACACGTGGTCGCGCCCGGATACTATTCCATTAATCATACCATGCAATCCCGCCCCAGGCAGAACCGCCGCCACCTCTGATACAGGCAAAAGAGTATACAATTTTAGCAAAAGGAAAAGACATGACCGGCGCGGAAATTCGCGAACAATTTCTCAGCTTCTTTGAGAGCAAAGGCCATTTGATGGTGCCCAGCTCCTCGCTGGTGCCGCGCAACGATCCGACGGTGCTGCTGACCACCGCCGGCATGCAGCAGATGATCCCGTTTTTTCTGGGGCGCGAGGTTCCTCCGGCTGTCCGCCTGACCTCGGTGCAGAAGTGCTTCCGCACAACCGATATTGATGAGGTTGGCGATGAGCACCACCTGACGTTCTTTGAGATGATGGGTAACTTCTCGGTCGGCGACTACTTTAAGCGCGAGGCGATTACCTGGGCCTGGGAGTTGCTGACTCAGGTGATGGGCCTGCCCGCCGAGCGCCTCTACCCTACCGTTCACCCCGAAGACGATGAGGCGCCGCTCCTCTGGGAGGAGATCGCCGGGAAAAAGCGCGAGACGATCACGCGCCTGGAGGATAACTGGTGGGGGCCTCCCGGCGCCAGCGGCCCCTGTGGCCCCGACTCTGAGATTTATTACGATCGCGGTGTTGAGCACGGCTGCGGACGAGCGGACTGCGCGCCGGGCTGCGAGTGCGAGCGTTTTCTGGAGATCTGGAACCTGGTCTTTATGCAGTTTTTCCAGGATCTCGACGGCTCGCGCACTCCCCTGCCGAAGAAAAATATCGACACCGGCTTCGGCCTGGAGCGCATCGCGCTGGTTTTGCAGAACAAAGAATCGGTTTTCGATACCGATCTCTTTCGCCCGATCATCGATAAATTCGCTGCCCTGGCCGGTGTGACTTATGGCCAGGATCATAAGACCGATACCTCCCTGCGCGTGATCGCCGATCACGGGCGCGCGCTGGTCTTCCTGGCCGCCGACGGCGTGCTGCCCAGCAATGAGGGGCGTGGCTATATCTTCCGCCGCGTCCTGCGCCGCGCGATTCGTCACGGCAAGCTGCTGGGACTCGATAAGCCGTTCCTGGCCGAAGCCGCCGATACGGTCATCGAGCTGTTTAAAAGTCACTATACCGAACTGGCCCGCGAGCGCGACCGTATCGTGGAGATTCTGAGTTTCGAGGAGAAGAAGTTCGGCCAGACGCTCAGCGCCGGTCTCGCTCTGCTCAATAACTTGCTGGAAGACCTCCAACAGCAGGGCAAGCGCGTCATTCCCGGCGAGCAGGCTTTCAAGCTCTACGACACGCACGGCTTCCCTCTGGAGTTGACGCAGGAGGTGGCCGGCGAACATGGCTTTACGGTCGATATTCCCGGCTTCGAGAAGGCAATGGAACGTCAGCAGGAGCGCAGCCGCGCGACCAATGTCTTTGTGCAGGGCAAGGACGACCTGGCGCTCGATGCCATTCTGAAACGCGTCGGGCCAAGCGAGTTTACCGGCTATCAGGGCGTCACCGGCTCCGGCAAAATCGTGGGACTGGTCGTGGATGGCCAGGAGGTGGAGATGATCAGCGCCCCGCAGTCGGCCCTGCTCATTCTCGACTCCACGCCGTTCTATGCGGAGAGCGGCGGCCAGATCGGCGATCGGGGCGAGATCCAGAGTTCCCTGGGCACGTTCCAGGTGCAGGATACGCGCCGACCGATTAAGGGCTTGATCGTTCACTACGGGACGATTACTGAGGGCTATCTGCGCGTGGGCGATAGCGTGCAGTGCGAGGTGATCAGCCAGCGGCGCGAGGATACGATGCGCAACCACAGCGCCACGCATCTGCTGCACAAGGCCCTGCGCGACCTGATCGGCACATCGGTTGAGCAGCGCGGCTCGCTGGTCGAGCCTGAGCGCCTGCGCTTCGACTTCACCTGTCCCCGACCCTTGAGCGCGGAGGAGCTTGCACGCCTTGACGACCAGATCAACCGCTGGATTCGCCAGGACTACCCGGTTAATACGCGCATCATGCCGCTCAAAGAGGCGCTCTCGACCGGCGCAATGGCCCTGTTCGGCGAAAAGTACGACGAGAACGTGCGCGTTGTCTCTATGGGCGAGAGCATTGAACTCTGCGGCGGCACCCACTGTGCCTCGACGGGCCAGATCGGTCTGTACGTAACCGTGCAGGAGACGAGCATCGCAGCGGGCATTCGGCGCATCGAGGCCCTGACCGGGCGCGGCGCCGAGGCGTATCTGCGCCAGCGCAGCGCGCTCGTCGAGCGCGTGAGCAGCAAGCTACAGACGCAGCCCGATCTGCTGGAGAACAGAGTCGATCAACTCCTGCAAGAGCTGGCCACGGCACGCCGGCAGATCGCCCAGTTCCAGCGCGAGAAGGCGCAGCAGCAGACCGCGCGCCTGGCCTCACAGGTCCGCGAGATCGCCGGCGTCCCGGTGGTCGCGGCCAGCGTAGACGTGCCCGACGATAAGGTCATTCGCGAAATGGGCGATATGGTCCTCAATAAAATTGGCCGCCCCGGCGTGGTGGTCCTGGCCGGCGTGCTGGACGAGCGCGTCAGCTTGCAGGTCAGCGTCTCGCCGGAACTCACGAAACGCGGCCTCCACGCGGGCAAGATCGCGGGCGCAGTGGGCCAGAAACTGGGCGGCAAGGGCGGCGGACGCCCCGAATCGGCCCAGGGCGGCGGCAAGGATCGCGCTCAGTTGGGCGCGGCCCTCGACCTGGTGGCGAAATTCGTGAAAGAAACCATGAATTAAATTATTGAAGCAGGCGTTCAGATAGGCCGCAGCCCGCCTGAATGCCTGCCCCAACCCATCGAAGCAACGAAGCGCCCTTGCGCTCTGCGCCCTGGAGTGCTATAACGTACTAATGCAGTATCCTCAAAGCGGATCGAAGAAAAGGGGTGAAAACTTCTCTCACCCATACACGTATTTCTTTCAGGACCCTCAAATGGGTCGCAGAAACAACGTACCGGAGCCGCACGCCACAAGAGGAAAGCAACAGACTCTTGAGGTATGAAAAGGTTAAGCGGAAATGTATCAGGGAAATCTATAGATCAGAGAGTTCAGGAAGACAGGCATGCCGAATCCCTTGCAGCGTCTGCGCAATTTTCTATTCGGTTCGCGAGAACAGGACAACGGTTATTATTCTGCTGCGGAAGACCCTTCCGGCGGTTATCTGGCAGACGATCAGCGCCAGCTCTATACCGCGCTAGACATCGGCACCGCGTATGCGAAGGCCATGATTGTCGAGGTGCAGGATGACATCGGCGTTGTGCTGGGCGTTGGACGCCACCAGCAGAGTTATAGCCATATGTCCGATGGCATCGTTACTGATATCCCCGGCGTAATCGCGAATTGCAACGAGGCCCTCCTGCGCGCCGAAGAGGCCGCCGGCGGCGTGATCGCGCCCAATACGGTCATTGGAATTGCAGGCGAGCTGGTCAAGGGAAGTTCGATCACGATCACCAAGCAGCGCTCCCATCCGACGAAACCGATCACCCCGGAGGAATTGGAGAGTATCATCGCCGGCGCGCAGCAGAAACTTTTAAAGAGCGCCAAAGAGCGAATCGCCATCGAGACCGGGTATCCCAACATCGAGGTCCGCCTCACCAACGCGGCGGTGATCTCTGTGAGCATCGATGGGCAGTCGGTCAGCAATCCGATCGGCTTTCGGGGCCGGCACTTCACCCTGACCCTCTTCAGCGCCTTCGCGCCCCTGATGCAGTTGGGCGCGCTGGAGACTGTAGCCCAGGGCCTGGATCTGACCCTGGTGACGATTGTCGCGGAACCCTACGCGCTGGCCCGTTGCCTGAGCCGCAACGCCAGCGCCGATAGCGGGGCGATCTTTATCGATATCGGCGGCGGCACGACCGATATCGCCCTGGTGCGCCAGGGCGGCATTGAGGAGACGCGCATGTTCGCGCTGGGTGGCCGCACGTTCACCCGCCGCCTGGCCGCGCACAAGGGCCTCTCCCTGAAAGACGCTGAGAAGCTCAAGGTGAGCTACAGCCTGGGCGCAATCAAAGGAGCCGACCGCGAGGAGATTCAGCAGATCTTCGCCTCCGAAGTGCAAACCTGGATGGATAGCGTCGAGTTGTTGATCGAGGAACTGGCAAAGGGCGAGCTGCTCCCGCCCGCCGTCTACCTGGTGGGTGGCGGCTCCGGGCTGCCAGATCTGGGCGAGAAGCTGGAGGGCTTCCCCTGGACCGAACGGCTGCCTTTCTCGCACCAACCGATCATTCAGACGATCCAGCCGAGTATGGTGACGAGCATCGCCGACCCGAACCACCTGCTGAAAAATGCGCAGGATATCACACCTATGGCGCTGGCCTATCAGGCCATCGACCTGCAGAACGAAGATAGCGTCCTGGAGCGAGCGCTAACCCAGGTAATACATACAATGCATATCTAAAGCAGACACAGCCTGGAAGCATTTCCATGAGAGAGCAGGCGGCGTGTTGATTACACTATGCGACTAAGAGGGGGTGCAGGGCACATGGCCGATGAGCAAACGATCTATCTCAGTCCTGAGGAAGAGTTGACCAGCGTGCGTGAACGCCTGGAGCGAACCCAGGCGCGGCGGATTATTCTGGTGATCCCGCAGCAGACCTCGCTGCGCAGCCATGTTGGCTGGCGGCTGATCCATGCGCGCATGCGCGAATTGGGCAAAGAGCTGCTGGTAATCAGCCCGGACCGCCAGGTGCGCGCAGTGGCCAGGGCGGCTGGCTTTAAGGTGGCAGAGACTCAGGAGCCGTCCAGCAATCGGCCTCGCCTGGGCGGTGGCACCCGTCCGGGCGCGCTCAATACGCGCGGCGGCGCTCGCTCGCGTGTCGGCAGCAGTCGCGGCGGACTCCAGAGCCAGGCGCCAACCGGGCGGCGGCGTCTGACTCCCAGCGCCAGCAATCAGCCCGTGATTCCTCCCCCAACGCCTATTCAGCCGGACTACGAGGAGGAAGCGACGCTCGAACGTCCCCGTAAGTCGGAACCGCCGGCGCCGGGAGGCCAGCCGATCGCCCCGGCTGCGTTGTTCGGTCAGCCCCAGGACCAGTTTGGCCCATCCTATGACTTCCGCATCAACACAACCCCTTCTGTCCGTCCGTCCGTTCCCCACATCGAGGAGGATGAGGAGGATAACAAATACTACGAGGACTACCGCACTGCCCGCAATATCCGTGAATCCGCCAGCGGGGGAGCGGGGGAGAAGGATAGTTCGCTCAAGCGGGACGCAGATGAGAGCAGGGCCTCGGCGGCCAGCCGCTGGGGCGTCGATCCGTATGCCTACCTTGAGGAAGAACAACAGCAGCAGACGCGCTTGCCAGAACAGCGCGGCTCGGTGCGTGGTCCGCTGGACGAGCTGGACGCAGGCATTCCCGATATTTCCGATCGCTCGACCGAGATCATGGCCAATGAGATCGAGGATCTTGGCGATATGGGGGCGCTGGACATTCCCCAGGTGGCACCGGCGCAGGAGGAGCCGCCCGCGCTTCGTCCGCGCCAGCGGCCACGCACGGGACAGATGCAGTCACCCGCGCGTCGCTCTCCACGCGCGCCTCGTCCGGGTTTACAGGATTTTAACGAGGACGAAGACCTGCTCGCATCGCCGGACAGGCCCGCGCAAAAGCCATCCTCGCGCTCTTCGCGCGACCTGGCCGGAGCACGACCTCGCCAGTCCCAGACCCTTAGTCCAGGGGCCGCACCTCAGGTCGGCGCAAAAGCGCGCCAGTCGCAGGGGCTCGCCCCGGGAGGTCCGCCGCAGGCCGGCGCTCGCATGCGTGTGGCTCCATCGCCGGCCCCGGTCGCTCAGCGCCCGCCCAACCGGCAACTCATCGCAACACCCAGCGCCCCCTCACGCCAGCCGGTCCGGCGCAGAGCCCGCCGGAGCAATCGCGGCCTGGTGATTCTATTCTCGATCGTGGTTGTGCTGCTGGCTGTGGCCCTCCTGCTCCTCTACCTGCTGCCCACGGCAACCGTGACCATCTCGCTCCAGGCCCAGGCTTTCAGCCAGAATGTGCAGTTGAACGCTACGGCAGATCCCAACTCCACCCTGCCCAACAAGGTCGCGGCCCAGATGTTGCAGCACGACTTCTCTGCCAGCGGCCAGGGGACGGCCAGCGGCACCACCAAAGTCGGTAACGCGAAGGCGAGCGGACTGGTGACATTCACAAACAACGGCAGCGCCCCCGTCGTTATCCCAACCGGCACGATCGTCGCCACGCCAAGCGGCGTTCAGTTCGCCACCGGCGCCGAGGTAGCGGTTGGCCCCCCTCCCAATAATACGTTCCCCGCCGTGCCGGTGAACGCCCAGCAGGCCGGCGAGATCGGCAATGTGCCGGCTAACAGCATTACCGTCATCCCATCGGCCAGCCTGAATAGCATTGCGCAGTATAACCATACCAGCGCCTCTAGCCTCAACCTGGCGGTCACAAATGCCAAAGCCACCAGCGGAGGAGGCGCGGCGAACGTTCCGGCAGTCACTACCCGCGATTTGCAGGCGCTGGTGCGCACCCTGCACGAAAAATTGAAGCAGCAGGTCAACGCCTGGCTGACCCAGCAGATCCACAGCGGTGATATGCGCGGGGCGCTGATGCCGGATGTGCTGAACAGCAGCGCTCCCCTGCGCCAGGAACAACTGAGCGGCGCGCCGGGCGCGGGCCAGCCGGCCAGCAGCGGAACGTTCTCCGGCACCCTCTCGCTGCACATCTCGGTGCTGGTAGCTCGCGCCGCCGCCTTGCAAGCGGCGGCGGGCGCGCAGTTGAACGCGGCTGCCGCCAGGCTGCGCCCGCCCTCGATGCTGGCTACCCACCTGCCGGTGACGCTCAGCAATAGCAAAGGCACGCCCTCGCCGGACGGCACCTCCCTGGCGATTAGCGCAAAGGCCACCGGCGAGATTATTCGCCAGATCTCCGTGCAGGATATCAGCAACGCCCTGACCGGCAAAGGCGTCGGCCAGGTCGCGAGCGATCTCAAGGCCAGTATGGCGCAGGCGGGCGTTCAGAATGTTCAGGTCAGCGTCTTCCCTCCGTTCCTCAATATTATGCCCTTGCAAGCCGGGCGGATTCAGGTCATCCTCAAACCGGTCATGCAGACACCCCCTGGAAATGTGCCAAATGGTTAGAAAACCAACCAAAGGAGATACTGCTTCGTTAAACTTATAGGAGGAGACGCTAGATTGACGCGGAGATAGTATCTGATGCCTCGCTTGATGGCCCTGGATGTTGGCGAGGCCAGGATTGGCGTCGCGCTGAGCGATGCCGGCGGATTCCTGGCCTCGCCCTATACAACGTTACACACAACACACGACGAAACAGCTACCTGGTCAGCTATACAACAATTGATCGAGGAAACCGAGGCTCAAGGTCTGATCATTGGCCTTCCCGTCAGCCTGGATGGCGAGATCCACGCGCAGGCCGAGCGCGTTATAGCCTTTGCTGAACGCCTCAAAGCACATATCTCTCTCCCGGTGATCTTTTGGGACGAACGCCTCTCTACTGTGGAGGCCGAACGCTTGCTGGCCGAACGAGGACTGAGTCCCCGCGCCCGTAAAAAGGGACAGCGCGGCGGCCACAGGCGCAAACAACGCGCGGCTCAGGAGATCGATGCGCTGGCGGCGGCTGTGATTCTTCAGGGATATCTGGACCAGCACCCGCAGGAGAGCGAAATGCAGCGACCAACGCGGTCGAACCAGTCGGAGGAGTATCTATGATGAGAAAACGAGGGCGCGGCGCTTTGATCGCCGTGTTTCTGCTTGCCCTGATTATCTTTGGAGTAATCTATGGCGCCTGGTCTACCATCACAACGGTCTTTGAGCCTCCCACTGTCACCAATACCAGCCCGATTACGCTGATCGTCAAGGATGGCGAGACGACTGCGCAGATCGCCGACGATCTCTACGCACGTGGCCTGATTCGCAATCCCCTGGCCTTCCGCATCTGGGCCAGGATTAAAGGGCTGGACACCCGTTTGCAGGCCGGAGCCTATATCCTTACCCCTGGCATGAGCATCGATGGAATTATCGCCAAACTGCTCCAGCAGCAGCCGGACGAGAAGCGCCTGGCGGTGATCCCCGGCTGGCGCCTGGAGCAGATCGCCGCCCAGGCCAGCACCCTCGGCCTGGTCAATTTTAATAAGCAGGATTTCTTGAATTACGTCCACCATCCCGCTCAGTTTCCTGACCAGGCAAAGTATCCTATCCTGCAAAAGGCGACCAGCATGGAGGGGCTGCTTTTCCCGGATACGTACCTGATCCCGCTTAACTATAATACGGTCCAGGTGCTCGATATGATGCTCAACGAGTTTACCCAGGTCGTGCAGCAGTATAACCTGGCCTCCCAGGCTCAACAGCATCAGCTTTCGCTGTATACGATGGTGGTCCTGGCCTCGATTGTCCAGCGCGAAGCCGCGAACGTCAAACAGATGCCGCTGATCGCCGGTATCTACTGGAAACGCATCTACCAGCCAAGCGCCGATGTCGGTAGCCCCATCCTCCAAGCGGACCCCACCGTGCAGTATGGACGCGATACCGATACGCCGCCGGCCTCGGCGGATGGCTATTGGGCCCCTCTCAACAATACCGGCGGGAAGGTCGATCCCAATAGCCGCTGGAACACGTATACTCATCAGGGCTGGCCGCCAACGCCTATCGCCAGCCCCGGACTGGACGCGCTAAAGGCGGCGGCCTCTCCAGCACAGACGGATTGCTACTATTTCTTTAGCAAGAAGGATGGCTCGCTGGTGTGCGCCCCAACCTACGCGCAAATGTTGCAGAAGGAATAGACCCGCCCTGCCCATCTGAGGAGATGCTATACTATCCCCCTGCGGCTAGAAATAGAGCCGCAGGGGGAATACCCAAAATAAGTGAGAGTTACTTCTATGCATATCACTATCTGGCAAACCATTCTCCTGGCCCTGCTTCAGGGGGTAACGGAACTCTTCCCCATCAGCAGCCTGGGACATACTGTGATCATCCCGGGACTCTTCCCGCAGGTTTTTCCGTCCGATTTTGCCACGAATACGGCCTGCGGCGGGCAGAGCTGCTTTCTCCCCCTGGTGACTGCGCTCCACCTGGGTACAAGCATCGCCCTGGTGATCTATTTCTGGCGCGACTGGCTCCAGGTTATTCTGACCCTCTTCAATAGCATTAAAAATGCGGAGATTAAGCGCGATTCTGAGGAATGGGTGGGCTGGCTGATTATCATTGGCTGCATCCCCGGCGGAATCATCGGCCTGGTCCTGCAGGAGCCCCTGACGAAGCTCTTCAGCTCGGCAATTGTCGCGGCTGCCTTCCTGGTTGTGAATGGCTCAATCCTCCTCGCCGGCGAGGCGATGCGCAAACGCGCCGAGGCCGGTCGTGTCTTCGCGTCCGCAAAAGAGCGCGAGGCGAGCTTCCGATCGCTGGCCTCGCTGAGCTGGAAGGAGGCGATTGTCGTCGGCCTCTTCCAGTCGCTGGCCCTGATTCCCGGCATCTCGCGCTCGGGCGCCACGATGGTCGGCGGCCTGGGCGTGCGGCTCTCGCATGAGGAGGCGGCCCGCTACTCTTTTCTGCTAGGAACCCCGCTCATCGCTGCCGCCGGCCTGCTGGAGGTGCCACAACTCATCGGACAGAACGGGCAGACCTGGCTGTTGATTATTACCGGCGTGGTAATTTCAGGCATCGCTGCGTTCTTGAGTACAAAATTCCTGACAAAGTACTTTGAAAAGGGCCGCCTGACCCCCTTTGCAATCTATTGCTGGGCCTTCGGCCTGATCTCCCTGGGCGTCCTCTTTGCCCTGCACGCGAGCTAGAAAAGCAATCGCGCGCCTGGAGAAGTTTTCGCGCGGCTTCGCCGCGCGAAAACTTCTCCAGGCGCCTTTCAGGCCGGTATGCTCAAAATTATGCATCTATCTCAAAACATCTCATTACGTATCAGTCAAGAGGAAAAATACCCAAAATTGCTATTTTGCATACATGTATGTAGTTTGCAAAGCGTCAGCCGTTTGATACAATAGACGTGCCCTGGAATAAGCCAGAGCAGGTATTTTTTAGTAGTTAGAAGAGGTACATCCGCATGAAAATCGCTTCCTACGTGGTTGCCGTGCTCGGCATCGTTGCTATCGCGCTTGGCGTCTATTGGGACCTGGTGAAACACGACCATCCCGCTCGCGGCCTCGTCGCCCTGATCGTCGGCGTGGTCGTGCTGATCGCCGGTGTCGTCGGCGCGTTCGTGCTCAAGCCCAAAGCACAGGCTGCTTAACCGGCAGCAGGCAATCAGGCCCTCCTCCAGACCGGGGGAGGGTTTACTCTGTCCTTGATGTACAGCTCCCTGGCTATAGCGCAGTTGACGCGCGGCCAGTTTCTCGATATATTGGTTGTATCTTCTAAACAAGAAAGGAAACCGCTCCCATGAAAAACCCGGCTCTTTTCTTTGGCGGGATTATCCTGGCGATTATAGGGATTGCCCTGGGCATCTTTTTCCTGGTGCCCGGCATCAATCATATCATTGCCGACTCCAATACCCACATCAAGCACGCTACCGGCGGCTTTGTCCTGGGTGTCCTGGGGATTATTGTGGCGCTGGTGAATCGCCCCAAAGCCGCCTGAGTATGCTGGAATAAGCGCGTGCGCGCTTATTCCAGCACCGTTCCCACGATCTGCGCATATCCACGCACAAATTCGTCCGCGCTCATCGCGCGCTTTCCCTCCAACTGCACCCGGTCCACCAGCAGACTCCCCTGGCCGGTCGCGATGCGCAGCACTCTTGCACCTCCTCCCGGTAACATTTCAAGCGAAACCATGCCCGGCGGCTCCCCCTGGCCATCAGTTGTGGGAGATGCAGAGAGGATCTTAAGCTGTTTGCCGCGCCAGGTGGTATAGGCATTGGGCCAGGGGATATAGGCCCGCACCGCGCGCGCCAGCACCTCCGCAGGGCGGGACCAATCGATGCGCCCATCCTCTTTGGTCAGCATGCGCGTCTGCGTGGCCAGGGCGTGATCCTGCGGCTGCGGCACCAGCCGACCCCCGATCCAGAGCGGCAGCACCTCAAGCAGCGTCGAGGCTCCCAGTTCAGCTAATCTCTGCGTCAGGCTGGCGGTCGTCTCGTCTCCCCTCAGAGGGATGGCGCGGCTGAACAGGATTGGCCCGGTATCGATCCCCGCATCGAGCAGCATGATGGTGACGCCCGTCTCTTGCTCTCCCTGCAAAATAGCTGCGGAGACGGGCGAGCTGCCCCGATACTTCGGCAGCAGCGAGGCGTGGATGTTCAAGGTGCCGTAGCGTGGGAGATCGAGCACTGCCTGCGGCAAGATCTGGCCAAAGGCGGCCACGATAAACAGGTCGGCCCGGTAGGCTGCCAGCGCCTCTTGATTCTCCGCCTTTTTCAATGAGCCTGGCTGCCAGACCGGCAGACCATGCGCCAGCGCGACCTGCTTCACCGGCGAGTAAACAATCTCGCGATTGCGCCCGGATGGCTTGTCGGGGCGAGTAATCACCGTAGCAATTTCGTACC
>Ga0209581_1002055_pt1 | contig 20746 bp, 20 predicted proteins | sample Coa_R2_FD_187160 | JGI IMG/M metagenome (GOLD analysis project Ga0209581, IMG submission 187160) | Surface soil microbial communities from Centralia Pennsylvania, which are recovering from an underground coalmine fire - Coalmine... | ecosystem: Environmental > Terrestrial > Soil > Unclassified ...
ATCTCGCGCCCGGCGACCCGGTCACGGTCCAACTCGGGATACATGCGACAGCCGAGACTGCCGCGCGGTTGCGAAGCAGTCTTGGCCTCAACGCCCCGCTCCCCGTCCAGTACGCTCTGTGGCTCAACCGCGTCGTGCGCCTGGATCTCGGGACCTCGCTGTATGCTCACGCGCCGGTCACCGAACTCATCGCGCAGCGTTTCCCCACCACACTTGCGCTAACCGGCGCGAGCATCCTTTTGTCGCTCGTCATTGGCGTGCCGCTCGGGGTCGTGTCGGCGACTCGGCGCGACGGGATGACCGACAATGTCGGTCGCCTGCTCTCGATCATCGACGTATCGATCCCGGTGTTCTGGCTCGGGTTCCTGCTCATTCTCGCCTTTGCGATTGGTATCCCGGTCTTCCCGCCAGGTGGATCGGTGAGCGAGTACGGCCCAATCGCGCTCGTCCTCCCGTCGGTCACGCTCGGCGCCTCGTTCGCGGGGATCGTCGTCCGATTTACCCGCGCCGCGATGCTGGAGGTGCTCGGCGAAGACTACATCCGAACGGCGCAAGCGAAGGGGCTCTCCACGTTCGCGGTGAACTACCGCCACGCGCTCGGAAACTCACTCATCCCGCTCGTGACGGTCGTCGGGCTCCAGGTCGGGGTCCTCCTCTCCGGAGCGGTTCTTACCGAGACGGTCTTCTCGCTGCCGGGGCTCGGCCTCCTCATGGTAGGCGCCGTTGCGGCACGGGACTACCCGATGATCCTCGGTACCGTTCTCTTCGTGGCGGTGCTGGTCGTGCTCGTGAATCTCGCCGTCGATCTTCTGTACGGCGTGCTGGATCCTCGCGTTCGCTATGAGTGACCATTCCACAACCGTCAACCAGACGCTCTCTATGGCGATCGCTGAAAACGCCGTGCTCGGCCGCCTCCGCCGCAATCGCCTCGCCCTCGTTGGAGTTGCGGGCATCGCGCTGTTCGTGAGCGTCGGCCTGGTCGCGCCGCTCATCGAGCCGTATCCGTGGAGCCAGTTTGACCTTGCGCATCGCCTGAGCGGTCCGACGCTCCGCCACGTGTTCGGCACCGACCAGTTCGGGCGAGACATCCTGTCGCGCACGATCTACGGGGCACGGGTGTCGATGCTGGTCGCCCTGGTCGCAACGGCGATCGGGACCGTCGGAGGCGTCCCAATCGGTGCGGCGGCCGGCTTCTTGGGCGGCTGGATCGACGAATTGTCGATGCGGACGATGGACATCATCCTCGCGTTCCCCCAGATTGTGCTCGCGATCGCCGTCGCGGCGTTGCTCGGCCCGAGCCTCATCAACGTCATCTGGATCGTCGGTCTGCTCATGGTTCCCCAGTTCGCTCGCGTCACACGAGGCTCCGTAATCGGTGTGATGAACCTTGAATACATCACGGCCACCCGGGCCGTCGGGCAAAGCGAGGTCATGGTGGTCGTACGGCACATCCTCCCGAACATCGTCGGCCCGCTCATCGTGCTCGCCTCGCTCGCCATCCCCGGGGCGATCATTACCGAGGCTGCCCTCAGCTTCCTCGGCGCCGGCGTGCAGCTCCCCGAACCGAGTTGGGGCAATCTCCTGTCCGGGGGCAACGCCTACTTGCTCCAGGCGCCGTGGCTCTCCATATTTCCTGGGCTCGCCATCACGCTCGCCGTTCTCTCATTCAACCTCCTCGGCGACGGGCTTCGCGATGCCCTCGATGTATCGAGCGGACCGGCATGGCGCCGGTCGTGATTGTCGCTGGCTTGACTCCCCGCGACAGCTTCCATACTCGGTGCTGGCTCCGGACCCGCCTTGGCAACCCGGAGATCTGCGATCAGGTCGAGCCGGTCCTGCGGGGCGCGACCGGCGGGTCGATGGTCGCCTGCCACTTCGCGGAGGAGACGCCCCGTCATCGGCCGAACAGAGCGGCCGAAGCAGCTGGTGAGGCTGTGTGAGGGGAAGTTCGCAAGTTCGACCCCGTCGCACATTCGCGTGGTCCACGAAGTAGTCAACCGCTAGAGACTCGTCTAGAGACTCGTCCGGCGGCACGACGCAAATTCAGGAGACGAACGTGACCAAGCGGTCGGTGACCCGCTTTTCGCTCTCGTTCCCGTGCTCGATCTCATCGACCCCGATCACGGGTCGCGCGTTCGTGGTCGTCACGAAGAGCGTGGACCGACCATACGTCGTCGCTCCTGGACCCGGGGCACTTGGCGGCGCGGAGCAGGGCATCGAACCGCGTCGGCAGGCAGGCACGTGGAAGAACCGCGTGCCGTTTTTCGGTACGTACCAGAAGAGCGTGCCCTACTTCAGTCCCTGGGTGACGAGCGCGCCGTTCTTCGGTGTCGACATCGACCGGGTCGAGCCTGACCAGGTATTCGTCATCGATGAATCGGCGCCGGGCTACCCGCCGCTCAGCATTCGCGACATTCCTGCCGGGGATTACTACGTGCAGGCCGTCCTCAACGTGTACACGCGGTTTGTGCGATCGGACGGCCATACCATCTGGGCGCACCTAGATCAGTGGGAGGGCCAGCATTGGAACTCGTCGCCGGGCAACCTCGTGAGCTCGGTCGAACGCGTGCACCTCGATCCCGATTCCGGATACGACGTCGAGCTCAAGCTCTCGACGCGGCTTCCGGCAGTGGCAATCCCACCCGATACGGAATATGTCCGCCGGATCAGGTTCGAGAGCCGTCTGCTCAGCGAGTTCTGGGGCCAGCCGATCCACCTCGGAGCAGTCGTGCTGCTGCCGAAGGGCTACGACGAGCACCCCAACGAGCGGTATCCGGTCATCTATAACAACGAGCACTTTAACCTCGGCGCACCGTTCGGGTTCTCGCCAACTCCGGTTGAAGAGGCGGAGGAGCAGCGGTACATGCGCGAGCTCCGAGGCCTCGAGAACGGACATGAGTTTTACAAAGCTTGGACGTCGGATGATTTTCCCCGGGCCGTCATCGTCACGATGCTCCACCCGACCCCGTACTTCGACAGCTCCTACTGCGTGAACTCGGCGAACGTCGGCCCGTACGGCGATGCGATCATGGCCGAGCTGATCCCCACGCTCGAGAAGACGTTCCGAATCGCGCGGGAACCCCGGCTTCGCCTTCTCACCGGCGGCTCGACCGGCGGCTGGGTCTCGCTCGCCTTGCAGGTCTATCACCCGGACTTCTTCGGCGGTGCGTGGGCGTTCGCGCCCGATTCCGTTGACTTCCGGCGATACGGTCTCGTCAACATCTACGATGATCCGAACGCCTATCAGACGCCCAACCGGGAATGGCTCATTCCGGAGCGGGTGTTCTACCGCTCCCCCGATGGCCAGCCCGAGCTCACGCTCCGACAAATGAGCCAGCTCGAGGCGGCGTCGGGCACGCATTGCCGATCGGGCGAGCAACTCGACGTATGGCACGCCACATTCGGGCCGGTGGGCGACGACGGGTATCCCCGACCCCTGTGGGACCAGCGGACCGGCGAGATTGACCACGCTGTCGCCGAGTATTGGCGCGCCAATGGATACGACCTGCGCGCCTACATCGAGGAACACTGGCCGGAGATCGGGTCGGATCTCGTCGGGAAGATCCACGTGTTTTGCGCCGATATGGACGACTACTTCCTCAATCTCGGAGTCTATGCGCTCGAGGAGTGTCTCGAGAACACAGAAGCGCCTTACTATGCCGGGTCGTTCAGATACGGCCGCCCGCTCGACGGCCACGTGTGGCATCCGTTGAACCACGCCGAGCTGGTGCGCGAGATGCTGGCGTCGATCGGCGCGCGGCCGCGGGAGCGGCGGCATTTCGCCTCGCGGCCGAGTGCGGTCGCGTACAGGATGGGCCAGAGGCTCCGCAAGCCGGGAGGCCGAACAGGCTGATCGTATCCCATGCAGCACGAACCGGACCATATCGGATCGCTTTGATTAAGACGTGCGGCCCTTCGCGCGCGTGCAGGCTCAGTCGCGTCTGTTCCGGTTATGGTCCGGTTCAGCTGCAGGCGCAGTCAAGATCGCTGACGACCTTGGAATCCAGATGGAATAGGTCCTGGAGAGGACACCGCCTCGCTTACACCGAGGAGGTCGCGGGTTCGACCCCTGCCTCGCCCACCAGTCTTAATCAAACGCTTCTGAACGCGCCCGTTCAAGTCGGGAGGGGCGCGCAATCCTTATTTGCAACCCATTGGCAACGCGATTTGCACAATACTATTTCCGTGGCGGAGAGAGCGTGACAGAGGCCCACCTTTCACGGCAATCTTGCGACGGGAGAGTCCTTGCGGCTAATGCTTGACGTTTAACGGCAAGCGTTATAGAATGCGATCGTGATCAAGTCCTTCCGATCGGAAGAGACAGAACAGCTCCATGCAAGGCAACACGTCAAACGGTTTCGAGACTTCGAGCGGGTGGCGCAACGAAAACTACGACAATTGGACATTGCCACCGAGCTGCGCGACCTTGCGGCACCTCCGGGCAATCGATTGGAAGCGCTCAAAGGTGATCGCGCGGGACAGCACAGCATTCGCATCAACGATCAGTGGCGCATCTGCTTTGTGTGGCGTGATGGGGATGCTTACGACGTTGCGATCGTCGATTGCCATTAGGAGGACGTGTGGCTAAGTCTAGAGGGCTGTCACCGATTCACCCTGGCGAAATCCTCCGCGAGGATTTCATGGTGCCGCTCGGCATCAGTATGAATAAGCTGGCGCTGGATCTCCATGTTCCTGTGACGCGCATTGCGGAAATCGTGCACGAGCGTCGGGGCATTACGCCGGGTACGGCCTTGCGCCTAGGGCGTTACTTCAATACCAGCGCACGCTTTTGGTTGAACGCGCAAGCGGCATACGATCTCGAGGTTGCGCAAGACGAGCTCGAGGGCACAGTCGAGCGCGAAGTGCGGCCCCGAGCCAGGCTTGCGCCCGGTTCGAAGACCGCTGCGAAGGCATGATGTTCGGCGAGGACCCCGACAAGAAAGTTTCCTTAATAAGGAAAAACGCATCAGAGACAAATCGCCGTGATGAAACGCGCGGTCCCGCCGTTCCTGGATGTGATCCATGTTGTTACCCCGTTCGGACTCAATGCGCGGCCGCGTAGTGTGACGGGGGTCGGTTCGGCACTTAACCGGCAACTCCTACGATCGATCGGACGCCAGCCACACCCCAGCGAACGTCAGCAGCGCGCCCGCCGCCTGGACGGCGCTCAGCGACTCCCCGAGCAGCACGGCGGCGATGACCACGGCCGAGACCGGCTCCAGATACACATACACCATCGTCTGACGCTGACCGAACCGATGCAGCGACCGACCCCACAGCGCCATCGCCAACACCATGCCGGCGGTCCCGCCGTAGACGAGCCCGGCCCACGCCGGCCACGACACCGCGGCCCACGTGTGTCGCGTCGTGTCGGACAGTCCGAGCGGCGCAAAGAGCAGCATCGCAATCCCCATCGCCCATCCGGTCGCTTGCCACGTCCCGGCCGCCGCGACGACGGGCCTCACCGCAAAGCCGTACCAGCTCCATGCGGCGGCGGCCCCGAGTGCGAGTAGATCGCCGAGGATCCGCGACGCGTCGAGCCCGCCCGCCGCCCTCCACACGAGGAGCGCGACGCCGGCGATGCCGGGGCCAGCGGGATTGCCGACGGGAATATTTCTCCAAGACGAGGGGTCGAACTTGCGGTGGTTGCTTTGGCTGGGGGGCAGGACATCGTCAAGGCTCTTCGAGAAGTCGACACGCAACCTGGATACATGCAAGGCGGGAGAGCTAAAGCGCGATGGCGTTGCGAAACCCATTGCTCGACAAGTACCGAACCGGTGGAACCGCACTCGGAGTGATCGTGAACAGTCCCGACATGATCGAGGTCTGCGCGAAAGTGGGGTTCGACTGGGTCGAGATCGACCAGATGTTTACGGCGTTCGACTGGAGCGATGTGCAATATATGGTACGCACCGCGGAAGCGGCCGGCATCACGCCGGTCCTTCGCATCCAGTCCTATCCCTGGCTCGGCTACGATCATCGAATTCCCGTCGACGTGAGCCGCGCGCTCGCCATCGGGCTTCAGTTCGTCATGGTGTCCCACTCGGGCAAGCGAGAAATCGAGGAGTGCCTCTCCCTCGCCGGTGACTGGCACCGGAAAGCTTTGTGGCTGCACCCGTTCAAGAGTTTCGATGACTGGGGCACGGTCACCGATGAGATGAAGGAGGGGACGTTTATCATTCCTCAACCGGAGACCCTCGGCGCGCTCGACGACATGGAAGAGACGCTCAAGCTGCCGGACGTGAAGATGTTCTTCTTTGCCATGGGCGACCTCAGTAAGACGCTGTCCGGTTCGAAGCATCCGGACTGGTACAACGCGCGGCTCTGGGAGTACATTCGCCGCGCGGTCGCGATCGGCCGCGAACACGGCGTCATGATCGGCGCGGTGACGAGCTACGCATACGACCTCAAGGAGCTCGCAAACCGCATCAAGGTGATGCACGAAGCCGGCGTGCGGCTCATCATGCTGCCCGGGGTGAATTTCGTCACCCAACTGGTCCTTGGCAACTTCCTCGACGACGTCAAAGGCACGTTGAAAGTGTGAGGGCCGGGGAGGGGGAGGGCACCCGGATGCCGTCACGACGCTCGTCGCCCACCCTCGCGTCGCTTGTGGCGCTCGTCGCGGTGCTTGTGTTCGCAGGCGGAGCCGGCGGCGCCGTGTCGCTCCCCACAGACACGACGCTGACCGTGAGCCTTGGGACAGAGGTCAACTCGCTCGATCCGTACGCCTTTACGGATACCCGCACGCATACGGTGATCCTCCAACTGTTCGATCCCGTGCTCGACCACAGCCCGCTCAACGGCGATCCAATCCCCCGCGTCGCGACCTCAGTGCAACCACTCAGCCCAACGGTATGGCAGCTGAAGCTGCAGCCGAACGCCCGGTTCACAGACGGTGAGCCCATCGATGCGAACGTCGTGCGGTACAGCGTCGGGCGCCTGTTGGACCCTAAGCATAAGTATCTGCTGACGCCCCAGTTCAACTGGATCAAGGCCGTCACGGTGGTGGACCCGCAGACGGTGCGTCTGACGACAACGGCGCCCTACCCGCTGGTGCGCCAGTTTCTCTCGGTCCTGTCGCTCGTGCCGCCGAAGTACCTTGAGACCGTGGGCGACGACCAGTTCGCTCGGAATCCGGTCGGTAACGGCCCGTACAAGCTCTCGTCGTGGGTGCCCGGGCAGCAATTGGTGCTCGTGCGCAACGACGAGGCGCTGCCGCCCAAGCCGCAGGTGCAGAACCTCGTCTTCCTGCCGATCACCGAAACGGCGACGCGCATCGCCGGACTTCTGTCGGGGAATATCGACGTCGTCCAGGACGTGCCGCCCGCCCAGATCGACGCCATTAACCGATCCGGCGTGGCCCGTGTCTTCACGGCGCCCGGGCTGCGCGCCGACTTCCTGGTGTTTGACGCGTTCGGGATGGCGTCGAAGACGCCGCTCATGCAGCGGGACGTCCGCCTCGCCATCGCGCACGCGATCAACGTCAACGAGATCATTTCGAAACTGCTGAACGGCCACGTGACGCGGACCTGCACGGTCGGCAGTCCTCTCGCGTTCGGCTACGATAGCAAGGTGCCATGCGATCAATACGACCCCGCGCTGTCCCGTCGCCTACTCGCGGCGGCCGGGTTTCCGCAGGGCTTCACGATCACGCTCAACATGTTTCCTGGTCTCGCGCTCGACGCGCCGGAGGTCAGCCAGGCGATCCAGGGGTATCTGGCTGCCGTCGGCATCAAGGTCACAATCAAGCAATATCCTACGGTCGGCCAATTCTTCGGCGACGTGACCGCCCACAAGGTCGAGGGCATCCAGCTCGTGAGCGAGGGCGGGTTTGGATTGTTCGACCTGCAGGCCGCATACACGGCCTTTGCCGCCCAGGACGGCGAGTACTCGTACATCGGCGACCACGACATCTTCGGATGGTACACCGGCCTGACGCAGACGATCGACATGGCGCGGCGGCAACAGCTCTACGGGAACATCCAACGCCGCATTGCCGAGCAAGCGTACTGGGTCCCGCTGTGGGTCCAGCAGGTGAATCTCGCCATCAGCAACCGAGCGAAGATGGAGGTCAGCCCCGACGACGCGCTGCGCTTCCGCCTCGCGACCTGGACCAAGTGACGGCCGGGCGCAGCTGCCGCTGAGCGGCGTCGACAGGGGATCGCGTGGTTCGCTATCTGGCGCTGCGGATCGTCCAGGCGATCGTCGTCGCGTTCCTTATCTCGCTCGCGACGTTTTTCCTGCTCTTCGTCGCCGGCAACCCGGTGCATCTTATGGTCGGAGAAGGCGCGACGACCGGCCAGATTGCCCAGTTGTCCCATCAGCTCGGCCTCGACCGACCGATCCTGGCGCGGTACATCCGTTTCGTCGCCGGCATGCTGGCGGGCAACTTCGGCGAGTCCCTGTTCATGCGGGGCCAACCGGCGCTCGGGGCCGTGTTGGCGCGGGTGCCGGCGACCCTCGAGCTCGGGGCGGCGGCGCTGTTCTCGACACTTCTTCTGGCCTTCATACTCGGGATCGCGGCGGCCGTGAAGCGAAACGGGCCGTTCGATCACGCCGTGCTGTTCGGCGCCGCGCTGGCCCAAGGGGTGCCGAGCTTCTGGTTCGGCATCGCACTCATCATGCTGTTCAGCGTGCGCCTCCATTGGCTGCCGTTTGCCGGGATGGGCACGTGGCGGCACCTCATGATGCCGTGCGCCACGCTGGATCTCTACCTGCTGCCGACGTTCGTGCGGCTGGTTCGGTCGCGCTTCATCGACGTGTTGCGGGAGGACTACATCCGGACGGCGCGAGCCAAGGGCCTGGCCGAGACCCGCGTGTACGTCCGGCACGCACTGCGGAACGCGTCGGCGCCGATCATTGCGGCGCTTGGCCTTCAGAGCGGCCACTTCTTCGGCGGGGTCGTGGTCGTGGAAACAATTTTCGGCTGGCCGGGTGCCGCAAGCCTCATCGTCGGTTCCGTGGCGCAGTTCGACTATCCCGTGGTGCAGGCCGGCGTCATCGTGGTGGCGCTGATGATTGCGCTGAGTAACCTCCTGGCGGACACAGCGCTCGCGCTCTCCGACCCCCGGGTGCGCTACGCGTCATCCGAGTAGACGCATGGCCATCCTCGGCACAGCCTCCGCGCTCCCGCAGGCCCGCTCGCGGAACCCACGGGCCAGGCGCGGCGGGCCGATCTGGAAGCTGTGCACGGGCGTCGCGATCTGCACGCTGCTGGCCTCCGCGGCGCTCTTTCCCGGAGCGTTCACCAGGAGCGACCCGCTCCAGCAGCAACTCGCCGATAGACTGCTCCCGCCGGGCTGGAGCCACGGCGGGAGCATGGCGCACCCGCTCGGCGCGGATGCGCTCGGTCGCGATCTGCTGGCCCGCGTGATCTACGGGGCGCGCTACACCCCACCGATCTCGATGGCGGCCGTCGCAGCCGCCGGTACGGTGGGGACCGTCCTGGGCATCGTGGCGGGATATTTTGGCGGCCTCGTAGACCTGGTGATTATCGCGCTGGCCGACTTCATGCTATCGTTCCCATTCATCCTGACCGCGCTGCTGATCGCCGCTGTGCTCGGTGCAGGCGTGATCAACCTCATCGTGATCCTGGCGCTCGGTACGTGGCCGACCTACACACGGATTGCGCGCGCCGAGACTGCGTCCATGCGGCACCGCGAGTTCATGACCGCGGCGCGGGCCATGGGGCTGCGCACCGTGGTGATGCTGCGGCGACATCTCCTTCCGAACATCAGCAGCTCGCTCATCGTCATCGGGAGCCTCGAGGTAGCACGTCTGATGATCGCGGAGGCGTTTCTGAGCTTCCTGGGCTTCGGGGTGCCGCCGCCGCTCCCATCCTGGGGAAACATGATCGCGACCGGCCGAGACTACCTGATCCAGCAGCCCTGGCTGGTCACCGTCCCCGGCCTTGCGATCATGCTCAGCGCGACGGCTTTCAACTTCCTCGGGGACGCGCTCCGGGAACTGCTCGACCCACGGTTCGCCCGCGGAGATTGAGCGTTCATGCGGCGTCTGATTGCGAGGCGCCTGCCGTCTGGCGCGGATCAAGCGCGTCCCGTACGCCGTCCCCGAGCACGTTCAGGCTCAAGCTTACCAGAAAGATCGCGAGCCCCGGGATCGTAGCGACATGCCATGCCGTTGCGAGCACCGTCCGCCCCTCGCTCAGCATGGCGCCCCATTCGGGCGTGGGCGGCTGCACGCCCAGGCCGAGGAAGCTCAACGCCGCCGCGAACACGATCGTCTTCCCCGTCTCAAAGGTGCCGTAGACAATCACGTGGGACACCGTGTTGGGCAGAACGTGTCGGATCAGGATCCGCCGCGTGCCGGCCCCGATTGATCGCGCCGCCTCGACGAAAGCCCGCTGCCGAAGGCCCAAGACCAGAGACCGTACAAGCCGGGCGAACGACGGGATCGCCACGATCGTGATGGCGAGCATGGCATTAAAAATCGAAGGCCCCAGTGCCGACACAATCGCGAGTGCCAGGAGGACGGCGGGGAACGCGAATAGCACGTCGAGTGTGCGCGTGACGACGTGGTCGAGCGCGCCGCCGTAGTAGCCCGCGACCAACCCGACGCCCGTGCCGACCAACGCCGAGCAGGCGACCGGTACGATGCCGACCACTAACGAGACGCGTCCTCCCCACAACGTGCGACTGAGCATGTCGCGCCCAAGTTGATCGGTGCCGAGCACGTGGCCCGCGGTGCCGAGCGGTGCGAGCCGGAGCCTCGGGTCCACCCGAGTCGGATCGATCGAGGCGATGAGCGGTGCCAGCGCCGCCGCGCCGACGACCGCCGACAACAGTGCGCATGCACCGAGCAGCAGCGGGTCTCGACGCAGCCGATCCCACGCTGACCGGCGTCGCGTTACCAGCCGGCGCCGTGCCGCACCGGAGGCTCGCGACGCTACGGCTACGGTCATGCCTCCGCCACTAGGCCGCATAACGAATGCGAGGATCCAGGTGCGCGTAGAGCATGTCCACCGCCAAGTTGATGCAGACAAACAGGCTCGCAACGAGCAGGACGCCGCCTTGCACGAGCGGGAGATCGCGGGCTCCAATGGCGTCGTAGAGCTGCAGGCCGAGACCCGGCCACGAGAACACGGTCTCGACCAGGATCGATCCGCCAAGCAGGTACCCGGTCTGAATTCCGACGAGCGTGACCACGGGCAGGAGGGCATTCCCGAGTGCATGCCGCACGACGACACGTGTCTCGGCGATGCCCTTCGCGCGTGCGGTGCGGACGTAATCGTCGTGCAGGGTCTCCAGGAGGCTCGACCGCGTCACGCGCGCGAGCACGGCGGCCGGCACGCCGGACAGGGTGAGCGCGGGCAGGGTCAGATGCCACACGAGATCGCCGAGTCCGGCAGAACCTCGCAATGAGTACATCCCCTGCGACGGGAAGAGCCGGAGGTGGAGCGACAGCACCAGGATCAGCACGAGACCGAGCCAGAAGCTCGGCATGCTATTCCCGAACAGCGCGAGGACGACGGACGCGCGGTCGAGCAGCGACGCTCGGCGCGTGGCGGACAGGATGCCGATCGGTACACCGATCGCGATCGCGAACACGGCGCTTCCGATGGCGAGTACCAGCGTGTTCTTGAGCCGGTCGAGCACCATCGCGGTGACCGGAGCCTCCAGCTCAATCGACCGTCCGAGATTGCCCCGGACGGCGTTTCCCAGCCACGTGGCGTACTGCACATACAGTGGCCGGTTGAGGCCGAGGCTCTCTCTGATCAACGCGACCTGTTCTCGCGTTGCCTGGGGGCCGGCCAGCACCTGGGCCGCGTCACCGGGGATGAGCTTCATCGTCAGGAACACAACCACCGACACGCCGAGCAAGACCGGCACCGTCGCCAGCACGCGACCAACCACGAAGCGGAGCATCTCAGCTCATCGACACGGTCCGGAACGTGAACATGTAGGACGCGGGATTGACGAACCCCCGGACGTTCTTGTTCCAGGCGCGGGCCGCCTTCTGATGCACCACGAAGATCCACGCCGCGTCGTCGACCGCTTTCTGCTCGACCTGGAAGTAGAGCTGCCGGCGCTGCGCATCGTTCGTGGTTCCGAGCGCCCGGTGCAGCAGCGCATCGACCTGGGGATTGCCGTACCATCCGGGATTGGTGTTCCCATTGGGCGGCTGGAGATCTGTTCGAAACATCCGCTGCAGGTTGACGAACTCGTCCACGCTGAAGCCGACTTGGATCGCGTTCACGTCCTTCTGAATGCCGTTGGCCATGTTGTTTTGGAAGGTCTGAAACTCTTGTTGCTGGAAGGTCGCGTTGACGCCGATGTCCTTGAAGTTCTGTTGGATGAACTCGTTCATCTGAATGCCAAACGGCGAGCCCGCGCCGCCAGCCGGGATCCAAACCTCGAGCGGGAGACCGGTTGGAAACCCGGCGGTTGAGAGCAGTTGCTTCGCCTTGGCGGGATTGTACCCGTAGCCCTGGATGGCCGGATCGTAGCCGGGTGTGCCGGGAGCGTGGGTGCCCCTCGCCGGGATCGCGAGCCCCTTCATCACATCCCGTGCCAGCGTCTCACGATCGATCGCCCAGCTCAGCGCTTGGCGGAGCGCGAGTTTGGTCGTCGGTGGGTATTTGTGGTTGGGGATGTACCCCCAGGTGTTCGGCAGCTGCGCGAGCGCGAGCACGAGATTGGGGTTGGACTTCACGGCGTCCATGCTGTCCGGGTTCACCGCGTTGATCCAGTCTACTTCGCCGGTCTGGAGCGCCGTGACACGGGTCACCGCCTCCGGCAGTGGCCGGACGATAAAGCCGTCGAGCGCGGGAGCCCCGGCCCAGTAATCCGGGTTGCGCTCGAAGGCGACCTTGACGCCCTTCTCGCGGCTGACGTACCTGAACGGCCCCGTGCCCACTGGATGGTTGGGGTAATCATCGTTGCCATACTTTTGAATCGCTGCTGGACTTGCGATCGAGTATGTCCCGAACGCCAGGACCTCAAGAAAATCCGCGAACGGTTCCTTGTGGACGATCCGGATGGTGTACTGGTCGAGGACGTCCACGCTCGCGAGATTGCCGTACCCTAGCTTTAGGCTCCCGGCGCCAGCCTTCGTGTAGAATTTGTGGCCGGGGTCGGAGTCGCGGTCGATGTTGAACTTGACGGCCTCGGCGTCGAACGGCGTCCCATCGTGGAATTTGACGCCCCGGCGCAGTTTGAACGTATAGGTGCGCGCGTCGGGCGAGACCTGCCACGCGGTAGCGAGGTTGCCGACGAGCGGTTGTCTCGCTGGCACCGTCATGTCACGATCGACCAGTCGGTCGTAAATGTTGTGCAGCAAGGTGCGGGTTACCGCTCCGCGGTCGATATCATTGTCGAAGGCTCCCGGCTCGGCTTCCCAGCCGCAAATCAACGTGCCGCGCGGTTTGGCCGGCGGTGCCGCAGCCCAGGCGCGCGGTGCGATTGAGGCGGCGGCTCCGAGCAGGACGGACGACACGAACCGGCGACGCGTAAGTCTTCGCGTCATTACATGCTCCTTCGTGTTTGACGTTGATGCCTGTCGCTGTGACGCGGCGACGCGCCAATCCTTGACCGCGGAGTTTCCGGTTTGAGGCCCGTACTCCTCCCCATACGGGGCCAACGAGGCTTATGCAACTCGGACGTGCGTTACTGGTAATGAAAGGAGCGGGCCCCGGCTTCTCCGATGCGGTAGAAGGTCCTCAAGAACCGGACGCGGGACCATCTATCTCGCAGCACGTCCGCCTGCACCATGCCGCACTGCACGGACGTGGCCGGCCCGGGACCAGACCCGGCAAACCAGCCAAACCATCAAGGGACAGGGAGGAATGCTGGCATGCTATTGACCATGTATTTAGATCCACCGTACAATATAGATTGTCAAGTCGCCAAACAGTGAGGCGGTCTTATGTCTCGCCGAAAGGCAATATCGAACCGGACAAGGGTGCGTGAACGGGCGGCACAAGCGGCTCTCCCAGTGCTCGCGACGTCCGACCCCCTGTACACTTCGGTTGCTACTCTTGTCGAGCAGTCCAAGGAACCGCTTCGCCGAGCTATTCTGGCACGCTTCCTTCGTGCTGCCGGCACCGCGGTCGGCCGCGCAACCCCCGCCACGTTGACCCAGGCGGCCAGCGCAGACTCAGATGTCTCAGCCGTGCTTACCACGCTAGAAGCCCTGATGCCTGAGGAGGGCAAGGCGAGCGACGACGACGTTATCACCCAGGCTCAGTTACGCGGCCTGGAGGCAAGGCAACGGATGTTGGATGCGGAAGGGGGCACGCTGAGCGTTGAACAAATGGCTCGCCGCCTCCACCTGACTCGGCAGGCCGTTGATCTGCGTCGCCGCAACCGTCGACTCATCGGCTTACCGGTGGGTCGACACGGATATCGTTACCCGGCCTGGCAACTCGGCCCCACCGGTATCTGGTCTTGGGTGCCAGCGGTAGTGGAGGCCTTGTCTCCCCACGACCCCTGGCAACAGGTCTTTTTCTTGCTCAGCCCGCACCCGGATCTTGGGGGCGAAACTCCGTTGAACGCGTTACGCAGTGGCCGGACGGAGCAGACTCTGGGCCTCGCTCGGACCTACGCGCGATATGGTCTCGGCTAGCGCGCCGACCGACGCGACGCCACCAGGGGATCTTGCAGCGCGGACGCTTCCGCTGACGAGAATGGAAGGACCGGCTTGGCGGGTCTATCCAGGTGCTTACGAGGCCGAGCACTTCAACAAGCAGGACGGTCGTTTCAACGATCCTGAGCAGCAATACGGGGTGCTCAACGCTTCTGGGAGTGACGTCGGTGCTTTTGCTGAGCGCCTGCTGCTAGCGCCGGGCGTGCTTGGTGGCGGTGGCAGAGCTGCCGGCCCGAGCGTGCCCATCTCCGCGACGGCGCTTCAAACCTTCTCACTCGCCGAGATCACCTTCGGCCAATCAATCACGTGTGTTGATCTCCGAACACCGGACGGCCTTGCACGGATCGGGGCCGGTCCATGGCTACTCACCGCGCCGCACGCCGTATCGAAGCAATGGTCGCGCCCGATTTTTCTCCATCCAAGCGCGCCGGATGGCATCGTCTGGAACTCACGAGCCGGAAACGGTGTGGTCTCGATGGGACTTCATGAGCGTGCCAAGCCGAAGATCGCGACAGTTGGCCGGGGACCGCTGGTTGGTCATCGGAGACTACTCGCTGACGCGATTCGACTGTTTCACGTGGCCATTGTTCCCGCGTAAGCGTGGGATGACTGAGGCCGGCGCCGATGATCGGGGTCCATGTCAACGCCGGGTCAGAACGGGTAGTTACATTAAGGTCCAGCACCTCTGGTGTAGAGTGGGCGAGAGTCCACACCTGGAGGTGTTGTCGCAGTGGTCGATCTTGTCGGTGAGTTCACCGCTGATCTCAGTCGTCGCTTCCCTGGGACCTCAACCGTTGCACACTACAGTAGTGATGTCCGTCCCTTTCTGCACTGGTGGCGGCGGTCGCCAGCGGACGTGCAGCGGACGGACATCGATCAGTTCATCGTATGGCAGCAGACGCTGGGCCGTGCCCGTGCGACCATTAACCGTCGCCTGGTGGCGTTGCGGATGTGGTTCGAGTTCCAAGCCGAACTGGCGAACGCTCCGGCCGCCGCCCCAATCACTCCTCCTCCCAACGTTCTTCGCCTTGAAGCGGTTCTTGTCCACCGGGGAACAATTCAGTATGGGCCAGGCGCCCGCGGGTGCGGATCTCGTGTCCATCGTGCTCCCCACGCGCAACGGGGCGCGGTACATTGAGCGGTCCATCGACAGCTGCGCCGCGCAGACCCACGACAACTGGGAGCTCATCGTCGTCGACGACGGTTCCACCGACGAGACGCCGGGCATACTTGCTCGGTACGCTGGCGGGCGCGTCCGCGTGACGCGGCCATGCCGCTAGCCTGGGCCTGTCGGCCGCGCTCAATACCGGGTTTGCCCTGGCCCGCGGGGAGTTTCTCACGTGGACCTCGGACGACAATTACTACCGCCCGGCCGCGCTAGAGCGCATGCTCGCGTTTCTCTACGGACATCCGGACGTCGCATTCGTGTACACGGACAACCAGTGGATCGACAGCGCGGGGAGACCGACCCATGCTTACATCGTGGAGCCGCCTGAACGGCTCCTCTACACCAACGTCGTGGGCGCATGCTTTCTTTACAGGCGACGGGTCTACGAGACCGTGGGATCCTACGCCGAAGACATTCCCTTGGCTGAAGACTACGATTACTGGCTTCGGGTCTCGCTTCGCTTCCGCATGGCCGCCCTTCACGAAGATCTCTACTGTTACCGCCACCACGAGCAAACGCTGACGCACCGGCATTCCCCCGAGGCGATCCGGGCCGCGATGTGGAAGGCCCTTGCACGGCACATTCGCGCGATTCCCTGGGCGGACGCGGAAGCCAAGGCCGCGGTGTGCATCAACGAGGCCCGTCGCGCTCGATTCGAGCGGCACCTCGCGCGGATGATCCAGTACCTTACGCTCGGGTTTCTCCTGGCCCCCACGTGGGCGGCGCGGTATGTGACCGCGCGGGTGATCGGCCGGAGTGCTCTCTGATGTCGCCCGGCGGCACTCCCTGTGCCGGCACGACGTGTACACAGCGCTCGGGAAGCTACCATATCCACGACGGCCTCGGTTCCCTGGGCCGCCACATGCCAGGTTCCCCGACCAGGGCCCTGGCACCACCCCAGATGCGCACTCTCGTCGCACGGTCCCTACTGCAAGGGCGAGAGCATCGGCGCTATCCGGCGACCGGGCTGCCGACGTGCGGATGCCGGTGCCGGCGGGAGCGGCCCGGCGGACCCTTATCGTCCGAGCACGATGTCGATCCCCGAGAGAATCGACGCGAGTTGCCGCGCCGGAAGTTTTCCGGTCCGTTCGGTGAGGTCGCTCTTGTTCAACGTAACAATTTGGGATACGTTCGCGACGGAGGGCTTGGGAAGCCCGGTCAGAGGCGGAGGCAGAAGAACATTCCCCGGCGCGTCGGCCCACTTCACGTTGCTGGTCAACGGGACGCAGATGACGGTCGCGATCCGGCTGCGGTTAAAGGCGTCGCCTTGCACAATGGCGACCGGACGCCGAAACCCCGGCCTGGAGCCCGTGGGCGCCGGCAAATCAGCCCACCAGATCTCTCCCTGGGCGATACTCACCAGCGACTCCGTCGCAGCAGCCGGCGTGACGCCGTGCGCACAAACTGGTCGGGCGATTCTTGGATCTCCGCCAATGCCCGGTTGAGACCTTCCGTCACGCGGTCGGGTGCGTGCCGCGCGACATACTCGGCCAGCGCTCGACTGTAGACGTCGCTTCGGGTGCGTTTCATGCGGCGCGCCAACTGCTCGGTCTCCGCAAACACCGCATCAGGAATAGAGACGGCAACTTTCATACCATGAGTATAATGGACGATATCGTCCCGTCAATCGACTCTTCGCAGCACGACCTGGGGAGGTCGGTGCCCCGCAGTTCCCGCCTGGCCTACGATGCCGGTACTCGCGAGCAGCCGCTCGTCGCCTCACACCATGCTCCACGGGCCGCTCCTGCAAGGTTGGTGTAAGAGGTGGGCCCGGCGCGGTGCCGGCACATGTACGACCACGTACTCGGGGTCGCGAGATTCGACCAGCCCCGCTGCCCGCAACTCGCGTTTCAGAGCCGGGCTCCCCACCACAAGAACGCGTGCGCCCCGATGGTGACGCCGGAGATACTGGGCGGTAGCCCAAGCCGATGTAATGATGTCCTCTTCGGGGATGGGCACGTCGAGCCGGCCCAGCTTCTCCGCGTACTCCGCGGCCGACCGTGCAGAGTTATTGGTTACCGCGACGAGACGCCGGCAGGTCCGCCGCACGAACGACACAAACTCCGGCGCACCCGGGAGCAGGGTGTCCTCTCTGTAGACGACCCCGTCGAGGTCGAGCATCACCCCGCGCACGCCCGCGAGCACACGCTCGGACGGTTCCACCGCGCCCGCATCCATCTGGGACACTACTGCGCCAGCAGGGGCAACGCGCAAGGACCGGCCTTGGTTTGGGTCAGATGGCCGTGATGGATATCGGCGATCAGTGCCAGCCCCAACCGATGGGTCATACGCTCCCGGGAGCCGGCGGTCACACACGCCGCCGCTCGATAATGGCGGTGGTCCGCGCCAAGGTGGCGAGCGCGCCCTCCAAGGAGCGCGTCGCGAGCGCAACGTACAGCGTGTCGACCAAGGACAGGTGGGCAATCCGCGACGCCATCGCCTCGACCCGAAACGCCGTCTCGGCGGTCGCAGTCACGAGGAGGATGTTCGCGACCGCCCGGATCGGCGCGCGCAGAAACGAGGTAAGCGCGATGACCGTCGCGCCCTGCTCGCGGGCGTTCCGAGCGGCCTCGAGCGTTTCGCGGGTCCGCCCGGTGTGGGAGATCACGAACGCGACATCGCCGGGCTGGAGGAGGGCCGCGCTCACGGCCTGCATGTGCGAGTCCGTGACGACGGCGACGCGAAACCCGATCCGGAGCAGCCGGTAGTAGGCATCCACGGCGACGGGCGCACTCGACCCCACGCCGTAGATCTCGATCCGGCGCGCCGCGCGCAGGGCCCCTACGGCTTTGTTCAGCGCGGTCTCGTCCAAGAGCTCCAATGTGTGCGCGATCGCCTGCATGTCGGCCTGCAGCACCTTGCGGGCGATCTGCATCGGGGTGTCCTCGGCGCGCACATCTTCGGATAGCACCGCCGGCGACCGACCCGCCTCCACGGCAAGGGCGATCTTGAAGTCCGCGTAGCCGGCAAACCCGAGGGTCCGGCAAAAGCGCAGCACGGTCGCCGTGCTCACCCGTGTGCGCCGAGCCATCGCCTTGATCCCCATGCCCAGCGCCGTCGCCGATTCGGCCAGCACGAAGGTGGCCACCGCGCCCTCGGACCGGCTCAGGGATGACTGGACGCTGCGGATTCTCGCTGAGACCGCGTGCCCGCGAATGCTGCCGGACTCGAGTGCCCGGCCCGCCGCGGCTCTCGCCATTACGGGCTCCTTTCCGCGTTACAAGTTGACGAAGCCGTCGTCGGGCCACTCCCGCTTCGCGTGAAAGTTGTACGGTACGAATAGATCGTGGAGGATCGCATTCGCAAAACGGCCGGTGGCGATCCACCCCTCGCGGTGGAGCGGGAGCAGCGAATCCACCGCGCGATCGAACCGGACGTAGTCGGGCCACAATCCCGGGAAGCGCGGCGGCCATCGCCGTTTGCGGGGATGGTCGGGCACGCGTCCTCCACGCAGAGACGCGTCGAAGCCGCGCCGGAGCGCGGCCTCGACACCGGCGATTCTCTCCCATCCCGCAGGCAGCGTCCCATGTGTCCCCCACTGCACGCGGACCGCCGGACGCGCCTCGGGCGACGGAGGCTCACTCGTGAGGAGGCGCCCATGAAAGTAGGTGGTGACCTCGACCGGCATGCCGTCGTCCGGCCGGTAGCGCACCCAGGCGATCTCATGGTCGCACGGCTCGTCGTCGTCAGGGTAGTCCCAGTCGTCCTCCCAGAAGAAGTGGTAGGCGACGACTGGAACAGACGGATGGTGAATCGCCGCGCAGTCGCGCAGCGCGAAGCACTCGGCCGCCGTCGTCAGGACCAGCGGCGCGAGACGGTCCACGGCCCGGCGCTGGCGGTCATCCGGCGGGCGGGGCGGATCGAGGCGGTTGACCTCCCCGTACAGAGCGCGCGCCGCGTTCAGTCGCCCGACGTTGTGCTCGAGAATGGCAAGCTGCTCCAGGCACCGGGCGTCACCCGGACGCGACGCGATGAGGGCCCGCAACGCCGCGGCCGCCGCCTCGATCATTGGGTGGCTTTCGCGCCGTGCGTCACCCCGGTCTGCAGCCACCGCCGCCTCGAGAAGCGTTCGCACAGCGCGGTCGAGGGCGTCCTCACGGCCCACGGGCCCGCCCGCGGGCGCATGTTGCCCCGCCGCCGCCCGCTCACGATCCTGCGCCGTCACCGAGGGTCGTCCGCCAGGCCGAACGGAACGGCGGCGCCGCTCTGCGAATCGAACAGGTGCGCCCGACGCCAGAGGAGGCGCAGCGAGACGCGCGACCCCACGGCGACGGCGGCGCCGGCGCCCGTAAGCAACCGCAGGGACGCATCGCCGCAGGCGGCGTGGACCAGCCATTCCCGACCCATCTGCTCGACCAGAAACACCTCGGCGCGCAAGTCGCCGTCTGCGGCCAGTTCCAGGTGCTCCGGCCGGACGCCGAGCAAATAGGTCCCGGGAGGGACGGGGTGTGCGAGCGGGCGCGGCATCACCCCCGCCACCGCCAGGCGGCCATCCTCGACGCGGGCCTCGAGGAAGTTCATCGGCGGCGTTCCGATGAACTCGGCGATGAACCGGGACGGCGGGCGCTCGTAGAGATCCGCGGGCGTCATCACCGCGATCAGCCGGCCGCCGTGCATGACGCCGACGCGGTCGGCGATGCTGAGCGCCTCCGCCTGATCGTGCGAGACGAAGAGTGTCGTGATCCCGAGTTCGCGCTGGAGCCGGCGGATCTCCGCGCGCGTTGCCTCGCGCAGCCGGGCGTCCAAGTTGGAAAGGGGCTCGTCGAGCAGCAGGACCGCGGGTTCTTTGACCAGCGCTCTGCACAGGGCGACGCGCTGCTGCTGCCCGCCGGACAGCTGCGCCGGGCGCCGCGGCAGGAGCTCGGCGATACCGACCAGATCGGCCACGCGGCGCACGCGCTCGGCGATCTGGGCGCCGCGGCTGCGACGAACTCGCAGCGGGAAGGCGATGTTCTCGAAGACCGTCAGGTGAGG